>Ga0334882_1001623_pt1 | contig 26058 bp, 25 predicted proteins | sample GraSluR1_MG_5_FD_207226 | JGI IMG/M metagenome (GOLD analysis project Ga0334882, IMG submission 207226) | Sludge microbial communities from methane-producing bioreactor in Wageningen University, Netherlands - Granular Sludge_15_04-R1 | ecosystem: Engineered > Bioreactor > Anaerobic >...
AAAAACAGTGGGAAGGGCCTTATATTTTTGAAATATTAAGTAAATCTATTGATATTATGGAAAAAGAAATTACTTTTCAAAGCATTGTTAATGCAGATATTGTAATCAAACCCAAACAGATTGAAGGGATAGGGCTTTTTGAGTTTAAACAGGCAGAAAAAATAATAAAAGAGGGGAAAGAGGCTGCTATGGAAATGATACCTCAAATAAAGGAAAGCATTAAAAAGAAAATTAGATGATATTTTTTTAATCATGAAAAAGCAGAAAAATTTTTTAACAATCAGGCAAAGCAATTTTCTTTATTTCTGGAAATTGAACAATTAATAAGATCTATAGGTGAGGGTACCGTTGAAGTAAAAAAATCTCAGATATCGTTTGGAACAAAGTTAAAATTCGCCTGGGTCTGGTTACCTAAAAAATGGGATAGCAGGCCAAAAAACAGCATAGTTCTTACTTTTGGTGTTTCAAGACATATCGAAAATAAACAAATCGTACAAGCTGTTGAACCATACCCTGGCCGTTGGACACATCATATTATAATTCAAGATAAAACAGATTTGAATAATAACGTATATAACTGGTTATATGAAGCTTACGCTTTTTCCCTGAATAGGAAATAATTATTTATAGCCCCAATGGTCTCACTGAGAATTAAAAGTCTGCTGCTGGTAATCTTTGTATGGTTCCAGCTCTTGTATTTCTGAATTGAGAATTTTATTCGCTCTCATTTGTGATAGATTAAATGATTGCCATTTTGAAAAATAGAGAGAATCGTTTTCTTGAGCATGCCAGTACAATTCATGAGCCACGCTTTTTCTGATCTCTTCATTTGAAATATTTAATAACTCGATAATAACAGGTACTGCATCATCTGATAGCTGGCTTAGATATGAAAGATCGAGTTTCCCGGTAACTTCAAATCTCTCAATATTTCGCCGAGCAATAAAGGCATCTGGATTAAGGAAATTCATAACAACTATAAATAAGATAATTACGGAAAAAGCACGTAAGGCAAAAGTATTTTCCTGTCTGTCTTGGTGAATTTTATAGAGTAGTAAACAGAAAATTATTGCCAATAATATGATAAATGCATGGCTATAAAACCTCAAAACGGTAAACCCGTAAGCTTGTTCATAAAGCGATAAGCGGGTAAAAGCAGAAACCATGATTAGCATGACCTGAATAACCAGGGCAGTACTTAAAATTTTAAACCCCAACACATGGCCTGTTTTTTCTTTAATAACATATTTTTCTATAACCAAAAGTAATAATAAAGAGATGATCGCAACCGCTATCAGTTCAAAGAATCCACGTCGTGCATATTCGGCATAGGTAAACCCTTGAGCAGATATATTGCTTTCACCTCCAAAAAGATAAGTGAATTGAACAAGTATAAAGACAAAAAAGAGAAAATTCACAGAGCCGAGCAGAATGGAGTTTTCTATTTTCCCAATAGTATAATTTTTAATATTCTGCTGTTTGCTGGTTTGGCTTGATTTGGCCCGGAAGGAATAAGCATATGCACCAACAAATATTACTGTCACGATTAAAATCAGAATAAACCTTAAGAATACTTCTAATGTATTATCAATATTGAAAAAATTCGTGACAACTTTTTGGAAAATTAAATCTGCCGATGAAAAAAGAAGGAGGAAAACGAACAAAACAGGTATTGCCATCAAAATTCCCTGTACAATCTGTGGAAATACTTTTCGTTCTTCTTTTGTTTCTTGCTGTGAAAATAAACTGGATAAGGTTTGGAATGAAGAGGGGATAAACTTAAAGGGCAAGAAAAAAATCTTTATATAATCTTTGAAGGCAAAGTTTTTAATTTTATAGCCAAAAGATATCTGGGTTATTATCAATAACAATATTAATGTAGCAATTATATTAAGAAATGTCAGCAAACCACTGGAACGGACAAAAACCATTGTGCTAAAGAAAATAAGCAATACCAAGAGAAAAAAGACTTCTTTGTTTATTTTTCCTTTATCTAATTTTGTGATAATAAAAAGCCCTGCAATAATTAAAATAACATATAAGGGAAATGAAATACCTGGAATTTTATCATAGAAAAAGTAATCAAAAAGTATGCCCAAAATCAAAGATATTCCTGCTATAATCCGAGTCCTAGCTAAAGTATTTGCTCGAGTGTTTTGTGGATCCATTAAAACTCCTTTTTTTCTATTCCTATTTTCAAATATATTTACCTTTTCTAATTTAACATAACTTGTCAATAATAAAAAATATATTTACTATTATTTCAGTATAATTATATCTTCTAGATTATATATCATCTTCTTGTTTTTAGAAAAAAAATCTAAAAATGAAAATTCATACTCATAGAAGAGTTGTTAAAATATAATAGAGACACGAGGAGTTACAAAAAAATGGATACAGATTTTAAAAAATACATACCAGTCGTCTATGCCATTACAGCAGCATTGTTGTTTGGTTTGAATGCCCCTTTTTCCAAGCTTCTGGTTAAAGAGATTAATCCGTTATTTCTGGCTGCTTTGCTTTATCTTGGTGCCGGAATAGGTATGCTTATTATTGATACCATTAAAAAATATCAAAATTACACCTCTTTGGAAGCCAGGTTAACAAAAAAGGAAATGCCTTTTGTTATTGCTATGATTTTGTTGGATATTGCAGCCCCGATCTTTCTTATGTTCGGGCTTACCATGACCAATGCTGGCACTGCCTCCTTGTTGGGTAATTTTGAGATTGTAGCAACCTCGATAATTGCCATGGTATTCTTCCAGGAAGCCCTCGGGAAAAGGTTATGGATAGCCATTGCCTTGATTTCCATTGCCAGTGTGATTTTGACATTAAGAGATGTAGAGACCATCAAGATTTCCGTAGGTGCCCTGCTGGTTCTTCTTTCGGCTGTCTGCTGGGGATTTGAGAATAACTGTACTCGAAATCTGTCCATCAAAGATCCGTTACAGGTTGTCATTATCAAAGGTTTTGGTTCAGGGATAGGCGCCTTGTTTATTGCTTATAGATGGGGAGAATTATCTGCACCATTATTATACATTCTCCTGGCTTTAATATTGGGATTTTTTGCCTATGGTCTGAGTATCTTTTTTTATGTTACTGCCCAAAGAGAGCTGGGAGCTGCCAGAACCAGCGCCTATTATGCTGCTGCACCGTTTATGGGGGTAGTTATCTCCTGGATTATTTTACGTGAACCGATATCGGCTACCTTTTTGATTGCTTTAGCTATTATGATAGCAGGTACTTATTTTGCAGTTTCAGAAAAACATATTCACGAGCATACTCATAAGAGTGTGATCCATGAACATAAACATAAACACGATGATGCCCATCATGACCATACCCATAATACTAATGTGACAGAGCACAGCCATGAACATACTCATCGAAAGACTACACATACCCACGAACATTTGCCGGATCTGCATCACCGCCATAAGCATTAATCTGAATATTTTTTTATTTAAAAAACTTACATACTATTTGTATAAAATGTAAATAAAGATAATTGACTTCAAAATATCGCCGTATTTGAAAAATTTTTTCTCTATTAATGCAATTACATTCATTTTATCCAGGATAAAAGAATAAAGCAGTATATTTGCATAACACAAGAGGCATTGTGTTGCTCATCAAAGAGAATACGGATAAATTCCTCTATCCTTTTTATAAATTACCTTTCATGATATAAAAGCAAAATATTTTAAAATATTATTTGCATTTGCATAACATTATAATTTATTATAATAAAAACGTTACATCAAGGATGTGGAAGAAGAATGAATAATGTAGAGCCAATCAGAAACCAGCAGAAGATTTATGCCATTAAGCAATATATTTTAGGTGATAAATATAATCCTTCATACCGGGAAAGAGATTACCTGTTATTTGTCTTCGGAATTAATTCCGCTTTGAGAATTTCCGATCTATTATCCCTCCGGGTAAAAGATGTATTAAATACCCAGGGTGAAATAAGAGACCATTTTAAGATTCGGACCAGCAAAACAAAAAGAGAGCTGAAAATATTAATTAATGATTCAGTCAAAAAAGCACTGGAAAAATATTTTGCCAAAGAGAAGTTTCCAGATCCGGAAGATTTTCTTTTCAAGACACAGACCGGGCAGAGGCTGGACCGGATCAGGGCATGGACACTGATCAAAAAATGGATAGAGGCAGTTGGACTTGATCCGGCAAACTACGGTACGCATACTTTAAGAAAAACCTGGGGCTACCATTCCCGGAAAAACTTCGGTATTCCCATAGAGTTAATTTCCGAAAAGCTTGGACACAGTTCCAGCTCTGTCACCAAAAGATACATCGGCATCAGCCAGGAAGAGATTAATAATATAGAAAAGAAAGTTTGTTTGTAAATGTCAAGCCAATGATAGTAGCTATTTTTAAAATTTATATATTTACATACATAAAATATGGAGAATATATTGAAATTAAAAGATTGGCTATTGATTTATTTCGTGCTCTATTTTAACGGGGAAGGAAAATCTTTTACAAGCATTCTGTAATTATGTTGAAGATGATTTGTAAATGTCAAGCACTTCTCCCACTACTTCGGTAAGTACATTTCTATGATTATTATGAATGGTTAAGTGACAACTACAAGACCTTTTTTAACCATGAACATCCCGATTGGTCCTGGATAAAAATTGCAAAGATAAACTAAAGTAAAATCTGAAAACTGCTGAAATTTCTTTCTATTCTTTACCTAACAACATCATCTTTTTAATAAGCTGCTTTATTTTGATAACATCACTATTTTTTAGGTTACCAAGTTTTTGTTTCAAGCGTCTTTTGTCGATTGCCCTCAATTGAAAGACTAAAGCAACAGATAATGAGGACAGGTTGTTTGCCTGATCAGGTTTTATTAACAGGGTAAAAGGAAAATTAGTGGCTTTTGTTTTTGAGGTCAAAGGAATAATAAGAACCGTGGGTAATTCTTTTGCTCTGTATTCTGATTGAATAATGATAGCAGGCCTATAGCCAGCCTGCTCATGGCCACCAATAGCAGGAATCTCAACGAGATATATATCACCTATCTTCACTATATTATCCTTTCAAAATTATCAAGTGCTTCGTCGCTTAGTTTGTCCCATTCCTTAAATTCTTTTTTTAAATCTTCAAATTCGTTTTTTTGCTTTTTTAAAGAATCTTTAAAAATACGAATTATTTTAATAAGGTTGGGTATCTGTTCTTCTGGTAAATCTTTAACTTCTTCTAATATCTTTTTCTCATAAGAAAGTGTTTTCATTATTTTTACCCTCCATTGGCAGCGTATAACTTAAAATAGTTTATACTTCTTGTACTTTTATTTTATCATACAAACTAAATAATAATAATTTTTTACTTCTTATAAATTATTATTTATTTGACATCCTCTTTTTTTTAATCTAAACTGTAGAAAAATATATTTATATTTAAACTATAGGTGATATAGAAATGCAAACATCAGAACTGTTGAAAAAAATCAATATTCCCCGCCACAAACTTTATTATCTGGAACAAAAAGGCTACATTAAACCCAAGAGACTTCCTAAAGGAGACATTGAAGCACGAGAATATTCCGAAGAAGATTATCAGAAGATCGAAGCAATTTGGCAATTTTTACAACGCGGATTTAAACACAAAGTAGCCTATCAGAAAGCAATGGAAAAGCTTAATCATAATTAGTTTTAACAACAATCGAAAAGGTAGATAAATTATTTAATGGTAAAATCTGGATCTAATACAAATAAAATACCTAAAATTATTGCTGTTGCCAATCAGAAAGGCGGCGTTGGCAAAACCAATGTTGCATTTAATTTAGCCGGTGCTCTGGCTGAAGCTGGTGAAAAGCTTCTCCTGATTGATTTGGACCAGCAGGGAAATCTTTCCTCGGCATTCCTGGATAAAATCTATGAGCTGCAATATACAATATCTAATCTTTTTTTAGAGGATAATTTAAAAATCTCTCAGGTGATCCAAAAAACCGCTTTTGAAAATATTGATATCATCCCATCAAATATTTCCTTAAGCAAGATTGACTTGCAGCTTTCCGGTGAACCGGATGCTCAATATTTCTTGGCAGACAAGCTGGAAGACTTAAACAATAAATATTCTTATATTATTATTGATTGTCCTCCCAGCCTTGGTTTGGCTACCAGAATTGGCTTGGTTGCAGCCAGACAGGTACTTATCCCTTTAGAATGCCAGGAATGGGCTGTTAAAGGCACTACTTACCTGAGAGGTGCAATTAAAAAGATTCAAAAAAGAGCAAACCCCAAACTTGAAATATTAGGGTATCTGATTAACAAATATGATGGCCGCCGTAAATTGGAAGAAATTTACCATGAAAATATTATTGAAAGTTTTAAAGAAAAAGTTTTTAAAGTGGAATTAAAAAACAGCGTAAAATATACTGAAGCATCTACATTCAAAAAGCCAATCAATTATTATTTGCCTTCTTCTGAACATGCAGAAAGCTTTAGAAAACTGGCCCAGGAGATTATTAATCATGGCTAAAAAAAAGGAAAATTTACTAAGACAATTTGCCAAAGACAGCTTTGACCCCGTAACCGAAGAAAAAGAAACAGCAGACAAACAAAAAAAAGGAATCCGGGAAGGAACTAAAGGTATTTCCGGAGCCCGCATTATTGATATAGAAAGAATTAAATCTGATCCGGACCAGCCCCGAAAAACTTGGGATAAGAAAAAACTGAATGAATTGGCTGTCTCTATAAAAAAACACGGTGTTCTTCAGCCGATTATCGTAGAATATATCGAAGAAGAAGATTATTTTAAAGTAATCAGTGGGGAACGACGGTATCGCGCTTCAAAAATAGCCGGCCTGGAAGAAATACCTTGTCTTATTCGTAATATTGAGCAAAGGGAAAGATTAATTCATCAATTAATTGAAAATATTCAGAGACAGGATTTGCCTCCTATTGAAGAAGCGGAATCAATTTATACTTTGATCCAGGCTAGAAAAATGGAAAATCCCATTTATTCTCAAAGAGAGGCTTCTAGGGAATTAGGTTTACCCAAGAGTTATATTAATGAAATACTCACTTTATTAAAGCTTCCAGATGATATTAAAGAGAGTGTCCGAATTTCGGACACAGTGCCTAAGTCCTTATTATTACTGCTTATCCGCCAAAGTGATGAAAAAAATATCCGCACATTTTACCAGCAAATTAAAGAAGGCAACCTAACGATTAAGGAAGCAAAAAAGAAAATTAAAAGAGAAAAATCCCCAACTACCCAGGGCAGGCCTAAACATTATGAATATAAGTTTGAATCACCGGATAAAAATTTTGTCCTAAAAATTAAATTTAAAAAATCACAAGTGGATTTAGAAGAAGTAACCGGGGCTTTAAAGCAGGTTTTGGATATTATTGATCAGTAAAAATTATATATTAAACACGATAATATTTTACTAACAGTATGATTGTTCCTATTTGTACCAAATTAAAATAAAAAATACTCTGTTATTGTTTAAATGGAGGGGAAAATGTTCTTTAAATCATACACCTTTACCTGGTGGCAGATTGGAATATTTAAATTGGCTTTACTGGCTATTGGTATTGCCATGGGATCTTATTGGCATAACTTTTTTAGAGCTTACCTGATTCCGCTGATTATTATTGCAGTAATTGCCAGTATATATATTATGTTTGTGTCTCTAAAACAATTGCCGTAGAGAAAATAATAAATAATATTTTTAAGATAAAAATATTTATTATTAATATTTTATGAGGCTGTTTATGAGAGTGTCCGGACACCGGACACTAGACTCAAAGTCTTATATTTATTGACTTTGCGTAGGAATAATTAAAAAAATAAAAAGTCTTTTTATTAAGGAAAATTACAATTAAAGGTATGGTGCTAATGAACTCTCTTTTTATATTTATTGATGAATCGGGGAATTTTGATTTTTCTCCTACTGGCACAAAATATTTTGTTCTATCCGCAGCAACTACGACAAATCCTTTGGGTAAAGAAATAATAGAAAAAATCAAATATAATTTAATTAAAGATGGAGTAGATATAGAATATTTTCATGCAGCCGAAGATAGACAATTTATAAGGGATAAAATATATAGTGTTATAGAAGACTTGGACGATATTGAAATAGACTCAGTTATTGTTCAAAAAAATAAGGCTAACCCCTCTCTTTATAAAACAGATCAAAAGAAGAAATCTAAAAAGGGAGTTAAAATATATACTTTAGCATTGCGTAATTTACTTCAATATATTTTTCGGAGATATGATAATTCATTAAATATAGAGAAAGTTATTGTTGTTTTGAGTTCTATTTTTGATAGAAACAAAAGGGAGTCTATTAAAAAGACAATTAAATTATATTTAAATGAAATATTTACTAAACAATTTTATATCTATTTTCATGAAAATAGATCTGATAAAAATTCTCAAATCGCAGATTATTGTTGTTGGGCTATTTATAGAAAGTGGACTGATGGAGAAATAAGGCCATATACAGCAGTTAAAAATAAGAATAAGATAAAAAGTGAATTTGATATTTTTAAAAAAGGAAAAATAACTTATTATTAGTTTTATCTATATATAAAAAATGACCACCCTACCTATCTTACGAAGAGACCCCTGGTCTCTTATTAGTAGGGTGGAACCTTTAAATCTAATATAATTTTAAAGAAATTTTATAAAAAAGTCAATATTTTTTTTAAATTTACAACAATAAGGCCGGTACCAGGGTGTAATAAGTACCAAAATAAAAAAGACCTAAATTGGTTAAAAATATAGAACTAAGTACTGGGATTTAAAACAAATATTAACGAACTTTTAATTAAAAAATAGTGGTGATGGAAGTAAAATATACTGGACTATAAAGTAAAAATTAGTGGGTTTGGAAATGAGAAATAATAGTATTTTAATTATTAAATAGTACTGGAGTTTGAATTAAGAAATACTTAAGTTTGAATTAAGAAATACTTAAGTTTGAATTAAGAAATACTTAAGTTTGAATTAAGAAATACTTAAGTTTGAATTAAGAAAAATAACAATAATTGGTAATTTGTAAGCGTTTGCTGGTGTATATAATATTAACAATATATATAATAACAACAACTATAGTGTGTTGTTACTTTCTTCTAAAAGGAAAATACAAATGAATAAAAAGAAAGACCAAATTGTAGAAAATAAAAGAGAAATTGATTTACCAAAAATAATAAATTCTGAAGTTAATTTATTAGTATTTCCTTTTTTTGTTTTAGAAAGAAAGAATAAAAGATTAGAAACTGAATACAGAGAAACTGTTAATAGAGAAAATAAAAGAATAGAAATAATTTGGAATGTTTCAGCAAATCCAAAATATGGATATCCCGGTCCTTTTGATAGAGAAGTTCATAAAGTTATAGAACAAATTTTAAGTGAAATTTTAAAAGAAAAAGGGAAGGTAGAAAATCCGATATCTTTTTCAATTTATGAGCTATGTAAAAGAATGGGGATTAGTTTTAAAGGTGGAGGAAATTTTGAAAAAGTAAAACAATCATTAGAGAAGATAAGAGCAACTACTATAAAATCCGAAGGTTCTTTATATTATAAAAAAGACAAGAAGTGGTTATCTAAAGTTTTTGGTTTATATGACGGAGTTGTTTTTAGAGGTGATCAACTCGAAGGGAATATAATTGCAGAAACAAATTTATTATATCTAAGCGACATATATTTGCAAAATTTAAATTCTTTCTATATTAAACCAATAGATTACACCTACCAAAAGAGTCTTGAAAGTAAAATTGCTTCCAGGTTATATGAAATATTAGGTGTTAAATTTTACGGTTTGAGAAATAAAAGAGGTGCTTTTATTTGTTATCGCTATTCAAAGTTGTGTAAATTGCTTCCAATTAAAGCACACAAATATCTTTCACTTGCCAAACAGCAGCTGGACCCGGGAAATGAAGAATTAAAAAATACCGGCTTTATTTCTAGATTCGAATGGAGTGAGAAAGGGAAGAAAGACTGGCTTATCTATTACTGGCCCGGGGAAAGAGCCAAAAAAGAGATGAAAAACGGCCAGGTAAATCAGCTTAACTTTAAAAAAGATAATTATTTGGCTGCAGCAAATGATATTGAAGAAAAACAAAAAGAATCAGAATATAATAATGATTTGATTAATAAACTAATTGATTTAAACGTGTCTAAAATCACTGCCGCAAGGCTGGTTAAAAAATATAATAATGAAACAATTAAAGAATGGGTCAGGGCGATTGAATATACTAATGCGGAAAATAAAGCAGCCTACCTCGTAAAAGCGATTAAAGAAAACTGGCAGTTCCCGGAGGAATATTTAAAGGAAAAAGAAAATATTGCCGAAATAGAAGAAGATAGAAAAGTAAAAAATACCCATGAGAAAAAAAGAGAAGAAGAAAGTAAGAGAACACAGGAAGAGAACCTTAAGTTAGATCAGATTTATCAATCCTTTTCACCTGAAAAGCAAAGAAAAATTGACCTGGAAGCAGAAAACAGATTAGATGATTTCTGGAAATCCCAGCTCAACAAAGAAAGATCTAAAGGTAAATTATCTAAAATATTAAAGGTTGCTTTGGATGAAGAGAGAAGGGAAATAGTTAAAGAAAGGGCTGGAAACAAAGACAAAATATAATATTAAATACCAATAAACCAAGCAAATAATATTAAACCTGGAAATGTTTATAACACTTAAATCTCATTATATTAATATGGAAATTAAGAGAGGTATAAGGGGCAAAGACCTCTATTTATCTACTTAATATTTACTTATAATCCTTTTTTTTGTTTCTTTGTTCGGATAATTGGAGGATATTAATGAAAGAAAAAAATAGTAAACGATCAAAGGGTAATTCGGATTACCAAAAAATAAAGATAGACTCCAAACAGAGTCAGGAAATAATCCAGGTATTGTATAAAAAATCCAATACTCCTGTTTTTATAATCAACGGCACTGGTAATTATATTGAAGCAAACAAGACTGCCCTTAAGTTTTTGGAATGCTCGAAACAGGATCTTGTAGGTAAAAATATAATTGATTTTACTCCTCCTGATGTAGACAAAAATAAAGTTATAAAAATACATCAAAAATTATGGAAAAGGGGAGGCCAGACAGAAACTGTCTATAATGTTAACGGCAAGACAAAAATTCTCGAACTTACTGTTACGCCTGGTTTCTGGAAAGAACAGCCTGTTATATGGGGTGTTGGTATTGATATTACCAAACGCAAGGAATCGGAAGAGAAAATCACACATCTCAACCGGGTCCTTCTGGCTATCCGTAATGTTAATCAGTTGATTATCAAAGAAAAAAATCGAGAAACCCTTATACAAAAAGCCTGCAATATTTTAGTGGAAACCCGCGGCTATTATGATGCCTGGATTGCCCTATTGGATGAAAAACAAAAATACCTTACTTCTGCAGAAGCGGGGCATGGTCACCTGGTGTTTTCTCCTATGGTAGACCAGTTAAGAAAAGGTAATTGGCCGAACTGTCTTGCTACGGTATTAAAACAAAAAAAGATGATGGCTGTTGATGACTCCAAAAAAATCTGCCAGGATTGCCCTTTGTTTGCTTATCATAAAAGCCGCAGTGCTTATAATATTGCCCTCCGGCATAACGAAAGTGTCTATGGAATTCTTTCCGTATGTATTCCTAAGAAATATATAAAAGACAAAGAAGAACAATCCCTTTTTAAAGAAGTAGCCGGGGATCTTTCCTTTACCTTATACAATATGGAAATTGAAGAAAAACGGAAACAGTCAGAGGAATTATTACAGGAAAAAACAGACAAATTAACCATGTTACTTGAGATTAGTAATACGCTGGCAGCATTCCATGAGACAAAAAATTTATTCCAGAAGATTGTTGACAGTTCAGTCCGGTTAGGAGAAATGGGTTCAGCAGCGATTTATACTCTAAAAGATAATCTTCTTTATCTTGAGGCTACACATCCTGCTCTACCGGTAGATTTTCCTGAAGAATTTCGCAGAGCAACACTTTCTGATCATCCCCATATTAAAAAAGCTATTATTACCAGACATCCAGTAGTTTTACCTGATACGCAATCTGTCAAGCTCTCACCGGAAGAAGAAGCAGTTAGTAAATCTCGTAATTTGCGTTCCTTGTTGTATTTACCCCTTTTTTATAAAGATAGATCAATCGGTGTTTTGATAGTTGGAAGCGTTGGTAAGCTATATCACTTTTCTAATGAAGAAATAGACATTTATTATACCCTGGCAAGCCAGATATCGCTTACTATCGAAGAAACCCGGATGTTTGAAGAAAACCAAGAGATAACAAAAGAACTGCAAAAAAGCGAAGCACGTTTTCGTAATATTATGGCATCCATGCAGGATATTGTATTTACCCTTGATAAAGCACAACGTTATACCGGTATATATGGACCCTGGGTAAAAAATTGGGGTTTAACACCAGAACATTTCCTAGGAAAAACAAACAGGGAAATATTGGGTGAAAATAATGCCAAAGTCCATGAGGAAGCCAACAAGAAAGCATTAAAAGGCCAATATACTGTCTATGAATGGTCTGCTGAAAATGATAAAGGAGAAATTTATTTTCAAACATCATTATCTCCGATTTTTGATGAAAAAGGCGAAGTGCAAGGCTTGGTAGGAGTAGGCAGGCACATTACTGAGCTTAGGCAATCACAACAAAAACTTCAAAAAGCTTTAGATGCAACTATTGATCTTATGTCTAAAGTTGTAGAAATCCGGGATCCCTACACTTCAGGACACCAGGAAAGAGTCAGCCAGCTATCAACCCGGATAGCTCAGGAACTTAATCTATCCCTGGAAGAGATAGAAAGTATCAGAATTGCCTCCCTTATTCACGATATTGGGAAGATTGGGATACCCTCAGAAATCCTTAATAAACCCACTAAACTTACTGATATAGAATTCAATCTGATCAAAAGCCATCCCCAAACAGGATATGATATTGTTAAAAAAATTAATTTTCCTTATCCCTTGGCAGAGATTATATTACAACATCATGAAAAGCTTAATGGTTCAGGCTATCCAAATCAATTAAAAGGACCTGAAATCAAGCTGGAAGCAAAGATATTGTGTGTTGCCGATGCAGTAGAGGCTATGTCTTCTTATCGCCCCTATCGTGCAGCTTTGGGAATTGATGCCGCTCTGGAGGAAATCACTAAAAACAAAGGCATCTTATATGATACTGAGATAGCTGATGCATGTGTAAAACTGTTTAAAGAGAAAGGATTTAGGTTCGAATAAGATAAAAAAATTAAAAGGGAATAAATAATGAATAGTTTACCGTTTCTCCATTTTTTTGTGTTCTTGCTGTATTGCTCTCTCATCATTTTTATCCTATGGAAAGATGCAAAATCCTTGCTTAACCGGGTTTGTGCTGCCTTTGTTGCCTGCTTAGCCCTGTGGAGTTTTGGTTATATTTTCTTATATAATCCAGATATCTCAAAAGATACTGCAATATTAGCTGATAACATTGCCTCTGTAGGATGGATTGGTTTCGCCAGTCTATTTTTATGGTTTGCCCTTATTTTCACAGAAAAGAAAAAAATCTTAAAAACAAGAATAATTTATCTCTTCATTATTATTTTTCCTTTACTGTTAATTTATAAGAAATGGACCGGTTTTATAACTGCAGACTACATTAAACTTCCCTGGGGGTGGGGAAGTGTTTGGTCAGACTCAATCTGGACTTATCTTTTTTATTTCTATTTTCTTACTTTTACCTTAATAGGATTATATCTTATTCTGAATTTCTGGAGGAGAGTAGAAGAACCATTTAAGAAAAAACAGGCGAAAATTATTTTTATTGTTTCGCTGATTTCTCTTATTTTTGGTACTTCAATAGACGTAATATTTCCTGTATTTACCATTCTTAAGATGCCTTCCTTATCAGATTTGATTGCTCTTTTCTGGGCAGCCGGATTGGTTTACGCCATAGTAAAATATAAATTTATGGTTATTACACCGGCTACAGCTGCCGAAAACATTATCTCCACCATGGCCGATTCCTTAGTATTGCTGGACAGAGAAGGGAAGATAGTTGATATCAATAAAGCCATGTTAGATTTATCCGGATATTCAACAAACGAGTTAAAAGAAAAACACATTGAACTATTCTTCCCGGAAAGTGATTTTCCAAATCACCTATTAAATCGTGCGATGATGAAAAAAGCTTTCCACAACCAAGAACTAAATTTTCAAACAAAGACTGGAAAGCTTGTTCCGGTTCTTTTTTCCAGCTCTGCCATCATGGATGATGATGGAGAAATTGCCGGTATTGTCTGTATCATCAAGGATATTAACGATCGTAAAAAAGCAGAGGAGACTTTAAGAAAAAGCCAGCAGGAATTTGTCGGCCTCTTTCAGAGTAATCCGGAGGCTACCGTTTATCTGGACAAAGAAGGCAATATCCAGAATATTAATTTGCGCTTTAGAGAGCTTTTCGGTTACACCCTTGAGGAGATAAAAGAAACAAGATTATATTCCGGTTTAATCCAGCCCCCGGATAAAATTAACGAATGCAAAGAATTAACCCAGAAAGCTATTAAGGGAGAATATATCAGTATTGAGACTGTCAGAAAGAAGAAAGACGGCACCCTGTTTCCGGTTTTCCTTTCAGCCTCACCTTTATATATAGAGGGTAAGTATCAGGGAGCAATTGGGATATACCAGGATATAACCAAAAGAAAAGAAATGGAAGAGAAAATAGAAAAACTGGCTCGCATTGATTCACTAACCGGCTGCTATAACCGCAGGTATGGCCTGGAATTAATCCAAAGGCAGATCAAGTTATCGAAACGCAGTCAATCACCATTGTTGTTGGCTTTTCTGGATATCGATCATTTTAAGGTCATTAATGATATCTTTGGCCATAATGAGGGAGACCATGTCCTGAAAGAAGTCGTCGGGTTATTTAAATCTTCCCTAAGAGAAGTTGATATAATCTGCCGGATGGGAGGAGATGAATTTTTATTGGCTTTTCCAGACAGCTCTTTACAAGAAGTCTCTTTAATAAGAGAACGCCTGGAAGAGGCACTTTCTCAATTAAATCATCAAATCAAAAAGAATTATCAGATACAATTCAGTATGGGATTTTCCGAGTATGTACCGGATAAACTCAAGAAACTGGATGAGCTTATCACAATTGCTGACCAGAATATGTATAAAGAGAAAAATAGTAAAAAGAGATGTACTTAAAATAATTATTAATTTCTATATTAATTATTCCCCAAAAAGGAGAGTTTTAGACAAAAAAACAAAAGATAAAAAAAATAAATAATATTTTTCTACCAAATATCTCTCTTGAGTGCTATAATATACACGTTTGCGGGAGTGTAATAATCAAATCACACTCCTTTTTATATGACTGCTACCCAGGGTTCCGGCATAAGCTATCCGTTTAAGTCATTTGTATCTTTATATCAGTGATAACGTAATATTGTCCTGAAGTCGTATTTTATCGTCATACCAGGATTGTAATATTAAATGCAGTTGAAAGGCAGTAAGTGAGGGCGCGGTTGGAGTCTTTGCTTTATATTTTGCTTTCTCCGGGTCCTGAGTAGTTTTGAATTATATTCACGGTATTATAAACAATTATTTGGAAAACGGATACAGCCTGATTCCTGTCGATAAAGAGAAAAGGCCATGTATTTACTGGAAAAGATACCAGTACAGGAAAGCCACAATAAAAGATATCCTGCAATGGCATATCCAGTTTGATACTCTCAATGTGGGTATTGTTACCGGGAGAATCAGCGGGCTGGCAGTCATTGATGTTGATGATCTTTCTCTTTTGCCTGAACTGGAAGAAAGAATCCCGGAGATCAACGAAACCACAAGGGTTAAGACCAGCAGGGGATATCATTATTATTTCTCTCTTAACGGGCAGAATATAAGAAGCACCAGCCGGCTTTTCGGCAAGAACCTTGAATTAAAGAGCAACGGAAATTATATTGTTGCTCCTCCTTCTGTAATAAACAATTACCGCTATACCTATGAAATTCCATTAAGCAGAATACTTCCTGTTCCTGATAAACTTGTTAATATTAATACCGCTGATGACAAATTATCAAAAAATAATATAATATTTAAAATACCAAAATACCACGGGCATAAAATGGACTGTATAAGACATATTTTAAAAAGAGACCTGAAAGAAGGAGAGAGGAATAACAGCCTGTTTATCCTTTACAATCTGCTGCTGCAGAATAAGAACTCCAGGGAATATGCCAGAAAGATTGTAGAGAGAAAGAACAGATCCCTTGCCAATCCCCTGACTGAAATTGAGCTGAAGAAGATCTACAGGAAAGCATATCATTACGGCTGCAGCGGGATAAGGGAAAAGCTTCCCTATGTATGCTGTGAGACCTGCACATACCGATACAGGGGAGGGCAGCTAAGCGGGAGTAATATTCTTATTAAAAGCATGAGATTATTGCCTGAACTAACCAGCACCCAGCGGAGCATTCTTTGCCTTTTGGGGACTGTTTTTGACGGAGAATATCCATCGGTATACAAGATTGCAAAAACAGCAGGGATGAACTCTGCTACAGTTAAAAAAGCAATCCGGGCATTAAAAGAAAAGCATATTATTGATGATTCTCTTTACAATTGATAAATACAAAAAACCGTTCACTTTTTAATGGTCAATTTCTATATTTTTCAACGGTTTCCGAATAAAAAAGGCGACTATTATACTGTGTATATTTAGTATTTGTAATTTAAGTGTTTATTTTCCTCTTTTCTTTGCCTTAAGCCTCTCTATCTGAAACACTCTCTTTCCCTTTAGCCCTCTTTTGCATTTGAGCCGATTCAGAAAACCAAAAAAGGACAGCCGGGAAACAGAAAAGAAACTTTTACCCTCTCTTTTTTTGCCTGAAAAAAAGATATAAGCGGCTTGTCTGAAGGACCGGCTGCCCTCATATTTATAATAGCATAATTGACAGGAAAAATTAAAGATCTGATTTTATATCTGCGGGTATTATAAATTTTATACGAAACTCTCCCGGGATAACTGAGGGAATATCGTTACCTATAAAATTTCAAGAATGGCAATCTCCTGATAATGGCCACTCGGCGGCATTCGGGAACAATTCATAAGAACCTCTCACAGTATAAATAAAAGCATATCGTTACCTATGAATTCGTTATCCGGTAAATTGTATTGCGATTTAATCATGAACAGCCCACCGTAGGGCGGCACTTAAGAAAAATATTATTACATAACAAACATTATCACACCCTGTTCAGGGCAGACGATAATGTGGTGTTATGTAAACTATATTTTATGCCATGGTGTTTAAGGCACACCTCGTTATTCACTCGGTGCGGCACCACGGCATGCGTGCCTTTTCTCTCCGTTTTTGTTAACAGGGACTTATTCTCGAAAAATACAATCCTTATTCTGCTTTTTTGTTATTTCGCTTTCATGCTCTCAAATAAATCATTTCAGAGCATGCCTTTGTTCTGTGCTAATCAAACGTCTTTTATTGTGCGCATCTCCATCAACTTGCCCTGCTAAGGATACAGAAAAGAATATCCGTGCAGGGCAGTTTCAGGACATGCTGGGAATAGGTGAGGGTATTAAAAGAAAAAAAGAAAGAGAAGAGGCAATACACCCGCCAGATCATAAAATGCCATGACTGGCGGGAGAATTGCCGGAAGAAAAAACATTACTTTTTTCAAAACAGGAAACTGTCCCTGCCTTGAAAAAAGAAATGCTTAAGAAGAAAGAAAAAACACAAGAGCATAACTTCAGAAAAATCCTCCAAAAGAAATACACTTTCCGGAGTATTTTACCTGAAGATATGCAATCAGAGGATGTCCATAATTTATGGCAAGAGGAAAAATTGCTTCCCCCTTGCCATAAATTATGCCTGTTTTAATAATGGATTTTTTGCATTTGGTATATTGGTTTGTTAGTATTAATTTTAGCTCTTGTGAAAAAAGAATATTAATTAAGGAGGGGTTTATCTTGAAACATAAAATAGTTTTTTCCGTATTAATTTTATTTTTATCTTGCATTCTTTTTGGTTGCTCTGGTAATTCACCTGTAATACCGGATGTTAATCAGAAAGAAGAAATAAAGTCAGTTGTGAATAATTACTGGGCTGCATTATCTGATAGACAATATGCTTTAGCTAAAAGTTATTGCGTAATAAATGGTAATTTTTATGCCCTGGCTGAAGAATATCAAAACATGCCTTATCTTGATTCAACAACAACTGAATTCAGTGTCTATATAAATTGGGTAGATGTTACAGGAAACGCTGCTACTGCTAATACAAATTTAACCATTACTGCAATAGTCTGCTTTGAAGATATTTGTGCAGATGAGAGTGAAACGCTAAATAATTTTTCTATAGACCTTACGAAAACTAGTGGAGAATGGAAACTTAATTAATAAATATTTACTCAAATATATAAATAGTTGCCCGCTTTTCAGCTTCCCGGAGTGCACGCTCTTTGTTCTGACCTTGCAACTATATTTCCCGCTATTATAACTGCAAGGGAAGAATAAAGTAGTGCACGACTACATGACCGAACAAACGTTTACCTGAGTTTGAAGCGGGGTATTTTCCCGCTTGAAACGAAAGCCAAAAACCGCACGAATGCCATCTTTTTATTCTTTATTATGCCGTCACTTATACTACAGGGGCAAGAAGCGGATATGAATAATAATTATATCCTTACCAAAATAGCTTCTCTCTGCTATTAACCTTCATTATAAATAAACATATACCGCTTTATATTACACATCCGCAGGCATATCTCCCGTATTACATAATGTAGTATTATCGCTGACCTTCGGGGAAGGTCCGATAGTATCCGCATTATGTAATAGAGCCATTCCGGCAAAATATGGCCTGCGGGAGATATGGCCCGGCACGCAAGTGCTGTCTTGCCCCTGTGTTCAATTAATGTTTACTATTATATATTAATGTTTATTATAATAAAGTATATTATTAAATTGTTATATATTGTTATATATTATTATGTTATATTATATTGTATTATAAAATGATGTATTTATAGCTTTATACTATATCTTGTATTTATATATTATTCTAACATGCTTTATTTTACTTAATAGTGATGTTGTGTTATACTGGTTATAGTATATTATAGTGAAAGGAGGTCTATTTATGCCAGTTGTTGTTGTTCCTTTAGAGAGTAGGTTGGAACTCAATCTTGTTACCGGTACGGATCCCGAAACCAGCGCCCCCATTATCAAGCGAACCTATTTCAATGATGTCAAAGACAGTGCTACCGAACAGGATATTTTTGATGTTGCCAACCAGTTGGCCAGCCTGCAGAATTACAGTCTTGACAGTATCGAGCTGACCAAGAACATGCAGTTAACCAGTTAAAATGTAACCAGTTTATCAGAGAAAGGTGGTGAAAAAAGATGACTACAGAAGTAGGTGATGTTACCAGTTATAAGAAACTCTATATGCAGTTTGCCGATTCTGCGGGAAACAAGAAGAATATAATCCTCAATAATCCCAAGAATCTCGATGACGGGGATTATGCAGATCTGGCTGCCCAGGATGCCGCGATTGAGGCTGTGATGGATACCATTATTGCCAAGAACATTTTCCAATACAAGGGGAATGATCTGGTCAGCAAAGTCAATGCCCGGATTGTGGAATACCAGAGCACCGATGTCATGGATGTCGCATAATTAAATAGGTTGTCTTAATTTAACAATATTCCCTGTGGCCGTGCTTACCGGAGGGCATTCTGTTATTCTTCCACCTTCCAAGAGCAGGCTGCAGGGTTTTAGAGAAAAGAGGTGTAAAAATGATGTTAACTATAGTTTATAAAATGATTGTCAAAGTATTAAGCGGAGCATCACCGGAGATCCGCAACCAGATCAAGGCATTTCTGGCAGAATTAGAAGAGAAGGCAAAAAAGACTTCCAATCCGATGGATGATATCCTGGTTTTGTGTCTCAGGATTGTATTGGGGTTTTAATATGTTGAAAAGCCCTAAAAACCATATCAGAATATCGAAAAACTTTTTATTGTATGAATTCCAGTGTCCCTGCTGCAAAAGGGTGATTCTGGATTTCCGTCTTCTGGATATGCTGGAGATTCTGCGCAGGAGGATAGGGGGTAAGCCTGTAATCATCAATTCCGGTTACCGCTGCTCTTCCTATAATGAGAAGGTGGGAGGGGTTCCAGGGAGTTATCATCTTTATGGTATGGCAGCAGATGTCAGGGTCCCGGGGATGGAGCCGGGAAAGCTTATTCAGTATGCCCATGATGTGGGGTTTTTAGGGCTGGGTTTATATAATACCTTCTGCCATCTGGATATCCGCTATAAATACGCGAGCTGGGAAGGGTAGGATGGATATAGAATATATACTGAAATTAATAGCAAATAACGGTTTCCCCCTGGTTTTATCGGTATATTTAGTGATTAAGCTGGAATATTTCATTAATGAACTGGTCAAAAACCAGAAGGAATTCTCCCGGAATGTTACCTCTGAAATAAAGGAAATAAACCATTCCATCAACGATCTTCGGGTCTACATTGCCAGCAGCGACCGAAAGCCTTGATATACAAGGGTTTCAGCACTTTTTGGCAGGCCTCGAAATCTTGCCGATACGGCGCTTTTTTCTCTGACAGGGGCTATTAGTCATGCCGGTGAAAAATAATCGCTTAGAAAGGCTGTATCGAAGTCACCATTTTCCGGTTTCTTCAGAAATACCCTATATTCGGGCATTTACTGGCAATAACCTACCTTTAGCCTTCACTAAATCTATCATCTTATGATTTATCCACAATAATAGGGAATTGTGTGGATAACTGCTATATAAGAAAAGATGGCTCTCTTTTTATAAGAAAGAACGGCAATGTCCGTGTAAGCATATTTTGAAATTAACACAATTAAAAAATAAAGAATGATTATAATATTCTATTGACAATTTCTGGTGTTATTTATATAATTATAAAAAAGTTATAATAATCTAAAAGGTAAGGTATTTTGATAAAAGATAAATTGTCCCCAAAAATGGAAGATTATTTAGAATCCATTTCCTTTATAGAAGAAAAGAGAGAGGTGGCTAGAGTCGGTGAGATAGCTGATGACTTGGGTGTAAAAAGCTCCAGTGTCAATGTCATGATGAAAATGTTGGCAGAGAGGGGCTTAGTAAAACATGAAAAGTATGGTTATATCAAACTGACCAAAGCTGGCCGAGAGATAGCTGAACAAGTCAAAACCAGGCACCGTTTTTTGAACATGTTTTTAGTAAAATACCTGGGTGTTCCTCAAAAGATAGCAGCTATTGATGCCTGTGGTCTGGAACACTCATTGAGCACAGAAACCTTTACCCAGTTTAAAAAGTTTATCTCTTTTCTGGAAAATGATCAAGGCCATCGTCACATTGATATTAGAAAAGGAATTGAAGAATTTTCAAAAAGATAGCTACCTATAATTTTTTTTATGTTTATTTTAGAAGTTTCTAAATGTTTTAGAAATTTAAAAGTAACAAAAGGAGAAAACAGGTGTTGAAGCCACTGGATCAGTTAAAGAAGGATGAAACGGGAATGGTTCGAGAAAACCATACCTCCGGAGAGTTAAAGCTAAGGTTGCTTGATATGGGTATGGTTGCAAATACCCCAATCAAGGTGATTAAGGTTGCCCCCCTGGGCAGTCCAATTGATATTTTGTTGAAAGGCTATCATTTGAGTCTTAGAAAGGATGAAGCAAGGAAGATCCTAGTAGAGGTTGAGTGATGACTTTTAAACTGACTGCAGGGAAGAATAATCAGAAAGTTCGGCTAATTAAAATCATTGGTGGGTATGGTGCCTATCAAAGACTATTGGATATGGGGCTGATTCCCGGAGTCAGGTTTGAAATTGTGTTAAACAATGGGTTTGGTCCTATCACCATTTCCTTAAAAGGGACTAAGATAATGTTGGGGAGGGGATTGGCTGATAAAGTTTTAATCAAGGAGGAAAATCATAGTGAATAAGATTACCATTGCCTTAACGGGTAACCCCAATTCGGGGAAAACCACTGTTTTTAATAATTTAACAGGTTCTCATCAACATGTGGGGAACTATCCGGGAGTAACAGTAGAAAGCAAGGAAGGAACTATTACATTTCGGGGGTATCACATCAGGATCATTGATTTGCCCGGAACCTACAGTCTCTCAGCCTATTCGGAGGACGAGATTGTGGCAAGAAATGTCATCTTAGATGAAAATCCCGATATGATTGTCAATGTGGTTGATTCCAGTAATCTGGAGCGAAATCTCTATTTCGTCACCCAATTGATGGAATTGCAAAAGCCTATTATCTTAGCCATGAATATGACGGATATTGTAGAGCAACAGGGCAAAGTAATAGACTATAGCTTGCTTTCGAAAAAAATTGGCGTAAGGATTGTTCCTACTATTGGTAGCAAAAATAAGGGTACAGAAAAATTACTGGAAATGGTTATAAAACTAAAAGAGGACCAACACGAATATACCCCTGTAGCTGTCGATTATGGAAATGAGATCCAAGATGAAATACTGAGGATAAGCGAGATCATCAAAAAAGATGCGATCTTAAGTGAAAAACTACCGGTTCGCTGGGTGGCGATTAAATTATTGGAAAATGATCAACGTACCATTGAAAACATTAAAAATTCCCCCTTAGCCGATAAGCTATTAGACCAGAAAGAAAAGAGCAGAAACCATCTTAAAAATCACTTTGGTGAAGATCCTGAAGTAATAATTGCTGATCGCCGCTATGGTTTTGTCAGTGGCCTCTGTAATCAGGTGTTGGTGCAACAGGGAGAAGACAAGTATAGTCTTACCGATAAAATAGATAGAATCGTGTTGAACCGTTTTTGGGGGCTTCCTATCTTTGCCCTGGCTATGTACACTATTTTTAAATTTACCTTTACTTTATCTGAGCCGGTGGTAGGGTGGTTTGAAACACTCTTTGGTTGGTTAGAGGGAATTACTGCTGCTCTATTGCCAGAGGGGTTGTTGCAATCTTTTCTGGTAGATGGGCTTATCGGTGGTGTAGGAGGGGTATTAGGATTCTTCCCGCTGATCATGTTTATGTTTTTTGCCATTGCCTTCTATGAAGATACCGGCTATATGGCCAGGGCGGTCTTTATCATGGATCGGATCATGACCAGATTTGGGTTGCATGGAAAATCATTTTTGCCTTTGATGCTGGCTACAAATGGTTGTGCAGTACCTGCAATCATGGCCAGTCGTACCATTGATAACAAGAGAGATAGACTAATTACTATGCTGGTTACCCCCTTTATGATCTGTGGTGCCAAGCTACCCATCTTTGCCCTTTTTATTGGAGCATTTTTTGCTGCCCATAATGCTGCTAATCTGATGTTTTTGCTATATCTATTGAGTGTAGTGATTGCCTTTACTGCCTCCCTGTTTTTGAAGAAGGTTGTCTTTAAAGGGCAGCCATCCTATCTGGTCATGGAGTTGCCGCCTTACCGTATACCAACGATTAAAGGATTATTATTGAAGATGTGGGAGAGAGGATGGCTCTATCTGAAAAAGGCCGGAACGATTATTTTACTGATCTCTGTGGTGATGTGGGTGGGATTCACTTTTCCACAGCTTGATCCGGATACTGCCACGATCACAAGTTTGAGTGAACAGGAGATTGCTGCAAGGCAGATTGAGAATAGTTATGCCGGAAGGATTGGACATTTTTTGGAACCAATGGTAAGGCCAATTGGCCAGGATTGGAGAGGTGGGATTGCCCTTTTAGCAGGTATTGCTGCCAAAGAGGTGGTGGTTAGCACCTTTGGCACAATCTATTCCATGGGGGAAGTTGATGTGGAAGAACCCGTTTCTCTTCGGGGAGCAATGCAGAACGATCCAAACTGGAATCCCCTGAAAGCCTTTTCTTTTATGTTATTTTCGCTCATTTACGTACCCTGTTTCGTTACTGTGGCGGTATTCTATCGAGAATCGGGCTCATCATTAAAATGGACCTCCGTTTTATTATTTGGAAGTACCCTGTTGGCTTGGATTCTTTCCTTTTTGGTCTACCAAATCGGGGGTTTATGGATATAAAAGATTCACAGTGGAATTTTGTTTACAGCATAGTTAGATATAACAATGTTTTCTATCTTATAATATTATAAATTAATGTTACAATATATTATATTATGTAATATATATTATACTTGTATTATCTTTAGTATAATACATTATAGTATTGTATATTTAATGAAGTTTTGTATATGTTTATACGTCTATCTGATCTGCAAACTGGAGTATTTCATCAACGAGCTGGTCAAAAACCAGAAGGAATTCTCCCGGAATGTTACCTCTGAAATAAAGGAAATCAATCATTCCATCAACGATCTGCGCATTTTTATTGCCAGTAACGGCCGAAAGTCCTAATATGCAAGGGTTTCAAGCTGGCCTTCAAATATTGCCGATATAAGGAATATTTTATTTCCGAGGGTTATTGTTCATGTCAGCTTAAAATAATCCCGTAAAAAGCCTATATTTAAGCATAATTTTTCTGATACTCCATAAAATCCCCATATTCAGGCGGTTATTAGTAATAATCCTTCTATTACGCTTTATTAAGCTCGTTATTTCTTGATTTATCCACAATGATAGGGAATATGTGGAAAAGTATGCTAACTAGTTTTACTTAATTCTTGTCTTTTTTTATTTACCAGAATTTATTTATTAGTAGCATTTTCGGATAAGATCATTAAATAAGCTTTGTAGTAATTTATATTATAAGGTTGGTGAACATCAAAATTTTAATAAATTTTAAAATGAAAATTTGACAGAATAAATTTTATACTTTATTATGAATATAGATTCATCTGAATTAATATTCAATTGAGCGTTTATTCAAATGTAGAGCACAAGGAGGAGTATTTAATGGCTAGGATTATCGATAAAATGGATGAAAGGGTTAACGAAACAGCTTTTCGCCTCTTTGCCAAAAAGGGTTACAGTGGTGTAACGATGAAAATGGTAGCCGAAGATGTGGGTATATCGGTGGGTACCCTTTACAACTATTATTCCAATAAACAGGATTTATTTATAAATGCTTGTAAGGACGTCTTTGACCAAACCTATGTAGCCTTAGAGAAAATGCTGGAGAAAAATGCAGATAGTCATGAATTTTTATCAATGCTTTATGATGAGGTAGTAAGAGTGCGGGGTTTCACCCGGGAACTGTTGAGAGATAAAATCAATCATGAGGCACTTGATGAGATAAAAGAACATTTGATGATTCTGATGAGGTCTCTATTTTATAAGGCAAAAAAAACTGTGACCAGTGATATTCCAGAGAGGGATAAGGATAGAACGATTCGCCTCATACTTTTGACTATGCATGATTTTGCCCGTGAATATCCGGAGGACCGGGAAGGGAATATCGATTTTGTTTGCCGATTAGCTAATAAAATCGGGTAAAAAATTTTTAATAAAAATAAACTTATATTCATTTGAATAAAAATTCAAAGAATTTCCTGTTATGAGGGGAGATAAAGGTGGAAGGAGAGGAGTAAATAATGTATGTAATTGTTCTTGTAGTCATAGCCCTTGCAATAGCATGGTTGTTACAGAATGTCTTTAAAAACATAGAGATTAAGGGAGGTTACTGGAATAGAGCAGTGGGTGCTGCTATCGGTGCCTTGTTGGGTGATTTAATCCTGGGTAACTGGGGATGGATGCTTGGGGGGTTTAATGTTATTGCCGGCATTATTGGTAGTTTTTTCATTGGCTGGATATATATGTTGCTCTTTAAGAAAAAAGTTGAGAACATAGAAGTTTCAAATAAGTCAGAAAGTTAGCCTTTGTATTTAAGATGAAGAGAATTATTTATTAATCCCTTCATAGCAGGACTTCTTTTAGAAGTCGAGGGCTAAATGGATGGCTAAAATTGTTTTGCAACTAAAATACATAGCAAAGGAGGAAAAATAATGGCAGTCAACTTTAACTTTGCAAAGAAATATGCTGCTGAACAGATAATAAAACAGGCTCTTAATTATTTAGAAAAAGACCCGGAGAAAAATTTTATTAAGGTCTTGAATC
>Ga0334882_1001631_pt1 | contig 25976 bp, 19 predicted proteins | sample GraSluR1_MG_5_FD_207226 | JGI IMG/M metagenome (GOLD analysis project Ga0334882, IMG submission 207226) | Sludge microbial communities from methane-producing bioreactor in Wageningen University, Netherlands - Granular Sludge_15_04-R1 | ecosystem: Engineered > Bioreactor > Anaerobic >...
CCAACGGGCTCAATCCCGTCGACACCCTGGCGGGCGTGGCGAGCGAGGATACGCTGGTGTGCTGCTGGGAGACGGAGGGGATAATGTACGTCGACGCCCAGGCCGATGGCGGCAACACGGGCATGGATTGGCACAATGCCTATGTCGACTTGCAGGATGCACTTGCCCGCGCCCGCACGTGCCCGCAGGATTATATGGTTTACATTGCAGAGGGAGAATACAGCCCCGGCAGCGCCGAGCCGAACGCCTTCGAACTGGTCGAGAATATGCAGCTTTATGGTGGTTTCCCGATCGGAGGCTGCGACTTCGCCGCCCGCAATCCGGAAATATACAAAACCATCCTGACCGGCCGCATCGACGCGACCCACCGAAACGACACGGTAGTCGTAATGGCCCACAACACGCTGCTTTCCGGCCTCACAATCACCGACGCAGGCATATACGGCGTCTACGGAAACGGCACAGACTTCACCATCGAGTTCTCTACGATCGAGAAGAGCGATAGGTATGGGATTAGAGTAACAGATGGCAATATTGCTTTGAAATGGTGCAAGGTCCTGAATAACGGCTGGGACGGCATTCTCCACGAAGGCGAAGGCTTTACGCTGGATGTGGCCAACACTTGGTGCCGGCAGAATGGCCGGCGGGGTATTTGGACTATAGACTCAACCCCCTTGGTCAGAAACTCGATCGTCTCTGAGAGCGACATGACCGAGGCCGGAAACGAAGGCGTCCGTATGTTCAACCCTGCCTCTTCACCTGTTCTGCAGAACGTCACTCTGGCGCACAATCGCTCGCTTGCCCTGTCGCTTGCGGGCACGAACCTTCCTGTTCTGGACAATCTCGTCGTTTATCACAACAACGCCGCCGGTGGCGGCGGTGATCAGTTTTCGGGATTCACCCGGGAGCTTTTCTACTACAGTTGCGTCTACGACCCCAATGATCCGAACGGCGTGGATTTGACTCCGAATGAGCATTTCACCATTAGTGCCGACCCGCAGTTGGCATTCTTCGACCCCAACAACGTCCGAATCTCGCCTGTCTCACCATGCAGGGATGCGGGCAATCCGGCCTTGAACTACGAGCATCAACTGGACATGGACGGTCGCGTGCGCGTGATCGAAGCAACCGCGGACATCGGCGCTTATGAGGTCAACTTATTCGACTTGGACGCAGATGGGCGGGTGAATCTCTACGAGTTCGGGGTATTGGCAAGTGTGTGGATGGCGCACAACCCTGCCGACCCGCAAAGCGCAAGTGTGCCGCCTGAGAACCTTGCGCTCTGGGATTCGGATGCGGAAAGGTGCAACTTCTGCGTAAACGGGCAGAGCCAGTATGCAATCGACGTCGCTGACTTGGCGGCATTTGTTCAAGGTGCTCCTTGGCCGCTGGAGGGCCCCCGGCTATACGACGCCGGCGACATGATGATGATGTTCGGCGGTGGAGATATGCAATTAAGCGGGTTTGAAGTATTAGCTCTTGAGGCGCATGCGGTTCCGGCGAAATCAACGTTAGAGCAACAGATGGGCGATCTGGTCAATATTGTTGGCGAGTTGGAAAGCCTATGGCTGACCGACCTGGACATCCAGCAGGAGATCGATACTAGCGACTGGCAGCGATTCATGGAGGAACTCTACAGTCAACTTATTGACGTCTACTTAGGTAGCCAGATGGACTAACTTCTTGATTTGAGGATGCACACAGTGTGTAATATCTTCGTTGCGAAAAGGAGATAATGATGAAGAGAACAGTTCCGCTTCTATTGTTGTCCGGTTTTCTCTCGATAGTCTATGCGGGTTACGACGATGGCCTGATCTCCTCCGGTGAATATGAAGAGCTTGTAAGTTGGTTCAGCGGCACCCTCGTTGTCGATGGGGGGGGGGCGTTGGCGATTGAGGCGTGGAACTCCAGCCGCGTGGAGGTGTGGTCTACGACCCCGTTCTTGGGGCCTTCGTACTACAGCGGGATAACCGACCTTTGTCTCGGCAAGTACAGCCGCTTGGATTATTACGGCGGCGAGACAGAGGAACTGAGCCTGTTTGATAACGCAGAAGCGTATCTCTATGGTGGGCGCATTGATTTCATCAGCAGCCGACAGAGGGGCGTCACGACAGAGCACATATTCATTTATGCTCAAGAGGACTGGTTGTGGACCTTTGAAGCGGACAAGATAAGAGGCATCGCGGGCCTATGGTATGACGGCACGCCGTTCAACATCCGATTTACAGTGCCCCCTGACTGGACAAACTTCGACCCGGCCTGGATGAACATCAAAGTAATCACCCCTGAACCAGCAACACTGCTGTTCATGGCTCTCGGCGGCCTGCTCGTGCGACAACGGCATTGATCAAGCTACAGGCCGAATCGAGAAAGGGTCCGATGGTGAACCTCTATGAGTTCGGGGTGCTTGCAAGTGTTTGGAGCGCGCACGATCCAGAAGACCCGGAGAGTGCCGGCATACCGCCTGAGAATATGGCATTATGGACCTCCGATGCCAAGAGGTGTAACTTCTCTGTCGGGGGCCAAAGTCACTACGCAATCGACTTGGCCGACCTGGCGAGTTTTGTGGAGAACGCTCCATGGCCCGTGGTGCCTGGCTTGTACCAAGGCGGCGGGTCAGGTGAAATGTTGCTCATGGCCGGAGAGGGCTTGCTGTTGACCGGGTTTGAAGCTACGTCCCTTGAAGTCCAAGCTGCTCCGGAGCAGTTAACTTCGGAGAAGATGGGCCACTTGGTTAATGTCATCGGTCAACTGGAGACTATCTGGCTCACTGACCCGGACATCCAGCAGGAGGTTGATGGCGCCGACTGGCTGTTGTTCATGGAAGCGCTTTACGGCGAGCTCATCGAAGCATGCATGAATAGCCGGTAATAAATTACGCTTAATGTGGTTCATAATGTCTTTGATTGCATAAGGAGACTATGATGAATAGAGCAATATCGTTGTTGCTCGTGCTTTCTTGTATCGCGACGCTCCGTGGGGGCTATGATGATGGCTTGATCTCGGCTGGCGAGTACGAATGGCATGTAGACTGGCTTAGCGGCACCCTCATTGTCGATGGGGGGGGGCGTCGGTGATTGAAGCATGGAAGGCAAGCCATGTTGAGGTGCTGTCGACGACCCCTTTCCTCCCGTTTCCACAGCAAAGCGGGATAACCGACCTCGCGCTTACGGACACAAGTCGCTTGGATTATTACGGCGGCGAGACCGAAGAACTCACACTCCAGAAGAATGCCACGGCTCAGCTTCGCGGCGGGCGGATTGATTTCATCAGCAGCCTGCAGTACGCCACAACGGAGCATATATTCATCTGGGCCCGCGACGGGTGGGAATGGAAATATGAAAACGGAGAAATAAGGGGTATCACAGGCTTATGGTATGACGACGGCACACTTTTTGACATCCGTTTTACGAAGCTTCCCGACTGGATGAATTTTGACCCGGCCTGGATGAACGTCAAAGTAATCCCCGAACCCGCAACCCTGCTGTTCATGGCTCTTGGCGGCCTGCTCGTGCGACAAAGGCATCGATCAAGCTACAGTAATTTCAACGGAGTATCATGATGAAGAAAATGATACCGTTGTTGATTCTCGTTTGTTGTGGCTTCATGGTCGCTGCGGGTTATGACGATGGCCTGATCTCGGGCGGCGACTACGAAGAGTTTGTGGAATGGTTCAGCGGCACTCTCATTGTCGATGGGGGGGGGGGCGAACACCATCTTGGCATGGAACTCGAGCCGTGTTGAGGTGCGGTCAACGACGCCGTTCCTCGGGCAGCCGCACCCAAGCGGGATAACCGACCTTGTGCTTTGGCACGATAGTCGCCTCGATTATTACGGCGGCGAGACAGAGGAACTGGTGGTAAAGATGAACGCCACAGCTCATCTTTACGGCGGGCGCATTGATGGTATCACCAGCTCTCAATACACCCAATACGACCCGACGAAGCACATATTCATCTATGCGCAGGAAGACTGGTCGTGGAAGTATGAGAACGACAAGATTAGGGGCATCACGGGCCTGTGGTATGACGGCACGCCCTTCAACATCAGTTTCGAAACCCGTTGGGAGCCCGAGTACGGCCCGGCCTGGAAGAACATCGAAGTCATCACCCCCGAACCGGCAACGCTGCTTCTCATGGCTCTTGGAGGCCTGCTGTCGCGCCGACAGCGCTGATCGCATCACCGTACGCAAACGCAAGGGACCGGTCCTTTTCAGTGACCGGTCCCATCTATGACCATGACCGTTTTTGTCTGCACTGGCTTCCACTCGCTCCGTGTGCGCCCTCTCCTCCCCCCGTTTTTTCCCTTTGCCCTAACCGCCCGCTGCCGGTACACTGTCCACCTATGGCAGACAAAACACTCATCAAGAACGGCCGCCTCATCGACCCGGCCAACAAGGTCGACGCCCGCACCGACCTCCTCATTGTCGGCGAGAAGATCGCCGCCCTCGGCCGCCTCGACGCCCCCGACGCCCGCCTCATCGACGCCGCCGGCCGAATCGTCGCCCCCGGCCTCATCGACCTCCACGTCCACTTCCGAGAGCCCGGCGACGAAGAAGAAGAAACCATCGCAAGCGGCTCCGCCGCCGCCGTCGCCGGCGGCTTCACCTCCGTTGTCTGCATGCCCAACACCGACCCCCCCATCGACGAAGCTACCGGCGTCGAGTTCATCCACCGCATGGGCCGACAGGCCCGCAAGACCTTCGTCTACGTCATGGGCGCCCTCACCAAAAACCGCCAGGGAGTCGAGCTCTCCGAAATGGGCCTCATGGCCCAGGCCGGCGCCGTAGGCTACACCGACGACGGCGACGGCGTCCAGAACGCCGCCGTCATGCTCCGCGCACTGAAATACGCCGGCATGATCGACCGAGTCGTCTCCCAGCACTGCCAGGACCAGTCCCTCGGCGGCAAGGGCGTCATGAACGCCGGCTACAACTCCACCATCCTCGGCCTGCCCGGAATCGACCCCCTCGCCGAAGAAATGATGCTCTGGCGAGACGTGCAGCTCGTCCGAAAAACCAACACCCGCTACCACGCCCAGCACATCTCAACCGCCGGAAGCGTCAAGATCATTCGTGAAGCCAAACAGATGAACCTGCCCGTAACCTGCGAAGTCTCCCCCCACCACCTGCTCCTCACCGACGACTGCATCGTCGACTACGACACCAACTACAAAGTCAACCCGCCCCTCCGCACCCGCGCCGACGCCGACGCCCTCCGCCAGGCAGTCCGCGACGGACTCGTCGACGCCCTCGCAACCGACCACGCCCCCCACCTGCAAAGCGAAAAGGAACTCGAGTTTCTGACCGCCCCGTTCGGCATAGCCAGTCTCGAATGCGCACTCTCGCTCTACATCAAAGCGCTCATCGAGCCCGGCGTCGTGGATTGGCCCCAGCTCCTGGCAATGCTCACATTTCGCCCAGCCGGCGTAATCAAAGTCAACAAGGGCACACTCGCCCAGGGCGACCGCGCCGACGTAACCATAATAGACCCCAATGCCGAATACACCATCGACGCCGAAAAATTCTATTCCAAGAGCAGAAACTGTCCCTACCACGGCTGGCGTGTAAAAGGCCGCGTGGAAAAAACCTTCGTCGCCGGCGAACTCCGCTACTCTGCCGACCCGGTGAAAACGTGCACTTAACGCCCCGGCCAACTGCCGCATTTAATATGAAAAAGAAATTCGTGAAAACTCGTACCGATTCGCCGCTCCAGTTGCCGCTCCGCGGCGCTTAAGGCTTCTACACAATGCCTGTAATCATCGACGGCTACAACCTGTTGAGAGCGGTCCAGAAGGACGAGCAGTTCGAAGACCTCCGCGAGTCCGGCCTGTGCGCCATCATCTCCGACTACCTCACCGCCGTCCGTGACCGCGGCAGCATCATCTTCGACGGCACGGGCCCGCCCGAAAGGAGCGAGATGGACCAGCTCGGAGGAATCCCCAACCTCGAGGTCTACTTCTCCGGCGAACACTCCGACGCCGACTCCATCATCGAACAGAAAATACACGACAATACCGCCCCGCGCAGTCTCATGGTGGTCAGCACCGACCGAGCCATCCGCGCCGCCGCCGGCCGACGCAAAGCCAATGCCGTCAGGTCCGACGTCTTCTGGATACAACTGGTGTCACAGCTCGAAAACCGCCGCAAACCCGCAAGCGAACCTGGCGCTAAAAGACAGGGCATTACCGATATGGAAACTGACCATTGGCTCGACTACTTCGGTATTGACAAGGATTGAAAAACGCGCATGAATGCAAATATTGCGCAATTTCTGCGAAAAAAAGTGAAAAAACGGAGCGCTCGCAGACAAGAAACGCCCCGTTAAGACCAAAAAAACGCAAACTGCCCGTGCTTAAAACACAAAAAATGAACTGGGAGTAACGAAACCATGCCTTATACGATCGGTTTGGACTACGGCACCAACTCTGTACGCTGTTTAATCGTCGATACCGCCACCGGACACGAGGTTTCCACCGCCGTTTTTAACTACGAAACCGGCGATGCCGGAATTATCCTCGACGCCGCCGACCACAACCTCGCACGACAAAACCCCGCCGACTACCTCAAAGGACTCCAGGCCACTATCCAAAAAACCCTCACTGAAGCCCAAAAAATCAAGGGTTTCACCCCCGAAAACATCATCGGCATAGGAGTCGACACCACAGGCTCTACCCCCATTCCTGTTGACAAAAACGGCATCCCCCTCGCTTTTTCACCCGAATTCAAAAAAAATCCAAACGCCAATGCATGGCTCTGGAAAGACCACACCGCACACGCCGAAGCCGCCGAAATCACTGCCCTTGCTGAACTTACGCGCCCCCACTACCTCGCAAAATGCGGCGGAACGTACTCCTCCGAATGGTTCTTCAGCAAAATCCTCCACTGCCTCCGAGCCGACCCAACCGTCTTCGATGCCGCCCACACCTGGGTAGAACACAGCGACTGGCTCCCAGCCGTCCTCACAGGCGCCGACCACCCCCAAAAACTAAAACGCTGCCGCTGTGCAGCAGGCCATAAAGCCCTTTTTAACGACGCCTGGGGCGGTTTTCCGGACGCCGAGTTCCTCACAAAGCTCGACCCAAGACTCGCCCGACTGCGTCAAACATTAGGCGACCAGACCTTCTCCGTGGACACCCCGGCGGGCAAACTTACCAAAGAATGGGCGTACAAACTCGGCCTGCCCGCCGGCATCCCCGTGGCGATGGGGGCGTTCGACGCCCACCTGGGAGCAGTCGGTTCCGGCATCCGCGAGGGGGTGCTCGTAAAGATAATCGGCACAAGCACTTGCGACATGGTCGTATCGCCCTCGGCATCCACGTTGCCCGACATCCCGGGCATCTGCGGCATCGTGGAAGGCTCCATTTTGCCCGGCTTCTTCGGCCTGGAAGCAGGCCAGTCGGCGGTTGGGGACATCTTCAACTGGTTCGTAAACTACATCCAGCCCGGCGGCAAAGAAGCCGGCTCCCACGAATCGCTGACCGAAAAAGCCGCAAAACTCCGCCCCGGCCAGTCCGGACTGCTGGCTTTGGACTGGAACAACGGAAACCGCACGGTTTTAGTCGATCAGCGGCTCACCGGCCTGCTCGTCGGGCAGACGCTGCACACCAGTCCCGAGGAGATCTACCGTGCGTTGGTGGAGGCGACGGCGTTCGGGGCTCTGACCATTATCAACCGCTTTGAAGAATACGGCGTGGCGATCGCGGAAGTGGTCAATTGCGGCGGAATCAGCGAGAAAAACGCGATGCTAATGCAGATTTACGCCGACGTTACGGGTCGCGAAATGAAGATAGCCAGGTCCGGGCAGGCCTGTGCCCTTGGATCGGCAATCGCCGGGGCAGTGGTCGCCGGCAAGGCGGCAGGCGGGCATGACACCTTTGCTGAGGCGCAGAAGGCCATGTGCGGGGTGAAGCCAACGACATTCAAGCCAATTGAGGCTAATCGCAAGACCTATGCTGAATTGTACCGTTTGTACAAGCAAATGCACGATGCCTTCGGTTTGAAGGACAACTCGGGCGCCCTTGGCAACGTCATGAAAGAACTTCTCAATATCAAGGACCGGGTGAACGGCTGACAGATGTACGAAGAACTCCGAGAAGCGGTCTGTAAGGCCAACAAGGAACTGGAAACGCACCGACTGGTCATCTACAGTTGGGGCAACGTAAGCGGCATCGATCGGCAGGCGGGCGTGGTAGCGATCAAGCCCAGCGGGGTCTCATACGCGGATTTGACTCCGGAAAAGATCGTGCTGGTTGACCTGGACGGCCGCATAGTCGAAGGCGATTTAAAGCCGTCATCCGACACGGCAACGCACCTGGAACTGTATCGTGCATTTGAGCCAATAGGGGGCGTGTGCCACACGCATTCGCCAAAGGCGACCATGTGGGCTCAGGCGTGCCGGGAGATTCCGTGCTTCGGCACGACTCACGCCGATTACTACTACGGGTCGGTTCCTGTAACGGATGTGATGACCGAGGCGGAAGTAAGGGATGATTACGAGCGAAACACCGGAGTGGTGATCGTTCGACGATTTGGCAGTCTTGACCCGCAGCAGGTGCCGGCGGTGCTTGTGGCCAATCACGGGCCTTTCACATGGGGTCCGGATGCTGCGTCGGCAGTGGAAAGCGCAGTGGTTCTGGAGCAGGTTGCCGACATGGCGATTGGGACATTGCTTGCGAATCCGGGGCAGGGGGCCGTGGCGAAAGTGCTCTTGGATAAACATTATCTGCGCAAACATGGCAAAGATGCCTATTACGGGCAGCGTTGATGGCAGATTAATCGCCGTCGTCGACGGTGATCTGTGATGGGGATGTTGGATCCGGATTAATGGAGAGGTGGTATGATGATGGATTGTCGACAAATGCCGAGGATGCTGGTAGTCCTGGGGTGCTTTTGCGGGCTGCTGTACGCAGAAGAAGACAGTCGCCTGAGTGCACGTGTTCGGCTGACCGGCGGGGCGATCAACGGGGTTATTATCGAGGACGGTCCGTCGCGGATTGTCGTCTACGGCGATCCATGCGGCACGATCGATAAAGCGGAGGCGGTTCTTTTCACACACAGCCGACGTGATGTGGTATGGCCCGGCCGCGGTCTTGTTCAGAACGACGCCATGGCGATCGTGCCCGCCGGTGCGGAGGCAGAATTCACCAAGCCAGAGTTATTCTGGAAAGATCTCGTGCGAAAGCGCTATCATGATTATGCGCAGCAGACGACCAAGGTCCCGCTTGTGCCGATGCCGATAGGCCTGACAGTGAAGGGGGGCGACACGTTCGAGCTTTACGGGTTTGAATTCGAGGTCCTCGATACGCCAGGGTATGCGCGGCATGCCGTCAGTTATGTGAGCACTATCGACGAAGTCAAGTACGCCTTTGTCGGCGACCTGATGTACGGCAACGGGCAGTTGTTTGACTTATACAGCCTGCAAGACGCTGTTGCAGAGGCGCGAATCGGCGGTTATCACGGATGGGCCGGGCGGATGGGCGAGTTGATCCAGAGCCTTCACAAGATCGCCGAAGCCCGTCCGGACATAATCGTGCCGATTCGCGGGCCGGTGGTTCGCGACCCGCAACAGGCTATCCTGCAACTGATTGCCCGCCTTCAGGCGGTATATGCGAATTATCTTTCGGTGAGCGCGGGCCGGTGGTATTTCAAGGAGGGCTACGATACACTTGCGCGGCGGGTGCTCGGTTCGGAGGCCAAGGTTGAATGGATGAGATGGTCGGAGATTATCAACGAACGGCCACCGGAGTGGATTATTCCAATTCATAACGCGCGGCTGATCTTGTCGTCCGACGGGCGTGGGTTTCTTGTCGATTGCGGTAGTGAGGCGATCATCAGAGAGATCAGGAGGCTGCGCGACGACGGGAAGCTCAAGTCTTTGGACGGCTTGTTCATTACGCATTATCATGATGACCATACACATGCTGTCAACGATCTGCTGCGGGAGTTCAAGTGCCCCGTTTATGCGTGCGAACCATTGGTTCAGATTCTCAAGAGTCCGTGGGCATTTCGTCTGCCGGCAATGACCGAGAGGCCGATCACGGACATTACCACTATGCGGCACGGGCAGAAGATGCGATGGCGCGAATTTGATATGAGCTTTTTTGATTTTCCAGGTCAGACGATTTATCATGATGCCATGCTGGTGGAAAAAGACGGAGGCGAGACGATATTCTTTGGCGGCGATTCATTCACGCCGTCGGGCATAGACGATTACTGTCTGCCGAACCGGAATATCTTTCAGAAGGGGATGGGATATTTTCGCTGCCTGGACATCCTGCGGACGCTGCCGAAGGGCACATTGCTGATTAATCAGCATGTTGTCGAGACATTCGCCTTCAGCACGGACCAGATCAATTACATGGCGTACCTGCTGAATATGCGCATGCAGCTTATGAAGCCTCTGTTTCCGTGGCCAAATCCGAACTTCGGCATCGATGAACAATGGGTACGTTTCTATCCTTACGGGCTCAAGACGGTGGGTGGACAGACGGTCGAGATCGCGATCAACATCCTGAATCACTCGGATGAGCTTGGAGCGTTTACAATACGGCCTAATGTGCCCGAGGGTCTGCAATGCAGCGTCGACCATGTAGCGCTGCATATTCCGGCGCACGGCGAAAAGCATGCCGATTTGAGGATTACTGTACCACCGGCTGCCGCGCCGGGTGTGTACGTGCTTACGGCGGACGTCGAGTTCGGAGGGCACGTTCTAAAAGAATGGTGCGAAGCCCTTATCGAAGTCGGTGCGTCCGACCGGTCCGCCAATTGACCAGTACTATTTGTCAGTTTCCGCGGCGACGACTGTAACAGGCGCGACTTTCTCCAAGTCAGCTTTGATCTTTTCGGCATCGCCGACGACCACGATGGCCATTTTGTCATGGTTCAGTGTCGCGGCGGCCAGAGCGACGCAGTGTTCGGCTTGTGCATCGGCAATGGCGGCCATGAGCCGATCGAAGTAATCCCTGCCGAGTCGCTGGGACTCTACGAGCCAGAGATCTTCGGCAACGGCCTGCGGAGTCTCGCGCTGCCTTACGAAGCTGCCGGCGAAGTAGCTCTTGGCGTCTTCGAGTTCATCTGCGTCCGGGGGCTCGGTTCGCACGCGTTTTATCTGTTCGAGGATGACGCGGATGGTTTCGGCCGTGGCTTCATTTCTGGTGAAAGTGCTGACCTTGAAATCGCCCTCCATGTTCTGAGCGTAGTAGCCGCCCCTGGCGCCGTAGGTCAGTCCTCTTTCAACACGTATGGCGCGGTTGAGCCAACTGTTGAACGAGCCTCCGAAGTACAGGCTGACGATACGGCTTATGAAGTAATCCGGCTGGTCGTGGCGCGTAACGGCGAGCTGGCCGACGCGAATTTCGCTCTGCATACTGCCCGGGCGGTCTACGATGGTGATCTGTGTCGGTCGGGCCGGCGGCATATCCGGCAGGACAATGCCCATCTCCACCAGACCTGTTTTCCATTCGCCGAGGTATCGTCGGGCGAGTTCAACCGCCTTGTCGGTGGTGATGTCGCCTGCGAAGATCAAGGTTGCCTGGTCGGGTCTGGCGAATTTGCTCCACCACAACCGCAGGTCGTCGGTTGTCAGGGCAGCGACATCGGCGACTTCGCCGCTGACGGTGCGTGCATAAGGATGCGCCCCGTAGAGCTGTTTTCGCAAATGTTTTTCAGCGACGTAGGCGGGGGACTGCTGTTCGATGCCGAGGCCCGTGATGACCTGCTTGGTGAGCTTGTCAAACTCCTCGGGATCAAAAGTTGGCGCCAGGACCACTTCGGCGAGGAGCTTCATTGCACGTTGTGTGTATTCGGACATGCAGTTGGCGCGGACTGTGCTGGTATCCATGCCGGCGGCGCCCGACAGGGAAATGGCGTACTGATCGAGTTCGGCGGCCAGCTCAGCTTCGGTATGTTCGGCGGTTCCCCTGGTAAGCATCTGCAGCGTCATGGAGGCGGCGCCGGGCTTGCCTTCAGTCCAGGCGCCGTTTGTGAGTCCCAGCGACATGCTGACGAATGGGACCTCATGGTTAGGTACAACGATCACCTTAAGGCGGTTATCGAGTCTGACTTCGGCATAGTCCTCGCTGACTTCGTATTGCCGGAGGTCACCGACGGGCGGCCTGGCGGGCCAATCGGCAGGGCGTTTCACACCCGTTCGGCCGGGCGGCGGGGAGTCGGTTTCGGGCTTGGCGGTAATCGGCGCATCTTCGCTGTCCTTGGCGCCGGCCATTGCGCCTTTGGCGTTTTCCTCGACGATGATGACGATCTCCTTGTCCGGGGCGAGATACTTCGTGGCGACTCGCCGGATGTCGGCACGGCTTACGCCGCGAATCTCCTCAAGGATGCGGTTGGCTTGTGATACGTCGTCTTGAATGACGGCGGCGTGGCCGAGAATTCTTGCCTTGCTGGCGACGTTGAGGTTGCTTGTGACAATGGACTTGAGTCGCTGGTTTCTGGCTTTTTCGAGTTCCTTTTCGCTGACGCCTTCCTGCTGAATGCGTGTGATGTGGCGTCGTATTGTTTCGAGTAGCAAGTCGGCTGTGTCCTGGCCGGTTTCCTGCACCGCCGAGGCCTCGAATACCCCGTCCAGTTCCAGATTGAAAGTCGAAGAGCTCGCCTCAACGGCGAGCTGCCGCTCGGCGACGAGCTCGCGATACAGACGGCTGCTGTTGCCGCCGCCGAGGATTGCAGACAGCAGATCCAGCGGCGCCTCGTCGGGATGCCCTGCCGGCACGGTGCGCCAGACAACTTCCACCATGCCGGCCGGTGCGTTTTCGTCGTCGATAACAAGTCGGCGGGGCGAAGTGACGGGTTTGGGGTCTACCGAGACATCCTTTTCGAACGGACGTTTGGGAATCCAGCCGAAGTACTCTTTGGCGAGTTTTTGCGCATCAGCGTGTTTGACGGCTCCTACGATGACCAGCGCAGCATTATTCGGCACATAGTATTTTGTCCAGAAGGCGCGCAGTTCGGGTACACTGGCGGCGCGAATATCGGCGAGCTTGCCGATTGGTGTCCACTCATAGGGCGTTCCCTCGAATATGGCGGCGAACATTTTCTTGAAGAGCGTGCCATACGGGCGGTTCTCACCCATGCGGAGCTCCTCCTCGACGACCTGACGCTCAGTGTCGAAGGCTTGCTGATCGATCTGCAGAAATGCCATGCGCTCGGCCTCGAGCCAGAGCACCAGTTCGAGCTGATCGGCGGGAAGCGTCTGGGTGTAGACGGTCTGGTCGAAGCTGGTGTAGGCGTTGTTCGTGCCGCCGACGCGCTGGATGAGGGCGAAGTGGTCTTTTTCCGCGACGCGGTCGGTGCCTTTGAACATCATGTGCTCAAACATGTGTGCGAAGCCCTGGCGTCCGGGGTCTTCGTTCTTGGAGCCGACGTGATACCACAGGTCCACGGCAACGATGGGTGAGGAGAAGTCCTCCAGTGTGATTACGCGAAGGCCGTTTTCCAGTGTTATCTGTCGGTAGTCGAAGAGTTTGTCTTCGGTGGGCGAATTTGACGGATTCCTTCGCTGGACCTCTTCACAACCGCTCCAGAACACGGCGACAGTCAGCACTAAAACAGTGACAATTCTGATCAACCTGGTTTGGTTCATTTGCATTCCCTTGGAATCAGTCTTTGTTGCCCTGCGGCCGGTTGTTACGGTCAATTCCACCGCCGTCTATGTTTCTATCGGCCGCCAAGGACCTGGAAGTCAAGTCGTTGACGGCAAATCGCGAATGCGAACATCGGATGGCGACAACTCTGAAGCGAATCTGCGGAGCATCGCGGCGCACAGCGGCCTGACGACTCCGATAAGCACCAGCCGACGTGCGACAGATATTGAGACTATACGCCGCCCGCGGAGCTTGTTCAAGGAGTTTTCGCCGGCTTGAATGCGCGGAGCAGGACCGTAGAGGTTTATTCGGCCGCAGTGGCTCGGCGGGCTCGATTATGGAGCCTGATTTGCCCTGCCTGGCGTTGGTGGGGCGGCCTGCCAGTTGGCTACGTCATTTCCGTATTCGGCGGCGACCTTGCGGTTCAGCGTGTGTGTGTCCGAACCGTCCGGCTGCGTGGGCCATGGATCTTCGCCAACCGGATGCGAGCCATCGCTGTAGTTGACGCGATCGACGCGAATGTACATGCGTTTTGCACCGTCGACGTCGCCGGGCATCTGGAGTTCGAGTTTTTCGCCGCCGTTGCTGAGGCTGCCGCCGCCGATACCCCATTCAAGCCATTGGACACCCAAGGTGTCGATGCTGCCGCCGCCGAGGAATACGGTCTCAAACGCCGCACGATCCTTGATCAGCAGCATGTAGTCGCCTGCGGCCAGAGTAATCGCCGGGGCGCCTGACGGGAACCTGAATTCAAGGCCGGGGCTGCCGGGGTCGTCTACAAAACGCCACGGCTCATTTGTCGAGTAGTCGAAGAGAGTGGCCGGTGCGCCGCTGATGTTAAGCAGTTCGACGAACTCGGCGTTGCCGTCGGAGAACGGGTGGTAGGCGATTTCATTGATGACTATCGGTCCGACCTTGGGGTAGGCGTTGGGTGCGCCTGGGGTGTTGACGCTCATGGCGACGAAGTTGACACCGCCGTCAAGCGTGCTCTTGATGTAGCGGCCGAAAGCGACGCCGGTTTCGGACGGGCCGAAGACTTCCTCCGCCAGTATGGTCATTGCGCCGCCGATATCCTGCGACAGGTAGGCGCCTTCTCCGTTTTCGCTGAAGGCGAACGGCTGGATGACGCCTGGGTGGGCGGTGTTATTGAAGTGCAGGTGTTCGTGGAACACGATGTAGCTGGATGGCGTGTCCACCGGGCCAAGGATTGTGCCGTCAGGGATGCGGAATTTCATGAGGCTGATGCTGTTGGCGTCTCTGTCGCTGAGGTACATGCCGCCGAGGTCGATTGACTGGTCGGTGAGATTTCGCAGTTCGATCCAGTCTGGGGCCTCGGCGTGGGAGTGCGCAAGGAGCTCGTTGATCACAATGTCGCCGCGTCCGACGCCGTGGTCGTCGAAACCGGGAGTGCCGCCGAAGACGGAGGAGGCCTTCCAGCCGCCTTTGCGGTCCCAGTCGTTGGGATCGCCGTAAGGGTCGCGAATAGTCAGCGAAAGGCCATCGCCGTCCGTGCCCAGGTACCACTTGTCGTTGTAGCGGAAATCGTGGATGACTTGTCCAAGGGCGTCGACCATTTGGATGCGTTCACCGCTGTTGTCCAGTGCGCCTTCGAATGCGACGCTGACAACGGTTATGCCGCCGGCGTCGTAGTGTGATTCGAAGACGGCCTGATCCTTGACGACGACCGCCAAGGCGCCGGGCGGCAGTTGCATGTAGGGCAGTTCGAGGCGGATGCCTTTGGTGAACCTCACCAGAGCAAGATTGATGGGGGTTTCGCCGATGTTCTTGAGTTCTACGAATTCGGCGTCCGGGTGGCCGGCGGGTGGTGCCGCGGGATTGAACATGATCTCGGTGATTCGCAGATTTTCTGCGACCGGGCCGACGGCGAAGACGGTCTCGCTAAGTGGGCTCCATTCGCCTGCGTTGAGCACGCGGGCTTTGACGCGGACGCTGTGCGTGAGTTGTATGGATGTGCCGGTGAACTCAATCGCCGAAGGGTCGAAGGCGCCGCCGGGCGCGCGAGGGTCCCTTCCATTGAGCGTGTACCAGATGCGTCCGGAGCCGTTGGGATTCGTGATGGTGAGAGTGTCTTGCGTTGAGACATGGCCGCCGTGCATTGGTGTGCCGTTGATCTTGAAGGCGGGCGGTTCGGTGTTGGGATACAGGCCGGAGGCTTTGATCCAGTTGAAGACAGTGTCGGATCGAGTTGTGAAATAGATGCCGTTCTGCGGTGTATAGTTGAGCCATTCAGTGCGCGTGTGCGGGACGGCGGAGCGATTGTCGCCCCAGCGGGCGCTTTCTCCGCGGATGGCCTCGGAGGCCTGCTGCACACGGGCCTGGTAAATCTCGTTGGTGCGGGGATAGCTCAACGCGCCGCCATTATGAAAATGCCTGTACATGTGGTCGGCCCATCGCATTTTGTATTCGATGTGGTTCTTAAGGCGGCCGTGTACGTCATTGGGGCTCTGGCCGGTATTGTTGGTGCCTTCGAATGTGTGTTCTGCGTCCCAACTGTGATAGCGCCATTGGCCGCCGACGGGGTGCGTTGCGTACCAGTTCTTGAACGGCCAGTCATGGTTGCCCGGAAACCAGTTGGCCAAAAGGTAGGTAATGAGGTTGTCGATGTCCAACTGCTCCTCGACGGTTTGCCACTTGGACAGGTTTGTCGCGTCGCTGCCCGCGGCGCTTGCGGCGCTAAGCATGGCGTTGTAACTTGCGGTCGCGCCGGGACCGCCAAGGCCATCATTGATAACGCCGCTGGCGCTGTGCTTGATGGCGTCGTACTCTTCCTTGCTGCCGCCGAAGGTTTCCGCGGCCCACGAGTGATCGGGTCGCTCGTGGATATAGTACATGCCCCAGTAGAGATCGTTGATATAGAGATGTGCATAACCGCCGTGCGGGGAGTAGCCGCCCATTTCATTGTGGAAATCGGCTGCGGCCTGGTCCTGTACGTACATCGGCTGCGTATGCTGGCCGCTGTGCAGCCACGAATGATTAAGCACCGCGTCCAGCACGATGGTGTCGTATTCAGTGATGGGTGAATCGGGGAAGATTGCGGCGCTGAGTTTGGAGCGGCCGCCGGTTGGAGTGCCGTTGTCTGTGTGGGTCTTGAACCTCGGACGCATTGACAATTTGTCCGTTTTCCATCTTTGCAGGCTGGTTCCACCTCCGCTGATTCCGCCCTGCATTGACATAGCGCAATTCTGCTGCACAATCAGGTTGCGATTCGGGTCGATGTATTCAAACGAACAAGGGTATTCGGTGCCGTCCAACGCCTTCGTGACATATAGTCCCTGTTCGTACTTGAACCAGTCGTCCTTTGGCATGCATACCACGATTGTCGGCACAGCCTGCAAATCGGCGGTCGTAAGTCGATCGTCCGGATTGGCGTGGTTTACGATGTCGGGATCGACCTCGTAATCAGGACCATTGTCTCCCCATCCGGTGGACGGGTACCCGTCCGGCGTGCCTGTATTGGCCTGAGTGAGTACGTCGTCGAGAAAGATATAGGTATGTGTGTCGATATTGGTTGGCATTGCGCCTGGCTTTATTGCCGCGGCCCTGAGGCACGTTGTTGTTGTGATAAGAACGGGCTCGTTATACGCCTGGGCAGTGGGTGTGGGGTTGCCGTTGATGTCGATGGGCGGGTTGCTGTCAGTCGTGTAGTAGATTGTTGCGCCTGCGGTCTTGGTGGATATACCAACGTGGACGGGAGAACTGTAGAAGCCCCGGTCGTTGTCAAATTTAGTGTCGGCAACGCGTTCAGCGATCCCCATTTCGTCGTTCTGTGCCATCGGGGTGGGACTGGTGAAGAAGTACCACGTGTTCGTTGCGTCTGGGTATCTTCCGTAGGAAACGCCTACAACTTGAGTGCCAAAAATGATGCTGTCGATGACGGTTGCGGCGTCGGCGTCATACAATATGATGCGGTCGCCATCCGAACTCAGCCTGAACGAAAGATGCAGCGGCCCCTCATCAGGTTCGCCGTCCGCCCAGAGGATCAGATAGCCTCCGGGCTGGATAGTTGTCTGGGACGCGTACCCTGTGGGAATCTGGCAGATGTTCTGATCGTCAGCCACATACATGCCCGCGATGTCGATGTGGTTGTCGGTTGCGTTGTAGAGTTCGATCCAGTCGTCATAGTCTCCGTGTTCGTCATGAATACCGGTAGAGCTGTGGTTTGCGGCCATGAACTCGTTGATGCGCAGCGTTATGCTGGCTTGCTCCGTGTAGACGGCGTCGAGCACGAATAGCGAATCATGTTCGACGGCTGCTTCCTTTAGGCCGGGCGACAGCCATCCGCTGATTGGTGTAAACTCAACGTCGTACAATCCGACAGGGAGGTTGTCCTCCCGTTCGCCGCTCATACGCCAGGCGGTCTGCCCCGCGCGTCGCCAGCCTGCGCCGCCCGCAACGTCAGCCGGGAAGATATTGACCTGCAGTGAGCCGGTATGCTGAACATAAGTCCCCTCAGCCTGGACGACCTGTGAGTAAAGGATATTCACATCCTGTGCGTCCGGCGCATAGAAATCATCAATCGTGAGAAACTCCACTGTGTGCGATCCAACTGGAAGACCCTGCACTACGTCGCCGCTGTTTCGCCAGACGCCGCCTCCAACTCGCCAAAGAGCAGCGGCGCGGGCTTCCTCGGGGTATATGAACACCTGCAATGCGCCTTTCTGCCTGTTCTGGCGCCAGCTATCGGCCAGCCAGTTGTAATCAGCGAAATCGACGTATTCATCGCCGCTTATATCCGCGCCCCCTGCAGTGCTTGAGAGCCATTCCATCGCCAGCAGATACAAGTCCGCGCTGTCAACCAGGCAGTCGCCATTGATGTCGCCGAGCGGGCAAGCCGCGGCATGAACCGTAATGACGAGCTCATCGGCGCCCTCGAGGTCTCCGTCGCTTGCAACGAGCCGCAGGACATAGAGGCCCGGAGTGTTCAAGGGAAACTCGACCTGCGGGTCCTCTACGTGGGGGTCGGGTTTGAACACCGCTTGGCCGGGCCCGCTGACCTGCGACCATGTGTAAGCCAGATAACCGTCAGGATCACCCAGACCATCGTCGACGACTGTGGCATCGATAGTGAGCACTCGCATGGGCAAGGTGATTTCAAGGTCATCGCCGACGTTGACCTGTGGAGGGCGATTGCCGAGCGGGCCGGCGGCCTGAAGCATGAAACCGCTTAGTGCATAGGCACGATAGCCGCCCTCCGCATCTGGCGAGGCCTCAACTCGGACGACGAATCGGCCGTCCGTGCCCGGGACTATTTCATCCCACCGCACCACGTCGCCGGCCAGCGTATTATCGCCCGCCTTGAAAACTGTTGTATTGGCGGTGACGGATACGATCATCGGCCCGCTGCTGCTGTTGTTTGTTGCGGACTCGTGCCCGGATAAAGTGACCAGCGTCTTTCTGTCGGCATAACTGCTCGTGCGGATAGCCGTAGCGGCAAACGTGTAGGTCAGGGTTGGATCCAGGTTGGAGAATTCAATAATTTGAGCCCAGCCCGTGCTTGTATAGTTAAGAATGTTAGGGCTGAAATCGACAATTCCACCGAAAAGCTCGTCGGCGGGTGTTCCCGGCGCCGCATTGCCCCCCGAACCGCCGCCTATCGAACTTGGGGTGATCCCCACTTCCATGCTGAATGTAACGGTGGGCATGTCGCGTGTACTGCCGGTGGCGAAGTCTTTGAGCGGGCCGGTGTAATTGCCGGTATCAGCGTTGTGGATTGTCCATCGGGTTACGTTTGGCTGAGTAAAGCCGAGTTCCTGTGTAAGGCAGTCGTTGTATGCCGTCCAGATTACATCGGCGCTGTCAGCAGTCGCCGCAAGGCAAACGAGAGCTAAGTAAATGATCCCATTACTGCACTTACAGCTTTTCATACCCAACCTCACCATCTGCCGCAATGTTTTTTCCAGAGCGCTGGTCGGCACGGCTACCCGCGCACAAGACACCTGATCAAAGCTAAACCTTAATTATCTGCCATGAAAATCCATTTTGCTCCCCACCATATTATATCAAAAACAGGCGTTCAGATCAAGGTATCAGCAGGGTTGTGTCGTGGATGAGTCGGCATATCGCCCTATGGCGGTCCGCTTCTATAATCAGGTACCCTTGTGCGGTTTTCGGGGCCGGAATACGGCGCAGATCAGCAAGCCGGCCAGCAGTACTGTTAGTGTTCCAAAGACCGGGGCGAGGAAGCCGTGGAAGGGGCTTTGCAGGGCTCTTGGCCAGCCGGGCAGTTTTGTTGAAAGGCTCATCCAGGCCAGTGCGGCCAGTCCGAGGAGAACGGCTGTGACGGCCACAGGATTATTCGCTCGTTTGCTGATCATTCCCAGCAAGAAGAGACCCAACATGCCGCCGCCGAGTATACCTGCCAGGAGCCACCAGACGTCGAGAATGCTTTCGCTCGTGCGGGTAAGTGCAATTGCGGCGGCGGTGCCGAGGATGCCCCATATCACAGTCGAGATGTAGAGTACGCGCATCATTGTCCGCTCGCCCGCCGCAGGATGTAAGAACCTCCGGTACCAGTCATCTGCCAATAGTGTCGCCGAAGAGTTGAGGCTCGTGCTGACGGTGCTCATACCGGCTGCGAAAAGGGCCGCTACCAGAAGCCCCGTAACCCCGGAGGGAAGCAGGCGGCCGATGAAATGCGCAAAGACCTTGTCTCCCAGTTCGCTGTCCGTCAGCCGCTCGGCAACCAGCAGTCGCTGCTCTTCAAAGTCTTCCGACCGAGGCGACAAGCCCTGCCGAAGAAGCTGCATTTCGGCGACGGTCATTCGGGCTTCGTGCATGTATTGCGGCTGTGTATTGTAGAAGGCAAACAACTCGGTCCCGATGAAGAAGAATATGGCGGAGACCGGTAGGTACAACAGGCCGCCGAGCCAGATACTCCGTCGTGCTTCTCTGGTCGAGCCTGATGCGATGTACCGCTGGATATAGTTTTGATCGATGCCGAAGTTTTGCAGATTGATCACTATTCCGTACACCAGCACGACCCAGAAGGTCGGCTGCGCCAGTGATGCGCCAAAACCTCCCAGGCTGAATTTGTCATGCTCGGCAGCTACGGCGAATACCTGCCGAGGACCTTCAGGCATCTTGAATAGTATCAGCAGACAGCACACACAGGCGCCGACGATCAGTACGATTGCCTGCAGTGCATCGGCCCAGATCACGGCGATGAGACCGCCAACAAGGGCGTATACTGTAACCGACAGTCCCGTCAGCAGTATGACGGTTGTGATGTCCCGCCGCAGCAGGATGCTCAAAGGAAGGGCCATTAAATACATCACCACGCCCATGCGGGCCAGTTGCGTGAGTATATAGAAGAAACTTACGTAGGCTCTTGCCCACGGACCAAAGCGGCGTTCGAGGTGTGCGTAGGCGCTGACATCGTCGGTGCGCCGGTAGTACGGCATGAAGAAATGCACGGCGATCCAAACCGCCGGCGGCAGCGAAAGACTGAAAACAAAGGGGTTCCAGTTGGCAGCAAAGGACTTGCCAGGCAGCGCCAGAAAACTGATACTGCTAAGATAGGTTGCAAAGATGCTGAGCCCGCATGCCCATCCGGGAAGTGAACGCCGCCCGGCCGTAAAGCCCTCCGTAGACCGACTCCTGCGATGAAAACAGAAACCGATGGACATGGTGCCCGCGAAATACAGCACAAGAACTATCCGGTCCAACGTGGTAAAGGCACCTTCTGTCAGCATGACGGTTTACGCCGGTACCCATTCAGGTTTGAAGCCATGCGGCCAGTGTTTTCAGTTGCCGTATCCTCGCTTCTATGATTAGCTGGAGGATCCTTCGTGTGTCTTCATCGGTTGTGAAGCTTTTCAGGCCGCTGAAGTAGTTTACAATGTCCTTGCCGATCTTGATTGCGATCTGGACAATTTCTTCTTTTCTGATTCGGTCATGAAATACTCTTGCGGGATCGGCCGCCGCCAGCACATGCAGCCCTGAGACAGACTTGCGAAGGCTGTCGTCGGCTACGACAGAATTCTTCTTGCCCTTTAGATATGCCGACTTAAGGCGGTCCATCGTCCGGCCGAAATCGTCCTCCAAGGTGACCATGTCGAGAAAAAGATTGGAGTGGTGGGCAAAAAGCGTGGTAGCCTCTTCATAAAAATCGCGTGCGTTCTGCCGCACCTGGTCGGCTATGTCGAAGATTTCTGCAAGTGTCAGTTGCTCATCCATCGTGTATCTCCCACGTTAGATTATTGCGGGTTTTGCATTACAAGTCAAGGGGGCAACCGAGGTATGTGGAGAGATTTTTGTATTCTTGCATAAGGCGGCAGCGTCTGTTACGATCCACTGGGACTATCCGAGAATGGCCAATTACAGGAAAGGAGCGTTATGAAGGTAGCGGCATTTAATGGGAGTGCACGCAAAGACGGCAATACGGCGGTTTTGATTCGGGCTGTTCTTGCCGAACTGGAGTGCAGGGGGATTGCCACGGAGCTCGTGCAGCTTGCCGGCAGCCGCATTCGGGGCTGTACCGCTTGCGGCGGCTGTTTCGAAAGGAAGAACAAGCGGTGCGTGGTGGAAGATGACGTGCTTAATGTGTGCCTGGAGAAGATGCTCGACGCCGACGGTATTGTTCTTGGCTCGCCGACCTATTTTGCCGACGTAAGCACGGAGATGAAGGCCCTGATCGACCGCGCGGGGTTTGTTTCGCGGGCAAACGACGACATGCTTCAGCGTAAGGTGGGTGCGGCAGTTGTAGCGGTGCGTCGCGGAGGATCAGTGCACGCTTTCGACACGATGAATCACTTTTTCACCATCAGCCAGATGATCATTCCCGGTTCCCGGTACTGGAATATGGGTTTTGGGCTGAAACCGGGCGAAGTAGAAGGCGACACTGAGGGGCTTGAAACCATGCAGGTTCTCGGCCGTAATATGGCTTGGCTCCTTGAGAAACTGCTCACCTGACCGTACTGGGCAGAAAGCGGCCATTTTCTTTTTTATTTGCGCAACCTATTTGTGTTTGCTTTGTGTACATGCTACAATTGTGTCATATGATTGTTATGCTTATACATAAACGGAGCCACATAAGATGGGTTTGGAAGCATTGGGGAATGGCGGCATTGCGGCACATGCGTCGCGGCACGTTGGCGAGTTGCAGACTCTATATAATATAAGCCAGGTTCTGATTACTGGCAGTAACCAGCGGCAGATCCTTGCGGAGGTGCTCGACGCGCTGGAGAGCGAACTGGGCATGAAGCGAGGGATGATCACGCTTCTGTCGCCGGGCAGCGATGTAATAACTATTGAGGTTGCGCATAATCTTCCTCAGGCGCATGAATGCAAGGTTCGGTATCGGATGGGTGAGGGGATTACCGGCCGGGTAATGCAGACAGGCAAGGCAATGATCGTCCCCAAAGTTTCGGAGGAACCCCTGTTTCTTGACCGCTTTGACCGAAAGAAGCAGGGCAGCCAGGAGATCAGTTTTATCTGTGTGCCGATTTCCATTGGCAAGGAAGTTATTGGGACTATTTCGGTCGACAAGATTTATGATGCGGCGGCGGTTCTGGAAGAGGACAAGAGGGTACTGAGCATTGTCGCCAGCATGATCGCCAATGACGTCAGCACTCGCCGGGAGGCGGCATTGCGCAACCAACTGCTCGAGGATGAGAACATCCGACTCAGGAACGAACTGGAGGATCGTTTTCGGCCGGAGAACATTATCGGCAATTCGAACGCCATGCGGGACGTGTATCGGCACATTCATCAGGTGGCCGCAAGCGACACTACTGTCGTTATTCGCGGCGAATCAGGAACCGGCAAGGAACTTGTCGCCCATGCCATTCATTATTCAAGCCCGCGCGCCAAACGGCCTTTTATCAAAGTCAACTGCGCTGCGCTCAACGAGAATCTGCTTGAAAGCGAACTGTTTGGTCACGAGAAGGGAGCCTTTACTGGAGCCATTGCCAGCCGCAAAGGGCGCATCGAAGAGGCCGAGGGAGGCACGCTATTCCTGGATGAAATAGGCGAGTTCTCACCTTTGACTCAGGTCAAACTGCTGCGCGTATTGCAGGAGCGTCAGTTCGAGCGCGTCGGCAGCAATAGGCCTTTGCGGTCCAACGCCAGGATCGTAGTGGCAACCAACCGTGATCTCGAAAAGGCTGTCCAGGAGAGCCGTTTTCGTCAGGATCTGTACTATCGTATTAACGTATTTCCCATTTTTCTGCCGCCGCTTCGGGAACGTAAAGATGACATCCTGCTGCTTGCCGATCATTTTGTGGAGCAATACGCGCGCAAGATGAGCAAGGATGTGCGACGCATCAGTACGCCTGCGATTAATATGATGGTAGCATACCACTGGCCGGGAAATGTGCGCGAACTGGAGAACTGTATCGAGAGGGCGGTGCTCATAACGACCGACAACGTTATCCACGGTCACCATCTGCCGCCTACACTGCAAACGTCTGATGCGTCTGACACGGTGGGTACCGGTTCTTTGGAAGAGCGTGTGAACCTGTTTACACGCGACCTGATCGTCGACGGTCTGAAGCGCTGCAACGGGAATCTTGCGGCCACTGCGCGAGACCTCGGCACGACACCGCGGATTATCCGTTATAAGGTGAGAGAACTTGAAATCGACTACCGGCGCTATCGGCGAGAAAAGAAGTAGCTGCTTTACTGAACTGCAACAACTTCCTTGACGTCGGCAACCTTTTGCTTCAAGAGGCGTTCGACACCCATCTTTAGGGTCATGGCTGCCCCGGGGCAGCCGCGGCAGGCACCCTGAAGTCTCACTCGAACTGTCTTGTCGTCATCAATCCCAACCAGTTCAATATCGCCCCCGTCGTTCTGAAGCATGGGCCGGATCGCCTCTATAACCTCTGTGACCTGCTCATTGAAGCTCTTCTCGTCATGGCATCCACAGTTTTCACACATATCTTATCTCCTGAACAGAATATTGACCACATTTATTACATTATAGCCAGGTGCACGGTTCAGGCAAATCTATTTCTGCTTGCTCTTCGGGCTGGACTCTGCGGTGGGATATCGGCGGTGCAGGCCAGCGGCCAGGATAGCAGTGTCCCACAAGAGGTCATCAGGTCCGCCAAGCCGAAACCCTCTTATTCCGGGCAATGAAACAGACGATACACCATGCAATGTGCTCCGAGAACATGTGAATGGCATTTTGTAACGGGGGTCGAAGCTATGTCGAAGCAAAAGGCGTTTACGATTGTCGAAATTCTGGTTGTCGTTTTGATCATAGGTATACTGGCGGCGATTGCCGTTCCAATCATGAGGGGGCGCGTGGATGCCGCCAAGTGGGCCGAAGGTCGGGCGATGGCCGAAAAACTTGCCAAATCGCTGCGGGAGTATTCCCAAAGTGAGGGCGCCGGCGGAAGCTATGGCGATGGTCAGCCGTCACTATCAGAACTGGGGGCATCTACCGACGATTTCTCCGGGAAGTATTTCGATTATACAAACTTCACATGGACAACCGATTATCAGGAAGGGCGCCAGCCCCCTCTGGATTTCACAATCACCGTTTCTGCTCCGGAAGCGATCTCTTCGCCGTCGGTGATGGTCCTGGACAACAAAGACGAATGGAGGCAAACGAGATAGGCTGGTCCGCCCTAATCCAGTCAGATTGCTTCGGCTTGCGAGAATCTCTGGTCCGCATGGTGTGTTCAGCGCGCTCTTGACAGTTCTTTGGGCTTGTAGTATATCTTACAGTATACACAAGACAGGGCATGTCGACGTAGCTGCCCTTAGAAAAGATGTGAGGGGAAAGAAAGGAGGACCATCATGCAGGATCGCAAGGGCATTTCTCGCCGGCGGTTCGTCCAGGCCTCGGCGGGTGCGGTTGCGGGTTTCACGATTGTTCCAAGGCATGTCCTCGGACAGGGGCAGGTGTCGCCAAGCGAGACCTTCGGCGGGGCGCTGATAGGTTGCGGAGGGCGGGGCAACGGCACTTTCGAGGGCTTGGGTCCGGATGTAAAGAAACTTGCCATCTGCGATGTCAAGTTCCTTGAGCATGCCGACAACAAGACGGTTTACACTGACTTTCGGCGCGTCCTCGAACGCAAAGACATCGACGTTGTCGCTATCGCCACTCCGCCGCACTGGCATGCGATCATGTCGATCGCCGCAATGGAGGCGGGCAAAGACGTCCTGTGCGAGAAACCGATGACGCGGTTTATCGCCGAGGGACGTGCCGTCGCCGAAGCCGAACGGCGGACAGGGCAAATCTTTCAGATCGGCACGTACGGGCGATTCAGTGCAGACCGGCGGAAACGCAAGATCATGGCAAGCGGGTTGCTGAAAGACAACCCGGTCGTTCACATTCAGCGGGGCGGTTTCAAGGTCCGGGAGTGGAGCGGCATGGTCAATCCGAAACCGCAGACGCCGCCGAAGAG
>Ga0334882_1001633_pt1 | contig 25948 bp, 27 predicted proteins | sample GraSluR1_MG_5_FD_207226 | JGI IMG/M metagenome (GOLD analysis project Ga0334882, IMG submission 207226) | Sludge microbial communities from methane-producing bioreactor in Wageningen University, Netherlands - Granular Sludge_15_04-R1 | ecosystem: Engineered > Bioreactor > Anaerobic >...
TACCTGTTCTGGGATATAGTTCTGTAAAAGTATTCTCTAATTCTCCTTGGAACTATTGATAGTACCAGCCAAGGTATTAGCCAAAGTCCTCCAAGCAATTTTAGGATATTCAGAATGGCTTCTGATCTTACGTAAACTTGTCCAACCCCATTGATAAATATTGCTGAACCATTAATTATACCTTCAATCTTTTGGTAATCTATACATGGATATAATTCAACTTCACTGAAGGGTATGACAAACATTTTCTCCTTACGGCAATAACCATGAACAAATCGAACTAAACCACTACATAGATTACAATATCCATCATAGATTAGGATTGGCTTTTTACAATCAAATGTTTTCTGGTAGCTCATAGCATCCTAACACTTCACCTATGTAAAAACGATGATAATCCTTACTGGGGTAAACCGATTTATCAATATCCCTTTCAATAAACCTATCGGGTTTAATGTCGTCGGAATAAAGCTTTAAACAATCAATCACCAACCTTGCTTCTTGAAAAGCGATGTTCCCGGCAGGAGTTATTACAGGGGTAAGTCCCGTTTCCAAAGGTTTGTCATATTCCCTTCCTGACTTAGATCCGCAGAACGATAGAGCTTCCCGGTATTTATTATGCCCAAAAAAACTTAGGCTAAAAATGCTGTGGCGTTCAGTAAATTCAAAGGTAAACCGCTGAGGTCTGATGTAGATATTAACAATGGGTTTACTCCAGAGAATTCCCAAGCTGCCCCAGGCAGCTGTCATGGTGTTAAAATTATCAGGTAATCCGGCAGTAATAAGCATCCATTCGTTCTTGAACAAATCGAAAACTTTCTCAGAAAAAGTGAATAAGTCAACCTGGGCAATATTCTTTATTCTTTCCATAAAGCAAAATGTTTACAAACTAACAACGCTCTAGCTTTTAAAATGTTTAATGATAAGCTAAGCTATTCTTAATCATTGTCCATTATTCTGGTTCTTGAAAATTGTTATGGCAATAAAAGAATCCATCCAATCTTGGATGATTTTTTTGGGAGGGATAGACTATTGTTTAATAAAACTACTTGTGGTAATCGTAAGTGTACTTATAAAAAACTCTATACCTATATGGGGCAAAGTATGAATCCACTTCAATTAGATTCCCATCTCTATCATATCGAGATTGCTTATGAGAAAATTCGCTTGCGTTATCTTCACTCCATTTTTCCTCAAGCAAATTTCCTTTGGGATCGTAACTATAGGTAGCCTGAGTGAACTTTTTACCATCGGAATTTTCTTGAAGAATTTCTTCCACAAGATCTAGGTTGTTGAACTTGTAATGTAACTTCTTTGTTAAATTTCCCGAAAAGTATTCTGCCATTTCAATCAACCTCGATTTTGAATCGTAAGCAAATGTTGTCTTCTTAAGCTCATTACCCTTAGCGTCAAATCGTATTTCTTCAATTTGATTTCCTTTTGGATCAAATTTTTTGCGAACAATGGTAGATAAGTTATTATCGGGAATGAATATTCTTATCTCATGTGAGTTATCAGTATAGGAATATTCCCACTTCTCTTCAATCTTATTGCCTGTACCGTACTTTACGATTTCCTTTAACTGGTCGTTGGGAAAATAATTGTTGACTATTCTGTAACCAGCACCCCCATCAAATACTATTTCGTGAGTTTTTTGTCCTTTATTGTTGTAGTGGAAGGTTTGCTTATAGGATACTTGCAATTCAGGTTTATCGACCTTTTGATACATAATGTACTCAGTTTTTAGATTCTGGTCGTTGTACTTATAGAGCAACCTGGAGGAAATCTCACCATTGGCTCTGTAATTGATTATCTCGGTAGGGTTTCCTCGCTTATCGTAATTTGTTTCGGATGTTTTATAACCAGTTGGATTTGGTTTTCCCTGAGTATAGCGATGAGTCCATTGAATAACCGTTTTTATTTTACTTTCAGCTATTCGTTGGCGCTCTTTTTCTTCATCTCGAACCTGCCCAAAAACAATGAATGGAATTATTACTAGAAATAAAATGCAACTTGTTCTCATGAAATCTTAAAAAATTACATTTGTTGAAACAAGAAAAAAAATGATAATAAAACTATTCTTCAAACTATTAAGATATATATTCTTCCTAATTTTTATTCTTCTTCATCTTCCTTTTCGGAAGAATTATCAACGGCAATTGAAGCAGCAAGAAGAAAGAAATGACGATGCTTATCGAAAGGCACAAAGTGATAGAATAACTTTCTTCCAGATTTTCTACTTATATCAATTAATCCTAATCCTGCTCCTCCTTTATCATTGAGGCTACCCTCCATCATCTGCTTCATGAAAAGTTTTCTCAACTCAGCTGGTGTTGACTGGTTTAATAGCATTAATCTTTCCTCAAGTGATTTCATTTTTTCATTCCTAACCAAATTACCGGTTACAACATAGAATGAGTCTCGATTATGCCCAACCACAAAAAGCCCATTGCCAATCTGCTTATCCTTTTCATCATAGTCATCGGAGTGCTTTGTTATGTTCTGCAAACACTCAATCATTATGTGAAAAACCCTTTTCCTAATTGATGTAGGAATGTTTTTTTCTGCAATTTTCCTGTTGGCCATAAAGGCAAATGAACGCATAATCTGATGGTTCATTTCTCCTTTATATATAAGGGGAAAACCACTAGACGCCATTTCACTGGACAGGGTTGACTTTATGAAGTAGATTATATTATCCATTAAGGATTGAAATTACAAAAAAAAACAATAGCCAATCAAAAAACATGCAAAAAAAAATCTATTTTTTCAAACAAACCAAAAAGAAATGTATAATCGTTAATTTTTCAAAATTATTATACTAATAATAAATCTCTAAAAGTTTGGCGTTTTTTCTGGGAGCCAATGCCATATTTTCCAGGACTGCAGGGATTAAGGCAAGCTCTCCTTTGTTTAAAGTAACATTATCATTATTGAAGGTTATTAATTCTACTTCGCCTTCGAAACAAAGATATATTATAAATGAATTAAGTTTGCTAAAATCTCTTTCAATTCTTTTATTTAAAACAAGTCTGTTTGTTTTAAAAAAAGGGCAACTAACAAGTTCCTGTGATGTATTTAATTCAATTCCTTTATGAATTTTTGTATCCATAACGATCGAAAAATCAATTGCGTCTATTGCTAAATGGGTGTGCAGTTCACGACTTTTTCCTTTATCATTTACCCTATCCCAATCGTAAATTCTATAAGTAATATCCGATGATTGCTGAATTTCAACAAGCATTATCCCTTTACCTATAGCATGTACCCTCCCTGCAGGCATAAAGAAAAAGTCATCTTTAGAAACATTTTCAAATCTTAAATATTGTTTTAAAGTTCCATTACTTATTATCTCAGAAAAATTTTCCTTAACGATTTCATCCTTGAAACCTGTAATTATCCAAGAATCTTTTTCGCAATCAAGGATATACCACATTTCTGTCTTCCCATAAGCCTGATGCAATTGAGCGGCCATTTCATTATCAGGGTGCACTTGAATCGAAAGATAGTCGGCTGTGTCGATCAACTTGATAAGTAAAGGAAACCCTATGCCAAACTCTTGGTATACCTTATCACCCACCAGGTCCCCCATATAAACCTCGATAAGCTCTTCAAGCGTATTCCCTGCTAAAAAACCATTGGTTACCACCGAGATATTATCCTGTACCCCCGACAATTCCCAACTTTCACCATAAGAAACTGACGCTTCATTCAAAGGCTTTTTTCCGTATTTATCAATTAACCTTGTACCTCCCCATATACGCTCCTTTAGCATTGGCTTAAACTTCAACGGATACAACATACTAGTTTATAGTTGATTATTAGTATTTAGGTATAATTCAACAACAAAATCCATAAATGGTTCTAATTATCCCTTAATAAAAAAAGATTTGTACCTTAGCACCAATATAGACATTTACAAAGTTAAACATTTACAAATTCTTTTTTATAATGCTAATAGTTGGTATTGCCGGGGGCACAGGATCTGGAAAAACAACTGTAGTCAATCGAATTGTTGAATGTCTTCCACCCGGTGAAGTTGTTATAATACCTCAAGATTCATACTATCGAGATAGTTCGCATATACCAATGGAAGAGAGGCAAAAAATTAATTTTGATCATCCATCATCAATTGAGTTTGAGTTACTGGTAGACCATATTTCACGCCTTAAATCGGGACAGCAGATTGATCAACCCATTTACTCTTACCTAACTTGTACAAGGTCAAGCGAAACTATTGCAATTGCACCTCGTCACGTGGTGATAATTGAGGGTATTTTAATATTTACTAACCCTGAATTAAGAAACCTGATGGATATAAAGGTTTTTGTCGATGCCGATGCGGATGATCGATTGTCAAGAGTAATTTGTCGCGATATAATTGAAAGAGGTCGTTCGGTAAACATGGTACTTGAACGATACGAGAAAACAGTAAAGCCTATGCACCTCCAATTCATTGAACCAACTAAACGTTATGCTGATATAATAGTTCCTCAGGGTGGAAACAACTCCGTGGCGATCAATATACTAACATCAATAATTGAAAAAAATTTGAAGGGTGTATAACCTCAACTGTTTTAATCTTAACACAATACTATTTCAAAAAAAATATCATTATGTTAAATAGCATTAAGATTGAAGAAATCCTGTTTCTTGACATAGAGACAGTACCACAACATCCCGACTATAATCAGATGCCTGAATCATTTCAGCTACTTTGGGATAAGAAAGCCCAAAGGATAGGCAAGGAAAATGAAACCCCAGATGAAATATACCAAAAGGCGGGTATATATGCTGAATTCGGTAAAATAATATGCATTTCTGTAGGTATTGTTGTTCCTAAATCCAATGGGCTATTCTTTCGGGTTAAATCCTTTGCCGGGGAGGATGAAGTGTTGATTCTGAGGGATTTTGCGGATATGCTCGAAAAATTCTCTGCAAAGACAGGAGCTTTGCTTTGCGCTCACAATGGCAAAGAGTTTGACTTTCCGTACATCTCTCGCAGAATGTTGGTTAACGGCATAAAATTACCCAACTTGCTCGATATTGCAGGGAAAAAACCATGGGAGGTAAATCACTTAGATACCATGGAACTATGGAAATTTGGCGACTACAAGCATTACACATCTCTAAACCTACTTGCCTACATTTTTAATATTCCCACTCCAAAGGATGATATCGATGGTAGTCAGGTTGCCGAAGTTTTCTATAAGGATAAAAACTTGGAACGAATTGTAACTTATTGCGAGAAGGATGTTTTAACAGTGGCTCAACTTCTATTAAGGTATAGAAACGAACCGATAATTGATCCAGCCAACATTGAGAAGGCATAGGGTATAGGTTCAAAAACCTTTGATAATTAAATTATAACAAAAAAGTATTAATAAGAGAAATTAACTTCGTGGGTGCTTCGGCATGAAGCCAATGTCCTACGTTGGGTATAATTTGCATTTTATTGTTGCTAAACCATCGTCTTATCCATTCCTCGTCGTTTTGAGTAATATAATTGGATTTTTCTCCCTTAACGAATAATGTCGGAGTAGCCACTGGTAGCCGCTTATCGTCCCTAAATATAGTACCCATGATGGAAGGAAGATTATTAATGATAGCCTCCACATTTATAGTCCAACGAAAAAAACCTTCCTCATCCCTTTTGATATTTTTTAGTAAAAAATGTCTTATCCTTGCTTCAGGAATGTTCATTGCCATTATATCATCAAGTTGCTGTCTCGAAGTGGCCAATTCAGGTTTTAGCAACGACATTGCTGTTATTAATTTCCGATGTAAATCTTCATGGCGACTTTCATCTGTTTTTTGCAATAAATCATACCCTGCAGGAGAAATATCAACTACCACAAGTTTTCTTACACGATAAGGATTCAGCTGGGCAAAGAGCATGGCTGTTTTTCCACCCATGGAATGCCCAACTATATCTACGCTTGCTAAATCCAAAACATCAAGAAGTTCAAGTAAATCATTTGCCATATCGGGGTAGGTGTGCTGCATGCTGTGTGGGCTTTTACCATGATTACGTTGATCTACAAGGATAACCCTGAAATGGCGGGATAATTCACGTCCTATGCTCATCCAGTTGTCCGATGATCCATATAGCCCATGAAGTATAACAAGAGGAAATCCCTCTCCCATTTCGCGGTAGAATAGATTCATCTCTAGTACCCTTTGATCTGCCTTAAATACATTTGAATTGTATTCTCAAGTCCAAAGTAAAGCGCATCGGCAATGAGCGCATGACCAATTGAAACTTCTTGTATCCAGGGAATTGTGTGAATGAAATATCGAAGATTATCAAGATTAAGATCATGGCCTGCATTCAGTCCCAACCCAACCTCTCTTGCTGCCATAGCAGCAAGAACAAAAGGTTCAATTGCCATCTCTTTATTCAGATGATAATTCTGAGCATAGGGTTCGGTATACAGCTCTATACGATCGGTTCCGGTATCGACAGTATGTTTCACCATTTCAGGGTTTCCGTCAACAAAAAGTGATGTTCTAATACCCTCCTTTTTAAATATCGAAACAATCTTTTTTAAGAACTGTTTATTGGTTATTGTATCCCATCCCGCATTCGATGTAATTGCATCTGGTGGGTCGGGTACAAGGGTTACCTGATGAGGCATAACTTCTAGCACAATTTTTGTAAAAAAATCCGACGGGTATCCCTCAATGTTAAATTCGGTGGTGATGATTGGACGGATATCCCTAACATCTTGGTAGCGTATGTGTCTTTCATCAGGACGGGGATGCACCGTAATGCCTTCGGCACCAAATCGCTGACAATCGATGGCAGACTTTAAAACGTTTGGTATATCACCACCGCGAGCATTGCGAAGTGTTGCAATTTTATTGATATTTACACTTAAACGGGTCATGTGTTGATATTTACTATTAACTTTGCAAAGTTAGGTTAAAATTTAAACCTTTTGGTGGAATGGTTGCAAAAGAGTTGATTTCTGACGTTGTCCCTTCACTAAGAACATCCGACACAGGAATAACAGCCCTAAATTGGATGGATATCTTCAAGGTGTCTCATCTCCCAATTGTGAACGAAAAGGAGTTCCTTGGACTAATATCCGAAACTGATATTTACGATCTGAATATGCCCGAAGAGCCGCTGGGCAACCATCAACTTTCGCTTCTTCGACCCTATGCAACGGAATATCAACATGTTTTTGAAATCATTGAGTTGGCATCCCGTCTTAAACTTTCTCTTATTCCTGTTCTTGACCATCGAAAGAACTACCTTGGTGCAATTATTATCACCGATTTACTGCATATGTTTGCCGAAATCACCGCATTGAAAAATCCTGGAGGTATAATTGTTCTTGAAATTAACAGCAACGATTACTCCCTCGCTCAAATCGCACAAATAGTTGAGGGTAATGATGCTAAAATACTTGGAACCTATATCACATCAAGCCCAAATTCTACAAAAATTGAGCTTACGCTCAAACTAAACGTAACAGATTTAACCTCAATAAACCAAACCTTCAACCGATATAATTATACGGTTTTGGGTTCTTACATGAAGCATGATGAAGAGGAGGATCTGCTCGAAGAGCGCTATAATCTCCTTTTAAAATATTTGAATATATAACAGATCATGCGCTACTTCATCACTAATATGGCAGTTGTATTGATCTGCAACGCTTTCCTAACCTTGGCATACAGCGATGCATACAGTTCATCAAAGGATAGCATACTTATAGTTAATTCAATACAAATCTCTGGAAATAAAATTACTAACGAAAAGGTAATTCTACGAGAAATTCCTTTTAGGTTGAGCGATACTCTTATTACCAAAGACCTATCTTTACTAAAAAAGAAGATTAGGGAAAACTTGGACAATATTCAACTTTTCAACTTTACTTACATTGAATATCAAACGGATAGTATTTTTATAAATTGGAATATCGCTGTTGAGGAGAGATGGTATATCTGGCCTATACCCATAATTGAATATGCCGACAGAAATTTGAGTTCTTTTCTAAAACAAGGTGATTATAGTAGAATTAACTATGGGGCATATATTACAGTTGACAACTTTCGGGGAATGCGCGATCAACTCACATTACGCTTAGTTCTTGGGTATAGAAAACAAATGGCTTTAAGGCACACAACCTACTCGCTTGATAAGGAAAAACGCCATGGGCTGAAAAGTTGGATCTCATACGTAAGCAATCATGAAGTTCCCTATACAAATATTGACAATAAACAAGTATTTTATAAGTCACCAGATGGAAAGGTTCGAAGCATATTCAACTTAGAATTTGCTTATCAATACAGGCCAGCCATACATTGGTATCACACATTAACATTAGGACACCAACAAACATCTGTTATTGACACTATTGTTAACTTAAATCCAAATTACTTTGGAAATGATAAAACGAACCACTCTCTAACAGAGCTTAGGTATGACGTTTTTCTTGAAAAGCGTAATCAAAAGGTTTTCCCTCTATCGGGATATTATTTAAATTTTAATGTGAGCAAGATGGGAATTCTTCCTAACGATTTTGCTTCTTATTGGAAAGCAAGTCTTTCAGGTGGATTCTACTCTCCTATAGCTTCAAAGTTTTTCGTAGGAACTGATTTTATGGTAAAAGGGAGTAGTAAAACTGATTTACCCTACTTTTTAAATGATGCTATAGGTTACAAAAACTACATAAGAGGCTATGAGCATTATGTTACAAATGGCTCTCAATACTTTATCAACAAAAACTCATTTAAATTCCAACTAATTCCGCCAAAAGTAGTTATTTTGCCATTTATTCCAGAAGAGAAGTTTAGCAAGACTCACATTGCTTTATATTGGAGCCTTTTTGTGGATACAGGTATGATTAAATCCGATACAAGTATACCTACAGGATCACTTGAAGGTAGATTTTTATATGGATACGGAACGGGTATTTATATGGTTGCTTATTACGATATTGTTTTAAGAGTGGAGTATTCATTCAACATTCTTGGAGAAGGTGGCTTCTTTGTTCACTTTGGAACACCCTTTTTAAACTATTAACTCGCTTACGATATGACAGTTGCATTGTATGGACATACTGTTAACAAAGAGCACATTGGAAGCATAAAGCTAATTCTTGATCAGTTTTTGCATTTTAATGTTGAAATAATGATTTATGGCACTTTTTTCGATTTTCTTCAAAGTGAACTGGGGTACAAGCCTAATGTAAAAAGCATTTTCAATTCCCCTACCGAAGTAAAGGATCAAGCCAAACTTATGCTCAGTATAGGTGGTGATGGTACTTTTTTAGAATCGGTATCTTACGTTGAGGATTCGGGAATACCTGTAGCAGGTATTAATTTTGGCAGATTAGGTTTTCTTGCCCATATAACTTCCAGCAACATGGTTGCTGCCATTGAACAACTTGCTAAAGGTGATTACACTGTTGAGAAAAGATCAGCACTACAATTAATCATAGACAACAATCTTTTTGGAAAATTCCCTTTTGCTCTCAACGATCTAACCATTCAAAAAGGGGGAACTACCATGATTACTATTAATGCCTATATTGACGGCGAGTTTCTTTGCACTTACTGGGCTGATGGAATAATTGTTTCAACACCAACAGGATCAACTGCCTACTCATTAAGTGTAGGGGGACCAATTGTAAGCCCAAAATCAAATACTTTTGTGATATCGCCCATTTCTCCTCATAACCTAACCGTTCGCCCACTGGTTATTCCCGATAATTCAAATTTAACTTTTGAGGTAGATACACGTGAAAACGATATACTATTATCTCTTGACTCACGTTCTGTTAAAACATCAAGCAATTCTAGCATTATGATAAAAAAAGCACCTTTTTACGTTGGAATTGTTAATCTGAAAGAAACAAGTTATTTTAAAACCCTTAGAAATAAGATGATGTGGGGTATTGACAGTAGAAATCCAAACTAAAATTAACCTTATTTTGTTTTATTTGTTTTTTAATCATAGTTTAATGGAATAGAATAAGGTTTTTCTTTTTTTACCACTTTTTTTTTACATTTGTAGTGCTTAAAAAGTAAATGATGAAAAGAATCTCAGCAATAATAGTTGTGTTAGCGGTATTTAACTCTACCGTTTACTCACAACCATGGAAATTGGCTAGATATGAGGTTTTTGGAGGTTTAACAGCCTTCCAATACTTTGGGGATATTGGAGGTTCTCCAAATTCCTCAAACTTTTTGGGATTTAAAGATATCAGCTTCTCTAAAACACGTCCTGGGATCACGGGTGGAGTACGTTATCAGGTTATGAAAGAACTTAATGTTAAAGCCTCGTTTGTTTCAGGTTTTATTACACAGTCAGATGCCACTTCAACTAGTAATATAAATCGCAACTTTGCATTTAATACACTTATCAATGAACTTAGTGTTATTGGTGAGTACTATCTAATACCCGAAAGTGATCAAAACTACTACTACTCCATTATGCAAGTGAGAGGTGGCTTGCGCCATTTTAAGCAACCATTTAGCCTTTACGTATTCCTTGGGGCAGGAGGCCTTTACTACCATGTAACTCCAAAAGAAAACCTGATAAATAATTCTCAATTTTCGAACGATCCTTCTTTTGCTCTGGTTATTCCAGGTGGTATTGGGGCTAAATTTGCCATTATGCCAAAGGTTTCCATAGGAGCCGAGTTGTGCTTAAGGTATACTACCAGCAATAATTTAGATGGATACAATTCGGTTCATGGAAAATACAACGATTTTTACAATTCCATTCTTTTTAAAGCAAACTATAAATTGGCAAAATCTAGACGAGTAGGAGTTAAGCCCCCATCACGTAGAAAATTCATTTTCTAAACTGCCTTTACTTAATGAGAACCATTTTATTCTTTGTGCTACTCCTAATATGGATGCCATTTTTATTGTTTTCCCAAGAGCGTAATGATGCTGGTTTAATTGCTGGTGTCTCATATTACATGGGTGATTACAATCCAAGTACTCATTTTTACAAACCTTCTCCAGCCATTGGAGTATTATTCCGAAGAAATTTCAATGATCTTTATTCACTTAGGGTAACTGGTGCCATGGGATGGCTTCGAGGAAGCCACGATCCTGAAGAATTCTTTTTGCCGGGAGAAACTCCCTCATTTAGTAAACGAATTATTGAAATTGATGGAGTTGTCGAGATTGGTTTCATCCCTTTTAATACACATCGTCACAAACGGAGTGCTTTTACCCCTTATGTTGCTTTTGGAGCAGGAATTGCATACGTTAACCGTAGTATTATTCCACATATACCCATGGGGGTTGGAATTAAGTATTCTCCAGTCAATAGATGGACTTTGGGGTTGGAATGGCGCGTTCATAAAACATTTTTTGATGGAATAGATGATTATATTAACATATCTGATGAACCCAAATCATTTATTCATAATAACGATTGGTTTTCATTCGCAGGTTTTTTTGTATCATACAGAATTTTTAAGCAGAGCGCTATTTGCCCTGCATATATGTAAATTGTATACCTATGTCATTGACTGACAAAATTGACAAAAGAAAACTCCCAGCCCATGTTGCTATTATTATGGACGGGAATGGTAGATGGGCAAGAAAAAAAGGGAAACCCCGTGCCTTTGGACATCAAAATGCTGTTTTTGCAGTTAGAGCTGCAACCGAAGCTGCTGCTGAGTTAGGTATAAAATATTTAACTCTCTATGCATTTAGCACTGAAAACTGGAACCGTCCAAAGGTTGAAATCGAAGCATTAATGTCATTGCTCTCAAATACTATTGACTCTGAAATAAATACACTTTTAAAGAATAATATTCAATTTAAAATAATTGGGAATATAGAACTGCTTCCAAATCCTTTACAAAAAAAATTAAACAACGCTCTTCAACGAACTGAGCATTGTACGGGTTTAAAACTAATAATTGCACTTAGCTATAGTTCACGATGGGAAATTGTTGAAGCAGCAAAAAAATTCGCCACGCTATGTGTCGAAGGAAATAAGGATCCCAACAACTTAACTGATAGCGAATTTGCAAATTACCTAAAAACATCAAGTATGCCCGATCCAGAACTGCTTATTCGGACTAGCGGTGAATTTAGGCTTAGCAATTTTCTGCTTTGGCAGATCGCATACACCGAACTCCATTTCACCGAAGTTCTTTGGCCTGATTTCTCAAAAGATGATTTTTTTAAGGCTATTATTGACTTTCAAGCCAGAGAACGACGATTTGGGATGACCAGTGAGCAACTTTAATCAATTTTTATATAAATTAGCTTGCAACACCCAATGCACTTCACTAAATTTGCCTCACTTTTTTAAAATTGATAATCCATTCTTATATTCGCTGAAATTTTAGATATAGTATTCCGTTATTGCTATGCAAGATTATGTGTGTAAATTTCCTTCAATGATTAAAAAAAATTTCATTGCATCCTTTGTGATGCTTATTACGTCTTCTTTAATTAGTTTCTCTCAAACCGCACCTTTCAGCTATAGTAACCCTGAAGACTACTGTATAAAAGGAATCACCGTATCTGGCGTAAAATTTCTTGATCCTACTGTAATTGTTAACCTAAGCGGGTTGTATGTAGGCGACACCATTAGCATTCCAGGAGAAGTTACTACCAAAGCCATAAATAAACTATGGGATCAGGGTCTTTTTTCTGATGTAAAAATCACTGCTACGAGTATTGTAGGGCAAGATATTTTCCTCGATATATACCTTCAAGAGCTCCCCAGAATAAGCGGATTTGAATTTAACGGTTTAAAAAAGGGTGAGGAAAAGGATATCAAAGATCTTATTAAACTTAGGATTGGTGGTCAAGCCACTGACAATATTCTCGATAACTCCAAAAGGTTGATCAAAAACCATTTTAGGTCCAAGGCATTCCTGAACACACAAGTTGATATTTACAAAGAAAATGACACTATAATTGCCAATGGAGTTAGGCTGATCTTTGATATTGATAAAGGGCCAAAGGTTAGAATCAGCGAAATAACCTTTGAGGGAAATCAAGAAATAACCGATAGACGATTACGCAGAGCCCTCAAAAAAACAAAACGGAGGGACATGAATATCTTTAAAGCCTCAAAATTTATTGAAAGTGACTATGAGGAGGATAAAATCAAGCTAATTGATTTTTATAACGAGAAAGGATTCAGGGATGCAAAAATTCTAGGCGACTCAATTTTTGTTGTTAATGAAAAGAGAATCGGGATAATTATTGAGATTGAAGAAGGATCGAAGTACTTCTACCGAGCTATTACATGGATTGGTAACTCAAAATTACCCGACGAAGCCCTGAACACAATATTAGGAATTAAAACTGGCGATGTTTACGACAGATCCTTACTGGAAAAAAGGTTATTTATCGATGACAATTCTATTTCAACCACTTATATGGACGACGGATATCTATTCTTCAACATTGACCCTGTTGAAGTTAGAGCCGAAAACGATTCCATTGATATTGAAATGAGGATTCATGAGGGTGATCAAGCCACCATAAATAAAATTATTATTCAGGGAAATACAAAGACTCACGAGCATGTAATTCGTAGAGAATTGTACTCAAAACCAGGAGATTTGTTCAGCAAAACCAATATAACACGATCTATTAGAGAATTAGCAAATCTAGGTCATTTCGACCCAGAAAAACTTGATGTTCGACCTATCCCCAATATTGCTGAGGGCAATGTTGACCTAACATACATTGTAGAAGAAAAAGCCAATGATCAACTCGAAATATCCGGTGGATGGGGAGCGAAAATGTTTGTTGGAACGGTAGGAATTCGTTTTTCAAACTTTTCAATGGGCAGAATCTTCCAAAAGAATGCATGGCGACCAATTCCTTCTGGCGATAGCCAAACTCTAAGCCTTAGAGCTCAAACTAATGGTAGTTACTATAAAGCGTTTAGTTTATCTTTTGTAGAACCTTGGCTAGGTGGAAGGAAACCTACCAATTTCTCAATATCGCTATACCACACAATACAAAACACTCCGGGTACATGGTTATATCAAACTAGTGATCAATCGATGAAAGTGAGTGGTGGCGCAATTGGAATTGGTACAAGGCTTAAATGGCCTGATGATTTCTTTACATTTTACAATGAAGTCAGTTTTCAAAGCTACACTCTTAAAGAGTGGGATTACTTCATTTTTTCCGATGGCAACTCCAATAATTTCAGCTATAAAGCTTCGCTTTCGAGGAACTCTGTTGACCAGTTAATCTATCCAAGACGTGGTTCAAATTTCAACTTATCGTTACAGCTAACCCCACCCTATTCACTTCTTTCGGGCAAAGATTTCTCAACAATAAATGATGTAAAAGAAAAGTATAAGTGGATTGAGTATCACAAGTGGACTGGGAAAATACAGTGGTATCATGCCTTAGTTAAAGATCTTGTGCTATACACCGGAGCGCAATTTGGTTATTTGGGATACTACAATCCTGATATTGGATATTCCCCCTTCGAAGGATTTGACTTGGGTGGTGATGGCATGTCGGGGTATAATCTTTATGGTCGAGAAACAATTGGGCTAAGGGGATACAATAATGGCTCACTTACACCCCCAGTTATTGCTCAAGGACGAACAGTTCGTTCTGCAAACGTTTATAACAAGTTCACTGTTGAACTTAGATATCCCGTAACACTTCAACCCCAAGCTGCCATATACTTTTTAACTTTCCTCGAAGGTGGTAATGCTTGGTATGATTTCTATAGAATTAACCCTTTTAATATACATCGTTCGGCCGGAGTAGGTGCAAGAATATTCCTCCCTATGATTGGAATGTTAGGAATAGACTGGGCATACGGATTTGATAAGATTCCCCATAACCCAAATGCACATAAGGGGCAGTTTCACTTCTTAATAGGCATGCCCTTTTAACAATTTTTAAGGATTGATAATTAGCATATTGGCAGAAAACTTGATAAACTTAAAAAAAAGAAGTATGAAAAGGTTATTGATAGTAATTGCATTGGTAATTTTCTCCTTTGTGAGTTTTGCCCAAAAGTTTGCTTATGTTGATACAGATTACATATTAAGCAGAATTCCAACCTACAGATCGGCACAGGAGCAACTCGATAAGATTGCAAAGCAGTATCAATCGGAAATTGAAGAGAAGTACCAAGAAATTGAAAAGCTAATCAAGGATTATGAGGCAGAAAAAATACTGCTTACCGAGGAGATGAAAAAGAAGCGTGAAGAGAATATTATGGATAAAGAAAAAGTAGCCAAAGAACTTCAAATGAGATACTTTGGCAGGGATGGTATGCTTTTTAAAAAGAGGGAAGAGTTGGTTAAACCCATACAGGATCAAGTTTTCAATGCCATAAAAGAAATGGCCACTGAGGGTGGATATGCTGTGATATTCGATTCAGCGGGATCGGCAAATATGCTCTACACAAATCCTCGTTACGACAAGAGCGACGAAATTTTACAGAAACTTGGATATAACTAATTAATTAATATATTTGTACGTCAAATTTAACACAATAAACATGATGAAAAGATTCTCATTCACTATTCTGGTAATTGCCCTATTTTTGTTTTCGGGAAGTGCCGTAGCTCAGTCGAACTTAAAGTTTGGCCATATAAATGGACAAGAGTTACTTTCTCTTATGCCAGAGCGCGATAGCGCTGAAGCAAAGTTGAGAGCATACGGCAACGACCTAAGCGAACAGATCGAAGAATTGCATGTTGAATATAATACTAAGGTTCAAAACTACATGCAAAGAAGAAATTCTCTTTCTGAAGCAATACGCGAAGCTCGCGAAAGAGAACTTACAGAATTACAGCAGCGTATTCAAGAATTCGAGGCAACCGCACAGCAGGATTATCAGCGGATGCAGGGTGAAATTATGCGCCCACTAATCGAAAAAGCCGATACCGCCATTAAAAAAGTGGCCAAACAGCAAGGCTTCCTTTACATATTCGATGTTAGCGTGGGTAGCGTTGTTTATTTCTCTGAGGCAAGTGTTGATATACTTCCATTGGTAAAAAAGGAACTGGGAATAAAATAACTACCATAATTTTTAAAAAGCTCAATCGCTTAATGTGATTGAGCTTTTTTGTTTTATACCCATAAAACACCTAATTTTGATTCACATTATTAGTATGATCAATATTTTTTTATTCTGTTTAAAAATTGGAGAACCAACAAATAATCGGAGTCTACGACTCAGGAGCTGGCGGGTTGACCGTTCTTAAAGAATTGGTTCGTATTCTTCCCACTCAATCCTTTATTTACTTTGCCGATACGGCAAATTGTCCTTACGGGCCAAGAGGAAAAGATGAAATAATAAAGATTTCGACTCAAATAACAAATTTTCTAATATCAAAAGGAAGTTGCATAATCGTAGTTGCCTGTAATACTGCAACGGCCTCAGCAATAGACCATTTAAGAGTTAATTATAAAATACCATTCGTAGGAATGGAGCCAGCAGTAAAACCTGCTGCCATTTCTACAAAAACCAAAGCCATTGGAGTTTTAGCTACTGAAGGAACATTTAACGGAAGGCTGTATAAGGAAACAACGACTAAGTATGCCAAAAATATAAATGTAATATATGAGGTTGGCAATGGATTGGTTGAACTTGTTGAGCAAGGTAAATCAAACTCCAAAGAGGCAAAGACCCTTCTCGAAAAGTATATTAGGCCAATGCTTAATCAGAATATTGATCACCTTGTATTAGGCTGTACACACTATCCATTCTTCATTCCTGTTCTTAAGGAAATACTTCCAAAAAGTGTTAGTATTATCAATCCTGCTCCTGCCGTAGCCAAACAAACTCAAAAAGTTTTTTTCGATTTGTACGGTATCACTAGTGACAATAATCCCCCATTCATCAATTTCTACTCCAGTGGAAATACTGAAACACTTAAACAATTAGTAAAAGAAATTGAGGATCAAGATGGTATTAAATTTTTCCATAAAAGATTCTTGGAAATTGAATTAGAAATAAAATAGTATCAAAATATAGCTAAAGGATCTATTTTTCTTCATCTTCGTACCATTTCTTATACATCAAATAGCTATCGGCAATCCTTTTATTATAGGTACGGGCCTGTTCTTCGTCAACTTTTTTTACAAATTTTGCAGGAACTCCAGCGTATACACTCCCTGGTTCAACTATTGTGTCGTTTAGCACAACCGAGTTGGCAGCTACAATGGCCCCCTCACCTATTACTGCATGATCGAGCACAACTGCTCCAATCCCTATAAGGCAACCATTCTTTAAAGTTGCCCCATGAATTACTGCATTGTGCGCAATGGATACATCATTCTCAATAATTGTGACTGATTTTTGATAGGTTGTATGAATAACAGCATTGTCCTGAATGTTTACCCTATTACCAATTCGAATATAATTAACATCACCACGAAGAACTGCACCATACCATATACTACAATCTTCACCGATCTCAACATCTCCGATAATAACTGCTGTTTCAGCAATAAATGAACCCTTACCAATTGTGGGTGTAAAACCCTTTAAAGATTTTATTAATGCCATAAACTAATCTAGTTTTTTATTGACAATAACAGATAACATTTGCACTTTGTTGAACACTAAATAAATTGCAAAAATACACCAATATCTTTTCGAAAACCATTTAAACCTGATAAGAATCATGTTTTTAAACAACTAAAAAAAAACGTAGTTTAGTTTTTCATTATAGAAAATAGTTAATTTTGCATGAAGTTATCAGGCATAATGGTTTTATTTAAGTCCTTAATTTTTGCCTCAATGCATATAAAATACCAAACTATTTTATATGCATTTACATTTTAAGATTTTAATTCGAAGAAAAATCAACTAATACTAACCACTATGGATAAAGAAAGACAATCCCTTAAGTTAGAAGAGTTATCGATTCGATTCTCTGGTGACTCAGGGGATGGAATGCAGCTAACTGGTACATTGTTTTCCGAAGCTTCAGCCCTTTTTGGCAACGGTGTAAGTACATTCCCCGATTACCCATCTGAAATACGTGCTCCTCAAGGAACCATTGGTGGGGTATCGGGATTCCAACTGCAAATAGGTAGCAAAAAAATAAATACACCGGGAGACTATTGTGATGTACTCGTTGCCATGAACCCTGCTGCACTCAAAGCCAACGCTAAGTGGCTTAAAATTGGAGCAACAATTATTGTTGACAGCGATACATTCAACGAAAAGGGTTTTCAACGGGCAAATTACAAAACCGACGATCCAATTAAAGAGCTTAAGCTAGAAGATTTCAAAGTTATCTTTGCCCCAATTACCAACCTAACCAAAGAAAGCTTAAAAGAAACTGATCTTGACAATAAAAGTATAATCCGAAGCAAAAATATGTTTGCTTTAGGAATGGTTTACTATATGTTTGAACGTCCTTTGAATTTCACCGAGCATTTCTTTGAGCAAAAATTCAAAACCAAACCTCGTGTTATTGACGCCAATAAAAAAGTGCTCCGCGATGGTTTTAACTATGCAGCAAACATACAGGCAATTGCCAACACATACCAGATACCCGCTGCAACAAACATTAAAAAAGGATTGTATCGAAACATAAATGGAAATACTGCAACTGCATGGGGTTTAATTGCTGCAGCCGAGAAAGCCAAATTACCTCTTTTTTGTGGTTCTTATCCCATTACCCCAGCAACTGAAATTCTTATTGAACTTGCAAAACGCAAGGATCTAGGTGTTAAAACGCTACAGGTTGAGGATGAGATTGCAGGTATATGCACTGCCATAGGTGCTGCTTACGCAGGAAACTTCGCAGTTACAACAACATCAGGGCCTGGTCTTTCACTCAAATCTGAAGCCATTGGGCTTGCCGTAATGACTGAATTACCCCTTGTTATTGTTGATGTTCAGCGAGGAGGACCATCAACGGGATTGCCAACCAAAACCGAACAAAGCGATCTGGTTCAGGCTTTATACGGACGAAACGGAGAAGCACCCGTAGCTATTGTTGCAGCGAGTACTCCCAGCAATTGCTTCGATTGGGCTTTTATTGCCTCAAAAATAGCATTAGAACATATGACACCTGTTATACTCCTTACCGATGGTTACCTTGCCAATGGAAGCGAACCGTGGTTTATACCCAGCATGAAGGATTATCCAGAAATCAAGCCTCCCCTAGTACCAGATGGAACTCAAAACTACTTACCCTATGAGCGTGATCCAGAACGGCTTGCACGACGATGGGCAATTCCTGGGCAAAAAGGACTTGAGCACCGTGTTGGTGGTTTAGAAAAAGACTTCCTGAAAGGCTCCGTTTCGCACGATCCTGCCAACCATCAAAAAATGGTTGAGATACGGCAGGCAAAAGTTGAAAAAATTCAGGACTACATTCCTCTTCAAGAGGTTTATGGTGATCAAGAAGGTGAACTTCTGGTTATTAGCTGGGGGGGTACTTATGGACATATGCTCACCGCAGTACAAGAATTAAGAGAACAGGGGAAAAACGTTTCCTTGTGCCATTTCAACTATATCTATCCATTGCCCAAAAACGTTCGTGATATCTTTAAGCGTTACAAAAATCTATTGGTATGCGAACTAAACTTAGGGCAAATGGCAAACTACCTTCGAATGAATTTTCAGGAATTCAATTACCTGCAATTCAATAAGGTACAAGGATTACCATTTACCATTATTGAACTAAAAGAAAAAATTAATCAAATACTGGAGGGCAAGTAACCATGGGAAAACATAACTATACTCCACAAGATTTCAAAAGCGATCAGGAAGTACGCTGGTGTCCAGGCTGTGGCGATCATGCAATACTAAACGCTGTTTACAGAGCATTACCTGAAGTTTCTGAAGCGCTAGACTACAGTAAGGAAAGGTATGTATTTGCTTCGGGTATTGGTTGTTCCAGCCGCTTTCCATACTATGTTGATACCTTTGGATTTCATGGTATACATGGAAGGGCTGCAGCAATATCAACAGGCATAAAAGTGGCTAATCCCAAGCTCAGCGTATGGATGATGACAGGAGATGGAGATTCACTCGCCATTGGTGGTAACCACTTTATTCACGCCATCAGGCGTAATATCGATATCAATATCATTCTATTTAACAATGAGATATACGGACTAACAAAAGGCCAGTACAGCCCTACTTCTAAACTTGGTGCAATTACTAAAACTTCTCCTTATGGTACCGTTGAACATCCATTTCGTCCTGGAGAGCTGGTAATAGGAGCTCAAGGTAAATTCTTCGCCCGTTCAATTGATGTTGACGTTAAACTTACTGCCGAAATCCTTGTGGAAGCTGCAAAACATGATGGTACTTCTGTGATTGTGATTCAGCAAAACTGCGTCATATATAACGATAAAACCCATGAAGAAATAACTGATCGGGAAAATCGAGCAGATAAAACAATAGTTCTTCGTCATGGCGAAAAAATGCTATTTGGAAAGAATAACGAGAAAGGGCTAGTAATCGAAAACAACCACTTAAAAGTTGTCACTCTTGGTGAGGATGGATACACCCTTGACGATATCCTTGTCCATAATGCACAAAATCCAAATCCAGGCTTACACACTATGCTTGTGAATATGAGCCTTCCAGAGTACCCTGTTGCGCTTGGAGTTATTCGTGCAGTTAAACATTCAACCTATGATGATAATGTTCGTGATCAACTGCTTGAAGTCCAAAAATCAGCAAAAATAAAGTGCATGGACGACCTATTACATAGCGGTGAAATCTTCGAAATGAAGTAAGTAAATAATTAATTATTGCAAAAAAAGGCGCATTTAAGCGCCTTTTTTTGCAATATAAATGAAATATCATCTAAAGAGAAGCTTTTGCCAATTCACCTAACAAATTGGGATTTTTCTCAATGGCATTTCCAACCACAACTAAATTGGCTCCAGCCTCCCTTGCTGCATATACCTGCTCAGGTAAACGAAGCCCACCACCAACAATTATTGGTAAATCTATATTCTTCCTAACCTCTCTAATAAGATCAGGGGGTACTGGAAATTTAGCTCCACTCCCCGCCTCAAGATAAATTGCCTTTAGCCCCAGCTGTTGACCTGCCAACGCAGTTGCTACTGCAATATCTATTTTGGCTGATGGGATAGGCATAGTATTGCTCATATACTGAACTGAGGTAGTAACTCCCGACTCAATAAGCATATAACCTGTAGGAATTACCTCTATGCCACTTTCCTTTATTGCATTTGATACAATGATATGATTTCCAATTAAGTAGTCGGGATTTCTTCCAGATATTAGGGATAGCAAAAGAATAGCATCGGCTTTACTGCTGAATTGGATTGCATTGCCTGGAAAAAGAACAACTGGAATCTTCGTGCTTTGTTTTATGGCAGTTAGAGCGGTTTCTATATGGCTTTTAACAAAACTCCCTCCAAAAAAAATTATATCTACACCAACCTGTTCGGCTTGATTAGCTAAAGACTCGATACCCTTCGCCGAATGTTCATCAGGATCCACCAAGAGAGCAAAGGTGGCTTTCTTCCCATTGTTAGCTGCTAGCATGCTATATACCATGATCACCAAACTAAAGTTTTGGGATTACAACAAACCCATACTACATTGAAGCTACCAATGTAGTAATACCTTATGTAGTTAAACCGCTGAACAGTCCCTCCAATTCGAATGATGGCATCCAAATTTCCAAAATCTGAAACAGTATTGATCGGTTTAATATCCATATCAACACCACCTAGTCCCTCCATTCCAGGAAGTTTATATATAGCTTCCTTTGCGCTCCATACTAATGCAAGCATTTTATTATCATTTACATCAATCCATTTTTTCTCTCTTTCCGAAAGATACTTATGGGTAACAGACATAAAGGGTCTGTTATAGTATTCAATATCAATACCCACAAGGAAATCGCTGCTAAGTATAACAGCTACAAAAGGGAAAGAATGGCTAATGGAAATATGTGAACGAGAATTCGCAAGAAAGGGGCGACGGCTTGGATGATACTTTACGAGTCCCTGATATCCAAATTCTTTTAACAAAGATCTTGCTGCCAACCACTCTAATCTTCGACGGTGATGGGATATTCTACTTAAACCAGGGAAAAATGTACCTCCAACAATCTCTTTGAGCTTCTCTTCAGACTCTTCTACACGCCAAACACCCAGAGTGTAATCATCGGTTTTATTTAAGTCTATTAATCCCATTCCGTTTATCTATCAATATCTTTCCATTCAACTGTTTCCATGAGCATTATTAAATCTTTCCCAAAAAAATCTATGGCAGGTGCCAAAGAGTCTTTATTGGTTCTAACAGAAAAGTATAGCGCGCCCCTTAAAAAATGACTCATTGAATCGGTTACATAGAACTGCCATGAACTGGCAGTATTACCCTTTATCTGATACAAAACACCATAAACATTGGTTTCGGTGTTAGAATAAAATCTCTCACTTATTGCATCGGCTTTAGCTGCATGCTTGTATGCAAGAACTCTTGAATCCTCAGATAAAGAGTCCAATCTTCCTTGAGCATCTTTGTAGCTAATATGAATTCGAGCTTTATAATCGGGGAAATCCACATTAACCCAATACTTCTCACTAATCTTGGAGACATCCTTAATTACTCTTCCATAAACTGGATATTGAAAAGAATATGGAAAAGATATTGAATCGAACAATTGATATCTTTTTTCCGGGAAATCAATCCTAAAATAACCCCTGGGCTTTGGCGTTGAACTATTCCTACATGATCCAAACCATAGAATTACTAAAACAAAACTAAAGAAATAAAATGCTATTCTCATGCTAAACATGTTGTTTTTTAATGGTTACCTTAACCCGTTTTATTCTCTTGTTATCAACCGATTCTATTAGAAATTGAAATTGTTTATGGTTAATAATATCATTCTTTCGAGGTAGAAGACCTGTAATCTCTAAAATAACACCGGCTAGGGTTTCGGCTTCTCCTCTGACATTATCAAATAGAGCATCATCTACATTAACAATCCTGCAAAAGTCATTCAAAAGAATTTTTCCCTCGAAAAAGTAGTTGTAGTCATCTAACTTTGAGTACAATGCAACTTCTTCGTCAGATTCATCGGAAATTTCACCGACAATTTCTTCGAGAATATCTTCAAGGGTCACAATTCCGCATGTTCCACCATACTCATCCACTACAATGGCAAGATGAATTCTCTTGGTCTGAAATTCTGAAAGTAGTGCGTTAATCCTTTTACTTTCAGGGATAAAGTAAGGCTCTCTAAGGAGATTTTGCCACTGAAAATCATCCGATTCTTGAATAAATGGCAGAAGATCTTTAACATACAGCACACCCCGAATCTCGTCAAATGTCTGATCGTACACTGGTATCCTGCTATATCCTGACTCAACTACAACAGATTTAAGCTTATTAAACCCAGTAGTTAGATCTAATGCTACCACATCAAGACGTGGTTTCATAATCTCACGTACTTCTTTATTACCAAATGTAACAATACCCTTGAGTATTTTTCTTTCTTCGGGAAGCTGACCAGAGGTTATATCAAGGGCGTCGCTAAGTTCATCTATAGAAATATTGCGCTTTGACGAAAACCTACGACTCATTTGAACCGAAGAACTAACAAGCAAGTAGTTTAACGGTTTCAATAGTTTTGTAAGAATAAACAAGGGAAAAGCCATAAGTTTTGAAAAAGCGAGAGATTTGCTCGTTGCCAATATTTTGGGAATAATCTCTCCAAAAAGTAAAAGTATGAAAGTAATAACAACAACCTGAACAAGAAATCCCAGCAAAGGAGTATTTGAAAAATCAACAATTGAAGCTGTAAGAAATGCTGAGAGAATTATTATCCCAACATTTACAAGGTTATTGGTAATAAGGATGGATGCTAGAAGCTGCTCAGGTTTTTCGAGAAGTTGAAGTGCAATTCTATTTCTTTTCGTCGGATTCTCCTTAAGATGGTTTAGATCTGTTGGGTTAAGGGAAAAAAATGCTGATTCGGAACCAGATATAAGACTTGAAATGAAAAGAAGAACAATAAGAGCAACTATGCCAAAAACAAATCCAATGGATATTGGATAGAAAATAACATCCAGAATAACTGTAAATATGAATAATAACAATGTTGTCAAATCCAAATAATTTTTGAATCAAAAATCTAATGCATCTTCGAATGGTTTGCTAAAAAGCATTGATTCATGTTTTTAACAAAATTTCCGCATTAATTATTTAAAAGCATTAAAAGGGAAGATCATCTTCCGGTTCAGGTACTGGTGGTTCTGATTCGCTTAACATACTATTTGTTGAATCCTTAATTGCTTCTTTGTTCTGAGATGCACCCCCCTCACCTGATGGTCCAAGAAAACGGAAATTAGTGCAATGAACCTCAGTGAAATATCTCTTAGTTCCTGTTCCCTTATCCTCGTATACATTTGTTCGTAATTTTCCCTCAACGTAAAGCAATTTTCCTGATTTCACGTATTTCTCAGCTATATCGGCTTGTCCACGCCATACTACGATATTATGCCATTCTGTTTGTGTCACTCTCTGTCCAGTCTTATCGGTATAAGTTTCATTTGTGGCAAGAGGGAATCTTGCAACAGTAACACCCCCTTCAAGATGCCTTATTTCTGGGTCTTTACCAACATTACCAATAAGGATGACTTTGTTAATGCTCATAATTTTTAGTTTTTAAAGTAATGAGTAAAATTACAATTAATCGCTTAAATGTCCAAAGCATTTTATCAATTATAGACAAACTCTAGTCCTGATCAAAAGTTTATGAAGCAAAAATTGGAATGGTTTTATGAGGGAGTGTTTAAAAAGTACTTGGCAGCTGGTTCGGCTGCTAAAAAATTATCAATTAATCTTGGAACCGAATAATCATTGATGTCCTCTGGTTGAATGGCTAAATATTTTTTCTTTATGGTGGTTGTTATTCTATCGATTTCTACAATTACAAATCTTGTATTCAAGGTTTGATGGCTCAATTGATGCTTTACTAAAGGAGATAAATAAGTAACTTTCGGTTTGATACTTCCAAAAATTCTTTTCCATTGTGGATGTGCCTCTATATGATGTTCTTCAAGAAGTTTTTCAGTCTCAATTAAGGGAAACTGATATAGGGATTGCCAAATATCCCTTTCGTTTCGTTTTTGTATGTATGTTAAGCCTTTACATCTGATTAACAGGTAAATGAAGAAGCGGTCTTTGGGGATTAACTTTTTTCCTTTAATGGGTAGATTTTGTACTAGATTGTTACGAAAAGCATAGCAAAATTGGGAGAATGGGCATTCGAAGCATTTTGGACTACGGGGAAGGCATTGTAAAGCTCCAAAATCGAGCAATGCTTGATTGAAATGATGAGGAGCCTTTTTATCAATAAGCTCCATAACCAAATCGTGAAATTCTCGTTTCCCTTTGGTAGTATGGGGTGATGCAAATACTCCATAAATTCTAGATATTACTCTGTACACATTCCCATCAATGGCAGGGACAACCTGCTTAAAGGCGAAAGAAGCAATTGCTCCTGCCGAATAATGCCCAACACCACTTAACCCAAGTAATTCCGAAAAGGAATCGGGTATTTTGCCATCATATTTTTCAACAATTTGTTTGGCCGCCTTATGCATATTCCTTGCTCGAGAATAGTAGCCCAGTCCTTGCCATACCTTTAAAACTTCATCCTCATGGGCATTTGCAAGATCGTGAACTGTTGGAAATTTTTGCATGAAAAGGTTATAAAAACCAATACCTTGCGCAACCCTTGTTTGCTGAAGAATAATCTCAGAAACCCAAATGCTATATGGATCCTCTGAATCTCTCCAGGGGAGGTCCCGCCTATTCTTTAAGTACCATTTATTTAGAATATTTTTAAATTCCATTAAATCAATAAATAACGTGAGTTCGACCTAAGCAACACGCTTAAGTGATCGATTATCAATATTTTCTAAATTTATTGAAGGTTTTTTGGGGAAGAATGAGTATGCAATCAGCCCAGAAATAAGGTTGGCCACAAAGTTC
>Ga0334882_1001636_pt1 | contig 25882 bp, 26 predicted proteins | sample GraSluR1_MG_5_FD_207226 | JGI IMG/M metagenome (GOLD analysis project Ga0334882, IMG submission 207226) | Sludge microbial communities from methane-producing bioreactor in Wageningen University, Netherlands - Granular Sludge_15_04-R1 | ecosystem: Engineered > Bioreactor > Anaerobic >...
GGTCCAGTTTGTTGTTCTCAAAAAGAGATGTAGATTGACTGACAAGAAAAAGAGAGGAGAGAATATTTTGAACATATTAAAAACAGAAAATCTTTCAAAAATCTATGGAATTGGTGATACAAAGGTTACTGCATTAGATAATCTAAATTTAAAAATAAGTAAAGGTCAATTTGTTTCAATAATTGGACCAAGTGGATCAGGTAAATCTACACTTCTTCATATATTAGGAGGTGTTGATCGTCCTACAAAAGGGAAAATATATATAGAAGGAACAGATATTTCGTCAATGAATGAAACTGAATCAGCTTTATTTCGACGAAGAAATATAGGATTAATTTATCAGTCTTATAATTTAATTCCTACACTTAATGTGGAAAAGAACATACTATTACCCATGCTGTTAGATGGTGTAAATCCTAAACAAGAAGACTTTGATAAAATTGTAGATATGCTTGGTTTAACACAAAGACTTAATCATTTGCCAAACCAACTTTCTGGTGGACAGCAGCAAAGAGTTGCTATAGGACGAGCATTAATTCATAAACCGGCCATTATTTTGGCTGATGAACCTACTGGTAATCTCGATAGGAAAAATACCAAAACAACTCTTGACTTGTTGAAACTTTCAAACAAAGAATATAATCAAACAATTGTGATGATTACACACGATAAAGAAATTGCCTTATCAGCTGATAGGATAATTAAAATTGTTGATGGAAAGATAGTGTCAGACGAGGTGAACAAGAAATGAATATTATGAATGAATACACATATCACCAAATAAAAAAAATAAAAGACATACTATTTCCATATTAGTTGCTATAATAATTGCTTCTGCATTATTGTGTTCATTATGTATATTTATGTATTCTATATGGGATGCGAAGGTAACATCAACAGTTGAAAAAACAGGTTATTGGCATGGAGAATTATGGGACTCTATATCTGGTGATAAATTAAAATATATTACAAAAAATCCAGATGTTGAAACTACGATGATTAAAGGAAATTGGGTCACTGCTGAACTTTCTAATTCCAAACGTCCATATCTGTTAATGAGAGATGCAGATAAAAATTTCTGGAGTGACATGAATTTGAAAAATACGCTTACAAAAGGTCATATTCCTAAAAAATCCGGCGAAATTGTTGTATCAAAATTATTCTTTACAGATAATCCCACACATAAAATTGGTGATAAGTTAACACTTCCCATGGGAAATCGTATGTTAAATAATAAAGTAATTAAAACTCAAGATTATAAACAGACAGGTGAAACTTTTAAGATAAAAGAAACTAAGACTTATACAATAGTTGGTGAATTAGACATTTCTGGAATTTCAGCTTATCCAGGATATATTGCTATGGGCTATTTAAATGTTTCAGACATTCGACCTACTGATGAACTTACAGTTTATATGCGTTTTAAGAATCCTCGTAAAATATATAAGACATTACCTAATATTGCAAAATCTGTTGGATTAACCAAAGACGAATATGGACAGTATGGAGTTATGTATAATACCCAGTTATTAACTTTATATGGAATTAGCGATAAAAGCAATACAAGTACTCGGCTTATTATAATTTTAGCTATAGTAGCAATCCTATTTTTACTAGTTATGGGTGCATTTGTTCTTATTATTTATAATGCATTCTCACTATCTGCTAACAGTCGGATTAAAGAATTGAGTATTCTAAAAAGTCTAGGAGCAACTCCAAGACAAATCAAGTATTCTGTCCTTTATGAGGGATTCTTGCTATGGATTGTTCAATTACCAATTGGTTTAATTATAGGATATATATTTAGTTATATTGTCTTCTCTAAAGTTAATAGAATCCTCAGCATTACAGAAAATTATAATAATATACATGTTTCCTTCTCATGGATAGTAATTGCTTTTTCCGTAATAATGTCATTAATTACTGTTTTACTATCAGCATATATTCCTGCAAGAAAAGTGTCAAAAGTGTCAGCTATTTCTGGAATACGTCAGAATAGCCAAATTATAAAAATCAAAAAGCTAAAACGTCATTCAATAATCAAGAAAATATTTGGTATAGAAGGTGAACTGGCAAGTTCTCAATTTTCAGCTAATAAAAAAAGTTTACGTACAGCTGTCCTATCTATTTCAATATGTTTTATCTTAATAGCAGGTTATATTAATATTATTTCAATATATAATTTAGCCGACTCTAAGAATGATAAAGAAGTCAGTCATGATATTACACTTAATCTAGATATTGTTGATGAACCAAGTGATAAAATGATTAATGAGATTATATCATTGCCCGAGATTAAAGATAGCGTAATTAGAAGAAAGGTACGTACTTCAACCTATGTGACATCAAATCAAGAGTCAGCTATTTTTGCTAAATCTGGTGGATTTGCTGGAGTAGACTTCAATAAATACAATGTATTAAAAGAAAATGGGAAGTATAGAATTATAGTAAATTTAGTAGGATTAAGCGATAAATCATTTAAAAAATATTGTGGAGATATTGGAACTGATGCTGAACAATATTATAAAAAAAGTAACTCAACAGGCATATTGTTAAATAGCTCATATCATAAACCCGCCAATTCAAAAGTTGTACAAAAAATACCCTTGTTAAATACAAAACAAGGAAGTAAAATGCTTTTATATGAAAAAGTAGACGATGATATGAAAACAAACAATAAATTTTATGTTAATATAGGTGACGTTACAGAAAAATCTCCCAGTGACCTGGATGGTAATAGATACAGCTTAGCATTTATTGTTCCTATGAAAAATTATAAACGGATAATTGGTGACTTTTCATCAGATCGTAAGCTTGAGTCTAATATAATGTCAATTGATTTGTTAGTTGGAGATAAGGCAAGTCCAAACGTAAATAAAAAATTAACACGAATCTGTAATTCTTACCTAGGATCACAAGATTTTAGAATATGGAGCTTGTTGGAAGAAAAGAATCATAAAGAACTTGTTCAGAGAGCTGTTGCATTTGCTGTTTTTGCTGTTGCATTAATGATTGGAATAATTGGTATTTTTAATGCATTTTCTACTATATCAAATAATATCAGACTGCGTAGGAAAGAGTTTGCCATGCTTCGGTCAGTAGGATTAACACCCAGAGGATTAAATAAAATGTTGATATTGGAAGGTCTGTTATTTGCATTAAAACCAATTATTATTGGCATTCCAGTCGTACTTGTTATTTGTTGGTCAATGTTAAGATTAACATTGATAACATGGAATGAGTTTATAGCTGTTTTTCAAGGCAAAGCAATTTCAATTTATATTACACTAATATTTATAGCTATATTTTTGTCATATTGGTTTTCTGCTAAATCTGTTAAACAAAGTAATATTATAGAAGCAATGAAAGACGAATTAGGGTAATTCATATAAAGGAGTCAATATGGAATATATCTGGGTAATCACAACTTTTTTATTGATATTTATGTTTATCATACTTGTTTTTTATCATCTGTATTACCGCATGAATATTAAATATATTACAAAACAGCTAGAGGAAATTATGAATATAAAAGATACCAACCAGCTGCTGACAGTAACAGCAAAACAAAGGGATATTACAGAGATGGTTAATCAGCTCAATAATTTAATTCGGGATGTAAGACTGTCCCGCATAGGGATTAAAAGGCTGAACAGGAATTTCAGACAAAGTATAATTAATATTTCACATGACTTGCGTACACCGCTTACAACTGCCAGTGGGTACGTTCAAATGCTCCAGGCAAGTGCTGCAGATAAAGAACAGCAAGAGTATCTGGCAATAGTACTGGAACGGCAGAATATGGTCAGGACACTACTGGAACAATTATTTGAATATGTACGTATTGAATCAGGAGAGATTACCTATGAACATGTGCCTATGGACGCGAAAAAAGTTTTGATGGATACACTTGTTATGTATTATGATGATTTTTACAAGAAAGGGGAGGAACCAACTGTTCACTTTCCGGAAAAGCCCTGTGTAATACAGGGGGATGAACAGGGAGTGAAAAGAATATTTTCAAATATTTTATTTAATGCAATTGTACATGGAAAGGGAGAGTATTGTTTTGAAATTCAGGAATCGAAGGAATCATCCAGTTACATGTTTACTTTTTCCAATCTTAGTGAACCCATGACAAGAGATGATTTAGATTGTATTTTTGAACGTTTTTACACAAAGGATAAATCTAGAAATAAAAAAACTACAGGACTAGGACTGACAATAGCCAGGGAAATTACCAGACAGTTGAATGGAACAATAGAAGCTTTTTATAATAATGGCAAATTCTCAATATGCTTGATTTTTTTAAAAAGATTGTAACGAAATTTACTTTCAAGAGTCTTATTTATGAGAGAGAGGTGAAACTGTGACTGATTTTGAAATTATTATAATTAACTCATATGGGTCCATCAATTCGGGTACAGGGCGGTTGAGTATATAATTTTTTTATGTTTTTTAATCCTTCCAGTATTTTTTGCTTTGAAAAATTACATTTACTAAGTTTATCTTCATCCCATTTGTTGATTTCTTCATAAAATGATAATGCTATCTTATAATTCTGCTTTGATCTATGTGATTTTATAGCATCAATTATCATATCTTGAGCTTTATTAATTTTGCCGTCACTTACATATTTTCTAACCATCATTTCCAATAATTCATCTTGAGAAATGGATATATTAAATTTATCCAGCCTGATATTGCTCTGTACAGTATCCCGTCCTGCAACGATGGCAACTGCCATTTCAGCAATTGATTTTATTAGTCTTTTTATGTAATCTTCCTCGTACATTTATAAATTTCACCATCCTTTAAGAATACAAAAATCCGCTGAAAATACATAAAATGTATTTATTAATAATAAAGAGACAAAATATAATGATATGATTATTATACGTAAGTTTCTATTATATTACAATGCGAGTTGAAATGTTTTTTATTGACTGTTTGGGATATGGATAGTATTATTATACCTATAGATTGATAATAATTCTCATTATCAATCTATAGGTATATTTTATATGTGAGGTGATATTGTGTATGTAACAGATAGAGATAAACAATTATATGGAAGTCAAGTATATGTAGTTAAAAAGGATGAAGATTGTACGATTTATAGAATCGATAATTCTACAGGTGATGCTGTTATGACGAGTTATTCGGTATTCCCGGGCATTGAATTGATTTATAATGACGTTCATGCACAATTTATAAGTATTGATTTAGATCCGCCAAAAAATATTTTGGAGATCAATCACTGCAGAGAAGGGATAATTGAATGTGAGAGCAGAAAAGGCGAGTATCTATATCTTTCCAATGGCAGTCTTGCAATAAATCGTAAATTCAGTGTGGATAATAGTTCCTATTTTCCGCTGAATCATTTTCACGGAATCACTGTTGCTCTGGATTTTGATAAAGTATCGGAGTGTTTGTCTTGTATTTTGGATGAAGTTTCAGTTGATTTATCAAAATTGAAGAGTAAATTTTTTGAAAATAATGAAGAGTTTTTAATAATAAGAGAAAATAGAAGTATACGTCATATTTTTTCTGAACTGTATTCAGTGGCTGAGGAAATAAGAAAAGGATATTATAAGGTAAAGGTTTTGGAAATTCTTCTTTTTTTAAGCAGTTTGGGAGAAGAAGAATTGAAGCAGAGCAAACGTTACTACCCGAAAAAGCAGGTGGATACAGTGAAGAAAATAAAAAATTATTTAACAATAAATCTTTCTGAAAAAATCACTTTGGATGAACTGTCGGCACAATTCAAAATTCCCCTTACAAGGATGAAGCTTGTATTTAAAGAAATGTACGGAGACAGTATATATTCTTTTATAAGAACGTATAAAATGCAGAAAGCAGTGGAACTTCTTAAAAGCACAGGCAAGGGAATCAATGAAATTGCAGCATGTCTTGGATATAGCAATGCAAGTAAATTTTCCAGGGCGTTTAAAAAAGTGATTGGCATAAATCCTAGTATATATAGAAAAGATGTCTAAATGGAGTATTGGAGTCTAGATAGAGTAGAAAGTGAATACATAATAAATTAGAATAAATTGTGTAACAGGGAATGTACTTCAAGAATTACAGGAAAGGGGAGTTTGAGATGGAGAAAAAATCTATCATGTCAAATCTATTTGAATATGCGGGAAAATTCAGATACTTGACAATGGTCTCATGGGTATTGTCTGCAGCAAGCGCACTTGTGGCGTTGATACCATTTATTTATATATGGAGGATTATCAAGGAAGTTTTGGAGGCTGCCCCAAATTTCAGCTATTCGAACAACCTGGTGCAGTATGGCTGGATGGCTGTAATTTTTTCTGCTTTGTCCATACTTGTTTATGTAGCCGCTTTAATGTGTTCCCATATTGCCGCATTCCGTGTTCAGGCAAACATAAGATCCAGAGCCATGCAGCATATTAGTACACTGCCTTTAGGGTTCATGGATGACATTGGAAGCGGGAAAATAAGGAGGATTGTAAATGAGTCCAGTGCAGCTACTGAAACTTATCTGGCACATCAATTGCCCGATCGTGCAGGTGCAGTGGCTGCGCCCGTTGGCCTTCTCGCAGTGCTTTTGGTATTTGACTGGCGGCTTGGTATTCTGAGCTTGATACCAGTTGTTATTGCTTTTGGAATTATGTCTGTGATGACTGGCAGACAGATGAAGCAAAAAATGAAGGAATACCAGAATTCACTGGAGCAAATGTCAAATGAGGCAGTTGAATACGTTAGGGGAATATCGGTATTAAAAACATTTGGACAATCCGTTTTTTCCTTTAAGCGATTTAAGGCATCAATTGATAATTATCAAAAATGGGTGATTTCCTATACAAAAGATTTGCGTCTGCCGATGATGTTTTATACTACAGCTATCAATGCTATTTTTGCTGTGCTGATATCGGCGGCTTTATTTTTTACATCAAGTGAAGTTACCGGTGAGTTTATGTTGAATTTGCTGTTCTATATAATCATCACACCTGTTATAACAGTTACTTTGAACAAGATCATGTATTCCAGTGAAAATATTATGATTGTTCAGGATGCGATGGAGAGAATCGATAGTATAATGAAAATGAAGTCTTTACATGACAGTGGAGAACATAATCATCCGCGTGACAATTCAGTTGCATTTCATGATGTGTCATTTCACTATAAAGGTGCAGAGCAAAATGTTTTGAACCATATTTCACTTGATATTGTTCCCGGCGAGCATGTGGCTTTTGTAGGCCCTTCCGGTGGTGGAAAAACAACCCTGGCAAGTTTGATACCACGTTTCTGGGATGTTGACAGCGGAAGGATTACAATAGGCGGGGTGAACGTAAAAAATATGTCCAAAGAAGAATTGATGAATACTGTTTCTTTTGTGTTTCAAAACAGCAGGCTTTTAAAGATGTCAGTTTTGGAGAATGTCCGTCTTGCCAGACCGGATGCAACACGGAGGGAAGTACTTAAAGCTTTGAAGGATGCCAGATGTGATGACATTATAGAAAAACTTTCAGAGGGAATAGACACCATAATTGGAACAAATGGAAATTATCTTTCAGGCGGAGAAGAGCAGCGTATTTCCATTGCAAGGGCAATGCTTAAAAATTCACCAATTCTCATACTTGATGAGGCAACAGCATTTGCTGATCCGGACAATGAATCCAAGGTACAAGCTGCATTTTCCACTTTGTCAAAAAGGAAAACGGTAATTATGATAGCACATAGGTTATCAACTGTGATAAGGGCGGATCGCATTTATGTGATGAAAAATGGGGAAATATGTGAATCAGGAAGTCATTCTGAATTGATAGAACAAGGAGGACTATACGCACATATGTGGAGAGAGTATAACAATGCTGTAAAATGGAAGGTTGGTGTACAAGGTGAGATTGGTTGAAAAACTGCAACATAAATATGCCCTTTCTGAAAAAGGTGCACAGGACATGATAAGAGCATTTGCTGCATGTACATTATCCAATATTGTACTGATACTGCCTGTAGGTCTTCTTTATTATCTGGTTTATGATTTAATGGATAAAAATATTGAGGATGGACATATTTCACTTTATGTATTTGGAATCATAGTGTGTCTTGTATTCATATTTGCAACAACATATGTTCAATATAATTCAACATTTTTTGCAACGTACCTGGAGAGTGGTGTCAGAAGAATATCGCTTGCCGAGAAATTGCGAAAGCTTCCACTTTCTTTCTTTGGCAAGAAGGATTTATCTGACTTGACAAGTACCATTATGGCAGATTGTTCCATACTGGAGACGGCATCATCTCACTGGATACCGGAGCTTGTAGGTTCCGTTATTTCAACTTTTATAATTGCATTGAGCTTGTTTTTCTTTGACTGGCGTATGGCAATTGCAGCATTGTGGGTACTTCCTGTTTCCTTTATAATTGTCATTTTTTCATCAAGAGTGCAGCATAATCTGGGGAAAAAGCAGATGAAGGTAAAGATGGCCTGTGCCGATGGAATTCAGGAATGCCTGGAATCTTTGAGGGATCTCAAGGCAAACAATGCAGAGAGGGCATATATGAATGAGCTTGATATAAAAATTAAAGCTGTTGAAAAACGTGCAATTATTACAGAACTTGGAACTGCTGTTTTTGTTGTAGCTGCACAGATGGTTCTTAAACTTGGAATTGCCACAGTTGCATTGGTTGGTGGAATACTTCTTGTGGATGGAAGCCTGGATGTTTTGACTTTCTTCATGTTTTTACTTTTGGTATCAAGGTTATACGATCCTATGCAGATGTCACTGCAGAATCTGGCAGCAATTATTTCCGCCGATATCCAGTGCCAGCGTATGGATGAAATTCTTGGGCATGAAATACAGACAGGATCAAACAATCTTACGAATAAAGGCTGTGACATAGTATTTGATTGTGTTGCATTTGCCTATAATGGCAATGAAACTGTACTTGAGGATGTATCATTCACTGCCAGACAGGGAGAAGTTACTGCGCTGATTGGGCCGTCTGGAGGTGGGAAAACCACCGTGTCACGATTGGCTCTACGTTTCTGGGATATCAGCAGAGGTAAGATCACTGTCGGGGGAATGGATATTTCAAAAATCGATCCGGAAACCCTTATGGCTCTATATGCTGTTGTTTTTCAGGATGTCACCTTATTTAATAATTCTATAATGGAAAATATCCGTATTGGACGAAAAGATGCCTCAGATGAGGAAGTAATGCAGGCTGCAAAGCTGGCACATTGTAATGAGTTTGTGGAGAAACTGCCGCAGGGGTGGAATACCGTGATTGGTGAGAATGGTTCTGAACTTTCTGGAGGCGAGCGTCAGAGGATATCCATTGCAAGGGCATTTTTGAAGGATGCGCCTATTATATTGCTTGATGAAGCTACAGCTTCACTGGATGTAGAAAATGAAACCATGATACAGGAATCATTATCCAGGCTTATCAAAAATAAGACGGTGCTTGTTATTGCACATAGAATGAGAGCGGTAGCAGGTGCTGACAAAATTGTAGTGCTGAAAGATGGGGTTGTAGCTGAACAGGGTGCACCAGGCGAGCTGTCCGGAAGAAATGGAATATACAAGCATATGGCTGAAATACAAATGGAGGCCGCTTCCTGGAAGTTATAAATGATATATATTTTAGAACGCTATTTGATTGATATTAATCGAATAGCGTTTTGCGTTTTGTAATTATTTGAAATAGTTTATATTATCAAAAGGATACACCCTTAGAATTACATGTCCCTTAACGTCCTTTAAATTTACAGGCCCTATTATTCTGCTGTCAGTACTATTTTGTCTATTATCTCCAAGTACAAAAATATAACCCTTGGCTACAACATACTTCGTAACAGCTGAATTGGATTCAGTGATAACTCCTTCTGGAAGATAATTTTCAGTGAGAATTTTTCCATTTAAATACACCTTTCCAGACATTATCTCAATCTTATCTCCAGGTATTCCTATAACCCTTTTTATATAGTTGTCCTCATTCTTGTCATGAGAATTGAAAACAACAATTTCACCTCTATTTATATGTCCTGTTTCAGTGCTTATCTTCTCCATAAATACAATATCCTTATCACTAAAAGTCGGCTACATGGAAGGTCCTATTACATCGGTCCGGGCAAAAACATAACTTCTGCATATAAAAGCCAATCCAATAGCCAGAATAATGGGAAAGGCATATTCCGTGAATTTCTTAAAAGATCCTTTATTTTCTATAATATCGCATCCCTTCAATATGTTTTCATTATAACACAAATATTAAGATTTTCTTAGGAAATTCTTCACAACTGCTTAGAAAGTGAGTTTTATAATTATGATGAAATCAAAAAGTTATGAAGGAGATTTAAAATGGATTATATATTACAGTGTAGCAATTTGACCAAAACATATGGTAGTAAGATAGTTCTGGACAATTTAAATTTAAAAATAAAAAAGGGAAAGATAGTCGGACTTTTGGGGCCAAATGGGGCAGGTAAAACTACATTTATAAAAATAGCGGCCTCACTTTTAAGCTGTGACGATGGGAATGTTATGATTGATGGTAAGCTTCCCGGGATTAAGACTAAAAAAATAGTTTCATATTTGCCTGATAGAGATTTTTTATATAACTGGATGACCATAGGTGAATCCCTTGAATTTTTCAGGAATTTCTTTGAGGACTTTGATTATGACAAGGCAACTAGAATGGTAACTGATTTGGGACTTGATTTAAATTTAAAGATACGTACCCTGTCAAAAGGTATGCAGGAAAAACTGAATATATCCTTGATATTTTCAAGAAAGGCAAAGCTTTTTTTATTTGATGAGCCACTTGCAGCAGTCGATCCGTCCATGAGAGAAAAAATAATTAACATTATACGGAATAATTTTGATAGTAGTAGTTCAATTATTTTGAGTACTCGCCTTATAAATGATGTAGAAAGGCTTTTTGATGAAGTTGTATTTATAAATGAAGGCAGAATTCTGATTCATGATGATGTACAAGTTCTTAAAGCAAAGTATAAAAAGTCCATTGAGGAAATTTTTAAGGAGGTAATATAAATGTTCTTTTCATTTTTCAAGCTTGAAATTAAAAAACATTTTCAAATATTTTTTATTCTCATATTGATTGAGACAGTTTTAGGCATATTTGTACTTGCCGACTACAATAAATATATAGATATTCACTTGCAGTTGAGTGCAGTTGTATGGATTGTGATTTCCATGTATATTTTTATTGACCTGTATAATAATTTTTACACGGGAAAAGATGTTATGTTTCATATGATACCTATAAAGACTTCGACAAAGTTTTTAATAAAGTCAACCGTGTTTTCTATAGGACTTATGCTTATGTGGTCAACATGTCTTATATTTGAGTTATTTAGTGTGAATGGAATTTATCATGCAAGGATACTCAATTCAACTAGTCCGGCAAGCGGAGTTGTATATTTCATATCTGCAAGATTTATCCGATTTATAAGTGGCCCGGTTATAATTGGAGTCTCTATAGCCCTTAGTAAACTTGTAAGAAAGAAATACTTGGGAATCGTTGTAATTGCTGTAGTACTACTGTGTATCACGTTAGGGCTGTATTTTATAATGAAATCAAACTTAGCCGGACAGGGAAAAGTATTTTATTCTATAGGGACTACGTCCCAGGAAGCATTTAAGCAGTCGGCAGGAATAGTTTCGATTTTAGTGCAGTCTGACAGACATCTTGATAATATTTCCAAAAGTATATACTGGAACAATATAATTTATAATTTTTTGACATATATATTTGGCTATGCTGTCATAACATTTATTTTTAATTCAAAAAAATATGAAGTATCAGGAAAGTAGTATTAATTTTGGATTATAATTAAGATATAAAACATTTTGAGGGGAATGAGTAAGTAAGTGAATTTTCTGATATTGATTTTGACTGTCTCTTCTGCTATTTTACTTGCTCGATTGATTTTTGTTAAAGTTGAGATTAGAAATATTATGAATCAACTTAATGATTATAATGATTTAAAATTACATAAGAAAATAGATGTTAGGTTATTTGACAGTGATATTGAAAATTTGGCAGAATGTATAAATAGACATATTGATATCAATATACGGGATAAGGCTATTCAGAAACAAACAGAATATGAGATAAGAAAATCCATAGCAAGTGTATCCCATGATTTGCGTACACCATTGACTTCTATAATTGGGTATTTGGAAATGATAAAATCCGGAAAAGTAACTCTTGAAAAACAATATGAATATATGGATATAGCTCTGAAAAGAGCATATTTTCTTAAAGAATTATTGAATAATTTCTTTGAACTTTCAATTATAGAGTCTCCAGAGTATAATATTGAACTGGACTATGTAAATTTAAATAACATATTGTGTGAAGTTATAACAGCTTTCTATGATAGTTTTGTGAACAAGGAAATAGTTCCAGAAATAAATTTACCTGATGAAGATATGATTGTTGCAGCAAACAAAGCTGCTTCAAAACGTGTGATTCAAAATTTAATTTCAAATATTATAGAACATGCACAGGGGAAGGTTTCTATAACTTTAAAGAAAGACGGGGAATTTGCAGTTGTAATAACTTCAAATACAACTAAAAATTTGAATGTTCATGATGTAAATCTTCTCTTTAACAGATTTTACAAGTCTGACCCTTCAAGGTCATATGGAATGAATGCAGGTCTTGGATTGGCTATTGCAAAAAGTCTTATGGACAAGATGAATGGATTGATTTATGGTAGATTGGATAAAAATATTTTATATATTTTTTGTAAGTGGAAACTGATAAAAAAATAGAGGGAAGAAGAAATGAAGAAGGGTAATATTAAAATTTTAGTAGTCGAAGATGACGTAGATATAAATAAATTATTGTGTGATATGCTTGAGATAAAAGGATATACTTCAAAAGCTGCTTATTCAGGAACGGAAGCGTTGATATATATAAATGAAGGAAGCTGTAATATGGTTCTGCTTGATTTGATGCTTCCGGGAATGAATGGTGAGGAATTGTTACTTAAATTGCGTGAAAACAGCAATATACCCGTTATAGTAATTTCAGCCAGGGAGGATATTGATATTAGAGTAAAAACCTTGAAAATAGGTGCGGATGATTTTATAACCAAACCTTTTAATATGGAAGAAGTGTCTGCACGTATAGAATCGAATCTGAGAAGATATATGAATTTTTCAAGTGAAATTCCAAGAGAAAATATAATAAAGTGTGGAGAAATTTCCTTGAATAAGGATACTAGAGAAGTATGTGTGAATAATTCATCTATAGATTTAACTATGAGGGAATTTGAAATTTTAAAACTCTTAATGGACCATCCTAAGAAAGTGTTTTCAAAAGCAAACTTATTTGAGAGTGTGTGGGGAGACAGTTATTTATGTGATGATAATACTCTCACCGTGCATATAAGCAATTTGAGAAATAAATTGTCAAATTCAGGGGTAAGCAGGAATTACATACAGACTATCTGGGGGATAGGTTATAAATTGAATGCTGAATAGAGGGAGAGTTAAGGTGCAAGCAATTTTAAAGACCATGAATTTAACTAAAATATATAATGATAAACCGGCAGTTGAAAATATAAATATGAATATAAATCAAGGAGATATTTATGGACTTATAGGTGAGAATGGAGCGGGTAAAACAACGATATTCAAGATAATAACGGGGATTGCCTCGAAGACTTCTGGAGTCCTTGAATTATTTGGTGAAAGTACGGAGGACAATTTGCATGTTGAGAGAAAGAGGATTGGAGCATTGATTGAAAAGCCTTTTTTGTATGCAAATATGACATTATCAGAGAATTTGGAGGCATGCAGGATTCAAAAAGGCATACCAGGGAAAAATTGTATAAAAGAAGTGCTGCAGCTTTTTAGATTAAATTATATAAAAGATAAAAAGGTACATGACTTATCTCTTGGAATGAGACAAAAATTAGGTATTGCCATGGCTGTAATTGGAGATCCTGAATTTTTGGTTTTGGATGAACCGATAAATGGCATCGATCCACTGGCAATTATGGAAGTAAGGAATATCTTGTTGGATTTAAATAAAAACAGAAATGTTACAATACTTGTGTCAAGTCATATTTTGAAAGAGCTCTATAATTTTGCGACTTGTTATGGGATTATACATAATGGAAAATTATTAAATGAATTTACTCTAAAAGAGTTAAATGAAAAGTTGAATAAAAGTTTAAGAATCGAAGTAGATGATGTGAATAAAGCTGTCTTTGTGCTTGAAACCAAATTGCATACACACAATTTTAAAATTCTACCGGACGGAACTGTAATACTTTATGATTACGTTGATAATCCTGGAAAAGTTTCATCGTTAATTTTTAGGGAAGGGGTTACAATATTAGGACTTGTAACTGAGTCGGGTGACCTTGAAAATTACTTTAAAGACGTAATTGAAGGAGTATCGGAAGATGTATAACCTATTTAAGTTTGAAATATATAAGTTAAAATACAACAGGACATTTTTAGTTTCAATAATTATTATATTCCTTTTGATTGCAGATTCCATATATTTATTTTTTTACAGTAAAAATACACTTAAAATACTGGATGTGTTCTTCCAGGGAAGTGAATATGGATTTTTAGTAAATAATTTTAAAGACAGACTTCATGTAAGCCCAGTTGAATTTTTTTATTCTTCATTTGGATTTTGTCCATTTATAGTTATAATCTTAGTATTTATGGTAGAAAGTATTGTATTAGAGGAATTTTCAAGTGGCACAATAAATAATCTTATAATATCTGGACATAAAAAAGAAAATATTTATATATCAAAGTTTCTTGTAATGGTATTATCGGCATTTTTACTGACTGTTTTTCTGCTGTGTGGTACAATGATTGCGGGAATTTTTATAAATTCCTTTAAAAAATTTGTTTTTTTTAGTGATTTAATTGGACTAATTGGTTTTATTTTTCTCATAACTTTAATACTGTCAAGTTTAGTGAGTATTTGTATGTGTCTGGCTGTGTTTATAAGAAATAAAGCTATATTTTTAATAACATGTATGGTATTATTTATTGTTTTAACAATTTTACCCAATAATTTTAATACTTTTATGAAAAATTCCCCTGTATTTATGTTAATAGAAATGGGTTCATTTAATATTGATCCATTTAGCATTGTATTTTCGTCAATTTCCATTATTACAGTTACAACTATTATAGGTGTGATTAAATTCAATAAGTTGGATACTGGGTAAGTTTGAAAAATAACAGATAGCTATCTAATCTCGAATTAAAAAGATTGGATGGTTATTTTTATTATTTTTGTGCTGAATTTAAGATAGGATATTGACTTGAAATTAATATTGATAAAAATAGTAGCGTACAATAAGGGTAAAAAGTTATTCAGGAGTATATGACATTGTATAAAAATGATATAATTTATTCATAAATTAATTTACAGTAGTAGATTATTGTGCATTATGGGGGTGATGGTATATGAAGAGTAATAAATTATTTCAAATGATAAATTTTCTAATTATATTTTTAGTATTTGTTTTAACTTTTTTTATAGGATTTGAGATTATTAAATTGAAAAATAATATAATTAATTATATTATACTTGGAGCAATAGGTTCATGTTTAGTACAATTATATATAAAAATAATTGTAAAACAAAATAATTCATAAATTTCTTAAAATGCGAAACAAAGACTATTTAAATGATACACAGATAAATAGTAATAGGAGGTAATTTCAATGGTTGATGGAATAAATTTGGGAAATATAATGGTGGACTGCGATGATGAACAAAAACTGTGTGAGTTTTATCACAAACTACTCGGGTGGGAAAAAAGCAAAATGTTTGGTGGTCCAGCGCTAAGAAATAAAAATGGAATTGTATTTTTGTTTATCGAGGAAAAAGATTATATTCCGCCTATATGGCCAGAAGAAGAAGGCAAGCAACAGAAACAAATGCACTTTGATTTTCAAGTTCCAGATGTTGCAGCGGCAGTTGAATATGCTAAATCACTAGGTGCTGAGAAGGCGACATTTCAATTCGGCGGAAGTGAATGGATTACTATGATAGATCCTGCAGGGCACCCTTTTTGCCTTTGTGCCCAAGAAAATGAAACATGATTGTAACCAATTTCAATTAAGTCATTTGAGAAATTTCAAATTTAAGTTTGAGTAATATAAATTAGTAATTTAAAAGGATGTCTCATTGTGGAACAATTATCAAAACTGCCTGATATCGGAAAAGAAGTTGAAAGGCAGTTGAATGAAGTAGACATATTTACTACTTATGATTAATTAAGAGATATTGGTGCAGAACAGGTGTGGCTGAATACAAGAAATTGATATTTCTGCATGTATTAATAGATTGCTGGCATTAGAAGGTGCAATTCACGGTGTCAAGAAAGCAGCATTACCAGAGGAACGTAAAGTGGAACTAAAAGATTTTTATAATTGGCATAAACATAAATAGTAATTTGAATAACAGATTATATAAATAATCCGCAGAAAATATCAAGTATATCATCTTACCTTGTCTTATAATTTTTTTAAAAGGTGAGGTGCTTTTAATGAAAAAAACAAAAACATACTTGAAGAATTTTATAGGAACAAGTTATGAAGTTGGGACACAGATTGGTAATTGGATTTTATCACAACCTGATTTATTGAAAAAGGTGATTTTACCACCTAAGGCCTATCCTCAAAGCAAATTAACGGAAATATTCAATTTGCTTGACCAATACTGCAGTGGTGTAAACGAGGAGATCAAAGGTTTTGCAGATACAGTTGGAATTTCGAAAGAACAAGTGATTTTTTATGCAATGACATATTTGGAACGTGGGTGCAGTTTGATGGCTGCGGTTCCAAACAAGACTGAAAATGGGCATACTCTAATGGCACGTAACTACGATTTTAATGATGAAATGGAAGAAATGTGTTTTGCATATACAGCTATTAGGAGAAAATATCGTTATATTGGCTCTACACTAAACCTATTTGGACGATGTGATGGAATGAATGAATATGGGCTGGCAGCTTGTAAGGCCAGTAATGGATTGCCTGTTGGCAACTTTGATGGAGGACAGAAAGCAGGTGTAACTGGTTTTTCTTTTTGGATTGTTATCCGAAGCATTTTGGAAAACTGCAAAAATGTTGAACAAGGCATTGCATGGGCAATGGATGCACCTATTGGATATAATATAAATCTAATGCTTGCCGATAGTAATGATAAAATTGCGTTATTGCAATGTATAGATGGTCATAAAGCATATTGCATTTTAGATAATGACTCCAGTGAGAATTTTCTGATTTCTACAAACCATGCAGTTTTGCAAGAAATAAAGCCCTATGAGAAAATGTTAATTGAAAACTCGGTAATCCGCTATAAAACCATAGAAAAAATGTTTTCTGAAAAAGAAAAAATATCAGCACAGGATTTAAAGGCCATACTGTCGGCACCTTATCCGCAGGGATTGTGCTGTCACTATTATCCCGAGTTTTTTGGAACTTTGCGCTCTGTGTTATTTGATACAACCGAGAAAAAAATAGAAATGACTTTTGGTTCGCCGCAAGCCAATGACTGGAAAACTTTTACGGTACAAAAATTACAAGAGCAAGAGATTATAGTAAATCTTCCTTATGAAAAGGCGGGAAAAGATTTTTATAATATTACCTATTAAAGAGGGGGAGGCTGTGCTGTATTGAAAGATAATCAAATCATTAGTAAAGCAGTTATATTTATTGAAACAAATCTGTATGAGCCTTTGACTGTAGAATCAGTTGCCAATGCAGTTTCCTATTCATATTATCATTTTCACCGTTATTTTCAAGCTGTGATGGGAGAAACTATTGGCAGCTATATCAGAAGCCGGAGGTTGACTCAAGCAGCATATGATCTCATATATGGCAATAGGAAAATTTTAGATATTGCAGTTTCCCTGTATTTCGAATCTGCTGAAAGTTTTACAAGAGCTTTTAAGAAAAGATATGGTATTACACCTACAGAATATAGAAAAAATGGTGTTGATGTATTAATAGGAAAACATCGCCCTATGCAGCTTGACAAAATAACCGAATGCAATTATGAAAATTTATCACCAGAAATCGTAACATTTGAGCCTAAATCTGTTGTTGGGTTTAGATTTAACATGAGTATTGAGAAAAATAACAGTATTGAAATGTGGGAAAAGTTGAATGCTCAATTGGCAAAGCAAAATTATATTTCAATGAATAAAAATCGGTATAGTATTTATGAAACAGGTGGTACATGCCTGTCAAATACATTTAATAAAAATAGTGAAGCTGCTATATTTATAGGCATTGAAACATCGGGTGGTTCTAATATTCCAGAAGGTATGGAGTTAAAAGAAATTAGTGGTGGAAGGTATGCTAAATTCATACATAAAGGTACAGTAAAAAATTTGCTTTCTACATATTATTATATTTGGGGTGTTTGGTTACCTAAGAGTAGTCTCCAACTTGATGACAGAGATGATTTGGAATGCTACACAGAGCAATTTTTAGGAGCTGAAAATGAAGAATCGCAGATTGAAATTTATTTTCCGATACAATAGCAAAAATACAATAAGAAGTTACTAAATTCCAACTTGTCGAGGAGGCTGGTTGGATGTACATATTGCAGCCTGGGCTTAACAAAGAAGTAGTATAAGCATAATGAGAAAGTGACCGAGCAGGTTGGCCCATAAGGTAGGAGCCGGCCTGATTTTTGAGCATATAAATGGTTTCAAGCTCCCTCATTATGCGTTTTTCTATCTGAATTAGGGTTTAACATAATTGAAGTAAACGAAATCATATATGTGAATTCACTAGTTCAACTAACGTATCCATATTTTGATAAAATGTTCCCTCTTCTTTATCTTCTTGTTTTGCGACCATCTTAGTAATATTACGCTCAAAGAAGTTAAGTTTCTTTTTGTTAAGTTTCCCTCCAAAATTGGCTCTAAATTTAGCAGACTTGTATATCTTTTTAGGAAAGCATTCTTGAATATATTTTTCTGATTCGTTTGGTGTCATACAACAAACAAATAGTGCAAGATTTTTAGTAATGAGTGTGTTTGTATTTTGTACTGCAAAGCGTTTTAAGTTTTTGTTCATTTTTGCCATGTATGCAGAGCCTCCCATGATAATCCAGTCATAATCATTGAGGTTAATAGTTTGATTTTCATTCACATTTACAACAGATACTTCGGATTTCAATTTGTCTTTTATATACTCTACACATTTTTCTGTGAATCCATGTTTACTCGAATATACGATTAATGTTTTCATCTAATGATTGACTCCTTTCTCTAAAGCATTCTCTACAGCCTTTAGAATAATATTACTGCTATAAGTGGCAGATGAAATTGTATCTACTTCCAAGCTTTGTTTAGCGATGATATCATCAACGATGGCTTCTGCTTTGCCACCGAAGCCATTATCATGTCTTAAGATATCAATGCTAGTAATTTTATGACCTGCGACTGTCACTTTTAACTCAACAACAATGATATCATTCTTGGCATTCCCCAAGTAAGTTCCATCAGAAACTTGTTGTAGATCTACATTATTGACAGGCTGTATAACCATTGATTTAGAAATCTTGTTTAAAACAACGGCACCAATACCAGCTCCGAAGATTAAAAAAGCGACAACGATAGTTAGAATTATTTTAGTTTTCTTTTTCATTTTTGTTTTTGACTTCATATTATTTTCAATTCTCCTTTGCAATTCCATTCATAAGAATGCTGACAAACGATTCAATTAAATCTTCCCAATTATCTAAAAGGTATAATTGGTTTTCAATAGAGTTCATACCAAAGCCAATAAGAGCAGTTAAAATCATCCAAGAAGAATTACTATCCACTTCCTTAATAATACCCTGTGTATGCCCTTCTATAAGCAGTGTTTGTAAGAGATTTTCTCCTGTTTTTTCATCAGCTTTAATTTTAAACATTACATTCGAACCACTTCTAATAAAAGCCTTACCCATTTCAGGATTACTGGTCATACTCAAAATGAATTGTTTAAATGATTGTTCTAGTTTTTCTTTGATTGTCAGATTATCTTGTTTCGATAATATTTCGGTAATATCCATAATAATCTTTTCGGATATTCTTATGCCAATATCTTCTGCTATTTGTGCTTTGTTTTTATAATAAAGATAGAGGGTAGTAGGAGAATACTCTATAACATTTGCAATTTTCCTCATTGACAACATATCATATCCATTATCATTGATGATTTTAATACTTGCATTTAAAATCAAATTTTTCATATCTTCCTTTTCTTGTAAACGTCGTTTTTTAAAACTCATTCCATCACCTTCATTAACAGTGGTAATAAACTTAACACTGTTAATATAACATTGATTTGTTTTTGTGTCAAGATTTGTATTTCCATTGAAAAGAAATACGAAAAAGCTGCTTCAAAAATGATACTTAGTTATTCTAAAAAAGTATATCAATGGTATAATGTCTGTATTGAATCCTTCCACGCAATTATAAAACGTGAGTGGATAAATCGCTTTAGAATTAAAAATTACAGCCATGCATATATTGTTGTATTTGAATACCTTGGCACATGATTTTATTGACAGCAGATATTTGCAAAATAATTTTGAGGTAGTTAAAGAAATGATGAATTAAACAACAATTTGTATAATGAACAATAATATTATTAGATGAATTATTTATAATTTATGGAGGATAAACATCATGATAAAACATAATTTTAAAATACAAGGTATTCCAGCAATTTTGTGGGGAGAAAAATCAGATAAATTATTTATAGCAGTTCATGGTAATATGTCAAATAAGGCAGATGACAGTATTATTATATTTGCAGAAGAAGCAGCTGCAAAAGGCTATCAAGTTCTTAGTTTTGATCTACCTGAGCATGGGGATCGTAAGGATAAGTCTTATCCCTGCAAAGTTCCAAACTGTGTTAAGGATCTTAGTATTATTATGAATTATGCAAAATCTATGTGGAGCAGCATAAATATATTTGCCTGTAGTATGGGTGCATATTTTAGTTTACTTACATACAAACATGAATTATTGAAACAGTGCCTATTTCTATCACCTGTAGTAAATATGGAACTTATCATAAGTAATATGATGGCATGTTTTAATATAACTGAAGACAACTTAAAATTAGAAAAACAAATTTGTACTCCTATAGGACAGACTCTTTACTGGGATTACTATTGTTATGTGAAAGAACATCCTGTTGATATGTGGGATACTCCTACTTCAATTCTATATGGCTCAGAGGACAGCCTATGTAAATTTGCTGTGATATCTTCATTTGCCAAACGTTTCAATTGTAATTTGGAGGTAATGGAGCATGGGGAACATTATTTTCATACCAAAGAACAATTGAAATATTTTAGGCAGTGGCTAAAATATTATGTACGATAGATAATAAGAGGAGGTTTATTAAGTGGCAAAAGGAGTAATGCATATATGCTGTTCTGACAGTGCCTGGGCGGGCATGAGACATGCAGTTAAAACAGGGCTGCTGGAGGGTAAAAAAGTAGTAGGATTTTTTGATGATCTATCCAATGGACCTATAGATGAACTCATTGAATTAAAAGAAAGAATTAATTGGTATAAAAAAATATATATTGAAGAAAATAGCATAATTTTTGGGGAGATCGAGGACCATTATAAAAAACTTGCTGAGGATCTGATGAAAATTAAAGATGAAGATATTTATATATGGTATAGCAACAATGCAAAGGAAATTTGTGGAATACTGTATATTCTGTCCACGATTAAAGACAAAATTCATAGTTTGTATACCATAAATGTATCAGACATTACTTATAATATCGGAAAAAGAAATGAGTATACACCAAGAGCAGTGGGAGAAGTTATTCCTGAAAGGTTTAGTGAATTTACAGGAATAAGGAAATTAATGGGCTTTAGCAGGTACTCCAGTTTAATGGCACTGTGGGAGAAACTGAAGAGAGAAAACTCAATTCTGCGTATTTGTGAAGGCAATGAAGTTAAAAGTGTTCAAGTGGATTATTTTGACGACATGATCCTTCATTATACATATAGGAATTTTATATGTAGTGCGAGAACAGTAGGGGAAGTCATAGGCAAAGCTAAAAATTATGTATCTGATATCTTTATTTTCTGGAGAATAACAGAACTGATAAAAGAGGGCAAAATTGACTATAGAGGTAATTTAAGCCTCATGCGAGAATTAAAAATAAAAAAATCATAAAAAATGAGAGGTTTATTTTATGCTAAAAGAGTCTGGAAAATTAATAATTAGATTTTCAATTGTCACATTAGGAATCATTATAATTGCTTTTGTTGTATCCTCACTTATCCAGCCGGATATCTCTAAGTTTATTAACTGGGCGGACAATAAAGGCATAGGAACCAGTAAAACACAATTAGAAAAATTTCTTCAATATGTAATCAATAATGGAGTCAAAGTTCCACTGCAAATGTTTATTTTATCTCTTGTACCTATTCCATTTATTTACTACTTGCCTATTGCACTAACCGCAGCTGTTACAGGTTTCATTTTTTACTTACCATTGGCACCGGATTTGCAAGGCAAAATAACAATTCCTGAGATTTTTTTAGGCATTTTACCTCATGCCATAATTGAATTGCTTGCATTTTTTGTTATACTGGCGGTCCTATACAGATTTAATCAAGCGATTCGAAGTAAAGTATTTAAGAAAGTACACGTTGAAGTTGATCTTGTTTCAGCTTTTAAGAAAGTCGTCAAATCTTATTGCTTGATTGCATTTCCTTTGCTTATTTTGGCGGCACTAATTGAAGCATTTATTACACCATACATAGGATAACAAAATAAAGATAATCCCCAAAGTATAATGGACGATTGATCAGTAAATGTAATATATAATCTTATTTAACTATTTATAAATTGACTAATTGCAGTCTGAACTTTCAAATCACAAATTAAGACAAGGAGAATTGAATTGAATCAAAAAATACGAGAAAAAATTTTTGAACTGGCAGATGAAAAATATAAAGAATTTCATACTAAAATATCTCCCACTGATTCCAGTATAATTGGAGTTAGAATGCCTCTTTTGAGAAAACTTGCAAAGGAAATAGCCAAAGGAGACTGGAGAGAATACCTCAAAACAGTTGAAAGTGAGTACTATGAGGAAATAATGCTTCAGGGAATAGTGATAGGATGTGTAAAGGTGGATGTGGAGGAAAGGCTTCGGCTTGTTGGTGAATTTATTCCCAAGATTGATGGCTGGGGTATTTGTGACAGCTTTTGCAATGGACTTAAATTTATAAAGTCAAATAAAGAAAAAGTCTGGAATTTCATACAGCCTTATTTGAAATCAGATAAAGAATTTTATATTCGTTTTGGTGTAGTGGTTCTGCTGGATTTCTATATAGATGAAGTTTACATAAATCCTGTGCTTGATGTTTTGGATGAGATAAAGAAAGATGACTATTATGTAAAAATGGCAGTGGCCTGGGCTGTGTCAATTTGTTATATAAAATTTCCCCAAAGCACAATGCTATATTTAAAGAATAATTCTTTAGATGATTTTACATATAATAAATCACTTCAGAAAATAACAGAATCTCTTAGAATTGATAATAAAACAAAGTTAATTATTAAAAACATGAAACGTAAATAACCATAGGAATACGTAGTGAAGTTAATCGCATGAATTCAAAATTAAACAGGATTTCTAAATATATTGGTATTTATGATGAATTGAAAGTGAAAATTGTTTTGGAAAGTGAAATGAAGATTAAGGTGGTAATAGTTAATGAATATAAATAAAGATTTTTCATTCTGGATAGCTTTGATATTATCTTTTGTTGTTGCAGTATTAAATTTTCTTGACCATAGATACTTTTATAGTTTGTTTATGTTTTTAATTTTTGTTCTGCTGATAATCTTTTTTATTAACTTTAGTTCTGCAAAATAAAAATCTAAATTGGTAATAATGATAAAAATTAGATATGACACACTGTACCCAACCGTGTTATAAAAAACTTGTAAGCAACATACGGGAGCTAATCAGTATGCCAAATAATATTTTATCCATAAATGATGAACTTTACAACTATAGTTAATGGATTTGCTCATATAATCATTACTGAAGGAAGGTATTTGAGGCTGTGACTCCAGTTCAGGATTCTACTAAAGCGTATGATAATGCCGCTTTACAATGAAGCTTGAGAGTGTCAATCAATGGAAGTTTCATATCCTTCTGATTTAGCAGCAGTGGTAATTCGGTACAGCCTAAAATCACACCATCCACATCATAGCTGGACAAGATTTTCCTGAAATTTTCTCTGGCATTTTCCGTTACCCTATTTAAAACAAGTTCACTGAAAATTATTGAGTTTATTTTATCCTGATGTTTTTCCGATGGGGTCAATACCTCTATGCCGCAGGATTCAAATCCTTTCTGATAAAAAGAGCTTTGCATGGTGTACTTTATCCCTGTCAATAATACTTTTTTCAATTTAAGTCTGCTGCATTCTTCGGCAGCTGCATCCACAATACTAAGCACAGGCAGATCTATTTGCTGCTTTATACTGTGAAATACTGAGTGGGGGGAGTTTGCAGCCATTATAACGAAATCGGCACCAGATTTTTGTAAGCTGTTTATACCGTTTATTATATAATTTATATATTCAGAAGTTTTATGCTCATTTTCTAAATCCGTAAAATATTGAAAATTCAAACTGTTGATTATTATTTCGGGATAATAGTAATCCGAGAATTTTTTATAATACATACTAAGTATGGTTTTATAATATTGAATTGTGGAAGCGGAACTGATTCCGCCCAGAATTCCTATTTTTTTCATAATTTTTTATACTCCTTTGTTTTTTAGATAGAAGGATCTGTTATCTATAGCTCTCATTGTTGCCAGTATTCCATCCAGGTGATCATATTCATGCTGTATCAATTCTGATAGATCTCCTTGAAATTTTATTGTTTTATCCATGAAATTTATATCTTTGTACTTTACGGTACATTCTTTATAGCGTTTAACTTTTACAAGCAGATTTGGAAAGGACATACAGTCATCCAGTACTTCCATTATTTCATCATCGTCAAATTTAAGTATGGGATTGATAAAAATCATAGGTTTGTCAATATACATATATATCAATCTTTTAAATATTCCAATCTGTGGAGCTGCAATTGCTCTTCCTGCATTATATTTTTTGCGGAAATCAATTAAGGTATCGTGCAAATCCGAAACAGTTTTCTCTATTGCATCTATTTCTCCTTTCTCAACAGGAAGGCTTTTCTTATATAGATCTTCATTTCCAAGTAACAGTATTTCTTTTATCATAAAACGATCTCCTTTACATGTGATATATATTTGATACAATATTACTATATAATTGTTACTATAAAAAGGTATAATTTTTATAAAAATTATGGGGATGATTTTATGGAAATACCAGTGTTCATTGAAAATAAAAGTGAAAAACCGCTGTATATTCAGATATATGGATGCTACAAAAAAGCTATACTGGAAGGGATACTTAAAAAAGACGATAGATTGGAGTCTATAGTACAGCTTAAGAACAGGCTTTGTATCAGCAGAAATACAGTTCAGGAGGCTTATAACCAACTGCTGTGTGAAGGCTATATTTATAGCAGAAAGGGCAGTGGTTATTATGTGGAAGGTATAGATAAGCAGATAAAAACCGTCAAGAGAGAAAATGTACCCTTAAAGCTTAAACCGTTGAGAAGTATTCATATAGATGATAGAGCATATCCCTATAATTTTAAACCCGGCTCGGTGGATCACGGCAGTTTTCCATTTGCAAACTGGAGAAAAATTGAACAGGGTATTATGAAAAAAGAAAATATGGGCATATTGACCTATTCGAATCCCAGAGGTGAATTTGAATTAAGAA
>Ga0334882_1001638_pt1 | contig 25853 bp, 14 predicted proteins | sample GraSluR1_MG_5_FD_207226 | JGI IMG/M metagenome (GOLD analysis project Ga0334882, IMG submission 207226) | Sludge microbial communities from methane-producing bioreactor in Wageningen University, Netherlands - Granular Sludge_15_04-R1 | ecosystem: Engineered > Bioreactor > Anaerobic >...
AAGAGCACCTGCTCCGAGGGACGGTACCAGTAGCCCGAGGTCTCGGCGGCGGCCAGCTCGGTCTCCGTGAGCTCCTTGAGCCTGGCTCCGTCCACCCTCACGCTGTCGGGCGGCCCGCATTCGATGCGGACCACAGTCCCCGGAGGCAGCGGCGAGCCCGAGCGGCGCAGGGTGATCTCATCCCCGCTCCGGCCGCAGCGCAGGGCCGTCCTGGCCCCCTTGCGCCGCCAGTCGAAGCCGCAGGAGCCCCTGTCCGGAGGGGGCATGGCCTGGATCGCCCGGACGAAGCGGTCGCCGATGGGTGTCGCCGCGTTCAGCGCGGCGTCCAGCTTCATGGGGATGATGGCCCCCTCGGCCACGTAGACCGGCAGGTGGCTCACGGGGGCCTGGGCCTCGATCCACCCCGGCCCCTTGTAGTGGCTGCCGTCCATGATGTCCAGCCAGTTGCCCCGGGGCAGGTAGACGCGTCGCTGGGTCCCGGGGCGGCACACGGGCGCCACCAGCAGGCCGGGTCCCAGGAGGAACTGGTCCTGGACTCCGGCGGCTATCTCATCCTCCGGGGTGTGCCAGATGAGCGAGCGCGCCATGGGCGTCGCCGTCTCTTGGGCCTCCAGTGCCAGCGAGTAGATGTAGGGCAGGAGGTTCTCGCGCAGCCAGCCGTAGGTGCGCAGGTTGGCCACCGCGTCGGGCCCATAGTGCCACGGCTCGGTGGGGGCGATGCTGTGGAACTGCATGAGCGGGCTGAGTGCTCCGAACTGGCAATAGCGCATGTACAGCTCCGGCGAGGGCCTGCCCTCCGGCATGGAGTACCCGGGGATGTCGTAACCGAAGTACGGGATGCCGCTCCAGCCGATGGCCAGCAGGGCGCGGATGTCGCGCTCCAGAAACTCCCAGGTGGCCGCCGAGTCGCCGGCCCAGACGGTGGAATACTTCTGCTGCCCGGCCCAGCCCCCGGCCACGCGCAGCACCGTCTCCCCGCCGGTCTTCTCCATCATGTACTCATAGGTGATCTTGTTGAACAAGAGCCAGTAGAGGTTGTGCATCTCCTCGGAGGTCCGCCCATCCGAGAAGACCATGGGCCCTTGGCCCTCGCGCTCCAGATAGTTGGTGATATCATTGAACAGGGCTCCCACGCCCATGTCCAGCAGCGGGTCATACAGGCTGTTCCACCACCTAACGGCCTCGGGATTGGTCACATCCAGACAGCCCCCGCGGCCGTAGCCCTCCGGAACATTAAAGGTCTTGCCGTCCAGCCCTTTGGCGAAGTAGCCCTGCTCGTCGCCGTGCTTGTAGTTCGGGTCATCCGGCGGGATGTTGTGAGTGTTCCACAGCATCACTTTCCAGCCGTACTCGTGCAGCTCGCGGATCATCGCCTCCGGATCGGGAAAGCGCTCCTTGCTGAAGGTGTGCCAGGCCCCGCCCTTCCAGCCCTCGACGTTGAGCAGCGACAGCGGCAGCTCCAGGGCGCGCCAGCGCCGGGCCACCCGGAGCACCTCGGCCTGCTCGCTGTAGCTGCACCGCGACAGCCAGATGCCGAAGGCCCATTCCGGCGGGGCCTGCGGAAACCCGGTGATCTTGGCGTACTTCCCGAGTAGCTCGGGATAGTCCTGTCCCGGCCACAGGTACAGGCGCATCTCCGGGGAGGGGTTCTGGATCACTACCCGGGTCCCGTCCGAGGCCATGTCGAACACCGAGTGGCGCGAGGAGTCCAGGTACAGGCCGTAGCCCTCGGAGCTCAGGAACATGGGCACCGGCAGGTACGTACTGTCGCCCAGGCTCACATAGCCGCTGTCCACCCACATCTGGGCGACCTTGCCCCGCTGGTCGACGGAGTTGTACTTCTCGCCGAGGCCGAAGAAGCGCTCTTTGGCGGTGGCCTGGATGAGGCAGCGTGCCTGCCCGGCGCGGTACTCGAAGGTCAGCTCCGGCACTCCCGGAGCCGCCACTACTCCCGCCGCGACCACGGCCTCTGTCGGCAGCGGAGGTGTGGTCGCCTGGGCGCTGAGGCCGATCTCGAAGATGCCCTCCGGCCGGCGCTGCACGGTGAGGTAGGCCGTTTGCTCGCCGGCCTGCCAGCGCCACAGTCCGGCAGAGACCTCCGCGGAGGTCTCCCAGCGGCTCCATTGGGGCTGTGCCCCCGCGGGTATGGGGAGAAGCGACAGCACGGCCAGGGCGCCGGCCAGCGAGCGCGTGAGCATCGGCCTGCCTCCTCTGAGCATGACGACTGCCACTGCACGGCGGGCCTTCCCCGCGGCGGGCCGCGACACCTGCCGACCCCGCGGCGGTGAAGCCCCCTGTGACCGCTCTGCGCAGGGCCAAGACGCCGCAGCAGCGCCCGCTTACGGAAGGTAGCGGCACATCGATAGCGAATAGATGATTACCCGGAGCAGTCCGGAGTGGGAGACCGTCATCGGCCCGCCGGGGCGAGACGGGGTCGGCGCACCATCTTGCCGGGAGGTAGACAGGTGGCACCAGAGATCAAGGAACTCAACTGGCGCAGGCACTCTCGGGACGTCCTCCAGTTCCAGCGCGAGATCTACGAGACCAACTTCCCGGGGTTCAAGGCCGACGAGCGTTTCCTGCGCGACTACGGCGCCGACATCCGACGCTCGCTGAGCATCCCCTCCGAGGGTCTCTTCGTCCTGGAGGAGGAAGGGCGGGCCTGCGGATTTCTCTGGGTCTCGCTAATCTCAACGTTGGTGGACCCCTGCGTTGGGTATATTCGTAACATATACGTCGCCCCTGAGCTGCGCGGCGCGGGCTATGGACGCCAACTGCTTGATCTGGCCGAGAGCTGGTGCCGCAGGCACGGTGTGGACCGCATCAGCCTCGACGCCAGTTGCTGTAACCAGCGAGCGGTCAGCATCTACGAGCGCTGTGGTTTCGATGTGGTCAGAGTGCGGATGGAGAAATGCCTGGAGCCCGATCCATGGCTCGAGGATGAGCGGGTGAACATGGCCTCCAGTGCGGATCCGGGACTGTAAATATCCGGCCGAAAACCCCGTGTTCGCCGCGAGTGTCATTCCGGGAGCGTCCGCTCCCGGCAAGAGCAGCTCGACGGATCTCCCGGCATTCAGAGAGATTCCTCGCTGTCTCGCTGCGCGAGATGGACGCTCAGAATGACAGGAACCGGGCCGGCCGGGTTCACCGGGCGGACCTCCATAGATGTCGGGGCGGTGCCGCTGTGGGCCCTCACTGCGACCGGCCGCCTCTGACTGTCGTGCACCGGCCCTTCCGGAGGTGTCTTGATTGGATACACGCAGACCGCGCCCTGGCGAGGGCATCCTCGCCGACGAGCTTTCAGAAGTCCGCATGCTGGCCGACCGCGGGCGGTACGCCGAGGCCCAGGCGCTGGGGGAGAAGGTGCTCACGCAGCACCCCGAGGCCGCAGACGCCCACACGGCGATGGGCGATGTGTTCGCCGCCCAGGGCCACTGGAACGAGGCGGTCCACTGGTACGGTGCATCGCTGGAGCTGGAGTTCGACCCCCGGGTGATGGAGTACCTGGCCGCGGCCCGGGCCCGGGCCGTTCAGGCCGGCACCGCCCCCGAGAACCTCCCCGTCGGCCCCTTGCCCGAGCGCCCCGAAACACCGGAGCAGACCGAAGAGCGCCGGCGGGTCATGCCCCTTGCCGTGGCCGGCGTCCTACTCGCCACGCTGCTTTTGTTCTTCGCGGTCCGCTGGGCCACCGCGCCCCCCGGCTCCGACGTCCCCTCCGGCGCCCTGCCAGCGACGCCGGGCGTCGCAGGCGGACCGGACGGAGCCCAGGCGTCCTGGCCTGACCCGGCGGCATGGGCGACGACACCCACGGGCCCGCAGGTCCCGGGCGCCGAGGCCTCCGGAGTGCGCTATCCCGCCTCGGTACCCGCCGAGAGTGAGAACCCTCCGCCCGTACGCTACACCGGTCAGCCTCCGGTCTCCGAGGAGTTGGCTCTGGCGACCACCGCCAACCAGCGCCGGGCGGCGGGCGGTAGCACCGGCATCGAGAAGAAGATCATCCGCCAGATGCACATGGAGAAGTTCCAGGAGGGCACTTCGGTCCCGGAGCGTGCTTCCGCCACGGTGGACGCCTACTCCGGACTGGGGATCATCACCATCCAGGCCCCCAGGACGGCGGACCCCAGACGACTGGACCACGATGTGACGGTGGCCGCGTACCAGGCCGGGTACAGCGCGATGAAGTCCGACGGGCGTCTGCGGGCGGTGATCGTCCGCTGTGTGAGTGAGATCAGCAATGAGCGGGGGGAGTCGGAGGATGTCGTCCTGTTCCGCGCCGTCGTGAACCGCGAGAGCCTCAAGTACTGGATGGAGACCGGCAGCAAACCCTCGTACCAACAGATGACCTCCGGCATCCTCGCCGGGGCGTGGTGGGACAACGAGGCTGTGTCGCGGCATCTTGCCGCGCAGGAGGACAGGATCCTCAAGGAGGGCGGACGCAGGTAGGCCCAGAACGACCCCCGTCGTCGCTTCCCCGGCCGGGCCACAGGTGCAGTTCCGCAGCGCCTGTGGCCCGGTCGTCCGTCTTCGGCCAAGTTCTTCCCCCCATACGAAGGTCTTTATCTCCCCGCGCCGAACCCTCTTGCCGACCGGCCGTGCATAGTCCACCTAGTGTAGGGAGGCGCACCCGTGAAGAAGGCAATCTACTATGGGTCCATCAATCCCAAGCTTTCCCATCGCGACAGACTGGTCCTGGCCAAGGACGCCGGGCTTGATGGTGTAGAGATCGGACAGTTCGGGAGCCAGGAGGAGACCGAGGGCGTCGCCGCGCTCGCCGCCGAGGTGGGCATCAAGATCCACAGCGTCATGGCCGGCACTCACTGGCAGTGGCCCCTGTCCAGCACCGATGAGGAGATCCGCGAGAAGGGCGTGGAGGGTGTCAGGGAAGCACTGCGCGTGGCCGCCTGGGCCGGCGCCGACACCGTCCTGATCGTCCCCGCCGTCGTCAATGAGGATACCTCCTACGCCGCCGCCTACGAGCTGAGCAAGAAGAGCCTTCTCGAGCTTCTCCCCACCGCGGAGGAGCTCGGCGTGTGCATGGCCCTGGAGAACGTGTGGAACAAGTTCCTGCTCAGCCCCCTGGAGTTCCGGGACTACATAGATGACTTCGGGCACGACCTGGTCAAGGCCTACTTCGATGTGGGCAACATCCTGCTCTACGGCTATCCTCACCAGTGGATCGACATCCTCGGCGAGCGCATCGCCCGCGTGCATGTGAAGGACTTCGATGTCAACACCAAGCAGTTCGTGGCCCTGCTCACCGGCAGCGTGGACTACCCGCGAGTGGTGAACGCTTTCAAGGGTGTCGGCTATGACGGCTACCTGACCGCCGAGCTCTCGCCGTACAAGCAGTATCCGGACCAGTTCATCCACGACACGGCCCGGCACCTGCAGTGGATCATCGACAGCGCCTAGTGGTCTCACGGCTGCTTGGGCACGGCTCGAGTCGTGTGCCGTCGGCCGTTCGCCGTTGCCGTCAGGTCCGGACTTCGGTCCGGGCCAACGGGACGCGGCCGCCTGGCCACCCCCCCTGTAGGTCGCGAATGGTTCGGCGGGTCCCCTCTTGGGACCCGCCGTTGTTTCGTCCGGTGGTTTGCGATCCCGCGTGCTGCGCCTTCCCCGCCATGGACGAGGTGAGGCCGGGGAACGTAGGCTCTCTCGCGCCTCCCTACTCCGCCGCCGTCACCACCAGCCTCTTGGCCCTCTCGTCCCTGACAACCACCTGCGGGTCGCCCCAGAGGGCGTGGTCGGCCGTGGTGTCGTCCTCCGGCCCGCAGTCGGCCACGAGCTTCAGCCTTATCTTCTGCCCGGCGAAGCCGGACAGGTCCGCCTGCGCCGCCTCCCAGCTCGTGGCCCTGTGGTGCTTTGAGAACACCTGGTGCTCACCGCCCTCGCCGTCGATGACCACGACCCGGTACGTCACCCCGTCGGTTGTGTGGAGGCCCTCGCGCATGCCCATGTAGAACTCCACCACCGTCTGCAGGTTCGCCGGCAGCGTGAGGTCGTAGATGGCGAAGGCATATCCGGCCCTGTTGCGCCCATAGGGAGGATGCGAGAACAGCCCGCTACGCTCCACCCCACCCGAGCGGCCCTTGGCGAGCTCGAACGAGCCGTCCTCGTAGTCTCTGCGGTCCGTGGTCTCCTCGCCACCGCGCGGGCAGTACCCCATCGTGAACGGCACCGCGGGATCGGTGAGGTCCAAGACAACCGGGTACTCCCATCTCGTGTCGAGTCGTTGCGCCACGCGGACTTTGCTCCCGCCCTCGGAGGCCTCGGCGGTGAGCGAACACGGCCCCACCTGCCACGGGAGCGTGACGGCGGCCTGCAGCGTGCCTGTGCCGTTGGCCGGCAGCTTCAGGGACGCCGCGGCCAAAGCGGCGGCCACGCCCTCAGACCCTCCCAGTGCCAGGTCGACTTCCGCCTCCCGAGAGAGGTTGTTGGTGACTGTGGCCTCAAGCGGCAGGCTCTCGCCCTCAGCGAGCCTCGCCGGCAGCGGCACATCCAAGGACACGTCGAAAGGCTGCGCGGCGATGAAGTCCACCCACAGCGTCTGCTGCCCGCTGCGCACCGCAAGCCACAGCAAATTCCCCGGCGCCGCGTCGGCCGGGACCGTGACGGTCAGCGTCCGCCCGTCGGCGTCGGCCTGCGCCGCGACGGTGTCCTTCTCGATCTCCCAGGACACCGCATCGGCCTGCATGCCCTCCGGCAAGATGACCTCTACCTCACGCCCCGCCGGTGCAAGCAGCGGCGCCTCCAGCGCGGCCGGTGCCGGCTGCTCGACCGCCGCCAGTCGGTACTTCCGGGGCTCCTCACCTTCGGGGATGATGTGTGCAAGCCCCCGGCTCCAGCGCACTTCCGCCGGACCGATCTGCGTGCCGTCCATGGCGCAGGCGCCCACGGCGATCATCGTACCCGGCGCAAGCCCTGCAATCTCGGGCCTGAAGCCGAAGTCAGAGAACCCGTCGGTGGGGATCACCCACGGCACGTTGTCCTCGGTCTTGACGGCGGCGCTGCCCTTCCCGGCCAGGAAGCCGAGGTTCACGTAGCCTCCGCGGGTGTCGATGTAGCTCTGACTTGGGCTCAGGGCGACGTCCACCCTCTGCACCGGGCCACCCGCCGCGCCGCCCACGGGCACCTCCGCCGAGTAGCTCACAGCCCGCTCGCTCGCCTCGCCCCCGGCCGCCGCGTGGCCCCACGGCGGAAGCCGCAGCTTCTCGCCCTGTAGCGTCACCATCCAGGGCCGCTCGGAGCCGTTCACGTAGATCTCGGCCCCACCGTCATACACCACATGCACTCGACCGTCCAGGTACGCATCCGAGATCAGCGCGGCCGAGGTGTCCACCATCTTGCCGCCATCCTCGTACTCGATGCGCGACACGGGCACCATGACATAGTGCCGCTGCAGGGCCTGCATCATGTAGTAGATCTTCAGCAGGCCCGCCCGGCTGCCCCAGTCCACGAAGCCGATATGCCCGTAGGCCAGGGAGGTGGCGATGAACTGGTCGAGATCCTGGGGGGCACCGCGGAAGAACATCCCCGGTGAGCCCATGCCCGCGTCCATATGCAGCGGGTGCATCTTCAGCAGGTCGAAGGCCACCAGTAGCGGTTCCTTGGGTGGGGCGGGGCTGATGATCTGGGCGTAATTGCCGTCCGTCAGCCCCGCGTACCACCAGTGGTTATTGCCTTCGGAGTAGACGGGGCCCTGGTGCGCGAACTTCTCATTGTAAAGCAGCCTTCCGAAGCACTCGAAGGTGCGGCGGAACGTCCCGGCTCCCGGTACCCGGTGGTCGTAGTCCACCCGGGAGAAGGGCGTCACGGCGGTGTGCACATCGCAGTAGCTGTGGTTCTCGCCGAACTTGGCCTGGATCTGCGGAGCCAACAGCGCCTGCATCTCCACGCTGCGCATGGGCTTGGGGGCATAGCAGCGCATCCACGCCCGCTGCCAGTCGCCGTTGGAGTGGCGGGCCACCCAGTCCTCGTCCCAGTAGCCGTTCACGGGCGCGTAGTCGGTGTAGTTGGTATACAGCCCCACGCGCCAGCCCAGGGACTGCACGGCGGCGACGAAGTCCTTAAGGGCCTGGTCTCCTCCGCGGCCCGGCGCGGCATTGAGCCTGAAGGTGAAGCTCTCGCCGGCGTCGCGCCAGCTATCCTCGTGATAGCGGATCGTGACCTTGTCCAGGCCGTAGTTGCGGAGGCTCTGGGCCTCGGCGATCTCGCCCCTGTGGTCGGCGCCGCCCTTGACCCGCCACAGCCGATCGCACTGGGCCTCCCGCATGGGCGAGGGCGGATTGGGGATGGTCGGCAGGACCTCCTCGAAGCGGGGCGAGGCGGTGAGAAACAGCCGCTCGCGCACCGGATTGCGCTCCCCGTTGGTCTTGGGCACATACACCGCCGCCCCATTGTACGCCACCCACTGCGGCCCCGCGGCCGCCGCGCCCGCGAGGGTCGAAGCGTCCGAGACATACCAGTCGAACTGGGTGAACACAAACAGCCCCTCGGCATACATCACCCGCGGGTCGTTGCCGCCATAGGTGAGGTACGGGATCCGGAACAGCTTGGCATCGGCCACCGGCTCGGCCCGCCCCAGAGCCACGCGCTCCACAACGGGGTCCGCGGCCTCCATCTCGACGATCAGCGACTTTCCGCGCAGGCGGAAGCGGTAGGTGACCTCCGTCGCCACGTCGCCGGCCTCCAGACCCCACACGCAGGTGAGCGCACCGTCCTTCAACTCCGAGGACCGCAAGGTCGTCTTCAGGTCCTCGCTGTCGGGCGCCACAATGCCCTGGGGTGTTGCCAGTTGCATGCCGCCCCCGGCACAGGGCATGAAGGCCTTGTCCCCAAACCGCAGCTCGATGTCATCCAGTCCTCCGGAGCGCGGGGTGACCCGGTACTGCAAAGTGCAGTCCTCGCCCCGATAAGTGAAGACCGTTGTCTCGCCATCCGCCGCCATGGTGTTCTCGTACTGGGAGTAGTTCGTGGGCAGGATGGTCTCCTCGCGAGTGGGGAAGGGGAGCTTGTCCGGCCAGGGCTGGAACTCCAGGGGCTGCCACTGTTCCTGGAAGAACTCGCAGGGCCCCAGATAGACGGTGCGCGGCTCCTCATTGCGCGCATTGGCAAACTGCAGGCCAACAAACTGCACGGGCCGCTGCAGGCGGGCCAGGTGCTCCCCGTGAAGCCGGCTGTTCTGCAGGAACCAGTAGGTATAGTCCATCGACCCCAGCGGGAGCTGGAACTCCCAGCCGGCGGCATCGCGCAAAAGCACGCTCACCTGCAAGGGCGGCGTCTTGGGGTCCGGCGCCCAGCCCCAGTTGTTCCCGTAGTTCCAGAAGTTCACCGCGTCCCAGGGGTCGGGGATCGTGATGGGCTCTTGGGGTCGCACCACCAGGCGCGGATCGGGCCCCGTGCCCTTGTAGACCAGCTTGCCGCAGTAGTCTGAGAACAGCTTCTGATCTTCCGAGCGGTAGAGACTGCCTTCGGCGCCATAGCCCTCCACCACCCATCCGGTGAGGTCCTGCATGTCGAAGAGCTGGGGGCGGGTCTGCTCTCGCCCCGCCATCTCGTAGGGTTTGGCGCCCACGGGGCCGGGCGATGGGTCTGAGTTCTCAGCGGCACGGACAACGGGGTCCTGGGCCAAGGCGGTCACACTCCCGATGAGTAGACAGGTGATGACAACAAGCGCGCCGAGGGCGGCGCGAGAGGCGGAGACGATGGGATGCATGGCAGGCTCCTTGTGGGGAAAGAGACGATGACAGAGCATTCGCCCCGAAACGGCGGAGGGCCTCCTGTACGAGAACCCGTGCCCGGCCGGCGTTCCCAGCGCCGCCGCCGGGCACGTGCCCGTGCTCCACCTCAGAGCGCCTTGGTTCAACCCATTGACTTCTGGCTCCGCTCCGGCTATAATCTCACTCTCGCCACAGCCGGTGCGGCCGGTGGGTCGCTTCGCCGGGTGTGCGTTTTGTCGCTTTGTTCCTATGTCATCCGGGCCGCTCGCGTGCGCCTTTGGGAAAGGACCGAACCTTCGATGTACGCTATCTTTGAGGCCGGCGGACGGCAGCATCGCGCCGCACAGGACATGGTCGTCAAGATGGACAAGATCGACGCCGCCACCGGCGACGTCGTGGAGTTCGACAAGGTCTTGGCCCTCGTCGATGACGAGAACACCAAGCTCGGCACCCCTTATCTCGAGGGCGCCAAGGTCGTTGGCAAGGTGATCCAGCAGGGCAAGGACCGCAAGATCCATGTGTTCAAGTACCGGCCCAAGAGCGGCTACAAGCGCGCCCGCGGCCACCGGCAGCACTTCACCCAGGTGAAGATCACGGAGATCTCGGTCTGAGCCGGCGGCGGGCCATGGAGCCCGCCCACCGTCCTTGGCCTCCTGAAAACCTTCGGCCGCTGCGGCCGTGTTGAAAGATTGAGGGGTGTTTGTTATGGCACACAAGAAGGGAATGGGTAGCACCAAGAACGGCCGCGACAGCAATGCCCAGCGCCTTGGTGTCAAGCTCTTCGGCGGGCAGACCGTGTCCACCGGCAATATCATCGTCCGCCAGCGCGGCAGCAAATTCGTCGAGGGCCGCAATGTGGGCAAGGGCAAGGACGACACGCTCTTCGCACTCGTCGATGGCGTGGTGCAGTACCGCACGCGGGCCAACGGCAAGAAGACGGTGGATGTCGTCGCCTCCGGCGCCGAGTAGCCTCGGCGGCGCCCACCCGTCGCGCTCGATAGTCTCGTGTCATGTGCCGGCACTGTGTGTGTGTCGGCACATGTGTTGTTGCCTGATGGGTAGCAGACCGCCTGCGCCCCTCGCCAAGCATATTCACAGGTGGTGGCCATGTTCCTGGATGTTGTGGAGATCATCGTCAAGTCGGGCAAGGGCGGCAACGGCTGCGTGGCCTTCCGTCGCGAGGCCCACGTACCTCGAGGCGGCCCCGCCGGCGGCGACGGCGGCAGGGGCGGGAACGTGTACCTCAAGGTTGCGCCCCGCATGCGGACCCTCAGCAGCTTCGCCCACAAGAGGTCCTTCACCGCCGATTCGGGCAAGCACGGTTCCGGAACGAACAAGACCGGCAAGTCGGCCAAGAATCTCACCATCGCCGTCCCGCCGGGCACCTCGGTCTTCGACGCCCAAAGCGGCGAGCTGCTGGCCGACCTCGTCCGGCCCGGCGACAGGCTACTGGCCGCCCGCGGTGGAACCGGCGGCCGCGGCAACGCCGCCTTCAAGACCCCCTCGCGCCAGACGCCCATGTTCTGCGAGATGGGCGAACGCAATGAGATCCGCAGACTGCGCCTGGAGCTCAAGCTCATCGCCGATGTGGGCATCGTGGGCTTCCCCAATGTGGGCAAGTCCACACTCATCAGCCGCATCTCGGCGGCCAAGCCCAAGATCGCCCCGTACCACTTCACCACACTGGAGCCCAATCTAGGGGTGGTGCAGGTGGGCGACGAGTTCTCCTATGTGGTGGCGGACGTACCGGGCCTGATCGAGGGCGCCCACGAGGGCGTCGGACTGGGACACCAGTTCCTGCGCCATGTGGAGCGCACGCGGATGCTGGTGCATGTGGTGGATGTGGCCGCCACCGAGGGCCGCGACCCGGTAGCCGACTACGGAGCCATCAACCGCGAGCTGTCGCTCCACGACGCCCGCCTGGGAGAGCTGCCGCAGATCGTGGCCCTGAACAAGGCCGATGTCTGCCAGGACGAGGACCTCATCGCCGCCATGCAGGAGGCGGTGGCCCAGGACGGGCGGCGGGGGTTTGTGATCTCGGCCGTGTCGGGCCAGGGCATCGAGGAGCTGATGAAGGCCGTCGGCGACCGGCTGCGGGAACTACTCCCGCAGGTGGATGAGTTTGATGAGGAGGCCATCGCTCCACGCACCTTCGAGGCACCTCTTCCCGCCCATCAGGCCCTGGATGTGCGTCGCATCGAGCAGGGCGTGTATGTGGTAACCGGGACCGAGGTCGAGCAGGCTATCGCGCGCACCAACCTGGACTCCCGGGACGGCGTGGAGTGGCTGCACGAGCGACTGGAGGCCATGGGTGTGCTGGACCGTCTGGACGCCATGGGGGCCGGGCCCGGAGATACGGTGTTCGTCGGCGACTACGAGCTACAGTACGCCGGGTAGCAGGCGGTGGCCACTGTTCCGCCTGTTACCGTGTCAAGGCTCACTGCCCTGGAGCGACTGCGGGCCCTTGCCAGTCACAAATCTGGGAGGTAAGATACACGTGGGGCGGTCTATCGTCGGCACATGAAACACACCAATGAACCGCCCTTCGAGGAGAGACGCCCGGTGCGCCGGGAGCAAATCGTAGCCGGGATCGATGTAGGCACCACCAAAATCTGCGTGGTCATCGGACGACCCACGGCGCGTGGCGCTTTGGATGTGCTGGGTGTCGGGACCCATCCTTCCCACGGGCTCAAGCGTGGGGTGGTGATTGACCGCGAGGAGACGGTGGCCTCAGTACGCGAGGCCGTGGCGGCCGCCGAGCGCCACGCGGACGTCACCGTGTCCGGTGCCTATGTGGGCATTACCGGCGATCACATCCAGTGTGCCAACGTGACCGGACGCATCCGCGTGGGCCATACCGGCGAGGTCACTCCCGAGGATGTGGAGAAGGTCATCCAGAGCGCCCGCGACAGCGTTTCTCTCCCCGCCGACCGCGAGATCATCCACACCATCGTCCGCGACTTCTCCCTGGACGGCCAGCCCGGAGTCAAGCGCCCTGTGGGCATGAGCGCGACCCATCTGGATTCCGAAGTCCATGTGGTTACAGGGCGCCAGAACACCATCGAGAATGTGGTCAAGTGTGTGCTGGACTGCGGGATCGACGTGCAGCAGCGAGTGCTGGAACCCATCGCCACGGGGCTGGCGGTGCTGACCGATGTGGAGCGCGATCTGGGCGTGATCCTCATCGATATCGGGGGCGGGACAACCGATATCGCCGCCTTCGAGGACGGCTCGATCTGCCACACCTCCGCCATTCCGGTGGCCGGCAACCATACCACGCGCGATCTGGCACGGGTGCTGCATATCAGTATGGAGGATGCCGAGGCCATCAAGAGGCGCTTCGGACGGGCGATGGCCGATATGGCCTCGGCCGACGACCATATCCAGATCACCCTCGCCGGCACCGGCAGTGTGGAGCGCATCCCGCAGAAGCTGGTCTCCGAGATCCTCGAGCCCCGCTTCGAGGAGATCTTCACCCTCGTCAAGAACGACCTCAAGCGCGCCGGGCACTATCACAACATAAACGGCGGTGTGGTCATCTCCGGCGGTGGCGCGCAGCTTGCCGAGACCTGGCGGCTGGCCTCCACCGTCATGGAGGACCTGCCCGTGCGCGTGGGGGCTCCGCGCGGCATCGTCGGCCTGGCCGATAGCGTCGCCACACCCATGCACGCCACCGGCGTCGGCCTGGCGATCCAGGCCTGCATCGACGGCGCCGACGCCACCGCTCCGGCCCATGCCGAGCCCTTCGCCGTGCGGCGGGTGGTCTCGCGGGCCCGGGACCTGTGGACAGACCTCCTGCAGCGAGTCTACCCGCCGGCACGTACCGACTGAGAGTAGGCGGCGCTCCGCCCCGGCCCTGCCGTCCCTGAGCATCCATTCCGTGGGGCGCCCGGGAGCACTGGTATGACACGTGCGCTGCTGTGGACCCTCATATGGCTGCCCCTGACGGCACTCGCCCAGGACGACGCCGACGTCCTCTTCCGGGCGGACTTCGAGAACGACCTCTGCGGTCTGACCGCCCCGAGTCCGGCCGCACGGCTCTCCATCACCACCGACCCCAACTTCGTGTTCGCCGGCACCGGCTCCCTCCAGTTGTCCTTCCAGCAGCCGGACGCCGGCACGCCGGACGAGGAGGCCATGCCGGGACTGCTCACCTGTCCGCTGCCCGCTCCCCTGGTTGACGCCAGGGCAATCTCGTTCGCCGTCTCGTCGCAGGTGCCCACGGCTCTTGCTGTGGTCGTCTCCGAGGGCGAGGACGGCCCACGGTACATCGAGACCATCTGGTGTGAAGGTGACCAGTGGGACGAGGTCGTCGTTCCGCTGGCCGAGCTGCGCGCGGACCCCGATGGACCCGAGGACCCCAACGGCCGGCTGGACCCCGATGAGGTGAGCGGCCTCGTCCTCGTCGACATAGGCAGGTCGCTGGGCTCCGAGCCCGAGAGCGCCCTGTTCTACAGGGAGCCCCCGGCCGAGCAGACCATCTGGCTCGATGACCTGCGGGTGCTTCGCAGCGTCCCCCCTGTCGACCGCCCCGGAATGCCGGACAACGAGGTGCTCATCTGCGACTACCGCGCCCCCCTGCGCGGCGCCATCGTGCTCGGCGGCAAGGACCGAGTAATGCAGTACGAGCCCTCGGAAGACGGCGAGTGCGTCAAGCTGACCTACGCCCTGCCGGCCAAGACACTCCTCGCCGTGGTCCACATCATCCCGCGCGGCTTGCCGGCGGGCGCCCGGTCCATTCGCCTGGAGGTCAAGGCCGCTGCCGAGACGCAACTGGTCATCGCCATGGAGGAGCACCCTCTGCAGCCGGGACAGGAGAGCCCTACCTACAGCCACCTTTGCCGGATCGCGGCCGGCGCCCCCTGGGCGTCACTGGACATCCCTCTCTCGGAGTTCGAGCTGGAGGGTGGCAAGACCGACGACGACGGGAAGCTCGCCCTGGACCGCGTCCAGACCGTCATCATCGCCGACGCCGGTGCCGTGGTGGACGGGCAGGCGGTGGCCAACACCCTCTGGCTGGGCGGCCTGGTGGCCGTGCACTGAGGCCCGAGCCCGTCCGCGTCTCGGCGCCCCATGCCCCTGTGCAGAGGCCTGCCCGATAGGCCCGTCGCCACGCGCGCAACGAATGACAGTACACCGGCGCTCCCTCCCTCGATGAGCAGTCACTCTGCGGAGCGCCCGGGAGGAATGCCATGAGACGCGCCCTGTTGTGGACCCTTGCCCTGCTGCCTGCTCTCTCCTACGCCCAGGACGACGCCGACATACTCTTCCAGGCCGACTTCGAGAAGGACACCTCCGGCATCGTTGCCCTCGACCCCCAGGCCACCTTGTCTGTCACCAATGACCCCAACTTCGTCTTCGAGGGCGAAGGCAGCCTCCAGCTCTCCTACAGCCTGCGCCCCGTGGGTGCCGAGGCGGAACACCAGGGCCTGCCGGGGGCCATGCTGCTTCCCATCCCCGTGCCGTTTGGCGAGCTGCAGGCCGTCGGCTTCGCGGTGTCCTGCCAGACTCCGACGGCACTGGGCGTCGTCCTGCCCGAAGGCGATGAAGGACCGCGTTACGTAGGGCTCGTATGGTGCGAGGGCGATCAGTGGGACGAGGTCGTGTTGCCCCTGTCTCGGCTTCAGCCCGACCACGACGGCCCGGAGGACCCCAACGGCAGGCTCGACCCCGAGAAGGTTACCGGCATCGTCATCATCGACGCCGGCGGCGCCTTCCGCATGGCCGCCGCCGATGGCCTGTTCCACCACGAACCGCTGGACGAGCAGACCATCTGGCTGGACAACCTCAGGCTCCTGTCCTCCGACCCCACATCGGCAGACACGGAGCTCGCCGACAACGTGACGATGCTCAACGACTTCGAGCCTCCCCTCATGGGGGCCCTGCTACTGGGGGGTGAGAATCGCACCGTGGAGTACGACGACGGTCCGGAGGGCGGCAACTGCATCAAGATCACCTATGAGCTTCCGGGCAACACGCTTCTCGCCCTGGCCCAACCCATCGCCCCCGGCCTGCTGGAGGGCGCCACCTCCATCCGCCTCAGCGTCAAGGCCAGTGCCCAGACTCAACTGGTGATCGCCCTGGAGGAAGGCTCCAGCGAGCCCAATTTGCAGAACCCCAGCTATGCCCACATCATCGAGATCGCCCCTGCGGCCCCCTGGCAGACCCTGGACATCCCACTGTCGGAGTTCCGGCTCGATGTGGGCAAGGCCGACCCGGACGGGAAGCTCACTCCCGGCAAGATCCGGTCCGTCTTCATCGGTGATGCCAGTGCGATGGCCGACCCGCAGAAGGTGTTCAACACTCTCTGGCTGGACGACCTGGCGGTCGTGCGGTAAACTGATGGCCTGTCTCCGGAGAGCGCGCAGGTGGTGGCGAGGCGCAGGGCGCACTATCCGCACACTGTCTGCCCAGAAGGTGTGAGGCCATCGTGAAGAGCCGGTTGCGTCTCCTGTTTTCCGTCGCGGTCGGAGCCCTGCTCTGCATGCCGCTGTTGCCCGTCTGCGGTGCCGACGACGCGGTGAAGGTCAGTGTCGTCACCGATCGTCCGGAAGCCCTGTATGCCTGTGGCGAGGAGGCCAGGTTCCTGGTCACCGTCACCGACGAAGGCGGCGCGGTAACCGCCGGATCCGTGGAATGCACGCTGACTTTGGACGGCGGCAACAAGCTCGCCACGCTGACGGGCGAGCTGGGCCCGCAGGCCACCGAGATCACCGGCGAGCTGCAGGAGCCGGGAGTGCTCCTGTGCACCGCGGTGTACACCGACGGGGGCAAGAGACACGTGGGGTCGGCGGGTGCCGCCTACGACCCCTACCAGATCCAGCCCTCGGCGCCCGAGCCCGCGGACTTCGACCGCTTCTGGGATCGCGCCAAGAACCGGTTGGCCCGCGTGGCGATGGACCCGATCCTGGAGAAGTCGGAACAGCACTCCACCCCGGACGTTTCCGTCTACAAGATCAGCCTGGGCAACATCGCCGGTTCTCGAGTCTACGGCTGGTTCGGTCTGCCCAATCGGGCGGGGAAGTTCCCCGCCATTCTCACCGTGCCCTATGCGGGGGTCTACCCGACCCCCGCGAACTGGACGGACTGGGCCAGGCGCGGTTTCATCGCCATGGGCATCAGCGCCCATGACTACGACTGCGATCTGCCCAAGGAGACCTACGAGGAGCTCAATGGCGGCGCCATCCGCGGCTATCCGTTCCGCGGCCGTGAGAGCGCCAACAGCTACTACTTCATGCGCGTGTTCCTCAGTTGCGTGCGCAGCATTGACTATCTGACTTCCCGTCCCGAGTGGGACGGAGAGACACTCATCGTGACGGGGTCTTCGCAGGGCGGCGGGCTCTCCATCGTCTCGGCGGGCCTGGATCAGCGCGTGACGGGCATCGCCGCCAATGTCCCGGCCCTGTGCGACCACACCGGGGCGATGGTGGGAAGGCAGGCGGGCTGGCCGCGGCTGATCCCCTCCGGCGACGAGCTGGCTGTGGAGCGCGTAACGCGGGTCTCCCAGTACTACGATGCGGTGAACTTCGCCCGCCGCATCAAGTGCCCGACAATCATGGCGGTGGGCCTTGTCGACCGCACCTGCCCGCCATCGGGTATCTTCGCCGCCTTCAACCAGATCCAGGGCCCCAAGCAGATGGAGATCACTCCCCTGATGGGGCACTCCCAGAGCGCCGAATACGGTCTGCTCAGGGACCGCTGGATCCCGCAGCAGGCTTTCGGCCCCGGCCCGGCTCTGCAGATGCGCTAACGCCTCTTGGCGGCGCTTCCGGAGTGCCGGCCGGAAGCGCCGCTTCAACACCGCCCCGCGCCGGTCGCGAACATCTCGCCCACCCTCCTACGTCTATCGGGACGTATGCGCAGGCCAAACATTCCCTTGCCAATCACTTCCGCTATCACCCTCCTGCTGACCACAGCGCTCTTGCCCTCCGGATGGGCCCGGGGCCTCGCGCCCTATGAGCCACCGGCCGGCTGCTACATCGGCGCCTACATCGAGCTGGACCCTACGGTCAAGGACGACATCGCGCTGTTTGAGCGGCTCACGGGCAAGAAGCATGCCACGTACTTCCGCTACGTGGGCTACGGACAGCCCTTTCCTTTCCAGTGGGCCGAGGAGCTCAGAGCCCTCGGAGCCATGCCGCACATCGCCTGGGAGCCCAATGACGGGCTGGATCGCGTGCGCGACGACGAGTACCTCCGCGGCTGGGCCCAGGCCTGCGCCAACTACCAGGGCCCCATCTTCCTGCGCTTTGCCTCCGAGATGAACGGTGACTGGGAAGCCTGGTCGGGTGACCCGGACCTGTACATCGCCAAGTGGCGCATGGTCTACGACCTGATCCACCGCGTCGCCCCGAATGTCATCATGGTCTGGTGTCCCTTCGCCACCCCCAAGAGCACCATTCCCCTGTACTACCCGGGCGATCAGTATGTGGACTGGGTCGGCATTAACGTCTACAGCGTGGTCTGGCACAACGGGAGCACCTCCCGGCGTGCCGTGGACAATGCGCTGCAGCACCTGGCCTTCGCCTACGGGCTCTACGCCGACCGCAAGCCTATCGCCGTGTGCGAATACGCGGCCACGCACTACTGCGAGGCCGAGAAGGCGGCGACCACAGAGTTCGCTATCGGCCAGATGCGCGGGATGTACGAGGCCATCCAGACTCGGTTCCCGCGGGTGAAGATGATCAACTGGTTCTCGGTGGACGCGGCCAACGAGGGGCTCGCCCACAACGACTATGCGCTCACCACCGATCCCATGGTGCTGCAGGCCTACCGCACGCTGATCGGGTCTGCCCATTTCCTGTCCGCGGTGGTGGACGGCGAGGGGCGCGTCATCGCCGGTGGTCCGGGCGGCGGTACCGGAGGCGGGCCCGCAGCCGGCACGCTTCCCCAGACCTCGGTGCCGCTGGCGCTGGCCGAACAGGCCGTGCCTCCTGCCGACGGAGTGGCCGTCGTGGTCCGCGGCGGCCACCCAGGCGTGCTCCACGGCCAGGTGAGTATCGAGGCCGTGTTCGGCCACCAGGTGCGGCCCGACCGCGTCTACCTCTACCTGGACGGGCGCCTGCGGACGGCCACCACAACGGCCCCCTTCTCGTTTGCCCTCAACGCCGATGCGGCCACCCCCGGCGAGCACATCGTCCGCGCCGTGGGCCGGGATGAGGGAGGCGGGACGCTGGCCGAGACAGAAGCGGCCGTGTTCATCGCCAGGCCGGAGGGATAGACTCCGGGCCACCGACGGATCGGCGCGGCGGGGCCAGGGGGCGGCGTGGGCGCGAGGACAGGCGGCGCACCGTGCCCTCTCCGATCCCAAGGGCCCTCGGCGCCTCAGGGGGGGCAGGCGGAGCATGCCCGGAGCCGCACAGGGCGCGTGGCCCCGTCGCGCCGGCCCTCTGTGACCAATACGAGGAGGCCTCCCTATGGCTCGCCTTCCCCTGCTGGCTCTGCTCCCGTTGGCTCTTGGCCTCCCGGCCTGTGGCGCGCCCGCCGATGAGGGGCTCTACGAGGCGGATTTCTCCGCGGGAGACGCCCACGGCTGGCGCCCCACCAACAACCTCAGCGACTTCGACCTGTCTTCCGGCTATCTGCGCACCCGCGCCACCGGCGGCGACGCCAACATGAGCGTTTCCGACCTCAATGTGTCCGCGGACCGGGTGTCGCATCTTTGGTTCCGCATGCGCAGCAACCGATCCGGGGCCACTCAGGTGTACTTCGCCACCTCCGTCTCGCCCAATCCGGGAGCCCATGTGGTCCCGGTGGCCCAGTGCTCCGGCGACGGGCAATGGCATGAGTACATCGTTCAGCTCGCGGGCATAGAGGGGTTCTCAGGCACCCTGAGCATGCTGCGGCTGGATCCGGTGAACGGTGGGGGAGAGGACGCCACCATCGATCTGGAGTGGGTGCGACTGATCCGCCGGGCTCCCCGACTGGTCTGTGCACGGTTGTCGGCGGACAGGGCGCTGCTTGAGCCGGGGCAGACGGCCACGCTCACCCTGGAGCTTCGGAACGTCGGCGGGCCTCCGGCCGTGCCGGTCGTTGCGGAGATGAGGCCGGTGGCGCAGGTGGCCGTACGGCAGCCCCGCGTCACCATCGAGCCGACTGAGCTCAGCTCGACTCAGCAGATCACCTGGGACCTGTCGGCCCAGCGGGTCGGCCTGGCGCAACTGGAGGTCGTGGTGTCACTGGGCGAGGACGTCGTGCTGCGGAGCACTATCGCCCTGCCCGTGATCGACTGGGCGAGCCTTCCGGCTCCGGGTGAGGCCGGCGTGCGGCAAGAGCTTTCCAGTGACCGGGTCTCGCTGCTACTGCTGGAGGGCGAGCGGCCCGGTACGGCGGCGGCCGGCCTCCTGCGCGCCAAGAAGGCAGGCGCGTGGCAAGCGGTGGGCGTCTTGTCGCCTCTGGTCCAACTGGCGTGCCGCACCGGAGAGCTCGAACGCTTTGAGCACATCCTCCCGGGCTATTCCGAGAGCGGGGGCGACTCCCTCACCCTGGCTCAGACCACCCCGCAGGCTGCCTGTTCGCTGAGGTTCGGCCTCGCGGGCGACCGCCTCACCTGCGCGCTGGAAGCCACTGCCCGGGAGGATCTTGGCCTGCGCCGTCTCAGTGGCCCCGTGCTCCGCGTGGGCGTGGGGGTGGGGGGGAGCGAGAAGGCCGCGGCCGTCTTCCCGGGCCTGGAGTTCCTCGAGAGCGGGCAGCGTTCGTCGGATGTGGACGTGGTGGGCGACACCGTGGGCTTTCGGCCCTCGCCGGCGGAGCTGCAGGTCACCGTGCCCGCGCCCGCGGTGCTCAAGGACGGTGTGCTCTGCGCCCTGCTGTGGGACCCGCTGCAGCCCTGGCACAGGGATCAGAGGGGCCTGGTGGCGGCGGAGTTCGCCTCCCCCAACTTCCTCGACAACCAGGACAACCACCTGCTGTCCTGCTTCGTCCCCGGGGCGCCGTGGCGGAGGCCCAACGATCCGGTGGCGGGGGATGTGTGCGAGGTTGCCGCCGGCGACGTGCTATCTGTCTCGACCACCGTCTTGACCCGAGTGGGAGGCGACATCGTGGACGCCGTGCCCGAGTGGTACGCCGTCTACGGCCGTCCCGAGCCCCCGGCGCCGCCACACACGCCCCGGGAGGCACTGGACCTGTGCATCCAGGGCTGGGCACAGACGCTTTGGTTCCCCGAGGAGCGTGGCTTCAACAATCACTGGCACATCGGCCAGGAGCCGTACTGGGACCCCCGGCTGGCCGTGAACATCCTCCAGCACGGCCGGGCCGGCGGTGAGAGACGCTGGATCGAGGCCATCGGGATCAGGCCCGAGGCCACGATCCTGGAGCTGACCGGCTCGATGTTCCAGGACTACAGGGCCCCTGCGCCGCCGGCAGGCCTCGCAACCCAGAGCGAGAATGGTCTGTGGCCGTATGAGCCGCCTGAGGACATGGCCGAGAAGGTCAGGGACTGGACCGGCGGCAAGCACGACAACCTCGGCGAGCCGGGCTCGTTCAACGTGGGCGTCGCGGCCAATGCCGCCATCTCCCTGCTCTCGCACGCCGCTCGCTGGGGCGACGGCGCCGCCGAGGCCGCCGGTCTGCGGGCCCTGGACGCCATGGAGCAGTACCGCGTCCCCGCGGGCTGTCAGGGCTGGGAGGTGCATATCCAGATCCCCGACATCTACGCGGCCGCGCGCATCATGGACTGCTACCGCCTGGGGTACGAGCTCACCGGCGAGCAGCGGTACCTCGACCGTGCCCGCTACTGGGCCTACACGGGGCTCCCCTTCCTGTACGCCTATGAGGTGCCGGGCACGGGCCCGGGGGCGAATGTGAGCATCCCGTGGCCCGAGCCGCGGGTGAGCAAGTCCGACCTGGTCTTCCAGGACCCGGACGCCCACCGGCCCACGCCCTGGGGCTCCATTCCCGTCTTCGGCACCAGCTTCTACCGGGTCACGTGGCTGGGCAATCTGGTGCAGTGGTGCGGCCTGTGCTGGGCCAGTAGTGTCTACGCGCTTCTGGACCACGCCGACGACGAGCTGCTTCGCGCCGCGGCCGACGGCGTGGTGATCAGCGGTATCCATCAGACCTATGACAGGGAACCCTACGTGGGCCTGCTACCCGACACCTGGCACCTTTCCAGCAATACCGCCCATCCGGCCCTGATCGGGCCGGTCCGCCTGGAGACCCCACTCCGGCAGATGATCGACGAACCCGAGTACGGCGGTCTGCACACGGTCGTTGTCCGGGGCGCCGAGGCGCGGGCGCACATCACCTCCCGGTCGGTGCCGAGCGAGGCCTCTCTGCGGGCCCGAAGCCTCACCTGGACCCAGCGTTTCCCCGTCGGCCAGGTCTGTGAGACCCAGGTCGTGCTGGGCCGCGAGCCGGCCCGGGTCCAGGTGGACGGACGTGACCTGCCGCGCGTGCCGGGTATCCTGGAGGTGGATGAGGGCTGGCAAAAGCTGCCGGATGAGACGATCGCGCTGAGGGTCAAGCACACACAGGAGCGCTGTGGTGTGGAGATGGAGTGGTAGGCGCGACGGACAACGTCGCACCACGGAGAGCGCGGATTCCCACAGAGAACGGATAACGGCGGAACACAGAGACACAGAGACACAGAGAGCGGCGGAGAGCACCGAGAACGGCTGAGGAGCCGCTGCCCTTTGCCGTTGCCCTCTCTGGAGCGTCGTTCGGCGAAGCAGAGGGAGAGCGGGCCCTCGGCCCGCAGGGAGCGGCGCTGTTGCCGTTGACTTCGTTGCCGTTGACGCCGTTCGCCTGTCGCCGTTGACTCGTGACTCGCCGACTCGTGACTCGCGACTATTGGATTCTGTACAGCGCGATGTCGTCGACCAGCACTCTGGCGCCCTCCTCCTGTGAGCGGCCTCCGGGCATGACAACGAGGCTCCCGGTCTCTTCCGGAATGGTGAGCAACAAGACCAGGGGCTGCCAGTCCTCCAGGCCCTCCACCATCGTCACCTGGGGCTCGAGATCGCGCCGCTTGTGCCAGGCGCCCTTCTCGTCGCGCAGGCGGATGGTCAACTGCCCGCCACAGCGCAGCTCCGCCGGCTCGCCCCTTACCCAGCAGACGCAGAGGTACTTCTCCCCGGCCGCGGCAGGGTGGGTCTGCAGATAGGTGGCCGAGGTCGCATTGGCGATGGAGGCCGCCGCCGAGTTGCCTCTGCCCTTGCCGCCCAGTATCTCGAACCTCGTCCCCGTCCCGGACGACCAGACCGACCACCCCTTCGGTGCCCCCTCGGTTGTCCAGTCCTTCTCGACCGGGTCGCGATTGGCTTCCTCGCTCTCGAAGTCGCCGTTGACTAGCAGGTTCTCCGGACTCCGCTCCATGAGCGACATCCAGGCCTGAACGATCTCGGCCACCGAACCGGAGCCGTCGGCCGCGAGGCGTTCGCAGACGGTGTCCAACTGCTCCGGAGCGTTGTCGGTGTACCAGGCCAGGGCCTTCATGGCGCCGACCAGGCCGCCGCGCTCGAGGTTGGCGGCGCTACCGGTGACGAGGTAACCCATGTCCGCCAGGCCCCGGAGATTGGCGCCCATCAGGTCATCGCGCTGGAGGCCCTCGGCCCAGCAGGTCTCGCGCTCGGCCGAGAGGCGGCAGAGCTCCTCGGTGGCGGCCACGACCTCGTCCGCCGAGGCCCGGTCCGCCACCCTGGCGGCGATGAGCCGCTCGGAGAGCGCGAGAGTCTTGATCGCGTAGCTCGCGTAGAGCAGGGCCGCGCGGTGGATGTCGATGCGCGCCCGGGCATCCGGATCGCCGGTGGCGCTTTCGGCCTCCTGCAGGAGCCTGAGCCCCTCGTCCACGTCCTCGGGCGACATCGCCAGCGCCTGGTTGACGATGTTGCGGTGCTCCCAGGCCCCCCGGCCCGGCCGATCGGTGTTGTACGACCGCTCCAGGAGCTCCCAGTAGCGCTTCATGACCGGAGCGGCGGAGGCATACATCCTGTGGCAGAACTCGTCGATGAGCCCGTCGATGTCCGGCGTGTGGTCCCACTGCAATCTGGCCATGGCCCAGATCATCGGCGCGGTGTGGGGCAAGAATGTGTACACCTCGGTGTACATGCCCTCGAGACCCAGCGACTTGTCGTACTTGATCTGCTCGGCCATGTGGTGCGGGGAGTACCGCGGGGCGATGCTGGCAAAGCCGTAGTAGTCATAGCGCGACAGGTGCTTGCAGCGCCTGGCCCACTGGGCGGTCAGGGCCTGGTCGGCCTCCTTGCGCCCCTCCATCCACCAGGCGGCCGACGTCTCCGTGATGAACCCAAAGACGTTGTCCTCCAGCTTGTCCACGGTCTTCGGAAGCTCTCGGGCGATGGAGTAGATGAGGGTGCCGATGTAGCGGTCGGGGTGGGTCTTGGCGATCTCGCGGGCGATGGCGTTGACGAACTTGTAGTGCCGGTCCGAGAACTGGCGCTTCTCGTAGGAATCCGGATGTGGGTCCCAGGCCCGGCACTGCTCGCAGCCACACATGTGAGAGATGTCGTCCATACCCACAGAGAAGCTGTCCACGGTCGGGTGGTCATCGAACCACTTGCGGGCGTACTCCACCACAAGGCGCTGAACCTCCGGGTTGCTCTCGCAGGGGCGCCAGTAGCGGTCGGCGTCGTCGGGTGGGATCCACCGCTTGCCGTCGATCAGCGGATAGTACTCCGGGTGGCTCTCGCCGTACTTGCTGGGGGGAAGCACGCGGTAGACGTTGTTCTGGAACTGTCGCCGCGGCACCACTTCGGCCATGACGGTCTTGTTCCGTATGTTCCAGGCGTTCCAGTCTTCGGTCCACGCGTGGCCGGACCAGATGCGCGGCGATGTGTCCGGGACCTTGACCGTGTCGACGACTTCGACCACCAGTCTACCTCGCTCCCCCTCCGGCACGAACTGCCAGAGCTCTCCGGGGGCGAACCAGCGTACCCCGAGGTGCTGCTCGATGAAGGAGTAGACCGCGAAGCAGGTGGGGGTCGTGTACCGGCCGGCGAGGTAGAGGCCGCCATCGCGCACACGGATGGCGTACGTCTCGGGGTTGAGCCCCTCGTCGGGGAGGTCGGTGTCCAGCGACGGCTCGCAGCGGCCGATGTACAGCCCTGTGCCGGGCACGGCCTTGCCGTCCTCATTGAGGGGCAGCGACACGCCGCAGATGTCGGCGATGTAGCGCTGCAGGTCGACGGCGGCCGTCTTGAGCCTGGCGGCGGCCCCCTGGGGGACGACGATCGTGGCCGCGGGCTTCCCATCGGTGGCCAGGACGATCGGCTCACACAACGCGGCGCTCCCGACGAGCGCGATGGCTATGGCAATGAGCCAGCAGCGGTACATGACGGGTCCTCCTCTGGGGCGGTCACCTAACCATCTCAGTTCGCCGACAGGGCGCCCGAGGCCTCTGAGGGGGGAGCAGGCGAACGACCCGGCACAGAGACGCAGGCCGAGGCGGACAACGGCGAGGGGGCACAGGACGACGCGTGCGCGGGGCATTGTGTCGCCCGTCCGGGGCTCGGGTCTGCGCGATGCGATAGTAGCGGGGGCTTACGAGCCTGTCGGCTAAGCCAACTGGGCCGCCCATGTGCCTCGTTGCCACAGATCGAAACGCGTAGGATGAGTGTCGTCATGGCTCTTCTGAATGTGTTGCCGCCGCATTGATGGCGCGGCCAACCACGGGACGGCACTCAACCGCGCGTACCCGAGGGTCTGAGAGGGCTCTGCCGACACGCTCTTGCGCCCTCGCCTGTTTGTGTTCCGCCCCTGACGGGGCTGGACGGCAGACGGCAACGGCACGGCCGCGGGGGGCGCTGCCGTCTGCATGGCGGGGGCCTGTACCCCGCCGCCGTGGCCGGCAACGACTGCGATGGGCTTTGGACCTCTCCCCTAAGCGGCCCACAGAGCCGCCGAGAGGTGGGCTCTGGATGGCACGGACTGCAGGCGGCCGGTGAGTGACGCGGCGGTCGGTGGCGCGCGGTCGGTGGCGCGCAGTCGGTGGCGCGCGGTCGGTCGGCCCCTCACCCGCCAGACCGGGCCCGCAAAGCGGGCCCGGTCTGGCGACCTCTCCCGGACGCTCGCTTCGCTCGCTGGGAGAGGTGGACGGCTGCCGTCCCCGCCGTCGCCGTCCCCGCCGTCCCCACCGCCGTCGCCGTCCCCGCCGTCGCCGTACCCGCCGTCGCCGTC
>Ga0334882_1001642_pt1 | contig 25831 bp, 21 predicted proteins | sample GraSluR1_MG_5_FD_207226 | JGI IMG/M metagenome (GOLD analysis project Ga0334882, IMG submission 207226) | Sludge microbial communities from methane-producing bioreactor in Wageningen University, Netherlands - Granular Sludge_15_04-R1 | ecosystem: Engineered > Bioreactor > Anaerobic >...
GACTGGCTTGTTGGTGGTGGCGCCGCCCGGACCAGCAATGCAGGAAACTGAAAGCCCGATGTCGCTGTTAAACGCCCGGCGCGCGCCCTGCGCCATCTCAAGCACGGTCTGGCTGCTGACAGCACCATAGCTTTGGAGTGTTTCCCAGTTTACCCCCAATAGTTTGACCTTCGCCTGGTAGGCGTAAGAGACGATACTCCCCATAAAGTATTCCGACGAACCAGGTACATTGGTAAGTTGATGCCCAATCAGCCCACCGGTGCAGCTTTCTGCCAGGCCAAGCGTTAGTTTTTGTTCAAATAAGCGTTTCCCTATGCGGGTTTCAAGATTATCAGTTTCCATTATGCTCTCCGTTACGACCTGGATCGGTGTTTTTGTGTCAATCTGCTTCCAAACACTGACGACATCATTTTGGACAATATATTCAGCAATTTCCTGGCTGAGGATTCCTTCTTCAACCAGATCCGATGGATCAGCACCCTCTTCAAGCCGGACTCGGATATTTCTGGACGAAACGTCAAAAATAACGATTTCTTCAAGGTAGACAATCTTTCCACCCTGGTCAACCAGATTTTGGATGAAATCCTGGTTCGGGGTAAAGCCCTGGCGGGGACTGATCACCAACATTGCATCTTTGATCAAATCTTTCCAGCGATACCACTGCAAAAAATTAGGTTTCTCGCCTGAAAAACTATCTGCCCCAATCAAAAACGCCAACTCGAGGGCGGAATCTGTCCGCGCTCGCAATGCTTCCATTGTCTCGGCGGTAAAGTTGGGTCGGTTACTCTGCCAGACTAATTCACGTTCCAGATCACTGACGCTCACTTTTTCCACCAAGCCATCAAGCGTCCGGGCAAGTTCTTCGGCTGCCAGTTGGCTGATCGCGAAGCGATGGTCAAAGGTCAGGGTCAATGAGCGTTTGATGCCCTCGCGAATGTTGTGATGCCTGAACACTGGCATAAGCATAACCTCTGCCACCTTCCAGCCGTGGGCTGTCAGGGCTTTGACTGCGTCAACAATCAATTCCACATGCCCTTCATGAAGCGGATCGGCTGAGGTTCCAAAAACCAGTAAAAGTTGTTTTGTCATTGAGGTTAATCGCCTGTCTGCATCTGCAATAATTTTTCTATTTGCTCAATCTTTTCCAGCCATAACGCCGGGCTGGCATCGGCCGGCATACGCCAACCGGAACGCGCTGAAAGGCTCAAACTGAAAATGCGCGGACCATCAGGCGCGGCTGTGCGCTTGAATTGATGGCGGAAAAAGCGTTGGTAGAAGATCTTTAAAGTTTTCAAAATAAAACCGGGCTCATACTCACTCGCAAAAATCTGGTTAGCCTCTGCAAAAATAAGGTCTGGAGTTTTGCGTTCTTGGATGGCATGCCAGAGGAAAAAGTCGTGCAAAAGGTAAGGACCCAATACGCCTTCAGTTGCCTGGCGTAGGCTTCCGTCCGGACCCAGAGGCTGCAATTCGGGCGAAATGGGATCTTCGTCAATACGCTTCGCAACACATTTCCCCTCCTCACCAAAAAACCTTTCTGCCGCCCAAGGCAATAGCCGCAGCAGGACCGTTTTGGGTATGCCGGCATTGACGTTATACATGCTCATCTGATCGCCATTGTAAGTTGACCAGCCCAGAGCAATTTCGGACAAATCTCCGGTTCCCACAACCAGCCCTTTGTGTAAATTAGCCAGATTCATCAAAATCTTGGTACGTTCACGTGCCTGGGCATTTTCATAAGTCACATCAGCCGTACCATCATGACCAATTGTCATCAAATGTTCAGATGTGGCCGCTGTAATTGATATAACACGTTGTTTTATTCCTACCAGATTTGTTAAGTCAACCGTATTTTTTTGTGAGTTAACGGAACTGCCAGGTCCGGGCATGGAAACGGCGATCAAATTCTCTCTAGGTAATCCCAACTGCTCCAGCGCGTGGCAGCACACAAAGAATGCCATGGATGAATCGGCACCCCCACTGATCCCCAGCACTAATTTTTCGGATTTGGTATGCCTCATGCGTCCCATCAAGCCGGTTGTCTGGATCTCAAAGGCTGTTTCCAATTGTTTATCCTGATCATTGATCAGTAAAAATGGCAGTCTTAGATCACGCTGGTTGTTTTCGGAAAAAGGTTGTTCGGTCAGTTGACTTTGAGGGTCAATTTGCATGACCTTACTTTCAAAGCCAAGTTCGCTGTCCTCAGCCAGCAGTTTTCCATTTTGCCAAACCTGGCACAGCCCGGAGAAGACCTCTTCTCCTGTAGATTCAGCCGCTCCAACAGAGCATACAGCCAAAAGCCCTTTATTTTGGTCCGAAAACCCTTGGAAAACAAGATCATAGGTACTATCTGCCAGTGCTGGAAGGGCGGTCGGATTGAGAATCAGTCCCTCATCAGCAGCTAATGGTCCATCCGGAAGCTTTCCAATCAAGATCTGAACCTGTTCCACACCCAGGGAGGGAAGATCCAAACAACCCTGCTCAAAAATCTCTACCGGGTGTCCCTTCCAAGTGATTTTCGAAGGGGTACCATCATGCGGAACCTGAAAATAACGGGGTTCAGGCTCTTGGTTGAGAACAAATCCACGCAGTCCCTGCGGCTCGATCACCGCCACCGCGTCGTAGAGTTGGTTTTCCAACAGCAGTGGCAGCCCAATCACCACGCTCAAGTCAGTATTAACAATCGCGTTTTCAATTATTGCGAGCGCTTGCAAACTTGCCTGCGCCAGTAAGGATTGAAAGAAGATATCCCCACAGGTACTGCCGCTCAAAGCCAGCTGAGGGAAGAGGCAAAGTTGTTTGCGCCCGGAACTGGAGCTGCTTTCTTTAAGAATCTGCAAAATTTGGGCAGTGTTAAAACTGACATCCGCCACACGCAGGGTCGGCACACAAAGGTTAAGCAGCCATTTGTTTCCATTCATGCTAAACTTCCTTTTCTTGTTTTTAATCATAACAATCTTTTCACTCCCGTGTAAAATTTAAGTACTTACTGAATAAATGCTGCACAGCCTTGTTCTTTTCCACCTTGATCACACCAGGAATTTCCTGATTAAGAGAGGCATAGTTGACCAAGACATCAGTTTTCTTTCGTTTACTTTTTTCATTGGGGGTCGTAATTTTTAGCTCTTTCTCCACTATTCAGGCTGAATACCAGCCTCAAACTACAATTCCCGGCTTCCCATGTTATCGGGATAGCACTTCCATCAGTCAGAGCCTTCAAACTCTCAGCAGCGAGTATCCCGGGTTAGCTGAACTCTCAACGATTGGCTATTCGACGGAAGATCAGCCTATTCAACTCCTAAAATTTACCAATCAATCGATTAATACCTACAAACCACGTATGGTTTTGTTGAGCGGTCTGCGCGCAAATGCTTTTGCACCAGTGGAATTGAGCCTCCGTTTCGCAGAGCAGCTGCTCGCAAATTATGATGAAAATACAGACAACGCCTGGATGGTCGATCATTTTGAACTGCATATAATTTTGCTCGCAAATCCGGACGGACGCGCAAGAGCGGAAGCTCAAGTTGAGGATGGTGATAATATCACCTGGCAGAACAACACAAACAATTCCTGCTCAACTCAGGATATTGGCGTACGCTTGAATCACAATTTTCCTTATGATTGGATCCCTTCAGAAGTTGGACCATGCGATCCTGCTTATAGTGGTGAAACAGCAGTAAGCGAGCCTGAAACCCAAGCTATCATTACTTACCTGCAAGACCTTGCCAACAAGCCGGAACCAATTCTGCTGCTTCATCTTGACAGTTACGAGAATGAAATTCTCAGCCCCTTCCTTTCCAACCCGACCGCTGAAAACCCTCATTTAGATGACCTTTACACCTTAGCTGACAAAATCGCTTACAACACGCTTTCCGTTCCCATCCCTCAAGGCGACCCGGATCACCAACCTTCTTATGGCACTCTGGTCGATTATGTCTATGGCGCACTGGATATTCCCTCCCTGGTTTTCAGCATGGGAGACTCCAAGGCAGGTGGCTATACAAGCTTTTGCTGGTATTTTGATGAAATTTTGGTAGAAAAAAATATTGCCGCCCTATATCGCACCCTTAATATCAGCGCCGACCCATACCATCAAGCCTATGGACCAGATATTGAGATTGAGAATGTTAACCAGGGATTCAGCAGTATTACTATTGAAGGCATCGCAGATGATTACTCAACCTGGCATGACGGCGCAAATGTTTATACCGAAGTGAAAAGTGTTCAGTATTCTATTGATTTGCCGACCTGGCATCCAGACGCAACACTTCTTCCGATCATAGACCTAATGCGAGATTCACCGTCTGACTGGATATCTCACTTTACGCTTGATATCGATTATTCATTGATTTCTCCCGGTTATCATCGAATTTTCTTCCAAGCCTGGGATACTGAGCACAATGGTAATCCAAGCAATCCAGGTCTGGTCAGTGCTGTTGAAATTTTAATACCTTATCAACAATTCTTTCCAATAGTGATCTCAGAGTGATTTTTATCAGCTTTAAAGATTTAGATTGACATGTGTAATCAGTAAAGAGAGCAATATTATTTAATCTCTTATTCTTTTTATCTATTAAGTAGTATTTAGTAATAGAGTCTGGGGATAATGGGGAAAGTGTACCGCTATTACGCAATTTGAGTTATTCCAACGAGAAGCTAACAGCCATTTCTTAAAATTCAGAACCGTTGTGGATATAAGGTTGTTTATCCACGTTTTCCTTCTTAATTTATTTGAATTTATCAAATCAGGAAAACTTATTTAAAACCAATCCGCAGGTTATCAACGATAAAGTGGTGAATTATTAGCATTTTTTCTACACAAAATGAGGGTGTTTATCCCCAGAAAAGTGCGAGTTATCCACAAATCTATTAGAGATTGTATTCGTTCTTGTAGTCCTCAAGCAGACCTTCTGCCTGGTCTATGAACTGGTCCACAGTACCCAGCAGCTCTTCCCGCTTATCTTTCTCAAAACCAAGCGCTTTCAGGAAATCTTGCCATCTCTGGTGATGACCTTCATCCTCAAGACAGGTCAGGGCTTGCTGCCAGGTTTCGATCATTGGCCAGAGCACGGCATGCAGTGTTCCGCTGTCCGCCATGGCATTGACACTCAGCAAAAAGTATGCTTTTCTCACCTTTGAGATATTTGGAGGGCAGTTATCCTTTTCATTGGCGGCTTTAAGGGTTTCTTCCCAAACTTTTCGCCATTCATTGAAAAGATCCTCGTTCATGTATTCGTTACCGAGCAGACGCGTTAATTCCCCAACCAAGGGCAATCTTTCCAGGGTTTCTGCCCGGCTTGTGAAATCAAGCATAAATCGTCGGGTGGTCAGGGCGGGTCCGTTCAGGCAGGCAATTGCATTGGCAGCCGCCCCAACCGCCTTCAAATAGAGAGTGATCCAATCTTCCCAATCAATTTCCTGTGGGTCGTTCAGGTCAAACCAAAATTTTCGGGATTTTTCTGCAAACTGCTCTGAGCGTTTGTAGACGTTTTCTGGACTGTCAAAGCGGGAACTGACACTTGCCTGGATAAATTCAAGCCAATGATCTTGATCCAGCAGGATGTTTTGGTGATTGCAGAGAGCAAAGCCAATCCATGGATTTTGCCGCAACCGACGATGATAGGTATAAAAAGATTGATGATGATGTTCGATATCCAGGGAAATTTCGTAAGTCACACGCAGCACTTCTCGCTTGAGTGGCGGCTCTTCTTTGTGCACAAAAATCAGGTCAATATCGGCACTGCCTCCCAACAAGGGATCGCCATCTGAAACTGAGCCTGTCAGATAGACTGCCACCAGGTCTTTTTCTCTTCGGACTCTCTTTGCAACGTGTTCTTTTGCAATTTTGATCAGCATTTCCTGGTTAATTCTCACAAAATCTCCTATTCTAACGGCAGGCTTTGTTGATATGGAGCCAAATGGAGAGCTTGTTTGATGCGATTAATGATATAGTCCAGGTCTGCCGGGTCAGCAATAAAATTCAGATCATCAGTTTCGATGCTCAACACGCGACCCTGCCATTTATCCTGGGTAAAGAAGCGTTCATAGGCATCCATTAACTCACTGATATACGCCGGATCCATGTTTCGTTCGTAAGAGCGGTCTCGGTGGGCGATTCGGTTCATCAGGGTCTCCAGGCTGGCTTTCAGGTAGATCACCAGGTCTGGATCAGGAATTTTATCCGCCAGGGCAGAGTGAACCTTGTGATATACCTCCAACTCATCACCGGTGATATTAATGCCAGCAAAAAGAGCGTCTTTATCAAACGTGTAGTCAGAAATGATCGTATGTCCTGCCGCCAACGCACCGGGAATAACTTTGTTTTGCTGATGATAACGGCTCATCAGGAAAAATATCTGGGTTTGGAAAGCATAGCGACTGCGGTCACTGTAAAAGTTACTCAGAAAAGGGTTTTCTTCAAAGATTTCTAAAAGGATGTCGGCATTAAAAGTAGGGTGGAGCATGCGAGCAAGGGTAGTTTTGCCGACCCCTATAACACCTTCAATTGCAAGATACATGAACAGTCACTCCATTGTGAGAATTGAAATTAAACTATACCATAAAGGCAGTCTCGATAACGGCGTTCTGCCTTTCACTTACATCAATCTTAGGACTACAAATGCAAGTTGATACAATGCTGGCAAAACTCGGGCAGTTCCAATAACTAAATTTTTAAATGTTCGTGCAATGTTGCCGCTGCCTGGGCAAACTCCGGGGTATAGCGCAGTTGGTCATCGCGTGGACGGGGCAGATCAACAGGCAGATCCAGGACAATCCCCTGCGGAAAACCAGATAACACCAACACACGATCTGCCAGAAAAACAGCTTCAGGGATGGAGTGGGTCACCATCAGGATTGTCTTGCGCTTTTCGTTCCAAATGCGCAGTAATTCCTCGCTCATCCGCTCGCGGGTCAATTCGTCCAGCGAACCAAAAGGTTCATCCAGAAACAAAATGTCCGGATCCTGCACCAATGAACGCGCGATTGCTACTCGCTGTGCCATCCCACCCGAAAGCTCATGCGGCCAGGATCTTTCAAATCCTTGCAATCCGGTCAGCTCAACCATCTCTTTGACCTTTTTGTCGATCTCAGACTGGGGAGTGCCGGCAAGTTCCAAGGGCAGGGCAATATTTTCTACCAGTGTGCGCCAGGGCATCAGGTTGGCTTTCTGAAACACCAAACCTGTTCGAGCTTTGCGGTCGTGTAAATCGGGGAAATCGATGGAACCGGATTCATAGGGAATCAAGCCTGCCAGCGTCCGTAGGAGCGTGCTCTTACCGCTGCCGGATGGTCCAATCAGACAGACAAAGGCGTTTTTTTGGAGGTTGAAACTGATGCTCTCCAATACCTGCAGCATCCCATCTTTTTCCTGGAAGCTGACCTTAAGGTCGCGTACCACCATGGAATCGTCAAGGGAGGAATTCATTTGTGTACACATCCTCAATAGCAAGTTGATTTTTCATCAGCCCGATTTCAATCAACAGATTCATCATATTCGTCCAGCGTTGATCTTGCTCTTCTTTGGTCTCCGGCACAACTTGCCAATGGCTGATCGATTCTTTGAGAACTTCTTTCTGGATGGGAGCAACCTCGTCCGTCAGGTTGTCTACATATTTCTGACTGATTGTCCATGCTTCTTCCGGGTTGGCTGCAGTATATTCCAACCCCTTTCTGAAGGCTCTCACCATTTTTTGGGCTAACTCCGGGTTGTTGGCTACGGTGGTTTCGTTACTCACCAGGCAATTTCCAACCAGCTCGATGTAATCCTGGACTGCCATCACGTTAACATCATAACCACGGGCACGCAGTTGCACCGGTTCGTTTGCCAGGTAGACAACCACGGCGTCCACCGTGCCGCTCACCAGGCTTTCCACCTGGGTGAACCCAATGGACACCAATTTATAATCATTTGCTTCAAGTCCAGTCTGAGCTGCAAGAGCTTCCATCCCGATGTAGTTAGCGCCGTACAAGCCTGGTAAACCAATCTCTTTTCCTACCAGGTCGGCAGGCTCGCTGATTTCCGATTCTTTGAGGGCAACAACGCCCACCGGGTAATCTCTGTACCAGGTAGCAACCGATAACACAGGCAGGCCTTGCTCACGACTGAGCAAAACTTGTTCGCCGGATGCGATCATAAATTGGTGAAAATTCGAGCCCACCAAAGCCACCATGTCAGCCTCGTTTCCGTAGGCAAGTTTTATATTCAGCCCTTCCTCAGCGAAGAAACCTTTATCAATTGCAACATACATCGGCGCAAACTGGATGTTGGGAATGTATGTCAGGTTAAGTGTGACCTCTTCCAGTTCATTGCTATTTTCGGTTTTACAGGACGAAAGAACGAGAAGAAAAATCAGAATTGTTAGAGGTATTATCGTTTTTTTCAAGGTATCTCCATTTTAAATCTCTTGCCAGGTCTGCCATTTTAAGGCACGCCGCTCGAGGAATAAAACAATACTATAAAGGCTGGCAGCCAGAAATATCAGGCTGAATACAGCTACAAAAACGAGCGCGGTGTCGTATTGACCCCGCCCCAGGTTAATCAGGTAGCCCAGACCGCGGTCGGACCCTACCAATTCTCCCACAATCGCCCCAATAACCGAGAGGGTTGCCCCCACGCGCAGCCCACCTAAAAGAACAGGCAAAGAAGCAGGAATTTCGAGATGCCGCAGTATCTGCCATTTATTGGCTTTAAAGGAATCCATTAACTCTCTTAAATCTTGCGAAACCTGGCGCATTCCTACCAGCACGTTTACCAAAACAGGGAAGAATACCGTCAGCGAACAAATCAGTACTTTAGATAACAGCCCCGGTCCAAACCAGATGATGATCAGGGGCGCAATTGCCACGACCGGTACTGACTGACTGCCAACCAGGAAGGGAGAGAACAATTTTTCGAGCACTGGTGTTTTTGAAAGGATGTAACCCAAAATCGAGGCTGTCACACTCCCAAAAAACAAGCCGAGGGCAAGTTCCAATAAGGTGTAGGAAGTGTTGTGCCACCACATTCCGTTCTTGAGAATTTCTAAAAACTTTGACCAAACCATTGCCGGGCTGGGCAAGATAAATGTAGGTAAGTTCAACAGGGTATAAAGCAATTGCCAAATCCCAAGAAAGAGGAGCAGCGATAAAAGAGGCAAGATCCAGCGCTGCTGGTTAATCTTTTGCCACAAAGGGTTTTCTGGTTGAGTCTTCGTTCGCGTTGCCATGATTCGTCAAGGCTAATTGTACAGGCTTTTTGTTTCTGTAGAGAACGCGATCCTGCCCTGGGGGTGTTCCATTCCGACAAGACCTCAATTGTAGGAAACGCGATCCTGCCCTGATGAGGGTGTCCCGTTCCGAACTACGCTAATGTTCTCGCGTATCCGCCAAGCGGGGCATTACTTCTTTCGCACAAGTCAACAATCCTCAAATTTGGTGGTGGGAGCAACTACTGCTTGTCATGACCCCCACCGCACAACGCAAGCTGCCACTCAACAGACTTACGGACACCTTTATTCACCTTCAAACTGGCAACGTGCGAACAAATCCGACTATAATACTGCCAAGATGACAATATCACCATTTAAACCCAAAAACATCATGCTCATGCCCAATACCGCCGTTCCTAAAGCGAACATTCTGGCAGATCAGGTCAGAGCATATTTAACAAACGCTGGCATTTCTGTGAAGTCTTTCAATTTTGACTTTGAATCTCCAAAAATTATCCCGGACTTAAATAATATCGACCTCCTTATCGTGATTGGCGGTGATGGCAGTTTGTTGAGAGCCGGGCATTTCTGCGCCCCGCTGGGTATTCCCCTGCTCGGCATCAAGTCGGGCCGCCTGGGTTTTTTGGTGGAACTAAACGAGTCTGAGCTCGAACAAAAATTGGAAAAATTGTTAAAGGCAGAATATCGCCTGGAACGACGCCTGATGCTAAAAACAGAGTTGTTTTCTCACGATTCCCTCAAATGTTCATGGGACGTGATCAACGAAGCGGTTGTTTGCAGGGGAAAAGATGTGCATCCGGTCGAAGTGCGCGTTGACCTAAATGAAGGCTATATGAACTCTTATATTGCCGATGGCGTCATTGTAGCAACTGCAACCGGCTCAACAGGTTATGCGCTTGCTGCTGGCGGACCAATTTTGCCCCCTGAACTGCGAAATATGCTGATTTTGCCAATTGCGCCGCATCTCAGTCTGGACCGGGCTGTAGTTTTAGCTGAAGGCGCAGAAGTAAACCTTTACCCTTCTATCATTCACGATGTTGTCATCAGTATTGATGGGATGGACCCAATAATGCTGGCAGAAGGTGACCGCGTCCATATCCAGGCAAACCAGCATTCTTTGCTGATGGTACGCTTTGGCGAGCCCAATTACTTCTATCGAAACTTAGCGGCTGTGATGCAGCGAAACCCTGTTCTGGAAACGGAAAAGAATGGCTGACACAAACAATACTCAGTCGGAAATTTCAGAAATGAATTCTGACGACACACCTGTGCTTCGTTGTAATCGTTGTGGAAAACCCATAACACCTGAAACCGCAGTCCTGACACCAACCGGTTATCGTTGTCAGGATTGCATTCGCCAACAACAGAAAGTTTTTGACAATACCAAGTGGATGGACGTGGTGATCGGTTTCCTTATTTCCGGTATTATTGCTTTCGCGGGCAGTTGGTTTGTGCCCAGGCTGGGGTTTTTCACAATATTGATTGCCCCCGGAATAGGCACTTTGATCTATAAAGCAGTTCGGCTCGCTGTCAAGCAGCGCCGCAGCAAACTGTTAAACAGCTCGATACTGGCAGGCGCCTTGATTGGCAGCCTGCCGCTGTTAGTACCAGCAATGCTGAATGTAATTACTATGTCCACTGAATTAATATCAGTCCTTGGCAACCTTACGCCCCTGATCTGGCGTGTCGTTTACACGGTGTTGGTTGCAACCACTGCTTATGCTCAGACAAAAGGCATTCGCCTTTGAGGTAATATGCTTCGAGAATTACATATTCAGAATTTTGCGATTATTACCGACCTGACCCTGAAATTCGAACCGGGTTTGGTGGTTTTGACTGGCGAAACTGGTGCGGGTAAATCCATCATCCTTGACGCTCTCAGCGCGGTTCTTGGAACCAGGGTGGATAGCGGACTGGTTCGTGCCGGCAGCAACCAGGCATTTGTTGAAGCAGTGTTTGAAATGGACGATGCCACGCTGGATACGCTGAAACCATTACTGGAGCAGGAAGGGCTGCAGGAAGAAGAACGCTTTTTGACCCTCTCACGTGAGATACGGATGGAAGGTCGTTCTATCGCCCGGGTGAACGGACGCAGTGTCAACCTGAGCATTCAATCCGAAATTGGAGCCGCTCTGGTGGATGTACATGGTCAATCCGAACACCTTTCTCTTCTGAAAGTGAAAAGTCATCGCCAATTGTTGGACCGTTTCGCAGGCAATTCCATTCTTTTGCAGGAATATCAAAAGCATTACCGAATTTGGTCTGACCTAAAAGATGAATTGCTCGAGTTAGAGCGTGTACAGTCCAATGCCGAAGAGAGGGCAGACATCCTGCGCTACCAGATCGGTCAGATAGAGGCGGCAAAACTCAAACCAAACGAGGAAGAAAACCTCCTGAAGGAGCGGATGAGATTAGCCAATGCAGAAACATTGAGTCGCTATGCCCAATCTGCACTGCAGACCCTTGATGAAACTTCACCAGACACAAACTCTGTCACCGATTTGCTTGGTTCTGTCTCGCATGATCTTGCCTCACTCGCAAAGATCGACCCACAAATGCAAACTCTTGCAGACCAGGCAGAAACGGCTTTGAGCAGTTTGACTGATGTTGCCTATGAATTGCGCCACTACAGTGAACAAATAGAATTTAATCCTGCCAGGTTGGATCAGATAGAGCTACGGATAGATTTGATCAACTCCCTCAAAAAGAAACATGGCGGCAGCATCGAGTCCGTGCTCAAATTTTTTGCATCTGCACAGGATGAGTTAAGCAAAATCGAAGGTGTAGAAGGGCAGATAAAGGAAGTCAGCCAAAAAATACGCCAGATTAAAGAAACTCTCGCAAAAGATGCATTGGAATTAAGCGAAAGCCGACAGCAGGCCGCCAACAAAATGCGCGCCCAAATGGAAGAGCAATTGTCGCTCCTGGAGATGAAGAAAACCAGGCTAAAGGTCCTGATTGATCAACAGGAAGACAATTTAGGGCTGCCCATTAAAAATGGAATTGCTTTTGATCTTAACGGAATCGATAAAGTTGAATTATTGATCGAAACCAATCCGGGAGAAGGGTTTAAACCATTGGCGAAAATTGCATCAGGCGGCGAGACCTCACGCTTAATGTTAGCTTTAAAAGAAGTGCTGGCTGAAGCCGACCAAATCTCCACCCTGGTTTTCGATGAAATAGACAGTGGCATTGGTGGTCGAGTCGGAATGACGGTAGGTTCCATGCTGTGGCAGTTGGGAAGGCACCACCAGGTCATGTGTGTTACTCATTTGCCCCAGTTGGCAGCTTTTGGAGACCAACACTTTAAAGTGGATAAGAAAAATCTGGACGATCGTACCATTACACAGGTCCAGGAAGTCACAGGCGAGCGGCGAGTAACTGAATTGGCCGAGATGCTTGGCTCTCCTGGTGAGCAAAGCGTTCAAACAGCCAGAGAATTACTCTCTTCAGTGGGCAAATTTACGAGTACAATTCAAGAGTAGTAACACCAAAAAAACCAACACAGGTTGGAACCTTTTTATAACAAATTGAATAGCACTTATCGTGTAAAAAAGGAGAGTTATGCCAAGTTCAAACGAGATTCTCGCAGTCATCTTAGGCGGAGGGCAGGGTAAACGCTTATATCCACTTACCGCGGAACGTGCAAAACCAGCTGTCCCGATCGCTGGAAAATATCGCTTGATCGACATTCCAATCAGTAACTGCATTAATTCCGGTATTTTTAAAATTTCAGTGCTCACCCAATTCCTGTCTGTCTCTCTGCACCGGCATATCAGCCGTACCTATAATTTTGACAACTTCCATTCCGGCGGCGTCCAGGTTTGGGCTGCTGAACAAACTATGGAAAACACCGACTGGTATCAGGGTACTGCAGATGCTGTCCGAAAACAGCTTCAGGAAATTCGGAGTTCAAACGCGAAACACGTCCTGATCCTGGCTGGCGACCATCTATATCGCATGGACTACGCAAAAATGGCAGATTTTCACATTGAAAACAATGCCGATATAACCGTGGCTGTTCAACCCGTACCCAAAGATGAAGCTTTTCGCTTTGGGATCCTCAAACGAGATGAAGATGGGCGCATCACCCGCTTTGCGGAAAAGCCCAAAGACCCGGCGCTGCTGTCAGAACTGGTGAGCCGGGATGACCCTGAATCTCCCTATTTGGGATCAATGGGTATTTACATGTTTCGGATGGACACACTCCTGGATGTCTTACGTCCTGATTATAGCGATCATAAACTGGATGACTTTGGTGGCGATATCATCCCATCTATGATTCACCGAGGTAAACCTGTTTACGGTTTCAATTTTGAAGGATACTGGAGAGATATCGGTACCATTCGTACCTTCTACGAGACCAACCTAGAATTAGCCGAGGACAAACCCGCTTTTGATTTTTATGACCCTAAAAATCCAATTTTTACTCATCCCCGCTTTTTGCCTGGAAGTCGTGTAAATGGCTGTGTATTAAAACAGGTTCTGATCGCTGAAGGATCAGAGATCAACGCAGATATGATTGACCATTCCGTCATCGGTCTGCGCTCTGTTATCGGAAATGGAACTGTGATCAAAGACACAATCGTTATGGGTTGTGATTATTATGGCGTTTTGAACAACGGCGCCCCCCTTGGAATTGGACAAAATTGCAATATTCAAGGCGCGATCATTGACAAAAACGCCAGCATTGGTGATAACGTTGTTATCAAACCCTTCCCGATGGGACACGAAAGCGATCACCCACTTTACAAAGTCCGCGAGGGTATTGTGATCATTCCGAAGAACACAACCATCCCTGCCGGCACCTTGATTCAGCCATAAATTAGAGTAAATGATGAACAAGCCCGCATTCTGAGATTGCGGGCTTTTATTTACATATTTTTCACAAAACGGATCAACCTTTAGATAATGATTTTATTTCATACTGAAAAATGACCAGGAAGACATCAAACTATAAACAGCTACCCCAAAAGCCACCGAAACATTAAGAGATGTCTTTTGCCCTGCCATCGGAATATACAGCACTCTATCAGCAAGCGACAGGATGCCAGGGTCAACCCCTGCCGGCTCACTACCGACCACCAGCGCAACTTTGGCTGGCGGTTTGCCTGTCTGCGGTGTAGAAAACAAGTTCTCAGCCTCCTCCAGACACTCCAGAGCTATGATTTGATAGCCATCATTTTTTAAATGCTCAATTACCCGGACCGCATTGGTGTGTGCTGACCATGCCACCCGCTCTTCAGCCCCCAGAGCTGATTTTGAAAGAGCGTTATTCTTTTCAGGTGATGGCGTCAACCCGCAGAGGTACAATTGTCGTATTCCTGCTGATTCGCTGGTTCGAAACATGGACCCTACATTATTTGCGGATCGGATATTATCCAGCACTCCGACAAAGTGTTTGTCAGCAGGTGGGTTCCACTTGGGCTGCCATTGCCCGATTTGCGGAACGACTTTTTGCAAATCCGCCCCGCAAAGGGGGCAGACCTTTCCTTCAAATATGGATAAGTCAAGCGGAAAGCGGAAGCCGCAATCGGGGTTTAGACATTCAAGAAAAAATAATCGGCTTGCCATAGCAATATTTTATCTGAGAAACGGAAGTTAAAATGTTAGTCGCCTGGGTGAGGGGGGCACCCAAGCGACTAACAATAAAAGTATACACAAAGTATCAGTTAAAACAAGGCGTTTTGGGAAAAACAGCCAAAAATTACACTAAATTTACACAAAACACACAATTGTTAAACAAATGTTAATAAATAAGCCCTTAGTCTGAGGTTCTTATCGCCTGACCTTCGTGTGTACAGTAGGGTAAAACGGTGTAACCTTGCAGCAACAATTCATGCAAAATCAACTCCAAAGCTCTAATCGTGTTCGAACGGTCTAATCCGGCGTCATGCATCAGGATCACTTTTTGCGGCTCCAAGGAAGCTCTGATATGGCTTAATATTTCCTCAGGACTCAACCCCAACCAATCTTTTGTGTCAATATTCCACATCGAAACCTCATAGCCCAATGCTTCAGCATTAGAGACAAGCAGCTCACTCTTTGTTCCATATGGCGGACGCATACACCGCCCAAATTGCTGGATAAGCGCTTGGTCTTCTCCCAAAGCCTGCATAATAGCCATTTCTGTATCATGGATCTCATTGTAAAAGTAGCCGTATCCAACTCCGGAAAGATCAAAATGATTAAAGCCGTGGACAGCAATGGTTTGCCCCCGTCTGGCAACTTCTCTCACGATCTCAGGGTGGCTGACGACATTGCAACCGACCATGTAGAAGGTGGCACCTGCCTGGTAACGCTCCAAAATATTGAGAATTTGGATCGTCCATTCAGGATCAGGTCCGTCATCAAACGTCAAATAGACGATATTTGCTGGATCTTTAGGCGGAAGGATTTCTTGAACTTGTTCATCTTTATCTGCGTTAATTGGTAAGAGAGGGCTTATCGCTGACGAGGAAACATTGGCAAAAGTCGAACCTTGCGTCTCCGCTTGGGCCATATGCGCAGGCTGAAACCACATTGTGAAGACAATTGACAGGCAGATAATGATTTTGCAAATCTTCGTCAAGGTCACGACAACCACTTATTCCCTATCTTGGTTCAAAACGTTTCAATTCGATATAGACTCAATCAGTATCCTTGGTATCGCGTGCCAGTCACTACCATTATTGTCAGTCATGAAGATTCTGTTCTGCAAGACAGTGTCAGGCGAAATAGTTGTAGTTAAATAACCAAGGGCTTTGTTGACCATGCTCAAGGAAACCGGTGTAAGTCCGCTCGGAAGCACTGCAGACACATCCTGCCAGGTCAACCCACCGTCCAATGTCTGCAGCATCCTACCCTCACCGTAAGCCAGCCCAGTATTAAGGCTGCCAAAACCAGAAAATTCAACATTTTCAAGGGTAGACAGGTATTTAAAACTTGCGCCTGCATCATTTGAAGAGCAGAAATGGGTGCCCATCTGGCCGTTTTCAAGATAAGCTCTGATCGGTACGATCACATCTTGATTACTGAGTCGGATAATATCCATAGGGTCCAACTCGCTGTTCTCTGAATCCGGCAACCCTTCACACTCGACCTGGCTCCAAGAAACCCCTCCATTTTCGGAACGGAAGAGATAGAGCGAGCCAGGCATTGGACGGCTCCCGCCAACCAGAGCGATATTTTTATCGATTAACGAAAAAGAACTCTTGATTCCGGAAGAAGGCAAGCCGTGATCATCAACCGACGAAGGATCGTGTTTAAAAACCTCTGACCAGGTTGTGCCAGCATCTTCTGTGGTATAGATGCTTACATAGTGAGATCCCGCTCCAACGCCCATATCAGAAACGATCATGCCCTCGTTTTCGCTAATGAACGCCATATTCCCGCAAGAAAAATTCAAATTGATGTTTTTCCAGCTTCTGCCGCCATCAGTGGTGGTGTAGAGGACCGACGACGATTCAATTTTAGGCTGGCAAACCCAACCAAATCGGCCATCGAGCACTGCCAGGAAGACTGAGCCTGCCCTGTCAGGGCTATCCAGACCCGCTGGCGTCACATTTATCCAATGTTCGCCATAATTCGTGGTGTTGTAGATCTCTGATTGCTCCAGGTTGGTCGCCCAACCACTGCCTTCATCAAACATATAAGTTTTAAAGAGAGGTGAGTAATAAACCGGCGTTTCTGTAGGGGGTTGGACGGTAACGCTTGGCGCTGGTGTTTCTGTCACGGGCATTTGAACACATCCCGCTAGTAACAAACTAAATATCAGGAATAAGGAAAACGCAAATTTTTTCATGTTGACTCCAATACTTTCTTACAAGCTAAGGCTGCAAAATCTGTGCCGAGAGTCCTCTTAGCCATCTTTTTGGTTGACAATTTTCGACTAAATTAGATAAACCTATAGCAATAGGACCAAAAACAAGCACCTATGGTTCCATTTTTGTGGTTACTAATTTTAAAGTCTCTTCCAAACCCACCAGCGATACTCTAATCAGACAAAGAAAGGAAATAATAATGTTTCACGTGAAACAATCCCTAAAATTTAATCCATTGCTGATGTTTCACGTGAAACTATCTTCTGGCAGTCTGTCCTTTTTACCCTGGTAATTAAAGCCTGGAACGAACCCGACGGCATATGAATTGCAATAAGATTATTCGTTCACCCCATTTCGCGATTGCCTCGTGTAGTGATTGTGGATGGCGAACTTTACTGTGAAAACGTCGGATTGCCTTACGGCAATTTCGTACTACTAAAGACAATTTACCGACCACCTACCAGAATTCCATGCCGTGTTTCTCAGATGACCTGCTTGAGTCGTAAAGCAACAACTTGTTAGGAGTGAAATAGGGGCGTGATGCTTTATGAGAACTTAAGACCATAATTTATTCCAATCGTTGATGTCAAAACGCGGTAATTAAGTGAAACCATCCCAGTCGGCTCTTCCTGTTCGTTGCTTGGACAGTGCAAGGACTAAGCTGTCCTGGAGAGTCAAATGCAAGAAAGAGCATGGATCGGTCAAGATTCGATTTTTGATTATTGCTGGGTTCGGGGATTAAAAGAGAAAATGTCCTCGGCGCAAGTTGAATAAGTGCCCTTGGGGTACTCTCTGTTTTTTTTGAATGGTTGGGGATTAAAGAAAAAATGTCCTCGGCGCGAGCCGAATAAGTGCCCTTGAGGTACTCGATTTTTTGAATGGTTGGGGATTAAAGAAAATATATCCTCGGCGCAAGTTGAATAAGTGCCCTTGGGGTACTCGCTATTTTTTGAATGGTTGGGGATTAAAGAAAAAATGTCCTCGGCGCGAGTCGAATAAGTGCCCTTGAGGTACTCTATATTTTTTGATCGTTGGGGGATGAAAGAAAAAATGTCCTCGGCGCGAGTTGAATAAGTACCCTTGGGGTACTCTTTATCTTTTGAATGGTTGGGGATTAAAAGAAAAAATGTCCTCGGCGCGAGTCGAACGCGCAACCGTCTGCTCCGCAAGCAGGTGCTCTATCCATTAAGCTACGAGGACGTTTTGCTGTAAGGACAGTTATTCTAACCCTGAATTAAATTCAGGTCAAGGGAAATTTGACAGGCTGGACTTCATGATGGATTTCCTCCAGTAAACTTCCCCTACATCAAAAAGCAAGTCAAAACAGAATCCTCAACTTACCCTACTGCCTTAACCTCAATTAATGCGCATAGGTATAAATAATATTATCAAAGTCGGGAAAACGATTCGAAAGAAAGGAAATCCAATTGATTGCACAAACCTTCAGCGCTGCAGAACGCCTCTAATTACTGCGGTTGCTACTCAAGAAAGGCACTCTTTTCGACTTTTTCTCGTTTATACTCAAGAGCAGACTTTACCGTCACTCACCCATATTCAACGACGGAAAAGGAGGAAGCTTTGAAACAACTCATCACAGGCGATGAAGCCATCGCCCGGGGTGCATGGGAGGCTGGCGTTCGTTTCGCTGCTGGCTACCCTGGCACACCCAGCACGGAAATCCTTGAAAATATCGCAACATATCCAGAAATCCACTCGGAGTGGGCAACCAACGAGAAAACTGCCCTCGAATCAGTGATCGGTGCTTCCATTGCTGGCGCTCGCTCGCTGGCAGCAATGAAGCATGTTGGTCTCAACGTTGCTGCTGACCCTTTCTTCACATTTGCCTACATCGGGGTCAATGGCGGGGCAGTTGTCATCACTGCCGATGAGCCCGGGCAATTCTCTTCGCAAAACGAGCAGGATAACCGCAACTACGCCAAAGCCGCTATGACGCCCATGTTCGAGCCCTCCGATAGCCAGGAATCCAAAGACATGCTGATTGAGGCGTTCGAAATCAGCGAAAAACACGATATCCCCGTCCTCCTGCGTATGACTACCCGGGTCTGCCATTCCAAAAGCATGGTCGAGATGGGCGATCGCCAGGAAGTGCCGCTCAAACCGTATGTAAAAGACATTAAAAAGTATGTCGCCGTGCCCGCCAATGCCCGCCCGATGAAGGTCAAGATCCAACAACATCGCGAAATCCTGAAAGAATATAGCAACAACTGCCGTTGGAACCGGGCAGAATATCACGATACCAAAATTGGCATCATCTGCTCAGGCGATTGTTACCTGTATGCCCGCGAAGTCTTTGGCGATGGCGCTTCTTACCTTAAACTGGGTTTCACCAATCCCTTACCGGATCAGATGATCCTGGATTTTGCCTCCAAAATTGAGAAAATCTACATTATTGAGGAAAACGACCCCTACATCGAGCAGCATGTGCGTGCCCTGGGGGTGGCGTGCGATGGGAAAAACCTCTTCCCGCTCAACGGAGAGATGACCCCTGAGGTCATCCGCCGTGTAATTTATGGTCAGGAGTACCCTTTTGACGAGGAACTGCAGGCGCTTGTGGTCGCTCGACCACCCACGCTTTGTTCCGGCTGCCCCCACCGCGGCTTTTTCTATGAACTCGGAAAACGCAAGAAAATCATGGTTTCGGGCGATATCGGCTGTTACACGCTTGCTTCCGGTGCTCCTTATAACGCGATGGAAACAACCGTTTGCATGGGTGCCAGCATCAGCCTTGGTCATGGAGCGCAACAGGTGTTCGATATGATTGAAGGCGAAAAACCGCGCGTGGTCTCTGCAATTGGAGATTCCACCATTTTCCACACCGGCATCAATTCGCTGCTCGATTCAGCGTATAACCGCAGCAACCTGATCACAGTCATCCTCGATAACCGCATTACCGCCATGACCGGTCAGCAAGAAAACCCTGGTTCTGGCTACACCATCGCGCGCGAAGTGACCGAAGTTGTCAACATTGAAACGCTTGTAAGCGCCATGGGCATTAAAAATGTGCGCACCATCAACCCCAACAAGCTCGACCAGGTCAATGAAACCCTGGACTGGGCACTTGGTATGCAGGAACCTTCTGTAATCATTACGCGCTGGCCTTGCGCCCTCAAGAAACAAGCCCCATGGGATCTCGAAGAGTTCCAGGGAGCTTTTACTGAAACCTATTTCGTGGACGAATCGGTCTGCATCGGCTGCCGCAAATGTACCCGCACAGGTTGCCCGGCGGTCGTCTTCCAATTTGACAGGAAAAAATCGTCCATCGACCCCGACAAATGCGTTGGATGCAGCGTGTGCGCGCAGGTTTGCCCGGTGCAGGCTATCCAGAAAGTGGAGGCGTAAATGAGCACAAAAAACATTTTGCTAACCGGTGTAGGTGGTCAGGGAACAATTTTAGCCAGCAAGCTGCTGACCAATGGTCTGATCGAAGCTGGTTACGACGTGAAAATGAGCGAAGTCCACGGCATGTCGCAGCGCGAAGGACCCGTCCTTACCCATGTTCGTTATGGAGAAAAAGTCTATTCGCCTATTGTCGAGAAGCGTAAAGCGGATTTGATTGTGGGTTTTGAAGAGCTGGAAGTGCTGCGCAATCTCGATTACCTGCGTGACGACGGCGAAGGCATTGTGATTTTCAACAGGGTGCGCGTTAATCCCATTGGCGTACAGATGGGCAAGGATAAATACCCGACCAATGGTGAGGAGTTGATCCGTGCTCGCGCTGGCAAGCTCATCGCTCTGGATGGTCAGGCGAAAGCGCGTGAACTGGGCAACCCGCGGGTAATGAACATCATCCTATTGGGGGTGTTGATCCGAGAGCTTGGGTTAGAGCACATTGACTGGAACCGGATTATTGCCCAAAATGTCAAGGAAAAATACGTCCCGCTCAACCAGCAGGCGTTGCAAGTTGGGTTGAACCACAAATAGAAGATAATTTGTAAACGCTCAAACGGTACTTGTCGCATGGGATAAATTGATTTAGCCAGATGACGAGTATCGTTTTTGTTTTCGCCTGCAATCGACAACCGGGGTTAAATTGATCTTTCAATATGTGGATAGGCAGTTATTCAAAAGTAAACCTAGCAAAATTAGACGAACCCAATATAATTCATTTATGGCTCCGAAAGATCAATTGAAAGTTCCAGAAGATATCTCATCCGAAGAAGAGTTGAATGAATGGATAAATTTACGGCTTGAGAAGTTTGGCGAGAACATTAGTTCTAATCAAGAGGTCAAATTATTTCGCGCAATAACCCGGTTCTGTCGTAATAAGGAAAATCAGAGATTTTTTCAAGCTGAAACTGTCAAATATTATGAAAGAAAATTAGTTTATGCATTGATGGAACATGGCTGGGAGCTGAAGCGGGACCCTAGATATGTTAATTCAAAAGCTTTAAGAAATTTTAAAGAAGCGTTGCGTATTACCCCTGAAAATCCTTTAGCTTGTTACCGGATAGGACACCTCAAGCTAAAAGAGGACAAAAAAGGAGAAGCAATCGGTTTTTTTTCTATGGCTCTTGACTTAAGTAAGGATGACATAGATATCCCTCAACAAATTAAACTAAATTCGTTACAAATTAAGAACGCACGTGGTTTATCCCTTGCTTTGCTGAGTGAATTGTCCAATTTTTTTTATGATCCATTTGAATTCCTATTTTCACCCAACCAAATTGAAAAACTCCAGCAATTTCTTCGCTCAACGGTAGAAAGCCAGGTAGTTTACACCTATGCTGTGAAGGATAATAAGCCGTCAGAAATTAAATCCATTTCACTCGATGAGTATGATAATCTGATCAAAAAAACTCAAAAAGAACCCAATGCCCTGGTCATCGATCGATTCAATGATCCACCAGTAGTTCGTTATCTTCACAATGATTCGAGGAATCTCGTTTCAACAAATAGCCAATGGAAATATTTGCTTTTTACACTGGGATTTGAACCGAATTATGAATTTTCAACCATCCCAAACACATGCACACAAACAATAGGGCGTTTAAACCAAACCCTCAATAGACTAGGGGTTGGTAGATCATTGAATATTGACTATTCCAGAAATACTGGGTTTTCGGTTGTTAGCGATGTGACAGTTCATTATTTCAGAAAAATAACACACTGAACTCAAGCAGTTCGAATTTTCCAAGTGCAATGACAGGGTGTCATCCCCCAAGTGGATAATTCTCTATGAAAAAAAATCAAAGGAGAATTGAGAAATGAAAACAAATTACGATTGGTATGATTTATTAGTCTTGACCGGCTTTATGCCTCAGAAGGACTACCAGGAGGGTGCTACGCTATCTTTAAACAACAGTGATGATAGCGACTTTTTGGATTCACTATTAGAGAAAACCAAGGCTGAGTTTAAAAGAGATTGGGGTCTTTACGGGTTTAGTTCTACTCCTCCAAAGGCAAGCGAATGGTTTATGGGCATCTCCGAACTAGTGGGTGGGATGGAAAGTGGCTCTGATGTTCATGCGGCAAACATAGAGTTTCCGCTCAATGCGGTTGTGATGCAATTTAAACGCTTGAATTTGAGTACTGTAGAAAGCTGTAAGGGCTTTCACAATCGCCACCAACAATACGGCCCCACGCGTTATCGGGGTGCTTATGTCAAGTTTTTAACCTGGCGCGGGGCTTTCATTGCTGAAACAGTACTCAAATCAGGCGGATATTGTTGTGAACTTGACCCTAATAAGCGTTTGTTTATTAACGAAGGCACCGATGGAATTCTTGACCTTGGATTATTGCTCAACGGAATTCCCGATGTCTATCACTATCGCAAACCACTGCTTGAAAAGCGGGAACGTCGCCTTATGGGTCTTCTAGAGATTCCTGGCGCAAGCGGAAATGAGCAGGCGATTGGGGAACATCTCATGACAATTTTGAAAAACCGTCTGGATTCGGTTTGGACGGATGATGCTGGGAATGTTTTAGGAGAATTGTCTATTCCTGGAGGACGTGGTAATGTTCCCACTCTGTTACTCTCAGCACATATGGATGTGAAAGACTCCTCTGGAGAAGGAAAGGAAATTCTAAGGGAGAAGAACATGCTGCGGAGAGATGGCGGAATCTTAGGCGCAGACGACAGAGCGGGGATAGCCGCAATAATCAACGTTGTCGACATAGTGAAACAGTATAAAATCGGTTGTCACTTGAAGTTTGCTTTCACCGTGTATGAAGAAAAAGGTCAAATAGGTGCAAACGCTATCGACAAATCGTTCTTCGAAGGCGTGGACTTCGCCATTTCTCTGGACCGTCGAGGAGAAAACGATATAGTCGTTCGTTCCAACAATGGATATGAATATTGTGATGAAACGCAAACAGGGTTTATTACTCGATTGTCAAAATGGTTATGGAACAATAGTCGTTATCACTATAAGCCAGTGACCGGTGGCATATCTGACTTGGTTGTTTGGTCACAGCTTGGTGTTCCGAGTGCGAATCTTTCGATCGGTTACAAAGACGAGCACACCGAGGATGAACACTTAAACCTTGCAGCCTGGCATCGTACGCAAGACCTTTTACTGGATATTATTTCGTATAAGACAGCGACTGCTTCTCGTCGAAGGTAAACTCCTCAATCCAAAGCCTCCTTAATCTGGGGGCTTTGACTTTTCCAAGCCAATAAACCTTATTTTATTTACTCTAACTAATCGAACGTAGGTTTGACATCTACCCTATTCTGCTTATAATTCAAATACTGAATTATATGGAAAACGAATTTACTACTGAAGAATCCACGCATGCGCTCGAATTGCTCACGCACATCGAAGCCAACCCCGACATCAACCAGCTAACCCTGGCAGATGAACTTGGCGTTGCCGTTGGCACCATCAACTGGCACCTCAAACGTATGATCGCTAAGGGTTACGTCAAGGTCAAGCGTGCCCAGCGTAAAAAGTTGCGTTACATTATCACACCCGAGGGCATCGCCCTGCGCGCCTCATTAACGGTGGATTACATTAAAAACTCATTTGACCTCTACCGCCGTGTTCGTGAGCGCACCAACCTCTGCCTGGAACAGTTGCAAGCAGCGGGCTACGAAAGTGTGAACGTGCTGGGCGAAGACGAAGTGGCTGAGGTTGTGCGCCTGACTTGCCTGGAGCAGGGCGTAACGATTACGAATGACGCACAAGCGCCACAAATCCATATTGAAGGTATTAAACTTGCACTAAAATTACCTGAGGCTGCGCAAACCCCCGCAGCCACTATTGAAGACATAAATCGAGGTGATCATGGATAAGGAATTGGACCTTTCCACTCAACGCGTCTGCGTTACTGGTGGTGCCGGCTTTTTGGGAACACACCTGATCGAAAAATTAAAAGAACACGGCGCAAACGAAATATTTGTGCCAACCTATCCGGAATACGATCTGGTCAAGGAAACTGATATCTTGCGGATGATCAACGATGCCAAACCGGATGTGATCATTCACCTGGCAGCCAAAGTAGGTGGAATCGGTGCCAACCGGGAAAAACCGGGTGAGTTCTTTTACGATAACCTGATGATGGGCGTCCAGCTTATTCACCATGCCTGGCAGATGGGTGTGGACAAATTCGTCGCTATTGGCACGATTTGCGCCTACCCCAAGTACACTCCGATCCCCTTCAAAGAAGAGGATCTCTGGAACGGTTATCCTGAAGAAACGAATGCTCCCTATGGTCTGGCAAAAAAGATGCTGCTGGTGCAATCCCAGGCTTACCGTGAGCAATATGGCTACAATTCGATTTTCCTGCTGCCAGTGAACCTTTATGGTCCGGGTGACAATTTCAATCCAGCCAGTTCGCACGTCATTCCCGCCCTGATCCGTAAATGCCTGGAAGCCAAAGAACAGAACGCTTCCGAGATCGTAGCCTGGGGCGATGGCTCTCCCACCCGCGAATTTATCTATGTCGATGACGCTGCTGAGGGAATCACCCTCGCAACTATGCGCTATAACAGTTCTGATCCGGTCAATATCGGCTCAAATTTTGAGATCTCAATCAAAGACCTGACCGAGTTGATCGCCCGTCTGACCGGTTTCGAAGGCGAGATTCGCTGGGATATAAGCAAACCCAACGGTCAACCCAGGCGCAAGCTTGACACTTCCCGCGCCAAAGAGCGCTTCGGGTTCGAAGCCAAAACAAACTTTGAGGCTGGGCTGCGTCGTACTATTGAGTGGTACGCTAATGAAAGGGCAAATGGTCGAGGCTAAACCGCTTACCTCCAACCAGGTGGTCACCATCAAACCAGCCAAAGGCTGGTTGGGCATCGACCTGCAAGAGCTCTGGCATTACCGCGAGCTGATCTACTTTCTCACCTGGCGGGATATCAAGGTGCGCTACAAGCAGGCTGCCCTGGGCATTGCCTGGGCAATCCTGCAGCCCGTCTTGACCACTGCGATCACCTCGATTGTCTTTGGCTACCTGCTAAAAGTCGATAGCGGTAACCTGCCTTATCCGGTTTTTACCCTGGCAGCCTTGCTTCCCTGGCATCTCTTTCAACTTTCACTGCAAAAAAGCAGTATAAGTCTGGTGGGCAATGCCAATCTGATCACCAAAATCTACTTTCCTCGTGTGATCATCCCGCTTTCATCGGTTTTAGCTGTTTTGGTAGATTTCGGGATTTCTTTGATCATCTTGTTCGCAGCCATGGCTATTTTTAAAGTCCCCCTGACCTGGACAGCCCTTTGGCTGATCCCGCTTACCCTCCTGACCGTTTTGGCTGCCCTGGCAGTTGGTTTATGGCTCTCGGCTCTCAACGTCCAATATCGCGATATTCAGCAAATGGTTCCATTTTTGCTGCAGATCTGGATGTATGCCACCCCG
>Ga0334882_1001645_pt1 | contig 25791 bp, 29 predicted proteins | sample GraSluR1_MG_5_FD_207226 | JGI IMG/M metagenome (GOLD analysis project Ga0334882, IMG submission 207226) | Sludge microbial communities from methane-producing bioreactor in Wageningen University, Netherlands - Granular Sludge_15_04-R1 | ecosystem: Engineered > Bioreactor > Anaerobic >...
CATGGCCCGCCTTCCACTGGTGAAGAAGGTCGGACAGGCCATTCGCTTCTCCATCCGCTACGGCGGGGAAGCGGAAATTCCGCTGGTTTCGGACAAGAATTGCGGGGAAGCCGCCGGAAGCCGCGGCTCTCAGGCCCTTCCAGGCGTCTTCCACGACAAGGCATTCTTCGGGGGGAAAACCCAGAAGGTCCGACGCTTTCAAAAAGATGTCGGGGAAGGGTTTGTGTTTCATTCCCTCTCCGCCCACTATAGGAGGGGATGGAGCTCCACCTCTTTGAAGAACCTCGGAAACAAGTTCAGAGTCGGTGTTCGAAGCGATGATGCATGGTTTTCTGTCAAGAACCCATTCCAGAAGAGCCGGGGATTCAGGGAAGAGGGGAACAGCTCCGGCTCGGCAGAGTTTTCCGTACAGTTTTTTCTGAGAAGCTTTGAGAGCCCGCTGCTGCGATTCGCTGAATCCCATCTCCGAAAGGTGCTGTTCCGCCTCGCCCATGAAGGACCATCGATACCAGTACTCCTCTTCGGGTATTGGTTCGGCCGGCTGGAGCACGTCATTCCAGGTGTTTCTGTAAAAGGGTTCGCTGTCGGCAAGTACGCCGTCGAAGTCGAATATCACCGCCCCGCAACTGCCCCACAGACTCGGAAGTGACAAGAATAGCTCCCTTCGGCTTTGCACAAACGGAAGATGGGAATAATAATAGGTTTCCATATCTTGTGTCCCGGGGCTCGATCAGCCAGGAGGTGACTTTTGTACGGAAGTTTCGAAGAAATCAGACAAGCCGCTCTGGAGAGGGGCGGCGCAAGGGTTGCTGTTCCCATGGGCCACGACCCTGCATCCCTTGAGGCTCTGGTGACAGCAGCCAGGCAGGGGCTTCTGGAGGCGGTTGTCATCGCCCCCGCCGAACAGGTGCATCGAACCCTTGAGGGCCTCGGCATGAAACTTCCCCCCGGAGTTTCCGTTGAAGACCAGAATGATGAACAAGCCGCCGCCCTTCGAGCGGTTCAGCTGGTCAGCGAAGGCGGCGCAACCATGCTGATGAAGGGTCTTCTCAAAACTTCCACTTTCCTGAAGGCGGTTCTGGATGAGAAACTGGGCCTTCGAACCGGCGGAGTTCTAAGCCATGTCGCAGTGGTGCATGTTCCAAGACAGGATAGACTTGTGGCCATCACCGACGGTGGAATGAACATAAGACCCGACGCCGGTCAGGCCATGGACATTGTTCGCAACGCGGCTTTCGTGATCAGGCGCCTTGGCGCCGATTCGGCAAGGGTGGCTCTTATGGCGGCCATCGAGGCCGTAAACGACAAAATGCCGGAAACCCTTCTTTGGAAGGAGCTGGCGGAACGGGGCATACCGGGAATTCACATGGACGGTCCCATGGCGGTAGACGGCGCCATGGATCCCGATGCGGCGGCAATCAAGGGCATGACCGGGGAAGTGGCGGGGAAAGCCAATGTACTCGTGACGCCGGACATAGCCAGCGGCAACATTTTCGCGAAGGCATTCATGTACATGACCAACGCCCAGGTGGGCGGTCTGGTGGCGGGCGCCGCGGCTCCGGTGGTCATGCTCAGCCGCTCGGATACCCCCGAAACAAAGCTCAATTCCTTGGCGCTTGGGGTTGTCGTGTCTGGAGGCGGGCATGACTGATCGTATGATCCTTGCGGTGAACCCCGGCGGCACATCGACTAAAATCGGTCTCTTCCGCGATGCGGTCCCTGTGTTCGAGGAGAACATTCACCACGATCCGGAAGAGCTTTCATCAATGGGCTCCACATTCGGACAGCTGGATCACAGAAAGAACCTGGTGCTTGAGGCACTGGAACGGAAGGGACACCGGATTTCCGAACTGGCGGCGGTGGTGGGAAGGGGTGGAACATTCAAACCCCTGGCCAGCGGAACCTACAGGGTAACAGAGAAACTCCTGGCCGACATCCAGGAGGGCTCATCCCTTCAGGCAGACCATCCATCAAACCTGGGCGCGCCCATTGCGTGGTCCCTTGCTTCGCGGGAAGGCATACCCGCATACTTTGTAGACCCGGTATGTGTTGACGAAATGGAGGAAGTGGCCAGATTCAGCGGCCACCCCCTTCTTCCCCGGGTCAGCCTCAGCCATGCCCTCAACATACGCATGGTGGCATACAAGGCTGCGGAAGCTCTGGAAAGGCCGCTTTCCCAGCTCAACATGATCGTGATGCACCTGGGCAGCGGTGTCAGCGTGAATGCCCTGAAGCGCGGAAGAATGGTGGACACCAACAACGCCAATGACGGAGGCCCCTTCAGCAGTACACGCACCGGCGGGCTTCCTCTTACAGGCCTGTTGAAACTCTGCTTCAGCGGTGAGTACACCCAAAGCCAGCTCAAAACGATGTTCCTGAAGCAGGGCGGCCTGCTGGCATATCTCGGCAAAGAGCATTTGCTCGCGGTTCGGGAGATGGTTCTCGAGGGAGACAGGCAGGCGGATCTCGTGCTTCGGGCCATGGCGTACCAGATGGCCAAGGAGGCGGGAGCCATGGCGGCGGCCCTTTCAGGTCGTGTGGACGCCGTGGTGATAACCGGAGGCATGGCCAACAACGAATGGCTTACAGGGGTTTTGCAGGACCATCTTTCCTTCATCGCCGGAGTGATGGTTTTCCCCGGAGAAGCAGAGCTTGAAGCTCTGGTAAGAGGCGTTCTCCGGGTGATGGACGGCGTGGAGGCTGAACGGACATACATCTGACAGGAAAGGCGAACAATGGTGAAGAAGCTGAACCAGGTGAGATCGGGAACACTGTTCCTCTCAGGCAATGAGGCAATTGCCAGGGGGGCCTGGGAAAGCGGGGCGCACTTCGCCGCCGCGTACCCGGGAACACCCTCCACCGAAATACTGGAAACCGTCGGGGAACACTACCCCGAGATAAACGCACAGTGGGCACCCAACGAAAAAGTAAGCCTCGAGGTGGTGGCCGGCGCCAGCTTTGCCGGCGCCCGGGTGCTTTCCGCAATGAAGCATGTGGGGCTCAATGTCGCGGCAGACCCTCTTTTCACCCTGAGCTACATTGGAGCCACCGGGGGAATCGTGGTTGTAAGCGCCGACGACCCTGGCATGCACTCCTCCCAGAACGAACAGGATAACCGGCTCATGGCCCGGGCGGCGAAGGTGGTGATGCTGGAGCCTTCGGACAGCCAGGAAGCTCTGGATTTCACCAGGGAAGCGTTTGAGATTAGCGAGGAGTTCGACACCCCGGTTCTTCTCAGGGTAACCACCAGGATATGTCATTCGAAAAGCCTGGCAAAGGTGGGAGACCGAAAGGAAATCCCCGTGAAGGGCTACACGAAAGACATAGCAAAGCGTGTTCCCATTCCCGCAAACGCCCGAAAGATGCACACCCGGGTGGAGGAGCGGTTGAAGAAGGTTTCGGAGTGGGGCGACGGAAGCTCTCTGAACCGGGTTGAAATGCGTGACACTTCAGTGGGCGTGATTACCAGCGGCATTTCCTACCAGTATGTGAGGGAGGTATACCCGGAAGCCAGCGTTCTTAAACTCGGCCTCACGAATCCTCTGCCCTGGAAGATCATTGAGGATTTCATCCGGAGTGTCGGCAGGATTGTGATAATCGAGGAGGGGGAGCCGTACCTCGAGGAAAGCATAAGAAGCCGGTTCCTCATCGACGCCCGGGGCAAGGCCCTGGTTCCCAACGAAGGAGAATTGAATCCCGAACTGGTTCGCAAAGCGCTGAAGCCCGAAAGCGTTATAGAAACCCCGATTCAGGCCACAGCGCTCCCGGGAAGACCTCCCACGCTCTGCCCGGGTTGTCCGCACCGGGGAGCCTTTCACACCATGGCTGGAATGAAATTCAGTTCCACGGGTGACATAGGCTGCTATACCCTGGGTCTGATGCCCCCCTACAACGCCCTGGAAACCACGGTATGCATGGGGGCCGCGGTGGGAGTTCTGGCTGGAATCGAGAAAGCGCTTGAGGGGATGGAAATGCCCAGACTGGTGGCAGCCATCGGTGAATCCACCTTCGTTCACTCCGGAATAACGGGGCTGATTGACATGGTTTACAACGGAAACACCGGCACCGTGATGATCATGGACAACAGCCTTACCGCCATGACCGGAGGCCAGGAGAATCCCACCACGGGCCGCACTTTGCAGGGCAAACCCGCACCGGTCCTTGACCTGGTCGAGATGGTGAAAGCATGCGGTGTCAACAGAATCGTCGTGGTTGATCCCCATGACCTCAAGGAGATGAAAAGGGTTCTGAAAGAGGAAACACAGGCTCCGGAACTCAGCGTTATCATCACCCGGCGTCCGTGCATCATGGCCTACAAGCCTCTCAGAAAATCCGTCGCGGCCCACGACCCGGATAAATGCGTGCACTGCAAAGCATGCCTGAGGCTGGGTTGCCCGGCCATAAGCTGGGACCCGGAAGCGGGAGTACCCGCAATAAGTGAAATGCACTGCTGGCCCAACTGCAATCTGTGTGTTCAGGTTTGCCCGGTGGGCGCCCTGAGCAAGGATCTCGAGGGGGTGGTCTGATGGAGGGTACAACCAACATTATTCTGTGCGGAACCGGGGGTCAGGGCATTCTTCTTGCCAGCGAAGTGATCTGCGCCGCCGCCTGGAACAGCGGTTTCGATGTGAAGAAAAGTGAAGTGCACGGCATGGCCCAGAGGGGGGGAAGTGTTTCCAGCCATGTAAGGTTCGGGGATAAGGTGTACAGCGTCCTGGTGGAACAGGGTACCGCCCACCTGATTCTCTCACTGGAGAAGATGGAGGGTCTTCGCTGGGCGCACTTTCTTTCTCCGAAGGGGAGGCTGGTCTCCGCGGATATCCGCATCAACCCGATGACGGTGAACACCGGCGCCGCCGAGTATCCCGATGTGGACCTTCTGATAGAAGAGAAAGGCATTCCCTGTACCGAGGTTCCGGTGCTGTTCATCGCGAAGGAGCTGAACAACTACAAGGTGGTGAATGTAGCCCTGCTCGGCGCGGCATCCACCCTGATTCCCGGAATCGAGGTTTCCGCCTGGGAAAAGGCCATAGAGGAGAGGGTTCCCGCCAAAGCCCGGGAGGTGAACATGGAAGCGTTCAACAGGGGCAGGGAGGTTCCTCATATTGTAAAGGAAGTCAGAACATGAACAGGCTGCTTGCCGATGCGCCATACTCATCCGAGGCCTTCGGGCGCAGGGCGGTGGTTGACGAGAGTCATCTTCTGCTGATGCAGATCGCCCTCCTTCCCGGGCAGGAAGTGCCCCTGCACAAGGCCAACTCCAATGTTCATGTAATTGTACTTGAAGGCGAAATGGAAATTGTGCTTGACGGAGTGGCGCAGAAAGCCGAATCCGGAGATCTGGTACCTGTGGCCTATCAGACTCCCATGCGGATCTTCAACGGCTCGGAAACCGGAACCACTTTCCTTGTGGTGAAGACTCCTCATCCAAGGGAAATCGAAGAAAAAGGTAACAGCGGCTGATGCAACCGCCGCTGCTGAAGAAACTGACTCTGTCGTTCACGGGTGGCTGGAAGCCCATGGAGGAACAGTTCCGCAGGGATTACTACCTTGATGCGCTTCCCCGGATACGGGTGTCCCTTGGAATCCTTACCGCTCTTTACGCGCTGTTCTCCGTGCTTGATCATCAGGTCTACCCTGAAGGCGCCGCAGCTTTCATGGTTATAAGGTTCGCGATAATCCTGCCCGGAGTCGCCCTTTTCTACTGGGTTTCAACCGCCTCCTGGTTCGAAGGGGTGTATCAGCCGGTGACGGCGTTCATGATGGTGCTGGGCGCCGCGGGTATCCTTGCGATGATCATCATGGGAAACGAACTGGTCAGAACCAGCTATTACCCCGGTCTGCTGCTGGTAACCTTCTGCCTGTGCGTTTTCCTGAGAGTAAGGTTTGTGTGGGCAGCCTCAGCATGGCTGGCGATTCTTCTTGGTTTTGTGCTGCTGAACCATTGGCTTTCCGGGCTGGACCGGGAAGTATCCACCCTGAACACATTTTTCTTCATCAGCACCGGAGTTGTGGGCCTTTGGGCCTGCAGAGAGATGGAAGTATCCAAAAGGTGTCAATTTGCTGTTCTTTGGAGCCTTTCCGTCGAAAAGACCATGGTCGCCGCCGCCAACCGCAGCCTCGAAACCAGGGTGGCAGAGCGGACAAACGAGCTTCTTCATGCCAACCAGGCGCTCAGAGAGGAGATGACACAGCTCGAAAGCCTCAACAGGCGGAAGATCGCTTTGGAAGCAAGGCTCAGTCACTCCGAAAGAATGGAAACCCTGGGGCGTCTGGCGGGGGGAGTCGCCCACGATTTCAACAACCTGCTCACCGCTGTGATAGGAAACGCTTCAAGGGCTCTGGAAGAACCACCAGGGTCGTCGGAGATTGCCACCTGTCTGAAGGATATCGTGAAAGCCGGCGAGAAGGCAGCCGCGCTCACGCGGCAGCTTCTGGCCTTCAGCAGAAAGCAGATCACTGAACCAGGGCCGGTTGATCTGAACAACGCCCTGAAGGGGCTGGAGCGGATGATTCTTGAAATCATCGACACCGGGGTTGAGCTGCTCTGGGAGCTGGACGAAAGAACAGGGTTTGTGATGGTGGATCCAGTTCAGTTGGAACAGGTGGTTCTGAATCTGATAGTCAACGCCGCAGAAGCCACGAAGCAATTCGGGCGCATTACCATAGGCACCCGGGCTTTGCCGGAGGAAATCCTTTCATCAGAAAAGGAAGAAAGCGCGAACCGGGTTCATTTCCATGAGCTGTTCGTGTCCGACACCGGCTGCGGTATGGATCAGGAAACCATCGACAAGGTTTTTGAACCCTTCTTCACCACCAGAAGTTTTGGTGAAGGAGCCGGACTCGGTCTTTCCACGGTGTTCGGAATAGCGAAGCAACACGGGGGATCCGTGTTGGTGGAAAGTTCTCCGGGGAAGGGGTCAACCTTCAGGGTCAGGCTTCCGGCGGCGGCGGAAACGGCGGAAGGATCCGAACCCGGGGACAGCGCTGCGGGAAGCTCAGGCAGTGAGACCATCCTTGTGGTGGAAGACGACGAAATGGTAAGGGAAATCGCGGTAAAAACCCTTGCCGGCCTGGGATACCGCGTGCTTTCCGCGGAAGGGGGCAACGAAGCCCTGAAACTGGCCCGGGAGTACAAAGGCGAAATTCACCTTCTGCTTGCTGATGTGGTTATGCCCATCGTCAACGGCTGCACCCTTGCGGAAAAACTGAAGGATTTCAGGCCGGACATGAAAGTGATTTTCACATCCGGCTATCCCGAAGGCGTCTTTGCCAGACATGGAGTGCAGGAAAAGGAGATTCATTTCATAGCCAAACCCTACACTCCGGTGGAGCTCTCAGCCAGAATCAGGGAAGTGCTGGAGGAGAAGTGAACCCCGGCGGCACAGCACAGAATCGTCTGAACAGGATTCTGCAGGCGGACAGCGCCCTGAACGAGATCGGGGATCTGGACATACTGCTGGAGAAGGTGCTCCATGAGGCCAGGCTGGCCACCGGGGCCGATGCCGGATCGGTTTACACCCGGGAAGGAAACACCCTTTGCTTCAGGCACGCCCAGAACGATACCATCTTCCGCAAGGGGGAAAGAGTTCCCTACACCCGGTTCACGGTTCCGATCAACGCCGACAGCATCGCGGGGTATGTGGCGGTCACAGGAGAAACGGTGAACATTCCCGATGTGGACTCCATTTCACCCGACGCCCCTTTCAGCTTCGCGGGAAGATACGACATCGCCTCGGGGTACAGAACGGTTTCCTGTCTGGCCATTCCCCTCCTCAACGTCAGACGGAAGGTGGTAGGGGTTCTCCAGCTGATCAACGCGCTGGGTGACGATGGCAACCCGGTTCCCTTTCCCCGGGACGCGGCCCCCTTTGCCGGCCACTTTGCCACCCTGGCGGCAATGGCTCTGGAACGAGCCATGATGACCCGCACCCTTCTGCTGCGAATGATAAACATGGCGGAACTCAGGGATCCGAGAGAAACCGGCCCTCATGTAAACAGGGTGGGAGCCTGCTCACTTTCCATCTATGACTGCTGGGCGGAAGGGAACGGAGTGCCCGAACCGGAAAGGTCTTCAAAGAGGGATATTCTCAGAATGGCGGCCATGCTCCATGATGTGGGCAAGGTGGGCATTGCCGACAACATCCTGAAAAAGCCGGGACCCCTTACCCGGGAGGAACGCCGGGTTATGGAGAACCACTGCAGAATCGGCGCGGACATCCTTGCGAACTGCGAAACATCCTTCGATGAGATGGCCAGGGAGATTGCCATGGGTCACCACGAAAACTGGGACGGTTCCGGTTATCCCTCGGGTTTGACCGGAGCGGAGATACCGTTCTGGGCCAGAATCACCGCCGTTGCCGATGTTTTCGACGCGCTGGGAAGCCGGCGTTGCTACAAGGATCCATGGAACCTGAAAAAAACCGTGGAAACCATGATACCCCAGTTTGGAAGAAAGTTCGATCCGGATATGAAAGAGCCGTTCCTCGCCAGGGTGTCCGAGCTTTGGGAACTGAAGGAGTTCTATCCGGACAGCTCAGTTTGACTTCGGAGCAACCCGTCGCTCCAGCATAGAACCGCCGCCGCATCCCCTCCGTTGCATTGAAAAGAATGAAACTCTCCGGGAGCTATTTCCAGAAATGCCGGGGCGATGAGCTGCTTTCGGGCTGTTTCGGTGATCACCGTTACTTCACCGGAGAGAAGAAGAACCTTTTCGTTTCTGTCCGGATGGGAATGGCCTCCCCGGGAGCACCCTGGATTGATGCTGAAGGCATGGCAATTGGTGATGGTTCCGGTGCATTCCAGACCCTCAAAAGGGTTTACCACAAAACCCCGGTGATCCCTGTGATCGTGGAAATCAAGACAGCGCATCAGAGGTAGAGGGAACTGAGGCTTCGGCCCTGATGGATTCTTTTGATGGCTTCCGCGAAGATGTGGGCTACAGACAGGGTTTCTATCTTGGTAAGGGGGCCGCCATTCACCGACTGGGCATCTTCGAGGTTGAACTCGACGGTATCGGTGATGAACATACGGGTGATGGGGCTTTGCTCGATGCTTCTGACCGCTTCCCCGCTGAGTATTGCGTGGGTGGTAAATGCGTAGATATCTTTGGCGCCCTTTGCTTTCGCAGTTTCCGCGCACAAAATGAGGCTTCGTCCGCTTAGAACTTCGTCATCGCTCATGATCACTGTTCTGTCGCTGAGGTCGTCAACCCCCTCAACCGTTCTGACCACCGGCGTCTCGCTGTCGTCAACCCTCACCTTTTTTACATACCCGGTGGTTACATCCGGAGAGCCACCCGCATCCCTGATTCCCTTCGCGGCATGCAGCGCGAGAAAATCATTGTCGAGTATGGAACCGGAGTCCGGGGCGATGAATGCCAGTTTTTCGAAGCCAAAGCTGAGAATCCGGTTGATGAATACAGTGTAGGCGTGAAGCTGGTCTACCGGGATGCTGCTGAAGCCCTGGCTCTGGGGGCAGTGAAGGGTCATCGCCAGAACTCTGTGAGCGCCCACCGCGGCAATGAGGTCGAAAATCATCTTCGATGTGATGGCTATTCTGGGCTTGTCCTTCTTGTCACTTCTGGCATAGGGGAAATAGGGTGTAACAGCGGTGATTCTGCCGGCGCTGTCCTTCAGTGCGCTTATCATCTGAAGCAGTTCCAGAATATCGCCGGACACGGTCCGGTATGCCTTGGTTTTGTCACAGAAGATGGAGCGCTCACCGGACTGCATGATGAAAACATCCTTCTCGCGCACCGTGCCGCCGGGGAAATTGACCATCATGTTGCCGTTGGAGAACTGGTGGAACTCAACGGGCTCGGGTTCGATTCCCAGAATCCTGCAGACACTCCTGCACAAACCGGTACTGGCCCTGCCTGAGCAAATGGCAATACTGCCGTACATTTCCCCCCCTTGTGCCCCGGCGTCAGCGCCTCAGGGCAATGAATTCGTCGGCTGTCTCCTCGATTGTTCCGAAGATAACACTGATCATGGCGGTGAATGCCTCGAACCCCACACCGTTCTCCGTGGAAAATGTATAGGTGCACATGACTTCTCCGGTGGCGGGATCAGCCTCGAACTTAACGAAGGGATAGGAGCTGTTGAGATTGCTGAGAAGCTCAAGCGCCGCGACTCTTCCAGCACCCGACGAGGGCACCAGGCCGGGGGTGGGCCCCGCCATGAAGCATGCATCCATAACGTCATTGACCTCGATATAGAAGATCGCGAAGGCTTCCCCGGTGGTTTCATCGGTCTGGATTATGAAGAACACATCGCCTTCCTGCTGGTATGTCGCGTTGATCTCATCGAGATAACCCGCAATCGTCTGAGGGGTTACCGAAGCCAGAACCAGGGCGCTCGATGCAACCGTCAATATCAGAGAAAACTTCATGAGTATACCTTTCCTTTTCGCTGTGACCCGACCAGGGAATACCGTAACCCCTGTAATATTGTTCCATTCCCTGTTTCCAGAAAGGGATCGCCAAGCTTTACAGAAAAGCCGGAATTGAAGATGATACAACTTATTGTGAAGTCTTACGGGCCGGAGTTGAATCCTTCGGTTAACGGAAAATTGGAGGCACCAATGGATCGCAGGGTAAGGGTTCTCATCGGCAAACCCGGGCTTGACGGGCATGACCGGGGCGCGAAGTACATCGCCCGGGCTCTCCGGGATGCGGGCATGGAAGTGATCTACACCGGCATTCGCCAAACCCCGCAGGCCATCGCCGATGCCGCGGTCCAGGAAGATGTGGACTTCGTGGGCCTTTCCCTTCTATCCGGCGCCCACAATCATCTTTTCCCCGAGGTCGCCCGGATTCTATCGGAAAAGGGCGCATCGGACATTATTCTCTTTGGCGGCGGAGTCATACCCGAGGAAGACATTCCGGGCCTTCTGAAGGCGGGGTTCCGGGCGATATTCACACCGGGAACACCGTCTTCCGATGTTGTAGACTTCATTGAAAACGAACTGAAAAACAGAAACTGATTGAATGACCCTGAGCAAAACCCTTTCCGAGGGGATTTCCGGTGGAGATGCAAGATCTCTCGCCCGGGGTTTGAGCCTGGTTGAGAACGGAGCGCCGGAATCCGGCGAACTGCTCCACTTGCTTTTTCCATGTGTTCCGCCCCATCGAACGATCGGAGTGACAGGCCCGCCCGGGGCGGGCAAAAGCACACTTCTTGACCGGATGATCGGCTACTTCAGATCGAAGAACGCAAAGGTGGGGGTAATCGCCGTAGACCCTTCCTCCCCCTTTTCCGGCGGCGCCATTCTCGGAGACAGGCTGCGGATGCAGACCCACTCCACGGATCCCGGTGTCTTCATTCGAAGCATGGGAAGCAGGGGGCATCTCGGGGGGCTCTCCGGCGCCACTCGAGACGCGGCGCTGCTAATGGCCTCCGCCGGCTGCGACCCGGTCATCGTTGAAACCGTGGGTGTGGGTCAGGCCGAAGTGGAGATAGCCGAACTGGCGGATCTCACGATTCTCGTGCTGGTCCCCGGCGCCGGAGATGATGTTCAGGCCATGAAGGCGGGTATCATGGAAATCGGAGAACTCATCGTTCTCAACAAGGCGGACAGGCCGGGGATAGATCAGTTGGAAAGTGCCGTTTCCGCTTCTCTGGAACTGATTCCCGAGGGCAGGATAAGGCCCCCGGTGGCAAGGGTGTCCGCCGTTACCGGCCAGGGCCTTGAGGATCTGTGGGCAACCATCGAGTTACTGCTGAAGCGCACTGATTCAAAGACAAGGCGGCTGGAAAACACAAGAAGAACGCTTCGGGGAATTCTGGCTGAAAACGGACTGCGATTCAATGAATTGCTTCTCCGGCGGGAGTACGGCTCTGAAGACGTGCTGCTGGAGTCTATCATCAAGGGTATGACAACACCATACGAAGTCGGGCGGAAACTTGCCCGAGTGGCCGAAAGGATGCTTGCCGGGCATGAATGTAAAGAAGATTGACCACATAGGAATCGCTGTTGAAAGCCTTGACGAGGCAATGGGATTCTACCGCGACACCCTTTGCCTTCCCTTCCTGGGAATCGAAGAGGTCCCCTCCCAGAAGGTGAGGGTGGCCATGTTCAGCGTGGGGGAATCGAAAATCGAGCTTCTTGAACCCACATCACCGGACAGCCCCATAGCGGGGTTTCTCAAGGCCCGGGGGCAGGGGGTTCATCACATCGCGTATTCCGTTTCCGATGCCGCGGATTCCGTTGGCGAGCTTGTGGCCGCGGGGGTTGATATGATAGACGAAACGCCAAGGTCCGGTGCCGGCGGAACAAAGATTGCCTTCATTCATCCCAGGGCCAGCGGCAGGGTTCTCACCGAACTCTGCCAGCACTGAAGGAAAGGGATATTCACTGATGGACTCATTGGATAGAAACTCAAAGCTGCTGAAGCTGAGGGAAAAGGCACTGCAGGCCGGCGGAGAGGACAGAATCGCCAGACAGCATGCCAGGGGCAGCATGACCGCGAGGGAACGGTTGGAGATTCTGCTGGATGACGGCAGCCTTGAAGAGTTCGACATGCTGAAAACCCATCGCTGCAGCAACTTCGGCCTGGATAAACAGAAGTACTACGGCGACGGCGTGGTGACCGGCTACGGAACCATAGACGGAAGGCTTGTCTATGTTTTCAGCCAGGATTTCACCGTGTTCGGCGGCTCCCTCTCCGAAACTTTCGCGGAGAAGATTACGAAGGTCATGGATATGGCCGCACAGAACGGCGCTCCCCTTATCGGGCTCAACGATTCCGGAGGCGCGAGAATTCAGGAGGGGATAGAAAGCCTGGCCGGCTACGGTGATATCTTCCTCAGGAATGTTCTCTTCTCCGGTGTCATCCCGCAGATCAGCGCGATACTGGGTCCCTGCGCCGGTGGCGCGGTCTACAGCCCGGCCATAACCGATTTCACGGTTATGGTGGAGAACAACAGCTACATGTTCGTCACAGGCCCGGATGTGGTCAGGGCGGTTACCGGCGAAGATGTATCGAAGGATGATCTCGGCGGAGCCCATGTGCACGGCCAGCGCAGCGGAGTAGCCCACCTGGTCTGCAAAGACGAGAAGGAAGCCCTTCTTCTGATTCGGAAACTGTTCAGTTACATTCCCCAGAACAACATGGAAGACCCCGTCTCCGTTCCCTGCGGCGACTCGCCGGAAAGATGCGAAGACTGGCTTGATGATTTCGTCCCGGAAAATCCCAACAAGCCCTATGACATGCGCAGGGTTATCTCCAGCGTCGTGGACCACGGCGAGTTTCTTGAGATTCAAAGGTCGTACGCCCAGAATATCATAATCGGGTTTGGAAGGATGAACGGGAAATCTGTGGGAGTCGTGGCGAACCAGCCCAGCTTTCTTGCGGGTGTTCTCGACATCGACGCTTCGGTGAAGGCGGCGAGATTCGTCCGCTTCTGCGATGCCTTCAACATTCCCCTGCTGACCTTTGTGGATGTTCCGGGCTTCATGCCCGGGACAAAACAGGAGTACGGCGGCATCATCCGCAACGGGGCGAAACTGCTTTACGCCTTCGCCGAGGCCACGGTGCCCAAGATCACCGTCATAGTCAGAAAAGCCTACGGAGGCGCTTACGATGTGATGAGTTCGAAGCATCTCAGAAGCGATGTGAACTTCGCGTGGCCTTCGGCGGAAATCGCGGTGATGGGCCCGGAAGGGGCGGTGAACATCATATTCAGGAACGAACTTGCCTCATCGGAAGAACCGGAAGCCACAAGGGCCAGGCTGGTTCAGGAATACCGCGACAAGTTTGCCAACCCCTACGACGCCGCTTCGAGAGGATACATCGACGCGGTGATAAGGCCGTCTGAAACCCGGGTCAAGGTAATCAAGAGCCTTGAGATGCTTCAGGGGAAGAGGCAGGAGATTCCCGCCAAAAAACACGGGAACATACCATTATGAGCCTGACGCTGATTCACCTTGCCCTTGTTTCCCGGGGGCCCGCCGAGAACACCGTATCCAGCGGATTGCAGATAGCCTTCCTGGGAATCACGGCGGTTTTCGCCGGGCTCATGCTTCTTGCGGTTCTGCTTCCGCTGATTCGCAAAACAGCGGAAAGCGGCGGGAAGAAGGCGAAGCCCTCCGCCACAGCCGTTCGAAATCTCACTCCGGAAGAAACAGCCGCGGTTTCCGTGGCCATTCACGCGCACTTGTGCCGTCTGGATCAGGAACAGGAGACCAAACTCACCTGGCAGGACCATGACAAACCATACTCACCCTGGAGGCTGGCGGGCAGGGCAAAACTGCTTCTCTCCCGCACCGGCCTGAGGCTCAGGGACAGGAGGGTGTGATGCCCGATTACATTGTGACCATTAGCGGTAACTCATACAACGTTGGCATTGTGAGGCTCGAAGACGACCAGGTCGAGGTCAGACTGGGTGACAGAACCTTCACCGCCACCGTTGAGTGCCCCGGCAGGGCAGCCACAAAGACCCCGAAAATTCTTCGGGAAAAAGAGGTTCCCGACGCCTCCGCCTCCCCGAATCGCACCACAGCGCCGGGGGAGCTTGGCAGCCGGGGAGATGTGCTGTCCCCCCTTCCGGGCAACATGCTGAAAATCCTTGTGAAACAGGGTGATACGGTGGAAAAGGGCCAGATCGTCGCCATCATGGAAGCCATGAAGATGGAGAACGAAATCGAGTCTCACCTGGCGGGTCCGGTGACAAAAATCGCCGTGAGCGAAGGTGACACCGTGCTGGAAAACGCCCTGATCATGAGCATAGGATAGGAGGCGCCATGTACCTTGCCTCCATCCTCTTCAGGGCGCTTCCCGGGGAAGCGGAAGGAATCAGTTTCCTGGATTTCATCCGCAACACCGGCTTCGGGCAGACCACTCCGGGAAACCTGGTGATGATCGCCATGGGCCTGCTTTTCATCTTCCTGGCCATTCGAAAGGAGTATGAGCCGCTTCTGCTGATACCCATCGGTTTTGGAATGGTGGCGGGAAACATGCCGTACAACCCGGAACTGATGCCGATCGGTTACCAGGATCCCGGGTCGGTTTTCGGCCTTTTCTACTACGGGGTGAGAAGCGGCCTTTTCCCACCCCTGATCTTTCTCGGCATAGGCGCCATGACCGATTTCAGCGCCATGCTCTCAAACCCCAAGCTTCTGCTCCTTGGTGCCGCGGCCCAGGTCGGAATCTTCCTCACCCTGCTGGGATCACTGTTTCTTGACTTCAACCTGAAGGAAGCTTCGGCCATTGGAATCATCGGAGGTGCCGACGGACCCACCGCCATCTTTGTGGCGAGTCAGATGGCGCCGCACCTGCTTGGCGCGATTGCTCTGGCCGCTTACTCCTACATGGGTCTGGTGCCGGTAATCCAGCCTCCCATCATGCGTCTGTTCACCACACCCGCCGAGCGGGCCATCCGCATGAAACCCTCCCGGCAGGTGAGTCAGAAAGAGAAAATCCTCTTCCCGATCGTGGCATTCATAGTGACGGCATTCATAGTGCCCGGCGCCATTCCGCTTCTGGGGATGCTCTTCTTCGGAAACCTCCTGAAGGAGAGCGGCGTCACCAGACGGCTGGCCGAGGGAGCCCAGGGCCCACTGAACAATATCGTTGTGATACTCCTTGGTTTCAGTGTAGGCACCACCACCCTGGCCGGCACTTTCCTCACGGTTTCGTCGCTGAAAATCTTCGCCATGGGAGTAGTCAGCTTTGCAATAGCCACCGCCAGCGGAGTTCTCTTCGCCAAGTTCATGAACCTCTTCCTGAAAGGCGAGAACCGCATCAATCCACTGGTGGGGGCCGCCGGAGTGAGCGCGGTGCCGGTGGCGGCCAGGGTGGCGGAGATGGAGGGCCGGAGAGCTGATCCGAAAAACCACCTTCTGATGCACGCCATGGGGCCCAATGTGGCGGGGGTTATCGGCAGCGCCATCGCGGCCGGCGTTCTCCTCAGTGTGGTCAAGTAGTGTCGGCGCGATACGACTACCTGGTAACCGGCGGGGCCGGTTTCATAGGCTCCCATCTGTGTACCAGGCTGGTGTCCCGGGGGAAAGGCGTTCTGGTTCTTGACGACCTTTCCACAGGCCGTATTGAGAATGTGGCCCACCTCATTGAAGACCCGGGGTTCGATTTCGTGGAGGGCTCGGTTCTGGATTCCGGCATGGTTGCCGAACTCGCCGACGATTGCGACGCGATTATTCATCTTGCCGCGGCGGTTGGGGTTGAAAACATAATCCGGCGACCGGTGGAAACCATCGAGATAAACATCGGAGGCACGGAAAATGTTCTCTCAGCCGCGGTTTCCCAGGGGCAGAAGGTGTTCGTGGCCTCCACCAGCGAAGTCTATGGAAAAAGCTGGGAAACCCCTTTCAGGGAGGACGGAGACATCGTTCTGGGCGCCACCAGCAGAAGCAGGTGGAGTTACGCCTGCACCAAAGCGCTGGACGAGTTCCTGGCTCTGGCCTACCACAAGGCCAGGGAACTCCCGGTGGTTGTGGGAAGGCTTTTCAATACGGTTGGCCCCAGGCAGTCCGGCAGGTACGGCATGGTTCTTCCCAGGTTCATCAACCAGGCTCTCACCGGGAAAGCCCTCACTGTATTCGGGAACGGAACCCAGACCCGTTGCTTCAGTTCCGTGAACGAGGTGGCGGACTGCGTCCTGGCCCTCATGGAAACCCCGAACGCCATCGGCAAGGTGGTCAACATCGGTTCCACCCAGGAAATCACCATACTGGAACTGGCACGCAGGGTTCTTGAGATAACCGGTTCAAACTCCCCCATCCGGTTCACCCCCTACGACGAGGCCTATCCCGGTGATTTCGAGGACATGCAGCGCAGGGTTCCGGATGTCGGCGTGCTTCACAACCTGGTTGGCTTTGTGCCCTGCGCCCCGGTGGAAGACATCATTCGTTCAATCATGGACTACGGTGTTCCGGAAGGGGCGGATTGACCAACCCGGTAACAAGCCCGGCCAACCGGAGGGTGAAGCTTGCGGCGGCGCTTCACTCCTCAAGAGATTGCTTGAGACACGGGGCCTTTCTTGTTGAAGGCCCCCGTTTTCTTGATGCCTCCGGAGGGCTCAGGCCACTTTTCATCATGCTTTCATTGAATGCCACGCCCGAGGCCCGCAACGCCGCTGAAGCTGCTGCCAGAATCGGTTGTGATGTGATGGAGCTTGATCCCGGGGTCTTCGCGAAGGTATCATCAACCCCTGCGCCCCAGGGAATAGCCGCGGTCTTCCCACTTCCCGCGTGGAGCAGTGGTGATGTGTTCAGGGGAGGAACGGTTGTGGCCCTGGACGGGGTGTCCGATCCCGGCAATGCCGGCACCGTAATCCGGTCCGCCAGGGCGTTCAACTGTTCCGGCGCCGTGTTTCTGCCGGGGTGCGCCTTTCCCTGGAACCCCAAGACAACCAGGGCAGCCGCGGGCCACAACATCTCATTGCCGATCATCACCGCCAACTTCATCCAGCCCTTGATCGAAGAACATCCGGAATACCTCTTTGTCGCCGCTGAGACCGGTGGCGTTCCAATCAATGAGTTCCGGCCCCGGTCTCCGGTTTGCGTGGTGGTCGGCGCCGAGGCTCATGGGCTTTGCGATGAAACCAGACAATGCGTATCGGAGTTCGTATCGATTCCCATGGCGGAAGGCGTGGATTCCCTGAACGCCGGTGTGTGCGCTTCAATCATCCTTCATCATCTGAACGGGAACTGTACCGGCTTAGGCGAGTAAAGCATATTCAGAGTGAGGTTTTCTTCCATACCTGAGAGGTGTTTCATGAAAAGAGTTTTCCTGCTCGCAATATTGGCTTTCGCGCTTCAGGCCTTTGGCGCGGGGCTGTTCGTAATCCCCGACCCGGAGGCCATGGCTACCGACGCCTACATTGTTGTGTACCGCGCCTCCGACCATGTGGTGGCCCTGGGCAGCGCAACCGCCGATACCAGGCTTCTGGATACCGGCGCAACCTGGCTTCGTGACTATGCCCTGATAGTCATCAGCGACGATATCGGGCTGAACTCCATCAGAGAGATAGGCGAGCCTGTATACCGCGACCATCACACGGTGATTGTCCGGCTTCACAGCCCCATTCCCGAACCTTTTCTCCGCCCAGGTATTCACCATGTGCAGCCGCTGCGGGAAACCCGGGCGCCGGCCCGCCCCATTCCCATTCCCATGAGAACCGGCTATGACGATATGGTCGCCGCGATTGTGGCCGCCGTCAACGAGGATTCGCTGATCTCCTATACCGAGAACTACCAGAGCTACCTCACAAGGTACTCATACGCTGACGGCTACGACACCGCCTGCGACTGGAGCCAGGAAAGGTTTGAAGGCATGGGCCTTCCCGTGGTTATCCAGCCCTTTCCCCTTGGCGGCTCCACATGCCAGAATGTGATAGCAACCCAGACGGGAACCGTCTATCCCAACCGCGAGTGGATCATCTGCGGCCACCTCGACAGCATCTCTCCGAACCCCTGGTACAATGCCCCGGGCGCCGACGACAATGCCAGCGGTTCCGCTGCGGTGATCGAGGCCGCCCGAATCATGAGCCAGTACGAGTTCGAGTACACGATCAAATACATCCTGTTCGGCGGGGAGGAGCAGGGCCTCTACGGCAGCGCATACTACGCCTCGCAGGCCTCCGCCAACGGCGACAGCATTCTGGGCGTTGTGAACATGGACATGATCTTCTACGGCCCTTCGGGGGCGGACATCGCGTGGCTTCACTACAACACCGCCTCCACCGGTCTCGGCGTGGCCTTTCAGGCCATAAGTGACACTTATGTGCCTGCGCTGGTGAAGGAAGTGGCCACAAATCCCACCGGTGCCAGCGACCACGCAAGCTTCTGGAACAACGGCTACGCAGCCATGCTCAGCATTGAACGCAATGTCTTCAGCAATCCGCACTACCATCAGGTCACCGATCTTATGGAGAATTACCTCCAGTACTTCCCCTTCGGAACCCGCATGGCCCAGGCGTGCATCGCCACGGTGGCCTACCTGGCGAACCCGGTGGCGACCGGTGTCGAGTGGGGCTCGCCGGAGCTTTTCTCTTCGGCCATCAGTGTGTTTCCAAATCCGGTTTCCAGCGCGGCAACGGTGCTCGTCAGCGCCGCCAGCCCGGCTCCGGCGGAACTGCAGGTGTTCGACCTGACCGGAAGAATGGTTCACGGAGAAACCCTGAGCCTGGGCGTCGGTGAAAACACCGCGGTGATTCAGGCCGCCTCGCTTCCCACCGGTGTCTACTCGGTAAGGCTTACTTCCGGCGGCGAATCCCTCAGCGCCCGGATGGTGGTTGTAAGGTAAACATGAAGCGGGGGGCTTTCCGCCCCCCGCTGCACCAACTCAATCCGAAGCAGATAGTCATTCCCATTGGCGGAGGGGGTGGGATTCGAACCCACGGACCCCGAAAAGGAGTCAACGGTTTTCGAGACCGTCCCGTTCAACCGCTCCGGCACCCCTCCGCAGGAAGGCTTACTATAACAACCGGCTCACTGGAATCCCAGCCAATACCGGATCTTGATTCACATATCTCTGGACAGGCTGATTGACATTCTGCAAATATGCGTTATGCTAATCTGCGTTATACAGAATAGCGTAACGCAGAACTGCGTAATTCGCAGAAGGGAAGCTCATGAATCCTTTCAAGTACGGCCAAGTCGTCAGCTCCGATGACTTCTGCCCCCGCCCCGAACTCATGGCTCAACTTACAAAGTGCATCAGAACAGGGCAGAACGCCGTTCTTCAGGGTGAGCGGAGAACAGGAAAGACATCGCTCATACACGAAGCAATCAGGAAGTGCCCCGCATATAAAGAGATTTACATTGATCTGCTCGAAGTCAAGGATATTGACAGTCTTTGCAGGCGAATGATCAAGGCTATCGTCTCACTTGAGCGAAAGTCCGGAATGATCGAAAAGATCCTTCATGGCATATCTCAACTTCGACCTTGCTTGTCCTTCGATCCCCTGACAGGAATGCCCCTTGTAACACTTGATCCGGGCCTTGTGCTGAAGCCTGACTCCCTGGAGGGAATCTTAGATCTGATCCAGGAGGTTCATTCACGACATTCCGTTGTCGTTGTTTTCGATGAGTTTCAGGATGTGCTGAATCTCAAGACCTCCCGCGAGACGCTTGCCATGCTCAGAAGCAGGATTCAGTTCCTTGGCACCATTCCTTTCGTTTTTTCGGGCAGCATCCGGAACAGGATGAACGATATCTTCACGAACTCCCGCAGCCCGTTCTTCAAGTCATCGATATGCTTCGAGGTGGGTCCCCTTGATCGAAAGCCGTTCAGGGCGTTCTTGAAAGGGAAATTTGCCGAAGGTAAACGCATTGTTGAGGATTCGGTTCTGGAAAAGGCTTTCGAGCTCGCCTGTGACCTGCCAGGAGATGTGCAGCAGTTCTGCGGGGCTCTATGGGATGTGACAGAGAGGAATTCCAGCATCGACCTTAGCAATGCTTCGGATGCCATCCAACTGATATTTTCCCGCGAGTTCAAGGGATACGAGACGACCCTGGTACAACTCACCGCCATTCAACTGAGATGCCTTTCCGGTCTGGCGCGACTTGGAGGAAACTCTCCCTACTCCGGTGAGTTTCTTCGGGGTGCAGGTGTTTCCAGCCCTGCTTCGGTCAGCAGAGCGCTGAAGAGAATGGAAAACTTGAAGATCATCTACACACATTCCGGTGAGTTGAGGTTTGCCAACCCTTTTTTCAGACAATGGCTGATCTGGAAAAACCTGTGACCCGCTCCCCCTCTACCTCTCCGCCCGGCCCACCGGAATCACAGCAAGAAGCACCAGATCGTAATCACCGGTGTTCTCGAGCCCGTGGCCCTCGCCGCTTCTGGTGAGAACAGCTGAACCCGGCCCCACCGGGACAAACTCCTCCCCGTCAATCGCCCTGCCGGTTCCGGAGAGAATGTAGTAAAGCTCATCCTCGCCCTTGTGAACATGATGGCCAATGGACGCCCCGGGTGGAAGGGATATCCGGGCGCAGAGTCTCACCTTCGTCGTGAAGTCTTCCGGTGGGAAGAGGCTCTCGATTACCGCCTCTCCCCGGCCTTCGAACAGAGTCTTGCGGAACACTTCCGGGTTTGACGCATACTTCACAAACAGTTCCTTTCCCGTCTCATGGCGAATGTTTGGGTTTCCGGAAACCTTGCTCCCAGTATGAATATGTTGAATACTACCTTCGGTGCGGTTATGGTCCCCTGGGAACCGACACCCCTTGATGCTTGCTATAAGCAGCGGGAGGGCATGTTTTCGAAACGGAGGGTTCTGATGTTCAAAGGTCTGTTCGTGGGATTGGTGGTGGTTCTCGCGGTTGTGGCCGCCTGCCTCACCGAAACCCCCCGCCCCATGTCCCCCGTGGCCCTTCAGCCGGGAAGCGTTCTGGTTGATTCGGGGTACACCGCAATGTCACCGGAACTGTCCGCCCAGTATCCCTGGATTCAGGGTGGTGAGTACCGAGCCTTTACCATTCGCTTCAGTTCAGTTTCCGGCGCTTTGTGGTATCAGGTGAGGCTGTCGGAAACCCCTGTCACGCCCGAGAACTGGAACAACGCCATGGTCGCGGCCCTGGTCTCCGCTCCCGCGGATTCAGCCCTGGTCTTTCTGCAGCCCCGGGTGATTCCGGAAACCTGCATTCACTGCGGATTGTGCGAGATCGAATGCCCTGTGGGCGCAATAACGATTCACAACGGCATTCCGGTGATTGATGAGACGCTGTGTGGCAGCTGCGGGCTGTGCATAGATGTCTGCCCTGTGGGCGCGATCACGGGGGGCAGGCTTGGCCGGGGTTACTATGTGGGTGTCCGGGCGTTTTTCGGGGAGACCGAGGCATCGGAAGACATTCAGGTATCTTCGGTTCCAATGCACATTGTGCACTACATCGAGCCCTCCATTCCCAAAGGGGGATGCCTGAAATGCATGACCCAGAACCCTGACGGGCCCTGCACCTTCTGCTCGCTTCTGAATGAGTACACCGACGGCGGCGTTTACACAGGCCAGCTTTGCCCGGTGAACGCCATCTGGCAGGACCTGTACAATGTTTTCGGCCTTCCAGGCATGGTATACATCGACTACGATCTCTGCATCAACTGCGGCCAGTGTTTCCTTTCATGCTGGAACTATCAAGGCGTCATCAATCCCGATGAGTACTATCCGCTCAACCGGGCGGTGAGAAGGCTTGTTCTGCCGGCGGGTACAATGCCCGATGTCCCGCCCCGACCGGCGGAGATGTAAAAGACTTTCATACGGAAAGGATGTCTCATGCGAAAGCACCCCATGATTGTTTTCGCCGTTGCTGCCGTCGCCGCCGCCGGCCTCTTCACCCTGGGCTGGGAGCCTGTGGAGCAGGAGTTCGACATGCTTCGCCTGAAGTCCTTCGGCCGGGTGGTGGCGGAGTTGGCGCCGGATCAGAATGTGGTGGAACTCAACGAAGACTACATCATCAACCCTGATGACTGCATAGGCTGCCGAATCTGCGTGACCGCCTGCCCTGTGGACGCCATAAGCATGACTGCTGACAACAAGGCGGTTATCGATCAGGATCTCTGCATTCAGTGCGGAATCTGCGTGGCCTCCTGCCCGGTTAAGGCAATTGTCACCGTGGGGCTGGAAAATCTGACCCTCTTCGGTGTTGCCGGTGAAGATGAGATTCCGATAAACGCCGATTTCACGGTGCACTGATGCGGTTAAGGGGGGGGATCGTACTGCTGCTGTGCCTGGCCGCGGCTCTGGCTCTGGGCTCAACCCGCTACTGGGTCGAGCCGGACCTCTGCTCCGGCTGCGGCGACTGCTCCCGGGTCTGCCCGGTGAACGCCATAGAGATCGAGAACGGGAAATCATGGATCGACCCGGTGAAGTGCATCAACTGCGGTCTCTGTCAGGGGGTGTGCACCTATGACGCGATTCACTGAGGCGCTGCTGCTGGTGGCTCTGCTGCTTCTGGCGGCATGTTCTCCACCCACGGAGAACACCGGCCTTCTCGTTGACAGCGACCAGTGCATAGGTTGCGGCGAATGTGAAAAAGTCTGCCCCTACAACGCCATTGAAGTGGTGGACGGAGATGCTGTCATCAATCCCAGCCTCTGCCGCCTGTGTTACCGCTGTGTGGAGATATGCCCGAAGGGAGCCATCTACTGATGAAAATTATCATGCTGCTCCTTTCCGGTGTGTTCGCCTGCTGTCTGGCCCTGGGCGTGGAGGAGTATGCCCGCTTCACCGTCACCGACGACAGCGTGAGCTTCGGCGGGGGCGCCTACCTCGACGCTTCGGCGGGGGTCAGGCTCTTTCAGGGGCCGTGGCATTTCCGTCTCGAGCAGACCTACAGAAAAGCATCGCAGGACAATGCGGCTTTGCCCCGATTCTCCCGGAACCGTTCGGAAACCACTCTTGGCATCCGGTACCAATCCGGGGATTTCACGGTTCAGCCGAACTTCCGGTTCACCACGGACTTCGACAGCGTAATGGTTGTTCTTCCCGGCTCGGAAGGCCAGGCGGTCATGGAGAGTTCTCTTCGTCCCGGGCTTCGGGTTGGCTGGGGACTTCCCGGGAAGGTTGAACTCAGCGCCTTCGGCCGTTACTGGAGCCGCGGCGTGCTGAACATGGACGACGAAGACCTTTCCTGGGCGGAAACCCGGGCCGGGGGCGGCGCGGTATGGTACACACCGGCGGGAATCGACCTGGGGGTCAGCGGCTTCTCGCACAACACCGGCATCGACGGGATCGGGTTTGACCAGACATACCGAAGAGTTGACCTCACCGCCTCCGTCGCCCCACGCAGGCTTCCCACCAGAACCCAGGTAATGGCAGACCTGTCCTGGTCACTGCAGAACGGTGATGATCACAACGGCTCTCCCCTGCCGGACAGGGCAACCGCGAGATTGAGGGCTGTACAGACCCTTGCCCGAAACCTCACCTTCAACTTCACGGTGTGCCAGACCCTTGATTTCGATGGAGATGAAACCCGGTTGGCGGCTTTTCAGGCCGGGGGCCGGCTCCGGCTTGCGTTTCCGGGATGGGGTGACCATCCCTCCAGTGTCAGCCTCTACGGCCAGGGCACCGAAAGCTTCATCACAACCCGCTTCGGTGAAGTGGAATCCCGGGTCGGGGTTTTCCGCGGGCTTTCGGTACTGGTCAGCGGTAGGGTGTGGGAGGGTCCCAGCAGCATTCCCGGCACCGGCGGAACCCGCAGGCGTGAAACCATCGGAGGCGGACTGGAGTACAGAATGAAGAACGGTTTCTCCGCGTGGGTTCTGATTCGGCGCCATGCTTCCGAGCTGGAGTTGACCGAAACCTGGAACGCTGTTCAAGGCGGTGTGGCCTTCCATCCCGCGGCGCACCTTTAGGAAAGGCAGCTAACGGCCCGTGCTCTCCGGACTTCATGACGGCCTTGCTCTAGGGCTGGCCACAGGGCTTTCCTGTCTCTCGTCGTGCGGGCCGGTTTACGCGGCGTACCTTTTCAGTGAGCAGCGCTCCGTAAAACAATCCTTCCAGGTTATTCTGGCCCTTGTCCTGGGCCGCTTCGCCTCATACGCCCTCTTCGGAGCCGTGGTGGGGCAGATAGGCGGTTCGGTTCCGGTCGGTATCCGGGTTCCGGTAACCTACTCGGGATACATTCTGTTCTCGGTGTTTCTGATTCTCAGCATAGTCAGGGTGAACCGGAAGTGCGGGGGCTGCCATGTTTCCCGTTGGGTCAAGTTCACGGGCAGCCCTTTTCTGCTGGGAGTTCTCACAGGGTTTTCCATCTGCCCCGCTTTTCTCATAGCTCTTACCCGGGCTTTCGATGTTGCCGGTCCCCTGGTCGGGGCTCTTCTGTTCACCGGGTTCTTCCTTGGAACCACGGTGTACATTCTTCCCCTTTCGATTTTCGGGCTCTTCACGAAAAAGAAGTGGTTCACCGCCATTGCCAGGGTAATGGCGATCTTCGTGTCCGTGTATTTCCTGGTCACGGGTATTCGCGGCCTGGCGGGGTACTATCTCGCTGCTCCTGATCCCAGGCTCGTTGAGGCGGTGCCCCGGGAGGGCGTGTTCTTCGCCATGGAGGAAGACACCCTGTATCTTCTTACATTTCCTCAGATTGCCGCGGACAGGGGCGCCGAACTGGCCGATGACCTCACGCACCCGGACATGCCTCCCCTGGTGGTGGTCACCGCGGACACCACGGCGTGGCTGACGGCAGTGTCGAGAATTCCCGAGTTATCCGGAGTCATAGGCCCCTGGTGGCTTGACGGAAGGTCTGGAGCCGAACTGTCCTCCTGGCAGCACAGTGTGGCTGAAGCCTCGGAAGAGAGAAGGTTCAGGGTTTTCGCCGTGGAGTACGAACCCTACAACCTTGAGAGGGCGGGCATAGTGTACCAGTACATGAGCGGTTTCGGGTACAGGTGCGAGCCCGACGCGGGTTTCAGCTTCTTCATAGGGTCAGACCTGGGCTGCGTGGCCACCGACTGCGGTTCATGCCCCGCTCTTGGCAGTTACTAAGTCTTCCAGGCACCCTTTCTTGAAGCCAGCATGTCTCCCAGAACCGGCAGAAGTATCACAACAAGCCACCCGAGAATGAACTCCTGGCTTCGAAGGCCGAAGCTTCCGTAGGCTTCCGACGCCCGGGCCTGCAGCTCGCTTCCCACCATCCAGATCATCCCCATGGGTACTATCCATCGAACACTGGTGTTCCACCACCATCCGGTCTTCAGTCCAGAGTTTGCGTTCAGGTAGGAGCGCATCTTCTCCGCGGGCATGGCCCAGCCTACAATGAGAAGCTGCCCCAGCACAACCAGAACCAGCGCGATGTTGTTCATGAAGTGGTCAACGATGTCCAGCATGT
>Ga0334882_1001649_pt1 | contig 25724 bp, 21 predicted proteins | sample GraSluR1_MG_5_FD_207226 | JGI IMG/M metagenome (GOLD analysis project Ga0334882, IMG submission 207226) | Sludge microbial communities from methane-producing bioreactor in Wageningen University, Netherlands - Granular Sludge_15_04-R1 | ecosystem: Engineered > Bioreactor > Anaerobic >...
TGCCCAGGCGCAGTTGGAAGAAGCCGGTGATCACCTGGTAGCCCAGGAAGACGCCCAACGCTACAACCACGAGGAAGCTGAAGCGACGCACGCGCCCGCGGAAGTCGGCCAGGGCCGTGTGGAGAATGGCGTGCATCAGACCGCCTCTCGCCGGTTGGCGATGTGATAGAGGTACGCGTCCTCCAGGGTGGGCGAGAGGGGCGTGGCCGCCGGGTCAGGCGCCGCGTCGCTGACGATGCGAGCGAGGACGCCATCGGCACGGCGGGTCGTGTTGGCGATCAGGTGCTGCGTTCTCACCTGCGCCAGCGCGCTGCTTGACACAACCCAGCCCCACACCTTGCCCTCGACGACTTGCAGCAGCTCCTCAGGTAAGGCGCAGCGGAGCAGGCGACCGTGGTCGATCAGGGCGATATGCGTCGCCGTCGCCTCCACGTCGGACACGATATGGGTGGAGAGCAACACCAGTCGCTCCCCGGCTAAGTCGACAATCAGGTTGCGGAAGCGCACGCGCTCCTCGGGATCCAGGCCGACCGTCGGCTCATCGACGATCAGAAGGTGGGGATCGTTGAGCAACGCCTGGGCAATGCCCACCCGCTGGCGCATCCCGCCGGAAAAGCCGCCGATAGGACGGTGGGCTGCCTCGGTCAGGTTGACCAGTTGGATGAGCTCGTCGATGCGTTGCCGAGCCCGCTTCCGAGGCAAGCCTTTGACCGCCGCCAAGTAGGTGAGAAACTCGACGGCGTTCAGGTTGGGGTAAACGCCGAAATCCTGGGGCAGGTAGCCCAACACCCGACGGAGGTCATTCGGCTGGGTGGCGACGTCGACGCCGTTCCAGTAGACCGCACCGCTGCTCGGTCGGGTGATGGTGGCGATGATGCGCATCAGCGTCGACTTCCCGGCTCCGTTCGGGCCAAGCAGTCCCAGAACGCCCGGCCCCAGTCGGAGGGTGAAGTCGCGCAGGCCCCAGACATCTCCGCGATATTGCTTGCTGACACTTTCGATGTGAAGCTCCATGGACTCCCCAATCCGGATGATGAGACACTAACCTAGGATGAATCCTGCCACCACGGAGACCGAAACCGCCACCACGTTGCTGATGCTGTGCATCATCATCGGATAGATCATGCTCTTCGATCGTTCGTAGCAGACGCCGTAGAAGAGGCCGAGCACCATCGCATAGATCACTTGGAAGCTGCTGTAGGTCGCCGAAAACGGCGCGAAGGTGAAACGCACGTGGGCCAGTCCGAAGATCACGGCGGCGATGAGGTTGGCGACGCTCAGTTCTCCGCCCAGGACGGTGAAGACAGCCCTGCCGACACCCGTGTCCTTGCCGAAAACCACGCCGTACACCGACAGGGCGAGCATGGTGATGGCGAACGCGCGGAAGATCAGCTCCTCGGACGGCCCCGAGAGCAGCAGTTGAAAGCCCAACTGCCCGACGATGTTGCGCGCGGTCAATGGGAAAGGAAGCGACTGGAAGGTGCCTGATGCAAAGACAATGATCAAAGAGACCACGGTGTACCCGGCGAAGATCAGGGCGAACAGGCGCACATAGGACCACCCCACGCTGCGATCGCCCCAGCCAAACCCAAATCGGACGGCACTCAGCTTGCTGATAAGGATCATCGGAATCAGGAAGATGATGGCCTGGACAATGTGATGGACGGAAATCCAGGCGAAAGCGCCGTCGGGGTCGATCATCGAGTAGTCGAAGAGGTCCGCGAAGAGGCCCGCCAAACGCGGCACACCCAATAGGAGCCCGGTCAGGCACAACACCCACAGGATGGACTTCAGGTTTCTCGTCAGGGGCACCGTTGCTCTCGCTTTCCTCAATTCTATGCTATCCGGCCCACCGTTGAATCAGGCCCTGGGTAGCAAATCCGGCCGTTCTGCGCGCACATTGTGTCCGCTGTCGGCTGTGATGTGCGTGCCCCGGCCGGATTCGGCTTCCGCTCGCTCGAGAACAGTGTACCAGATAACCGCATCAGGCCAATCGCCCGCCTCACACCAGGCCTATCGCCTCTGGCCTGCCGGCAGGTCACATGGGCTTCCAGCGAAGGCCCCGTCGCGTCCGACGCCCCGAGGACGGGGCTACAAGCTTGCTGATGAAGGCTCCCCGCCCCGTGTCGGAGCGGGCTGGTCCAGCGATAGGGACGGCTCAGCCGCCGGTGGACTTGGGGCCTTGATCTCAAGCGCTGCCCCGCGATTACGGGAGTGTCACCAGGATCCCCGGGTCATCGGCGACCCACTGTCCCGGAAAGTCTCCTTGACGCTTCAGATAGTGGTCGAGGAATCGGAGAGACAACCTGTTGATGATGTCGAGGGATTCCGTGCCCTGTCGGGTGGGACGTGTGCCGTCCAGCAGTTGTACCACCAAGGGACTGGATAGCGCGAGGTCGGTAAGGCCCAGGTGGCCCACACCGCTGATATGGACATTGTAAGCGATTGTATGCGGGTCAGAAAGCAAAGCGGCGTTCCGGGCGTACTGTGGCCATTCAGAGAGGTGACTCCACGCGCTATCCGAGTACACATTCAACACAGGCACCGGATAATCCTCGTTGACAAAGACGAATCCATCATCTTCGACGCCTACGATGTCATGCATGAACGGCGCTTCGAGCGCAATGACCGCGCCGATATCGCTTCTCTGCCTGCCGATGCCCAATGCCGCCGAACCGCCAAGTGAATGGCCCATGACGCCGATTCTGTCGGTGTCCACCAGGCCGTAGACGCCGCCGACGCCGGCGGACGCGTAGGCCAGAACGGTATTGATGACGAAATCGATATCGCCCATACGGGTATCCATCCACCGCTGGTAGTAGGTGAGGCTTTGCTGCTTGTCGCTCCGCGCGTCTTCCCGCCCAAGCTCCCGGAAGTAGTCCCAACTCACGAAGGTGAGCTGACCTTGCACGTCCTGTGTCCAGAAAGCGTGATAGGGATGGTCAATCGAGCCGACCACGTAGCCGTGACCGGCGAGCTCGCGATATAGAGAGAGGTTGCTCTTCCTGATGCCCAGTCCTCCGTGGGAGAAAACCACCAGCGGAAAGACGCCGTCTGCGTCCTGGGGGTACCAGAACTCCACATTAACGCTTCTGTGGGTGCCATTCGCGCTATACGCTTCGACACGGTCCTCATCGGTGAAGGTGTCGAAGGCTGTCGTCACCGGGTACTTTCCGGTCGGCTCAGGAAGCTCATACGGCGGGAAGATAAGCACCGGAGTGACTGCAATGAATACTAACAGCACCGCGGCGCCGGCCTGGAGTACAATGCGCGAGTGTGAGGCTCCTTGCGGCGTTTCTCGCTCATGGACCAGCAACCACGCCTCCTTCAGCGCCCAGACAGAGAGCAGAGCGCCAAGTCCATACCAACGGAAGCTCCAGGAGATGATGCCGGTCAACGTAAGCAGCCAGAACACGCCCCACATCACGATGCGCGCCGTACTCCTGCCCCTGCCTGACCAGACGGGCATCACCCAGCGCGTAGCGGCGCAGCCCGCTTCGATCACTAGGGCAACGATCAGGACGACGATGGCCATACCTGGTTCGCCTCCGTCCAGGCTAGTCGCCAAATCTCCAGGCGCTACACTGACGCCTAAGTAGCGGCAGGTGGCGCTGCCACTGTGGGACGCCTGTCACCACGAGGGGCTTGATCTCCACGCGCCGCTTGTCGTCCAGATCATACTCGGTATAGCCCCAGTTATACCCGGCAAGTGGGGCTATCGTGTTGTCGTTGATTCTGCTCGGCATCGTGACCAGAAACGTGTCGGCCAACCATTCAAGTTTTCCACAGTCGCCGAGGTTGTTGCAGGGGGCGTCATATATCTCGGCCGGATAGCCCATTGCGAAGAACGGCACGCCCAGCTCGTCCAGTGTGTCGTTGACATCCACGCTCGAGATGATCGTGGTCGGCTCATTGCCTTCCACGGAGGCAAACTCCCGCCGTGTGATGATCTGGATCCAGGCAGAGGCCGTGTAGTAGCCCGTGCCCTCATAAGCGCGCACATAGGCGCGCATCGTCGGGTAGCCGATGCACATATTCACATCGAAGCCGCAGCCGGCCAGCAGGTCGAAGCCCGAGGCGGTGAGGCTGCGGTTGGTCTCGTAGATCACTTCGAGAACGCCCGGCTTCCCATTCAGGTTGAAGGGGATGATTGCATTCATATCAGTCTCCTCTACAATGCGGTGCTCGCCAGAGGTCGCCGTTTGCGACTCAATGCGTGGGATAGCCGGCCCACCGTGAACTCCAGCGCGAGTATGACCTCGGGCGGCATAGCGAAACTCTCGTTCACCCGGTGGCGCTTTCCTCTCGCAGCACCACCGCGCGGCCCGCGAAGGCAAAGGCAATCAAGATAGCGCCGCCCACCCATCCGCCCAGACTGAAGACCGCCGGACCATACATCGCGAGGCCCGCACCTGCAATCACCAACAGCGCGGCGAGCACGCCAAACATCTTCATCCCGTACAGTGTGATGAAGGTCAGGTAGTGCGAACCCACCACGATCATCGCTGCAGGGAAGAACCAGGCCTCGCGGTATAGCGTGGCTGCGGCCACGAGCAGGAAGTTGAGGGGTACGGTGAAAGCAGATTGCGACCCCAGTCCCCAGAGTTTGTTCTCGGGGCTGACCTTGCCGGGCCGCCCCATCAGCCGCACGCCCAATTGGGTGAGCGGGAAGATGCCCATGCTGCCGAGGAAGAGCGCGGCCATCCCAACTCCCGGCGAGACCCAGGTGCCGAGTGCGCCAGCGACGAGCCAGATCAGACCGGAGACCAACTGTCCGGCAAATCCGCCCAAGAAGGCGGAGCGCATTTCGCGTTGTGCTTCGATAATGTTCATTGTCTGACTCCTCATTCGTAGATTCTTCGCCATGCCGAGCGCATGGCATAAGCATCGTCGCCTTGCGCTTGAATGTGCGCCGTCCATTCGTAGGAGGTGGGCCATTTACGAAAGACGCTCGCCACCGTATACAGAAAGCGCAGTGAAGCCTTTGTCGGGCGCGGCAGCCAACCTTGCGCGGGTCGCATCGTGACGGCGATCTGCCTGTCCCTCTTTGCGACCGTATAGATCCCCGCGATGTGCCCGGTGGAAGGATGCCCTTCGATCGTGAAGTTTCCCGCGAGGTCGGCGCCATTCGCCAAGCTTTGGATGTCCGGGAAAGCCCTCTCGAAGCGCACGTCGAGGGGATAGACCTCGTTCCGGCGCGTCAGTCGCTTGAGCGCCGGCTGTCCCTCTCGCCACTCGAGCGCGAGCGTTGTCTCTCCCCGATGCACCTCCGTTGCGCCATTAGCAACTTCTATCGGATCGAGCCGTCCCTCGAACGCCGGGTTCAGTGTAGCGATCAGTGGCCTGGGGCTGTAGCGCGTGAAGGTCATCCGCGTGAAATCCATCGGGATGGGGAGGCCATCAGGCTGATGCCGTTTGCCGTCAATGCTGACCTCGAACGCTGTGTGGCGCTTCCTGACGAAGTAGAAATCGTGCAGCAGCACCAGCGGCAGCGCCGACGGCCCTTCTGCGGCGGCGCCCATTGGCGCGAGGAGGCCAAACGGCTTGCGCGCTTTCGGGTTTCGCTCGCTGATGTCGATCACAATGGGCCGGTCGTGAAGGTCCCGGAAGGCGTAATGCGCCTGAACGCCGAAGGCATCGACCTCGTAGGTGGCGCCTGCCAGGTTCCGCTCGACTAGGTTCGCCAGCCCCTTGCCGGCAATGTCGTACTTGGCGGGGTTCAGGTGTAAGCCTGCCTGGTGATAGACATCCACCTTGCCGTCCTGTCGCCATCCGATGACGAGATGCCCCTGCCCGTTGATCGGATCATCAAAAACCTGCGGCTCGAATCCGACGTACGTGGTATCCGGGTCTTTCTCGAAGTTGATCAGGAGCAGCCGCTCCATCGGGTCAACGTCGATACAGAAAGGGTTGATCACGTGTTCCATGGGTTGCCCCGAGCGCTCAGAGCTTGTGGTTGGCGCCGAGTAGCGATCCAGCGTGGAAACAGCCACGTGAGATCATCTCTCAGTCTGCTCCGTCATCAGCCCCCAGCGGATACCGAACTTGTCGATGAGGGAGACAAAGCACGAGCTATACGTCGTGCTGACCATCGGATGGACGAGGGTGCTGCCTTCCTTCAAGACTTCGTAGGCCTTCTTCACACCATCGGCATCGTCGAAGGTGAGCGTCAGGAAGAGTGCCGTGCCATTTACCAGGTCAGTGTCCAGGTTGTCTGAGAACATGATCCGCTGAGCGCCGATGAACACCTCGGCATGGTAGACCATGTCGCTCTGACGATCGGTCAAGGGGCTGTCCCAGTCCCGACTGTCAGCATCGGCGTAGCGCAGCAGGAGCTTTGTCGTCGCTCCAAAGGCCTCTTCGTACAGGGCAATGGCTTCCTGACATCTTCCAGGTAAGTTGATGCATGGCGTTACAATGGGCATAAGCGTCGGCCTTTCGCATTTGTGTGACCTGCTCATGACGCTCTTTCAGAGAACGGGCCAAGGTCGCTTAACTTGATCGGGTGACATCTTGTTGTGTCCACTTGCCGTCGATGAAGCGCCACATCTTGCCCGTGGGGTTGCGGTCCTGGAGCTCGGTCGGTAGGCGGTGGTGGCGCACGTTGTCGTAGCAGTGCAACGCCCCGAAGCGCAGCATCGAAGCGGGAATGCCCACCGCGGTAAAGCCGGGGTGCCCGGTGGCGGGGTAGGGCCCGCCGTGGTTCATCGCGGGGGAGACGGCAACGCCGGTGGGCATCTTGTCGTTGAGCAGGCGGCCCACCTTCTGACGTACGATGGGCGCGAGCTGATCGTAGAGCGCATCGTCGGCGCCGCCCGTGTGGGTATAGAAGCTGCCGGTGAGGTTGCCCTCCAGCTGACGGGCGATCTCCTGCAGCTGCGAGAGATCCTCGGCGAGGACCACGAGCGAGACGACGCCGAAGGCCTCAGTCTGGAGGGCCTCGGGCTGTGACAGGAACGCCTCACCCGAGACGCGCAGCAGGGTGTTGGCGTAGCGGTAGCTGGGACCCGCGACCTCCTCGCCGCCGACGACCAAGGTGGCGCCAGCCTCCTGGAGCTGGGCCACTGCCGCCCCGATGGTGCGCAAACCGCTCCTTCCCAGCAGGACGCCGGCAGGCGCCTCGAACCGTGTCGCCACGGCCTCCAGGAAGGCCTCGCTGCGCTGCGATGCCAGGAGCAACGTCAGTCCCGGTTTTGTGCAGAACTGCCCCGTCCCAAGCGAGCATGAGGCGAAGAGCTCATCAGCGATGGGCTCCAGCCGCTCCTCCAGGGCGCCCGGTAGGATGAAGATGGGGTTAACGCTCGACATCTCGAGGTAGATGGGCTTGCCGGCGGCATCGGCTGCCGCCTTCAACTGCAGGCCGGCTGAGCGGCTGCCGGTGAAGCCGGTGGCGCCCACGAGAGGGTGGGAGACGAGCCGCGCGCCATCGGCGTGGCTGGTACGGTAAAGCAGTTGCACCAGCGCCGTGGGCATCCCGGTGGCTTCCACGGCCTCGAAAGCCGCCTCGGTGAGCAGCCGGGTCGTGCCGGGGTGGCCCGTGTTGGCCTTGGCGATAATCGGATTGCCGGCTGCAAGCGCCGCTGCCGCATCGCCCCCGGAGACCGAGTTGAAGGCGAACGGAAAGTTGTTGGGGCCGAAGACGACCACAGGCCCGCCCAGGGGGCCATGCATCGAGCGGATGTTGCGGGCCGTGTCGATGGTGGCGTTGCACCACGAGCGCTCGCGCGTCGCAGCTGCTGCCTGCCGGAGCTGGTCGGTCGTGCGCGGCAATTCGACGGAGCGCAGACGCGGTTCGAGCGCTAGGCCTGTCTCGAGGTGGGCCAGGGCCGCGATCGCGTCGGTGCGCGCCTCGATGCCCTCGGCGAAGGCGTCAAGGAAATCGGCTAGCGCCGCAGGTGCGACCTCCCTCAGCGCTGCAGCGGCTTCAGCGCCCGCGACCAACGTCTCTTCCACCTCAGACCAGGAGGAGATCGGGTAGGTTTGTTGCAGCGGCTGCTTCGTCATCGGGTTGGTCGTTGAGAATGTAGCGACGGCATCTTTAATCTCTCGCCACTTGCCTGCAATCAGAACGGGTTCAGTTTCCATCGAAGTCTCCTTGTGCGTCCTTGCCGATCGCCTTCCGGATCTCTGCCACGACCAGCTCCACCGTCTTTCCATCTGTCTCGATGCAGGTCCCGTAATCGAACTGCGACACCATCGCGTGCACGGCCGCAGCGGCATCCACGCCATACGTTAGCTCGCGCCCGCGGTCCCTCAAGATACAGGTTTCCAGCGGTGCCTTGAGTGTGAAGACGTCGGCGCCACCATGGAGAGCTGTGATCAGGTTCTCGAGCTGGTAGAGATGGTAGAAACAGCCGTCAAAGACGACGGTGATGCCCGCGTCGAGCTCGGCCTGGACGGAGGCGACCGCGAGTGCGTTGCCTTTCAGGAAACCCTCTAGCGCGATGCCGCCGCCCTCCTCGGCCTGGTCGAGCTTGTTCTCGTCCATGATCTGATCGAAGGAGACGTAGCAACCCCCCAGCTCATCAGCCAGCATCTTGCCTATTGTGGTCTTGCCGACGGCTAGCGGACCTCTGATGATGATGGCACTCACAGCGCCTATTCCTGCACGTCGTTCAGCAATGTGAGTTCGCCCACGCCGATCCGCACCACGTCACCCGCGCTGAGCGTGAAGCTATCCGGCGGGACGATGCCCGTGCCGGTCATCAGGAAGACCCCGTTGGGGAAGGGCAGTTCCTTGAAGAGGTAAGCAACCAGTTCCTCGAGGGTGCGCTTCATCCGGCTGGTCGCGGTCTCGCCGTAGAAGGCTTGCTCACTCTGGCGCTGGATCTCCAGCGTGATCGGCAGGTCGCGCATCTTGTCGGGCGAGGAGAGCATGATGCCGGGGCCCAGGGCGCAGGAGCCTGCATAGACCTTGGCTTGGGGCAGGTAGAGAGGATTGGCGCCCTCGATGCTGCGGGAGGAGACGTCGTTACCCGCGACGTAGCCCACGATCTCCCGGCGCGCGTTGATGACCAGGGTGAGCTCCGGCTCAGGCACGTCCCAGGTGCTGTCCGGGCGCACGCGGATCGGATCCTCGGGGCCCATCACGCGCCAGCCGATGGCCTTCATAAAGAGCTCCGGGCGCGCGGCGGTGTAGACGCGGGCGTAGATGTCGCCGGTCTCCGATTCCGCCTGGCGCGCGTCGCGGCTCCTCAGGTAGGTCACGCCACTGGCCCATACCTCCTGCCACGGCTCGACCGGGGGCAAGAGATCGCCGGTCGCCTCCTCGCCCGTGAGCATAGCGGCGAGCGCGTCGCCGTAGGCTGCGCGCGGCAGCTCGAGCAGCAGCCCCAGCGTGAATGAGGGGGCCAGAAAGACGCCATCCATGGCCCACCGGGGGCCGGTCATCGTTTGGTGTCGGGTCAGCATTGTCAGTCTCCAGTCTTTAGTCGACAGTTTTCAGTTGTCCGTTGTCGGTTTTCAGTTAGGGAGTGCGCGCCCAACGGTTCTAGGGTCCGTCTGTTGGTTTGAGATCTACGCATTTGTCGATTCGCTGATTCGCTCCGCGATGGCATCAACGTCGTAGACGCAGCCGCCCCAGGTGCCGCCGCCTGCCTGCTGCAGGAGCGCCCAGAGGCGGGTGTCCTCGGGAAGGTCGGGGTCCGGCGCGAGGTCGGGATGTGGGGGGCGTGAGGCCAAGATACGTGTACCTTCCTCAGGTGAGAACTTCGAGTCACCGCTCCCGACCAGATCCACGCTTCCCTTCAAGTTGACGCCATCCACCACGATGCGGATTCGGTCGCCGTCGCGGACGCGGCCCAGCGGTCCGCCCGCCAAAGCCTCAGGGCCCACGTGACCGATGCATGCGCCGGTGCTGACGCCGCTGAAACGGGCGTCGGTGATCAGCGCGACCTGCTTGCCCCACGAGAGGTGCTTGAGTGCCGCGGTCACCTGATAGGTCTCCTCCATCCCACAGCCCAAGGGCCCGCGTCCGATCAGGACCATCACCTCGCCCGGCCTGATCTGCGCCGCGCCCTGGCCCTTGACTGCGGCAATCGCGGCGCGTTCGCTGGTGAAGACGCGCGCCGGTCCTTCCATACGAAAGACGCCGGCCGCATCGAGCAGGCCGGGATCGAGTGCTGTGCTCTTGATGACCGACCCCTCGGGTGCCAGATTGCCGGTGGGGAAGGTCAGTGTGCCGGCAAGTCCAAGCGCACCTGCTACCTCCGGGCTCATGATCACGGTGTCAGGGTCGACCCCATCCTCGGCGAAGAGACGCTCGCGGAGGCGCTTGCGGCGCTCGCTCGCTACCCACGCGTCCAGCATCTCGCCGAGCGGTCGACCGTGAGCGGTCAATGCGTCGAGGTGTAGCAGGTCCAGATCGCGCAAGTGCAACATCACCTCGGGCACGCCGCCGGCGAGGTAGGCGCGGATGGTCGGGTGCCCTGCCGGGCCGTTGGGCAGCACGTCGACCAGGCGCGGCACGGCCCGGTTCACCGCGTCCCACTCGGCGACGGTGGGCCGCTCGAGCCCCGCGGCATGGGCGATCGCCGGCAGGTGCAGCAGCAGGTTCGTACTACCGCCAAAGGCGGCATAGACCACCATCGCGTTGTGCACCGCCTCGTGAGTCACGATATCGGCGGCGGTGATGCCTCTTTCCGCCAGGGCCACCAAGGCCTGGGCCGAGCGGCGCGCCAGATCCAGCCAGAGCTCCTGGCCTGAGGGGGCCAGTGCGGCGTGCGTCAGGGTCAACCCAAGGGCCTCACCGACCACCTGGCTCGTCGCCGCGGTGCCCAGGAACTGGCAGCCGCCGCCGGGCGAGGCACAGGCGCGGCAGCCCAGCAGCGCTGCCTCTTCTAGGCTGATCTCGCCCTGCGCAAAGCGCGCACTCAGCGTCTGGACCTTCCCCGCGTCCTCCCCCTCGGTCGGGGGTAGGGTCACGCCGCCGGGCACGAGGACGCAGGGCAGCTTGCGCTGCGCGGCAAGCGCCATCATCAGGGCCGGCAGTCCCTTGTCGCACGTCGCAATGCCTAGGACGCCCCGCACCGTCGGCAGCGAGCGGATCAGGCGTCGGAAGACGATAGCGGCATCGTTGCGGTAGGGCAGGCTGTCCATCATCCCCCGCGTGCCCTGGGTGCGTCCGTCACAGGGGTCGCTTACGTAGCCTGCGAAGGGGACCCTGCCCAGGGCCTGGAAGCGCTCCGCAGCGGCTTGGGCGAGCAACCCCAGTTCCCAGTGCCCGGTATGGTAGCCGAGCGCAATGGGCCTGCCGTCAGGGGCACGCATCCCCCCCAACGTGGAGAGGATCAGAAACTCGTCGCCGCGTAGTGTGTTCGGATTCCATCCCATGCCGGCGTCCTCGGTCAAGCCGAAGAGCTCGCCGCTGGAGACGTCGCGCAGGTAGTCGGCATCGAGGGGCAGCTCGCCTTCCGGGCCAGGTGCGTGGGTGACCACGGCATAGGCGTCGGAGTCTTCGGCTTCCAGCGAAACCCGGTCCTTATCGCTTCTTAATGACATTGTGCCTCCTATTTGCCGTGCTTGCTCACTGACTTTCCCCAACTATAGGATGGATGGGGAGAAGCGCAACGGCTTGCGCCTTGTCGGGCCCCTACCGTCAGACCTTGACGGGCTGCCTACACCGCGTATAATCTTACGGTGTAAAAAATAAGGGGGGGGGGAGAGACCTTGCCGCGACCCACAAAGACAGCGGAGGAGATACGCCAGATGCGCGAGCGCATCCTGGATGCGGCGTTCACGCTGCTTCAGCAAGAGGGGCTCGAAGGCGTGAGTATTCGCCGGATTGCGGATACCGTCGGCGTCTCGCATATGTCCTTGTACACCTATTTCGATAACCGTGCCGCCATCGTCAAAGCCCTCCGTGAGCGCGGGCTCGAAGAGATGCAGGCATTCTGCGATGCCTCGCTGCGCCGTGCGGAGTCCGGCGATGCGCTCGAAGAGGTGCGCCAATCGATGCAACGGTTCATCGAGCTGTCGCACGATCGTCCAAGACTCTACCACCTTGCCTGGCGGCGATCCTCCGATGACACGTCGTTTCGTGTGGACTCTCGGAACCTATCTAGGGCGCTGGGGCACCTCTCGCGGCTGATAGCCTTGGGTGTTGAACGCGGGCAGTGCGCCAAGCGCGATCCGACCCTGGCAGCGGCCATGGCCTTCTGCATTGTCAACGGCACACTCATGCTCCATCACAATGTCGCCGCCATCAACCAGGTCGATCGCGCGGCGCTCGAGCGTGAGATGATCGAGGCCGCCCTAGCATATCTGACGCAATCCGAGGGTATGGGCGGCTGATCGGGTCGCTCGCTGATACGGAGAAGGTGATCTATCCATGATTCGACTCGCGAAGTTCCTCAAGCCCTATTGGGCTATGATCCTGCTGACCGTTGGTCTGCTCTTTGCCCAGGCCAACTTCGACCTGGCCCTGCCGGACTATCTCTCCCGAATTGTGAACACCGGTATCCAGCAGGGGGGCGTGGCCTCCGCCGTGCCCGAGGCGATCCGCCGGCGTCAACTGGAGCGGGTCCGCCTCTTTCTGAGCTCTGAGGATGAGGCGACCGTCCTCGGGGTCTACACGCTGGTCGATCAAGCTACGCCGAACTACGCGGCCCTGGTGCGCGACTACCCCGTGCTTGCCGATGAGCCGGTCTATCTGCTCAACGAGCTCGCTGACGATGAGCGCGACCGCCTCGATCCCGTGATCGGGCGCGCGCTTCTGGTCGTCTATGGCATCGAGCAGATGATCGAGAACCCGGAAGCGGCGGAGATCGTCCCGGCGCCGGGCGATGGCGTCGGGCTTGACTTCAGTCGGCTCCCGCCGGGCACCGACGTCTTCGCGCTGCTGGCGCAGATGCCGGAGGCTCAGCGGCAGTCGCTGATGAGCACCGTCGACGCGCGGTTCGAGGTCATGGGAGAGTCGGCAATCGTGCAGGCGGCGACGCCGGCGGTGCGCGCCGAGTATGCAGCGTTGGGCATGGATCCTGACCAGGTGCAGAGCCGCTATATACTCTCCGTCGGTGGCACGATGCTGCTGCTGGCGTTGGGCTCGGGCCTGTGCACGATTGCCGTCGGCTACCTCTCGGCGCGCACCGCGGTCGGCGCCGCACGTGACGTGCGCGGCGCCATCTTCCGCAAGGTCGAGGGCTTCTCCCACGCCGAGTTCGACACCTTCTCCACGGCGTCGCTCATCACCCGTTCGACCAACGACGTCACCCAGGTGGCAACCGTGGTGGTGATGATGCGCCTGATCTTCTACGCACCGTTGATGGGTGTGGGCGGGGTCGTGCGCGCCGTCGGCAAGGGTGGGTCGATGTGGTGGCTGATCGCCGTGGCGGTCGGGATCCTCGTTAGCCTGGTCGCCATCGTGATGTCCATCGCCCTGCCCAAGTTCAAGATCATCCAGTCGCTGATCGACCGGCTCAATCTGGTGGCTCGCGAGGGGCTCTCGGGCATGCTGGTCATACGTGCCTTCAACCGTCAGGACTTTGAGGAGGCCCGCTTTGACCGGGCCAACGTCGATCTGACGGATAACAGCCGCTTCATCAACCGGCTGATGGTGGTGATGATGCCGATGATGATGTTGATCATGAATGGGCTGTCGATCGCCATCATCTGGGTCGGCGCGCACCAGATCGCGGCTATGACTATGCAGGTGGGCGACATGATCGCCTTCATCCAGTACGCGATGCAGATCGTGATGTCCTTCCTGATGCTGACGATGCTCTTCATCTTCCTGCCGCGCGCTGCCGTCTCGGGCGACCGCATTGCCGAGGTGTTGGAGACCGAGCCCACGGTCCGCGACCCCGAGCCGGACCAGGCGAGCGCGCTACGTCCGGATCCCCAGGGCAGGATTGAGTTCCGCGATGTCTCCTTCCGCTATCCCGGCGCGCTCGACAACGTGCTTTGCGGCATTAGTTTCACCGCCGAACCGGGCCAGACCACGGCCTTCATCGGCTCCACCGGCTGCGGCAAGTCGACCCTGGTGAACCTGATCCCCCGCTTCTACGACGTCACCGAGGGCGCGATTCTGGTGGACGGCGTTGACATCCGCACGGTGACCCAGCACGATCTGCGCGACCGCATCGGTTACGTGCCTCAGAAGGGCGTGCTCTTCTCCGGCACCATCGAGTCCAACCTGCGCTACGCGGATGAAGATGCGACCGAGGCCACGGTGCGCGAGGCGGTCGAGATCGCCCAAGCCGGCGACTTTGTCTTCGGGGGCTCCGAAGCGGGTCCGGGTGAGGGGCTGGGCTTGAGCGCCCCGATCTCTCAGGGCGGCACGAACGTTTCGGGAGGGCAGAAGCAGCGGCTGTCCATCGCTCGCGCGCTGGTCAAGAAGCCACCCATCTTCATCTTCGACGACAGCTTCTCAGCCCTGGACTTTCGCACCGACGCGGCGCTGCGCCGGGCGCTCAAGGTCAAGACCGGCGACAGCACCGTCCTGGTCGTCACCCAGCGCGTCTCCACGATCAAGGGCGCCGATCAGATCATCGTACTCGATGAGGGCGAGATGGTGGGCAGGGGCACGCACGCAGAGCTGATGGACAGCTGTGAGACCTATCGTGAGATCGCGCTCTCGCAGCTCAGCGGGGAGGAACTGGCATGAGCGACAACAGAACAGGGCGACCGCCCAAGCCGGGCGCCGACTCAGAGAAACGACCAGCCTCGCGAGGTTCTCAGTTCGGACCGCGCCCCGGACGGGGACCGGGCGGACATATGATGATGCCGGGCGAGAAGGCACGTGACTTCAAGGGCACGATGGTCAGGCTCGTCGGCTACCTCGGCAAGTATAAGCTGGCGGTGGCGGTCGTGATGCTCTTTGCCGTCGCCTCCACCGTCGCCGGCATCGCCGGGCCCAGGATCCTGGGCCGCGCCACCACCGAGATCTTCCAGGGCCTGATCGCGCAGCTGCAGGGCGTCGGGGAGATCGACTTCTCCGCGATCGGGCGCATCATGCTCACCGTCATCGCCCTCTATCTCTTCTCCGCACTCTCGGCCATGATTCAGGGCTGGGTGATGGCGGACGTCTCCACGGACATCGCGTACCGCTTTCGCCGTGACATCGCCGAGAAGATCAACCGGGTGCCGCTCAAGTACTTCGACAGCACCCCTCAGGGCGAGGTCCTCTCTCGCATCACCAACGACGTGGACACGGTCAACCAGACGTTGAGCCAGAGCCTCACCCAAATCATCACCTCGGTCGTGACCGTGGTCGGCGTGTTGGTGATGATGATCTCCATCAGTTGGGTGATGACCCTGGTCGCGCTGCTGATCCTGCCGCTCTCGGCGGCTGTCGTGATGTTGATCGTCAAGCAGTCGCAGATCCACTTCAAGCAGCAGCAAGAGGTCCTCGGCGACCTCAATGGGCACGTGGAGGAGATGTACGGTGGGCATCTGGTGATGAAGGCGTTCAACGGTGAAGCCGCCAGCATCCGTGCCTTTGATGCTCTCAACGGTGATCTGTACACGTCGGGCTGGAAGGCGCAGTTCCTCTCAGGGCTGATGATGCCCATCATGATGTTCATCGGCAACCTGGGCTACGTTGCGGTTGCCGTTCTGGGCGGCTGGCTGGCGGCGCGCAACGCCATCACCGTCGGTGACATCCAGGCCTTCATCCAGTACGTGCGGTCTTTCACACAGCCGGTTCAGCAGCTCGCCAACATCTCCAACGTACTGCAGCAGACGGCCGCCGCTGCTGAGCGGGTCTTCGAGTTTCTGGACGAGCCGGAGGAGATTGCCGAAACTGCCGCACCCCGGACACCCGAGAAGGCCGAGGGCCACGTCACCTTCCGGGACGTTCACTTCGGCTACGATGCTGCAACCCCCATCATTCACAGCTTCAGCGCGGAGGCTGAGCCGGGTCAGAAGATTGCCATCGTCGGCCCGACGGGAGCCGGTAAGACGACGATGGTCAAGCTCCTGATGCGCTTCTACGATGTCAACGACGGCGCGATCCTGGTCGATGGACACGACATACGCGAGTTCAGGCGGCAGGACCTGCGCCGGATGTTCGGGATGGTGTTGCAGGACACGTGGCTCTTCAACGGCAGCATTATGGACAACATCCGCTACGGACGCCCGGATGCCTCGGACGACGAGGTGATCGCGGCAGCGCAGACCGCCCATGTCGATCACTTCGTGCGCACGCTACCCGACGGGTACGCGATGGAGATCAACGAGGAGGCGTCGAATATCTCGCAGGGGCAGAAGCAGCTTCTGACCATTGCGCGCGCGGTGCTGGCAGATCCGCCGATGCTGATCCTCGATGAGGCCACCAGCTCGGTGGACACGCGCACGGAGGTGCTGATTCAGGCGGCGATGGATAACCTGATGGTGGGTCGGACGAGTTTCATCATTGCGCATCGGCTGTCGACCATCCGCAACGCGGACCTGATCCTGGTGATGAACGAGGGCGATATCGTGGAGAGCGGTGCCCACGCGGAGCTGCTGGCACGAAGAGGCTTCTACGCCAAACTGTACAACAGTCAATTCGAGGCCGTGGGTGGTGTGCCGCAGGATGCGGTCCTCGCGGGCGCAGGTGCTTAGGATGAGCGCGATGGATCTTGGGACCTTCCTGGCGGTAAGGATGATACGCAGACGACAAGCAGCACGTGCGGCGACCGTGAAAACTCTGCTGCGCACGGATGCGATCACGGCTGTTCTGGTCGGGACCGGTGGCCCGATGCCCTCCGATCGCGCGCAGAGTTGCACGGCGCTCTTTGTCAACGGGCAGTTTCTGCTCTTTGATGCGGGCGACGGCGCGGCGCGGCGATTGGAGGCACTGAACCTGCCGGTCGACCAGCTCACGGCGGTCTTCATCACACATTTCCATGCCGATCACTTCGCCGACCTGGGTGAGGTGATAGACCGTAGCTGGATTATCGGGCGCCGTCACGTTCTGCCCATCCACGGCCCGCCAGGCATCGGGTCTATCGTGGACGGCTTCCGTGTGGCCTATGCGCAGGAGTACGGCTATCGCACAGCGCATCACGGGTCGGAGGTTATGCCTCCGGAGGGGTCTGAGGCGTGTGCACTGGAGTTTCAGTACAGCAAAGAGGGCCAGGCGACTCCGGTCTACATCTCAGACGGCGTGAAGGTTAGTGCCTTCGCGGCGCAGCATCCTCCCATTGAGCCGAACGTCGGTTATCGCGTCGAATACGCCGGCAAGACCGTCGTCCTCTCCGGTGATACGGTCCTCACGGATACACTGGTGACTCAGAGCCGGGATGCCGATTTGCTGATCTCCGATGTGATGGCGATGGATGCGGTCCGGCAGATCCAAGCGGCGAACGAGGCGGGCGGCAACGCAGCTGTTGCGCGGATCATGCACGACATCCGCGACTACCACATCGGCGCCGAGGAGCTTGGCGCCTTGGCAGAGCAAGCCGGGGTCAAGCGCCTGGCGCTTACCCATCTTGCGCCGCCGGTCGACCAGAAGCTCCTGGTGCGCCGGTTCTTTCAACGGCCTATCGTGGCACGTTACTCAGGGGAGCTCGTCGTCGGGCGTGACGGCACCCGGATCGCCATTCCCCTGTAGCCCCTTCACATTTTTCCATCCCAACCGATTCCGCAGCGCGACGGCGCTCATCGCGGCGGTAGTGAAGGCGAGCCTCGGGCAGCAGGACGAAAGCTGTCAGGGATAAGGCTAGATCCCTTATCCCTGACTTACCGATTGCACTAGCGCGACCAGCGCTCGTGGACGGGCGGGAAGGCGGGGAAGGCGGCGTGCGGTTCGGCCTGGTACCAGTAGGCGACGGAGGCGATGTCGTCGGTGAGGGGTTCAAACTTGCCGTTGGGCCACCAACCCAGCGCCTGGATCGTCACCTTCAGATCCTGCTTGAAGCGGATGGGATCCATCACGTGCCAACGGTAGAGACCGTGCATCGGCACCTCACCCGGTTCTTTGCGGTAGAGCGGATAGCCGAGATAGGGGGTGGAGTAGGTCTCGCCGCCGAAGCCCCACGCGCCGCAGAAGTAGTCCTCAGTGCCCGTGCCGCAGATAGTGGGGTACTCGCCGTCGCCATCCATGAAGAACTTGATCTCTCCCTCGCCCCACCAGCCGTTGGATAGTTGGGTCCAGGCGAGGAAGGTGCCTACATAGTGTCCCTGACCCTTGATGCCTTCGAGGATCACGTGCTCCGGGACCTCGCGGGAGGTGAGACTGCGCCGCCATTGCGCGTGGAAATAGGCGGCGGTTTCCGGCACCTCGGTGAGTGCATAGGTGATCTGGTAGAAGAAGCCGCGGATCGGGTCCTCGTGCTGGTTCTCGATGGTGATGCGGGCTTGCTTGCGGAAGGGCATGGGCCAATAGCTGTTGAAGCCACCAACCGGATTGACTGCGATGGGAAGGGAGTTGACGTTGTAGCGCAGGGCGTGTCCGTTGCAGAAGAAGTCGCCCAGCGGCACCTCGATCGACGGCGTCTCCTCCCCGTCCCAGTAGAAGCGCAGGATCGTGTCGCGATAGGCTTTGGGGTCGACCGTAATCCAGATATGCTGAATCACGCCGGGGCCCCGGATGTCGGCGAGGCACGTGGTTGAGTTCGGCTCCAGCGTGATACAGGGACGCACCTTCCATCCCTTGCCCAACATCGAGGCCGCATTGAACTCACCCGGCACCTCCTTGGCGCCGTTCGCGCGCTCGCCCGTGGGATTCTCGGCGGAGATCGAACGCGTCTCGGCATCGGTGAGAAGGGGCAGGCTGCCCAGACCGAAATTGAGTTGATTGAAGACGCTCATCTGTGATCCTCCTATTGCACGGTATGACATGATCGGACGGACGGCGCCGATGCGCCGCTTGTCCCGGATGCCCCTATCATAGCGCCCTGAGGTCATTGCACAAGGCGGGCGGCGCGGGATCCACGAAACTCCAACTCAATTCAACCTGTCATCCGTTGACCTGCCCATGTTTCCGTGGTACGATGGTCAGCGAATCGACAAGTGAATAGGAACGAACGCCGAATGCGCGTGCGATGCTCAGGCACCGTGCGGCAGCGGGGAACCCGAGAACGGGGCGAATCGATCGGATCGCGGCGATGACTGCGACGACGTAGGGCGAGCTTCTTCCGCCCGAGCCCGACAGCTAACCTCGTAGGCGTGGAGGAAGGTCACCTGGTGCGATGGGCAGCCGGTCACGGCGCTCGCAAGGTGCCCTTCTTTTTTTTGTGGGGCGCCTCATTGGGTGGTTGAGTCATCAAACTCAGAAGCCACAGGAGGCGAGACATGGCAGAGAAGACAGGAAGTGAGGGCGCGGAGGACCCGCTCTCTACGCAGTTCGTCGTCGATCATCATGTAGATGGCCATCGGGTGAACGTAGCGGAGCTCCCCAGACCCGTTGTCGAGGAGCTCAAGACGATCGGACACGACGCTCACGACATTCGGCTCGCCGTGAAGTCCGATCTTGGCCCGGACGGGCAGTTCGGCGAGCAATGGCTGCTGATCGATCAGCAGCACTTACTGGTGTTGGATCGTCCCAATGGGCGAGCCTACCAGCGCTATCGATTCGAGCTCGGTGAGATTGAGGATGCCTCCATCGAGCGGTGTGTCGGCAACGGGCTGATCCAGGTCACCGCCGGGAAGTCACCGCACGTATTGCTCCACTACTCCAACGATCTGACCGACCGCTTCGGGCGGGTCGCCCACTATCTGCGCGAGCGGGCCAAGCATGGCGCGGAGACTCCCATCCCCGAAGCTAACCAAGATGCCCACGCTTGTATCAACTGCGGGCGCTACCTTGCGGATCCCTCATCCCGGGTCTGTCCCAACTGTATCGAGCGCGGCAAGATCTTCCGGCGCTTGGTCATGGAGGCGAAGCCCTACTGGGGCAAGGTGGTGCTCATCGTAGTGCTGTTGGTGGCAGGCGCCCTGGTCAACCTGGTGCCGCCGCGGCTGACGGGGATTCTGATCGACGACGTGCTGCGCCCTGACGGCAGGACGGAGATGCTCCTCTGGCTGGTCTTAGGGTTATTGGCGGTGCGTGTGTCGAGTGTGGCGATCACGATCGCCAAGAACTGGCTGTCGATTAACGTCAGCGGGCAGTTCACCGCGGGGCTGCGCGAGAAGCTCTTCTCGCACCTCAAGAGCCTGCCGGTCGATTACTTCGACAAGAACCAGACCGGACGCATCATGACGCGCGTCAATCAGGACACCAGTGAGCTTCAGGGCCTCTTCGACCAACTGACGAACTTCGCGCTGAACCTCCTGATGGTCGTCGGCATCGGCATTGTGCTTTTTCTAATGGCGCCCTCGCTGGGGCTCTACGTGCTGATCCCGACCCCCTTCGTGATTGCCGCCGCTTACCACTACTATCGCGACATGCGACCACACTTCCGGCGCTTCTGGATTGCGCGCTGGCGGCTCAACGCGATGCTCAACACCTTCCTCTCCGGCGTGCGCGTCGTCAAGGCCTTTGCACAGGAGGATCAGGAGGAGCAGCGCTATCACCAACGCAATGACCGGATGCTGCAGAGTCAGCTACGGGTCAACCTCGCCTGGGGTCGATTCTTCCCGCTGATCTCCTTCGCTTTCAGTGCCGGCGGGTTGATCATCTGGTATGCAGGCGGACAGGCTGTGCTGGCCGATCGCATCAGCGTGGGCACGCTCATGGCCTTCATCGGCTACCTGGGTATGTTCTACGGGCCGCTCTCGGCGCTGACCCAGGTGAGTGAGGCCATGAACCGCTTCGTCACGATCTCGCAGCGCACCTTCGAGCTTCTCGACGAGGCAGAACAGGTTCAGCCTGAGCGGCCTCTGCGCAAGCCCAAGCTCTCGGGTAGCATCGCCTTCGACCGCGTGACCTTTGGGTACGACCCCTACTTCCCCGTGATCAGCGACGTCAGCTTTGAGGTCAAACCCGGAGAGATGATCGGCGTGGTGGGCCACAGTGGTGCGGGCAAGACAACGTTGGTCAACCTGCTCTGTCGTTTCTACGACGTCACCGACGGTGCGATCCGGATCGATGGCGAGGATATCCGCGACCTGTCGATGGATGAGATCCGCCGGCAGGTGGGTATGGTGTTGCAGTCGCCCTATCTCTTTCGGGGGACGTTGGCGGAGAACATCGCCTACGGCAAGCCCGACGCCGGCTACGCGGAGATCGTGCGCGCCGCCAAGGCGGCGAACGCCCACGACTTCATCACGGCGATGCCGGAGGGGTACGATACGATCGTGGGTGAGGGAGGAAGCGGTCTGTCGGGGGGCGAGCGCCAGCGCATCTCGATCGCCCGCGCGATCCTTCACAACCCGCGCATCCTGATCCTCGACGAGGCCACCTCATCGGTGGACACTGAGACGGAACGGCAGATCGAGGAGGCTCTCAACGAACTGGTCAAGGGGCGGACGACCATCGCCATCGCCCACCGGCTCTCCACGCTCTACAACGCCGACCGTATCCTGGTTCTGAATCAGGGCAAGCTGGAGGAACAGGGCACGCCTCAGCAGCTTATGGACAAAGGCGGCGCTTTCTATAATCTAGTCCAGATGCAGTCGCAGATGGCGCGCATCGACGGCAGCACGGCGAGCTTGTAAGGAGACCATGATGACCAAGAGCTACGAACTGGTCTACCTAGCGGCGGAGCACGTCCGCTTCCGTCGCCATGGTGATACGCTGAGCCTCACCCTCCTGACGGAGGACGGTGTCAGCGTGGACTATCCGCGCGTGATCCTGAGGGCATGTTTCCCTGTCTCGGATAGCGATGCGTTCCTCTCCGTGCGTGATGCCGGCGAGGAGCGGCAACCCGAGATCGGGGTCATCGAGGACTGGACGCAGCTGCGGCAGGAGGATCGTGAGGCCATCGCGGCGGAGTTGAGCCTCTACTATCTGGTGCCCAAGATCACGCGCATTGAGGCGATTCGAGAGGAGCTCGGCTTCCTCTACTGGACCGTCGAGACCGACAAAGGCCCGCAGGACTTTGTGATGCGTAACAACATCACGCACAACACGCGCGAGGTTTCGCCCAATCACTGGCTGATCATCGACGTCAATGACGCACGTCACGAGATCTCAGACGTCACTGCGCTGGACGCGCGGAGCCAGAAGCTGCTCGGTCGCTTCCTGTCGATGTGACAGGGGTGTGGGCGTGTTCGACCCTTTTGAAAGGTGAATGGACCCGCGTGTTGCTATCCGGGTATCGAGGGCACGGTGCGTCGCTGTGCCTTGGATATGGAAGCGTCGCAACGCTTCGCATTCCTCCTCTGGTTGACGGGGAGCACGCATCGGTGCTCCCCGTCAACGTACGCCGACGCGTCGACGTTTGACTGTTGACATAGGTGTGCAAGCCCCTAGAATGGGCATGGATGATGGACGGCGATCTCTGCCGTGACCGTGTAACAAGCAGGCATCTTGGTATAGCTCAACAAGGAGAAGTCCCCCCATGGCAAACCCCGTTACGATAACCGACGTTAGGACCATTCTGACCCAGCCGGCAGGATCACGGTTGGTGATCGTGAAGGTGCTCACCTCTGAGCCCGGCCTCTACGGGTTGGGATGCGCGACCTTCACGCAGCGCTTCCACGCCGTGCATGCCGCGATCGAGAAGCACCTCAAGCCGTTCGCCATCGGGCGCGATGTGTCGCGCATCGAGGAGTTCTGGCAGATGGCGATGGTCCATGGCTACTGGCGCAACGGCCCCGTGCTGAACAACGCGATCTCGGGCATTGACCAGGCGCTGTGGGATATCAAGGGCAAAATGGCGAACATGCCGGTCTATGATCTGCTCGGCGGCAAGTGTCGCGAAGGGGCGGCGGTCTACACCCACGCTGATGGACGTAGTCCTGAGGAGGTCACCGACAACGTCCGCAGGTTTATGGAGGAGGGCTATCGCTACATCCGCATTCAGATGGGCGGTTACGGCGGCAGGGCCGAGACGATGGTGAAGCCCGAGGGCGCTCCGGATGGCGCCTACTACGACCCGCGCGAGTATACTCGCCGCATGCTGAAGATGATGGAGGTCGTGCGTACTGAGGTCGGCGAGGAGGTCGAGCTGCTGCACGATATCCACGAGCGTTTGCAGCCGATCGACGCCGTGCGCTTTGCCAAGGACGTCGAGCCGATCAACCTCTTCTTCCTGGAGGACGCCCTCGCGCCTGAGGACATCGCCTGGTTCCGGGACATGCGCGCCCAGTGTGCGACACGTCTGGCGATGGGTGAGCTGTTCAACAGCCCTCATGAGTGGAAGATGCTGATCGAGGAGCACCTGATCGACTACATCCGCATGCACGTGAGCCAGATGGGCGGCATCACGCCTGCGCGTGCGACGGCGCTCCACGCCAACCTCTACGGCGTGCACACCGCCTGGCACGGCCCCGGCGACACCTCGCCGGTCGGCCATGCGGCGAATCTGCACCTCGATCTCTGGGCGCCCAACTTCGGCATCCAGGAGTGGTGCCGCTTCCCCGAGCACGTCTACGAGATGTTCCCGGGGCTGCCCGAGGTGCGTAACGGGTATATGTACCCCAATGACAAGCCCGGGCTGGGCATCGATATCGATGAGGAGCTGGCTGCCAAGTACCCGGTTCAGGATACCATTGAGCGGTGGACCCAGACGCGCTGGCCCGACGGAAGTCCGGCGCGCCCCTAGTCGAGTTCGTAGGCAGGTTGATCGCCGGCTCGCAACCGTACCAGGTCGCGGGCCGGCATTGGGCTACTATCCAAGGGTGATAGGTTGATCCACGTTCACGCGTTGACCAAGAGATACGGCGCGAAGCTGGCGCTGGACGACGTCAGTTTCGACGTCCAGGCAGGTGATGTGCTGGGTCTCTTGGGATTGAACGGTGCCGGCAAGTCGACGGCGATGAACATCATCACGGGCTATATCGGCGCTACAAGCGGCACGGTGACCGTCGACGGTCACGACATCGCCCAGGCTCCGCCGGCAGCTAAGCGCGTGATGGGATATCTGCCCGAGCGGTTGGCCTTCTATGATGAGATGCGTGTCCGCGAGTACCTGGACTTCGTCTGCGATCTCAAGAAGGTGCGGGTGGGGCGCGAGCGCCACGTCGCCGCGATCTGTGAGAAGGTGGGCATCGCCCACGTCACGGATCGCGTCATCCGCAACCTCTCCAAAGGATTTCGGCAGCGCCTCGGGTTTGCCCAGGCGCTGATCGGTGAGCCCAAGGTGTTGATCCTGGACGAACCTACGTCGGGGCTGGACCCCGCTCAGATCACCGAGATCCGTTCGTTGATCCAAGATGTCGGCAAGGACAGCGCCGTTGTGATCTCTTCGCATATCCTCTCCGAGATTCAGAGCGTCTGCACGCGGGTCGTTGTGCTGCATGAGGGACGCTTGCTCGTGGACGACACGCCGGGGAACCTGGGCCGGACGGCGAAGGCCTCCCATCGGGTGGTAGCGCGTATCCAGGGGGATCCGGCTCGGGTACGAGCCGTCCTGAGTGGGGAGCCGAGGATCGAAAAGGTCAGGAGGACGGCACAAGGCGAAGCTGATGCCTATGAGTATCTCATTGAGGGTGTCCGCGACCAGGATATCCGTGCAATCGTCTTCCGGGCACTGGCCAAGGCCGACCTGCCGCTGTTGAGCATGCACAGCGGCGAGACCTCGCTGGAACAGGTCTTTCTACAGCTCATCGCTGAGCAATCGTAGCCGGGGCGCAGGAGACAGCATCCGTGTTGGCCATCGTCAAGCGTGAGTTCAGAGCCTACTTTCGGACACCCCTGGGCTATGTCTTCGTCTCTGCCTTCTTCTTCTTCTCGGGCTACTACTTCTATACGTACAACATCTACGGCAACACCACCAATATGAGCCGGCTCTTCGAGCTCCTCTTTCCTGTGGTGCTCTTTCTGGTTCCCGTCCTGACGATGCGGCTGATCAGCGAGGAGAAACGTTCGGGGACGGACCAGCTACTGCTCACTGCGCCCCTATCACGTGGGGCGATCGTGCTCGGGAAGTACGTGGCGGCGTCTCTCGTCTTTCTGATCGCGATCTCCGCGACGATGCTTCAGGCTTTGGTGATGGCTCTCTATGCCGCCCCCCATTGGCCGACGATTCTGGGTAACTTCATCGGGCTGTTCCTCCTTGGTACAGCCCTGATCGCCATCTGTATGTTTCTCTCGTCCCTAACCGAGAGCCAGGTCATCGCGGCGGTCGCCGGTTTTGTCGTGAGCCTCTTTCTTATGCTGGTGGATGCGCTGGCGCTGGTCGTCAACCAGCGTCTCCTGCAATCCTTCTTCCGCAATGTCTCGTTCAACCGCCGCTATGCCCCCTTCTCCCTGGGACTGCTGGAGCTGCCCCATGTGATCTACTTCCTGAGCATCGCTGCGCTCTTCGTTTGCCTGACAACCGCTATGCTGGATAGGGAGCGTTGGGGTTGAGGTGGTGGCGATGAAGCAATCTCGGACTCGGGAGACGCAACGCACGCGGGGGGTGGGCAAAGTCCCCCTCCGTCCTACACATCAGGACCGACCTCCGGTGGTTGGGCTGCGGCTGCTCTTCGCCGTGATGGTGAGCCTCCTGATCATCGCCACGTTCCTGGTGAACCTCGTGACAGGGCTGCTCACGCAGCGCTATGACCTGACCATCGATCTGACCGCCAACGCTGCCTATCAGATCGGCGAGGAGACGCAGGCCCTGCTGCAGGGCCTCGATCAGGAGGTCGAGATCTACGTGCTTGCCACCGAGGACGGCTTTGCCGGTTCCGCCTATCTCGTTCAGGCCCAGCGCATCCTCGAGCAGGTCTCCAAGCTTTCGCCCCGGGTGACCCTCACCTATGTCGATGCG
>Ga0334882_1001650_pt1 | contig 25720 bp, 26 predicted proteins | sample GraSluR1_MG_5_FD_207226 | JGI IMG/M metagenome (GOLD analysis project Ga0334882, IMG submission 207226) | Sludge microbial communities from methane-producing bioreactor in Wageningen University, Netherlands - Granular Sludge_15_04-R1 | ecosystem: Engineered > Bioreactor > Anaerobic >...
TCCGGGGTGACTTCAATGATGGTCGGGTTAAGTTCCATGTCTTTGAGCATACCCTTAAGACGCAGCAGGGTCAAACAGGAAAATAGCCCGTAAGACTATCCGCAAAGCTCACCAATAAAAAATCAGTGATCCCTGTTCATCGACATATTTTTATTGGGAAGCAGGATGACCAGGCCCCAGAGGAAGAAGGCTATTCCCAGATAATAAATAAATACCGGGAAGCCTGCGTTTTCTATGGAAAATAAAAACAGGGCGAAGGTGGTCAGAGTTGAATGGAAGATGATATTGGGAAGAAGACTTTTTGTTTGAGCATAAAGCCATACTTGAATTATCCTGAAAGGAATAAGAACCGCATAGTGGCTGAAGAGTCCCGGTAAAAACTGACTCCAGGAGATTATTCCCTGTTCATCACCGCTGCCCCAATATACAGGAAGGAAGTGCCATAACCCCCAGAAGAAGCCCATCAAGAGTCCGGTTTTCATAATACTGTTGCTTTTCAAAAAAAGAGGTGTAATAAACCCGGTCCAGCCCAGCTCTTCCAGCAGCCCTCCACCAATCAAACCCGTTAGAATTCCGGTCAGAATAAAAACCATCTTGTTTGATTGATAGAAAATCCTTGGAGTGTACGCTTCTGAAAAATAGTTCAATATCATGAGCCAAACAGCAATAAATAATGGAATGGTAAAAACAGAAAAGAGATACCATCTCTTTTTGAAGTTCCATCGAAACAATCGCTGAAACAGTTCCTTAATACCAGCCCTGCCAAATAGTTTGGCTGTAAAAAAGAAACCGACCATAGAGGGCCCGAGGAGAAAGGGAATTAAGGCTAACGGACCGTATGTTTCAAATATTGAGCTCGTAGTGGGCATCCCCAGAAAAAAAGACACACTAATTATTCCGGCCCATGAAACAAGGAAGGTGGCAAGGTAATAGTAAAATATCGGTTTTCTTTCCAGAATATTTTTCATTACAAACTCCCGGATTTTTCAGGATATTGGGACGTCTGTTCTCCAGCAATAACCAATGATCCCGCTGTCAGCGTCTTCACCGCCCGGTACGATAGCAGGGTCACATCCTCCGGAGTCAGTCTGTAAACAGAGGTATCGTCCCGGGTTGGTTTGGGGTCCGCCGGCAGCAGATCGGCGATGTAGAAATCGATCACCTCCTCGAAGGACCGGCCGAGCCGCCGGGTCAGATCCCGGGTGAGTTTGGGATTGTGGTGGTCCGCTCCTCCGCTGATGGTGACAAAGCTGACCCGGTCCCGGCGCTTTTTGAGGGCCTTCAGGCAGGCCCGCAGGGGAGAGGCCGCCGAGCCCATCCAGACCGGCCCCGCCAGGATGACCCGGGCGGGCTCATCGGGCAGCGCAGGTATTTCGACCCGGGGGGTCCGGTTAAACATCATGTCCAGGGCGATCTGCCCCATACCGCAGCTCCTCGCCGGAGTGATCTGATGGTGTTCCGCCGAAAGAGCCCCGGCGATGGCAGAGGCCAGGGCGTCGTTGTTCCCGGTGAGGGAATAGGATATCACAAGGTTTTTCATTTCTTTCCTCCCGCCGCAACATCAACAAGACTGGCGGCGATTTTTTTGATGGGATTGAGTTTTACCGGGTAGTAGTAGTCCGAATCAAACCAGCCTTTTTCCCGGTACCAGATATAGTCCCGGAACTCTTCGCCCAGCATCTTCTTCATGGAAGTTCGGGAAAGCCGGAACAGGACCAGTTTTAACAGTGAAGGAACGGGAAGCTTCTGCTTCCCCAGGGTTTTATAAAAACGGCGGGCCTGTTTATCGATTTTCCGCTCGTTTTGAAGCCTGACCTTTTCCGGCTGAGGTTCCAGGGTGTTCAGGCAGGAACCTTTGATGGTGTTGTATCCCAGGGCACCGCCCACGAAGTTGAGGTACCTGAGGATGGCGCCCCCCCCGTAGATCCCCTGGGTCACCAAAGAGGTGAAGGTTTTACCGAACATCCGGGGGCGGTGAAACAGGTATCCCAGGCGGTCCAGAAAGAGCTTGGTGTGGCCCGACACGTGGAAGGAGTAGTTGGGGGTGGCGATAATCACGCCGTCCGCCTTCTCCAGCCGGGAGATAAGAGCGGCGCCGTCATCCCCCAGGGGACAGAGCTCTTCTCCCCTGTCGATGCAGAGTTTGCATCCCCGGCAGGGTTTAAGATTTTCCTCACTGAGGACGATTATTTCCCCCGTCACGCCTCCCCGGGCTTCCAGACTGTCAAGAAACTGCCGGATAGCACCGTAGGTATGGGCTTTTCGGGCGCTGCCGCAGAGGGCTGTCACCTTGTACATGGTCTTTACTCCTTTTTCTGTGTCACCTAGGGGATTACCGTACCGCCGGAATCAGGGCGGTTTCCACGGTCTTCAAAAAAGCCCGGGTGGTGAGGCTGGCCCCGGAGATACCGTCCACTTCCAGGGACTGGGCCAGGATGATCTGCCGGGCCACCTGTTCAAAATCCGCTTCTTCCGCCGAGGAAACGATTTTGATATCCTTAACCCTTCCTGCTTGGACGGTCACTTCCACCCGGGAGGCCCGCCATCCGTAGAGACCGCCGGGATTTTCCCCGGAATACACCCCGTCCTTCAGCCGGGAGAAATCCACCCCGTCTAGAGTCAGGGCCCGGACTTCTCTGTGTTCTTTGTAGAGGGCCACACAGCCGGGAAGGCTCAGGACCAGTAGAAGGATTACCATGACCAGAAGAACTTTCCGGCCCCGTCTTTTCTTTTTTTGTATCGCTTTCATTATCTCAATTCTCCTTGTTTCTCAATCCATCGATAAAATGGACTATCTGCTCCATCAGCCGGGCCTGAAGTTCCTCTACCCCTGCCCCTTCCAGCCGGCGCAGCCGGTTTTCCATCTCCAGGCCATGGAGCATATGGACGTACTGGGCGGCGGTCTTTGTGAAATCACAGTACCGGATCAACCCCTGGGCGTGCATCCGGCGCAGAAGTTTTTCCGTCAGCTCTTTCCTGACCCGGAAGAGTTCATGGAGAACAAAACGCCCACATTGATCATCCAGGAACATCTCATTGTGCAGGATCAGACCGATGGTCTCGGTGAGAGGCGGCAGCTTTTCCATGAAGGCGCCGGCTCCGGCGATCCAGAGTTCCACTGGATCGTTAAAGACAGGCCCGGTTTCCTCCATTTCTTCCATCAAAGCCGAAGCGGCCTGAAAACCCTCCAGCTGATAGGCCAGGACCGCTTCGAGAAGGGAGCTTTTTCCGGGAAAGTGATTGTAGAGAGAGCTCTCTTTGAGTCCCACCGCCCGGGCCAGGTCCCTCATGGAGGTACCGTGGTAACCTTTTTGGGCAAAAAGCATCACCGCCGCTTCAAAAATACGCTCCCGGGTGGTTTTTTCCTGGTCCTTCTCTTTCATGGATGTCTCCTTCTTATTTTGCAATTACTTTTTAACGATCGTTCGTTAGTTTGTCAAGACCCCTTGCCTCATGAAAGGTCAAAAATATCCCCCCCCTTGCGGTTCCTGAGGTTTTCCTTTTAAGATGGGCCATGGATTTTGAAGCGGAATTGGAAAAACGGGATGCCCGGGGCCGGCTGGAGGTCTGGAAGAGCCTGGCGCCTTTTTTGTCGGCGGGGGAATTAAAGACGGTGATGGCCCGGGCTGCCCGGGGGGAAGACCTGACGGCGATTCACCGCGATATGGGACTGATGAACCGCTACCAGGTGGAGATGATCAGGATCCTCGGGCGGACCGGCCCCTAATAGAGGCCGATGAGGCTGCCCACCCCGAAAATGACCAGGGACACGATGACCGACGCGATAATGGTGATGAATACCCCCGCCACGGCCATGTCCCGGATGGAGAAGTAGCCCGCCGAGTAGGGAATTACATTGGTGGGGCTGGAGGTGACCAGGATGAAGGCCATGGAGGTGGTCAGCGCCGCGGGCATGGCGATGGTCAGGGGCGGGATACCCACGTTCTGGGCCAGAGCGATCATGATGGGGATGATGATGGTGGCGGTGACGGTGTTGCTGGAGAAGGCGATCTTCAGAAAGCTCACCAGGAGGACCACGAAGAACACCTGCAGGGCGGGATGGAAGGCCCCGATGCCCCCTAAAAGCAGTACCGACAGCCAGTTGGCGGCGCCGGTCTGGTAGAGCATCATCCCCAGGGAGATGCCGGTAAGAACCAGGAGGATGCCGCTCCAGTTGATTTCCGATTCCACCTTCTTCCAGGGGGTTTCGGAGACCCCGGGAAAGAAGAAGAGACACCCGGTGAGGATCACCGGCAGGGAGATGGGCAGGGACAGGCCGGTGAGGGTCTCCAGGAAGGGGGATGTGACCCAGAGGACCACGGTGGCGAGGAAGATCACCAGGGTGACCTTCTCTTCCCTCTGCATGGGGGGCAGCTCGGTGAACTCCCGGGCCAGCTCTTCCTTGGTCTTTTTCAGGTGTTTCATCTCCGGGGGGAAGAAGAGCAGCAGGGCGCCCCAGACCGGCAGGAGCAGGAGCAGCGCCGAGGGAACGCCGAACATCATCCAGTCGAGAAAGTTCACCTCCACCCCCGCCATCTCTTTCAGAAAGCCGATGGCCAGGGGATTGGGGCCCGCCCCGGAGGGGGTGGCGATGCCGCCTATGATGGAGCCCCAGCAGATGGAGATCATCAGGGCCTTGCCGAACCGCGATTTCAAGGGGACCACCCCCTCCTCTTCCAGGACCGCCCGGCCCAGGGGCATCAGCATGGCCGCCACGGCCATGTTGGTGAGCCACATGGAAAGAAGGGTGCCCGCCACCAGGAAGCCTAGGATGATCAGGGCGGTGCTGTTGCCGGTACGGGAAAGAAGGAACACGCTGATCCGCCGGCCCAGGCCGCTGTGGGTGATGTAGGCCGACAGGATCAGTACGCCGATGAAAAATATCACGATGTGGTTGCCGAATCCCACCGCCACCACGGCGGTGAACTTGTCCACCCGGAAGAAGGCCAGCAGCACCATGGCCAGGAGCCCGGTGATGTGGAAGGGCACCGCTTCGGTGATCCAGAGGATCAGGGCGAAGAGGAGGACCCCCAGGGCGGCCTGGGCGGAGAATCCCAGCATGGCCCCGTCTACCAGGGTGGCCTCTTCGGGGATGCGGATGAGAAAGCCCGTCAGGGCCGCCGCAAAGGCCAGGACCAGGATGAGGCTGTTTTTCAGGGTGGAGGATTTTCCGGCGCCGCCGGGTTCCGGGGAACCGGGGTTTGCGGCGCCGCTGGATGCAGCGCCGGATTCGGCTGGGACGCCGGCGGCCTTGGGCCGGCCGGCCTGGGGATCGAGGGATTTCAGTTTCACCGGGAAACTCCTTCAAGCAGGGATTTTAAGAGGGGGCCGACCCGGCTTGGCCGGTCGGCGGTGAGGGCGCCGGCGGCTTCCAGGGCCGCCGCCTTGCCCGCGGCGGTGCCGCTGGTTCCGGTGGCGATGGCTCCGGCGTGGCCCATCTTCTTGCCCTCCGGGGCGGTGCGGCCGCCGATGAAGGCCACCAGAGTCTTGGTAAACCGGCCTTGGGCGATTTCCCGGGCCACCTCTTCTTCCATGGTGCCCCCCAGTTCACCGATGATGACCACCGCATCGGTGTCGGGGTCTTCCTGAAAAAACGGCAGCATCTCGGCAAACCGGGTGCCCGGTACGGGGTCGCCGCCTATGCCGATCAGGGTGGAGACGCCGAAGCCTTCTCTTACCACCATGGCGGTCACTTCGTTGGTCAGGGAGCCGCTGCGGGTCATGATGCCTATCCGGCCGGGTTTGTAGACCCGTTCGATCCAGTAGGGGAAAAAGCCCATCATGGCCTGGCCGGGACTGATGACCCCCGAAGTATTGCCGCCGATAACCAGGGCTCCCGCTTCCCGGGCGGCACTGCGGATGATCAGGGCTTCGTGGAGGGGGATGCCTTCGGCCACGGTGACGATCTTTTTAATTCCCCCGTCCAGGGCTTCCAGGACCGCATCCAGGGTAAACCGGGGGGGAACGAACAACATGGCCGCATCGGCGGGATGGTCCGCCAGGGCCCGGCGGACCGAATGGTAAACCGGGACGTTTTCCACCTTCTGCCCTTCCTTGCCGGGGGTGACGCCGCAGACCACCCGGGTGCCCATGTCGATCATGTGGCGGGTCCAGAAGCTGCCTTCGCTTCCTGTGATGCCCTGGATGAGTACCCGGGTGTGCCGGTCTAAAAACACGCTCATTTTTTGCCTCCCCGGGAGAGTTCGATGGCCCGGGCCACCGCCTCTTCGGTATCGTAGAGCGGGTCCAGTCCCGCGTCCCGCAGGATCTTTTCCGCTTCTTCTTCGTTGGTTCCCCGGATGCAGACCACCACGGGCCGGTCGGGCTTGAGTTCCTTGATGGCCTCCGCCACTCCCTGGGCCATCACGTCGGCCCGGGCGATGGTGCCGAAGGTGACGATGAGGATCACCTTGCTGTCGTTCTGGAGGCAGAGCTCCATGGCCCGCCGGGCCTTGCGGTAGTTGGGGCCGCCGAACTCCAGGTAGTTGGCCACACTGCCGCCGCCGTAGTTGATCAGGTCGTAGACGGCGGTGGTGAGGCCCGCCCCGGCGCACATGAGGCTGATATCCCCGTCAAACTGCAGGTAGGGTATCCCCTCCCGGGCGGCCTGAAACTCGGCGTCGCTGCCGTAGTAATCCCGGCCGGGGATATAGGTTTCCTGCCGGAACGAGGCGTTATCGTCGATGGACAGCTTGGCGTCGCCGGCCACCACGGTGCCCCGGGAGGTGATAAACAGGGGATTGATCTCCGCCAGCTCCGCATCCTTGGCCCGGAACACCCCGTAGAGCCGGGTGATGATTTTGGCCAGCTCCGGCGCCGCCGGCTCGTAGAGCCGGTAGGCCAGATCCCGGGCCAGGAATGCGGGCATCTGGCGGCGCACGTCCAGGGTCTCCCGGAAGATGGCTTCCGGTTCCGTCGCCGCCAGGGCTTCGATATCCACCCCTCCCCGGGAGGATCCCATGATCAGGACCTTGCCCGACAGGGGATCCACCGTCAGAGAAAGGTAGAGTTCCTTGACGAAGTCAACAAACTCGCAGACCGTCACGGTCTCCACCCCCCGGGCGGTGAATTGTCCGAAGATATCCTCCACCGCCGCTTCATCGTGGGCGGCTTTTACCAGCCCCGCCTTGCCCCGGCCTCCCTGGAGAACCTGGGCCTTCATGATCACGGGGAACCCGATTTCCCGGGCCGCCGCCGCTGCCGCCGATTCTTCGGTGACGGTGATCTCCCGGGGTACGGGGATTCCTGCGTCCTGAAAAACCTTCTTGGCCTGATATTCGTAAAGTTTCACATCCGCCTCCTGGAGGATTTTGGGGGTGCCCCGGGCAGCCCGGCCCGGCTGGATACTTCGGTGCCCCGGACCGGGGTCGCGGTGCCGCCGGAAATGGCGGTGCCGCCGCTGCCGGACAAGGCCGAAACTAGGCCCGGCCTTCCGGCGGCGGGGGCCCGGAATTTACTTGAAGTTCTTTCCTTCAATCTCTTTCACCTGCTCCAGGGCCTTGGTGAGAAAGTCTCTCTTGAACTCCATCTTCTGGGCAAAGGCCATGGAGAGCCAGGCTTCTACGATCTGAACCCCCAGGAAGGGGGCGGTGATCCACCCTCCCATGGTAAGAACATTGGCGTTGTTGATGATTTTGGACCGTTCCCCGGAGAACACCGAGTCTGCCACACAGGCGTAGACCCCCTTGTGCTTGTTGGCCACGATGGCCATGCCCTGACCGGTACCGCAGACCAGGATTCCCCGGTCCGCTTCGCCCCGGGCCACCGCTTCGGCCACCTTGGGGGCCTGGACCACATAGGGCTGAGGGTGCTCTTCAGAGTCGATGCCGAAGTCGATGATTTCCACATCGTCCCGTTCTTTCAGGTATTCGGCCACCGCCTTCTTTAAGGGGAACCCCGAAAGGTCCGAGGCCAGGGCTATCTTCATTTTTTCTGCCATGTTGTTTATCTCCTTTTTTCCAGAAACGGAACGATCTTTTCGATCATTCTCTCTGCGGTCAGGCCGTAATCGTCCATGAGAAAATCGATGGTTCCCACCTGGCCGAACCGTTCATCCACCCCCAGACGCAGCAGGGGGGTGGGCTCATGGGCGCCGAGGCTTTCCGCCACCGCTCCCCCCAGGCCGCCGATGATCTGATGATTCTCCATGGTAACCACCCGGCCGGTCCGGCGGGCGTATTCGGCCAGCAGTTCATGGTCCAGGGGCTTGATGGTGTGAAAATCCAGCACCGAAGCTTCGATGCCCCGGGCCGCCAGCAGCTCCGCGGTTTTAAGCGCCTGGGGCACCATGACGAAGCCCGTGGCCGCCAGGGTCACATCCTTCCCCTCCCGAAGCACCTTGGCCTTGCCCAGGGTAAATTCGGTTCCGTCGGGGTAGACGGTCTGTTCGGCCTTCCGGGGCATCCGGAGGTAGACGCAGCCGGGGTGGTAGGCGATCTGCTCCATGAGCCCTTTCAGGGCCGCAGGGTCCGCCGGCGAGACGATGACAAGATTCGGAATGACCCGCATCATGGCCAGGTCTTCCAGGGGCATGTGGGTGCCTCCGTTATACTCCGCCGTCACCCCCGGGTCGGAACCCAGAAGTTTCACGTGCTGCCGGGCGTAGTTTCCCGACAGAAAAAACTGGTCGAAGGCCCGCCGGGCGGCGAAGCATCCGAAGGTTTCGGCAAAAGGGATCTTCCCTCCCGCCGAGAGGCCCGCGGCTATGCCCACCATGTTGGCCTCCGCCACTCCCACATTGAAATACCGGTCGGGGAAACGGTTCTGAAAGGGCTTGGTGGCGTGGCCCACCTGAAGGTCCGCGTCGAGGACGCAGATCCGGGGGTCTTTTTCGGCCAGTCTGATAAGTTCCTGTGTGTAGGTTTCTCTCATTCCCATTGTCGTCTCTCCTTAGCCCAGGGCGGCCATGGCTTCTTTGGCCTGGTCGTAGTCGTACACCATGTTGTGATTACTCAAGACTCCTTCGGCGAAGGAGCATCCCTTCCCTTTGATGGTGTGAGCCACAATCATGGAGGGTCTTTCCTTCTCCCCCTTCGCCCGTTCCAGGGCCTGGGAAAGGGCGCCGATATCGTGACCGTCCACTTCCTGGGCGAACCATCCGAAGGATTCCCATTTGGCCCTGAGATCGAGCAGGTCCATGACGTCGCTGGTGTAGCCGTCGATCTGCATCTTGTTGGCGTCGGTGAAGGCGATGAGATTGTTCAGTTTATAGTGGGAGGCGGCCATGGCGGCTTCCCAGATCTGCCCTTCGTTACTCTCCCCGTCGCCGATGACCGCGAAGATCCGCTCTTCCCGGTTGTCGATCCGGTTGGCCAGGGCCAGACCGATGGCGGCGGAGAGCCCCTGTCCCAGGGAACCGGTGGTCATGTCGATGCCGGGGGTCAGGTTCATGTCGCAATGGCTCGGCAGCCGGGTGCCGCCGGCGTTCAGGGTGAGAAGCCACTCCCGGGGAAAGAATCCTTTATCCGCCAGGATGGCGTAGAGGGCGGGGCCCGCATGGCCTTTGGACAGGACCAGCTTGTCCCGGTCTTCTTTTCTAGGATTTTGGGGATCCACCTTCATTTCTCTGTAGTAAAGGAGGGTCAGGATCTCCACCAGGGACATGGAACCGCCGATGTGGCCCACCCCCAGTCGTCCTATCATTTCAATGGTATCCTTGCGGATCTGTTTGGCCTTCTCTTCCAGCCGCTTCTTTTCTGCCCCGTCCATGCAAGCTCCTTTTGTTACTTAGTGTAAGTAATATTGTACAGGTATATCATTGGGGTACTGATTTGTAAAGGGGTTACCGCTGCTTTCCGCCCAGATCGGCGTAGGGATGGCCGGTGACCATCTCGCAGACCCTCACCACCTCGGCGTCGCCGCTTCCGTCCCTTCCCTCCCGGCGGTTTTCCAGCTCCAACATCATCTGTTTGTGGGTTTCCGGGGTGATCCGAAAGTACCGGGAGAAGAGGAGTCCCGCCGCCATAAGAGCCAGGGGCAGGGATATAAAGAGGATCCGGATGCCCGTGACGGTGCCGGGGCTCTGGATCTCCGCCCCCTTGACGAAACCCGCCAGGGAGAGGCCGATTCCCACCAGCTGCAGCGAAACCGCCTGGGCGATTTTCCGGGTGAAGGTGGCCATGCCGGAGTAGATTCCCTCCCGCCGTTTTCCCGTTAAAATCGTGTCGGCGTCGATCACGAAGGCCAGATTGTTATAGGGAACAAAGACTCCCCCGGCCATGCCGAAGCCGAAGACGGCACCGAAGACCAGGACCGCCCAGACCGGGACCCCCGGGGGCAGCAGGGCCAGGCCCGTGAGGCCCGCCATCCAGATCACCAGATGGATCCGGTAGGTCCGGGCGTTGCCGAACCGCATGGACTCCCGGGAGGCGGTAAAAACCCCGATGATCTGCACACAGAGAACCACCCCCATGATGAGCTGCTCCCCTCCCGCGTACCGAAGGTAGTAGATAAGGTAGTAAATCAGGGAGGCCATGAAGATATCCATGGCCGCATAGGCCGAGAGGTACATCCCCACGTGGGACCGGAAAGAGCGGTTTCGGAAGGTGGAGAAGAACTCCCGGAAGATGTTTTTCAGTTCCCCCGATTCATCCGGGGCGGCCGGATCCTCCTGCCTCTCCCAGGTCCCCAGGTAGGTGAAGACCCAGGGGAGCATGAAAAAGATGCCGATCACCAGGGCGAAGGTGAGATACCCTTCGGAGGTGCGGCCTTTCATGCCGAAGATAACCCCGGGAACCACGGCGCAGAAGAGGGTTCCCAGCTGGCTGAAGATCATCCTCACCCCCACCATCCGGGACCGGTCGGAATAACTGGATACCATCTCGGCGGGCAGGGTGTTGTAGGGAACCATTACCATGGTAAAGACGGTGTTAAAAAACATGTAGGCGAAGAGATAATAAAAGAAAGAATAAATCTGGGAAGCCGGATTCACCGTCACCCAGAGGAGGAAAAACGAAAGGCCTATAGGAAAAATTCCAATCAGGAAATACACCCGGCGCCGGCCGAATCGGCTCCGGGTCCGGTCGGATATGAGGCCCATGGCGGGATCGGTGACGGCGTCCCAAACCTTACCCAGGGAGATGATCAGCCCCGCCAGGGCGGGATTCAGGCCCACCACGGTGGTGAGGAAGAGGAGAAAATAAACCCCGATGACCATGAAGGCGCCGCCGCCGTAAAGATCCCCCGCCCCGTAGGCCAGGCGGTTTCTGAATCGAAGTTCCCGTTTCTCCATGTATTTCTCCCCTCAAATTGACAAAGAACCTAAACTGTGGTTTTATTTACTTAGTGTAACTAATACAGAGCAAGGTGTCAACGAGAATATCAGGAGGGGACATGAAACATAACGTACGACTGGGGGTCATCTGCCTGGCCCGGACTACTTTCGACTACCGGGAAGCGGAGAATCTGTACCGGAATATTATAAAAGAACTGGGAACTCTTGAAAACGCCGAGATCATCGCCCTGCCCCAATTGGTGATTGAACCGGAGGAGGCCCGGGCGGCGGCCCTGGAGCTGGCGGGGAAGGATATCGACGGCCTGGCGGTGATCAGCGGCACCTTCCATCTGGGACACCTTGTCCTGGAAGCCCTGAAGGTCTTGAAAAAACCGGTGCTTCTCTGGGGGCTGCCGGAACTCCCCTACAACGGTGGAAAGATCAGGCTCAACTCGGTGTGCGGGGTCAACCTGAACGCTTCGAATCTCTATAAAAGCGGCATCCGCAACTACCACGTCAACGTGGGCCCCCGGATCGATGAAGACTGGGTGGATGCGGTCAGGATTATCCGGGCCTACAAGGATACCCGAATAGGGATCCTGGGATTCCGGGCCCGGGGGTTTTTCAACCTGGGTGTTTACGATCTCAACGTCTACCGGGAGATGGGGGTTCTCATCGACCACTATGAGCTGAACGAGGTGTGGCAGTTTCCCGTGGATGAGGGGCAGATTGAAGCCAAAGAGAAGCAGGTCCGGAAGATTTTCGTGGTTTCCGAACTCACCGATCTTCAGGTCAAAAAGGTGGCGGAACTGACCGCCCGGATGGAAGGGTTCCTGGAGAAGCACGGCCTCACCGCCCTGGCGATCCGGTGCTGGCCCGAGTTTGCCGACGGTTTCGGCATTTCCCCCTGCGCCGCCATGTCGATTCTTCAAAGCGAAGGACGCATCCTCACCTGCGAGGGCGATGTGGAGGGATCCCTCTCCATGGTGGCCCACCGGGCCGTGGGGGGCGAAACCCCCTACCTCTTTGATTTCAGCCAGATCGACTTTAACGACGACACGGCCCTGCTCTGGCACTGCGGGGTGGCCCCCTGCAATCTCTGGGACGGCAAATGCGAGCGGTCCCTCTCCACCTACTTTGCCGGGGGCCGGGGGGTTACCGCCGATTTTGTCCTGAAGAACGGAGAGGTTTCGGTCCTGCGGTTTGACTCCGCCGGTACCGATTACCGGACCCTCCTGGCCCGGGGCCGGGTGATTCCCATGGAAAAAGAGCTGCGGGGCACCTACATGAAGGTAAAATTTGATAAACCCGTGAAAGAGGTGTTTAATCTTGTTGTCGAGAACGGTGTGGCCCACCATGCTTCGGTGGTGTACGGCGATTTTATCAAACCCTTTGAGATTTTTTCCAAAATCCAGGGCTGGGAGATTCTGAAATAATGGCACTTGAGCTGAAAGAAATACCCGGGGGATTCACCGTCTCCCTGAATGACAGGCTGATTCTGAAACATCAGCCCCGGCGGCCCCTTCTCTGGGGGGGGACCGGCGAAGACTGCAGCGAATCCCATTCCGGATTTTTCAAAATCAAGGAGCGGGCGGTGAAGCTGAATCCTTTGGCCGGCTTCAGCATCGAATCGGTGGAATCGGAGAGAATCACCCTCAACTTCGAAGACCAGGCGGTTCTTGTCCTGACGCTGGTATCGACGGCCGGGGATGGTGCTGCCGGGGCCGGGGACCCCAGCGGGGAGGACGAAATCACCCTGGAAACCCGGATTCTGAACCCCCAATGGAACCGCCTCAAGATCTTCTTTGAAGCCCCAGTGGAGGAAGAAATCTACGGGGGCGGCGAAATCTTCCGCCGGGCCGACCTGAAGGGGCGGAAGCTGCCCCTCTGGCTGTCCGAACCGGGGGTGGGCCGCCGGTTCGACCTGATGACCCTGGGATTCGCCCTGAGGACCAAACATATTCCCCGCTGGTTCAACACCTACATTACCATCCCCGTCTGGCTGTCTTCCACGGGGTTCTACGGCTTCAGTTCTTCTTCCGCCTATACGGTGCTCGATTTTACCGACAAAACCAGGCACGGCCTCTACCTCTGGGGGAAGCCTGAGAAAATCACCCTGGGTTTCGCCCCCGACCTTCCCGGGGCGGTGACCCGGGTCAGCAGCCTCCTGGGCCGCCAGCCCGCCCCTCCCGACTGGGTCCACGACGGATTCATCCTGGGCGTTCAGGGGGGCAAGGATATCGTATCCGGTCATATCGACAGGGTAACCGGCGCGGGGGTTCCCCTGGCGGCGGTCTGGTGTCAGGACTGGGAGGGGATCCGCAAGACCAGCTTCGGCAAGCAGCTGCGGTGGGCCTGGGAGTTTGACCCCCGGCTCTATCCCGACCTTCCCCGGTTCATTGAAACCCTGAAGGAACGGGGCATCCGCTACCTGGGCTACAACAACACCTTCCTCACCCCCGGCAGCGCCATGTTCGACACCGCCCGGGAAAAGGGATACCTCATCAAGAGGGAAAGCGGCGAACCCTACTTCGTGGATGTACCTTTCGATCCCGCGGGGATGGTGGATTTCACCAATCCCGAAGCCCGGGAGTGGCTCAAAGGAATCATTAAAGAAAACATGATCGGCATCGGTCTTGCGGGATGGATGGCCGACATGGGCGAGATGATCCCCCACGACTGCGTCACCTTTTCGGGAGAACCGGGTACCGTCTACCATAACCGCTACCCCCTGGACTGGGCCCGGCTCAACCGGGAGGCGGCGGAAGAGGCGGGAAAGGCCGACGAGCTGCTCTGTTTCTACCGGGCCGGCTGTGCCGGCAGCAGCGCCCACATCAACAGTTACTGGAACGGCGACCAGATGGTGGACTGGACCATCGAAGACGGCCTGCCCTCGGCGATCATGGCCACCCTGACCCTGGGGATGTCCGGGGCGGGGTACATCCACTCCGACACGGGGGGATACACCACCCTGGGATACAAGCAGCGCTCGGCGGAGCTGCTCATGCGGTGGGCGGAATTTTCCGCCTTCACCCAGACCATGAGAAGCCACGAGGGGAACCGGCCCCACCGGAACGTCCAGGTGGCGGAAAATGACCAGGTTTTGGCCCACCTGGCGGAAATGGTGAAGATCTTCACCGCCCTGAAGCCGTACCACCGGGAACTGAGCCGGGAGTACCAGAACCTGGGATTCCCCCCGGCCAGGCTGCCCCGGTTCCACTACCCCGAGGAAAGCCGGGCCCTGTCAAAGTACCCCTACCAGTACCTGTACGGCCGGGATCTGCTGGTGGCCCCGGTGATCAAACCGGGAAAAACCACCTGGAAGGTGCGGCTCCCCCGGGACCGCTGGATTCACCTCTGGACAGGCCGGGCCTTTGAGGGCGGCGAAACCGTCACGGTCGAGGCCCCCCTGGGCCGCCCCCCGGTGTTCTACCGGAGCGGCTCTCCCTTCAAAGACCTGTTCGAAGGACTTTCCCGGTGATGGCGGCGGTATCGGTGCCCGACCAGCTTAAAAAGGCCAACCCGCAGTTGCCCCTCTTCTCCCTGGACGCCCCGGAGTTCCGCGAATACGGTGGATACCACCGCGGCCATGGGTACCCCGACCTGGCGGAGGCGGCGCTGAAGCACTTTCCCTTCCGGGAAGGCACCTCTTACACCGCTTCATCCCCGGAACTGGAGGCCACCGAGGGGTTCAGTCAGATCCAGTCCCGTCTTTATGCAGAACTCCCCCTCCAGGCGGGGCTCTGCTGGGGGGAGAATACCCGGCTCAACGGGATGGAGTACCATAAATCGAGTGAAATCATCGTGGCCGTCACGGAGATGGTTCTGCTGCTGGGCAGACTGCAGGATGTGACGGAGGCCGGCTGGCCCAGTGAAAAAAGCCTGGGCTTCTACGTGCCCGCCGGAGCGGTGCTGGAACTCTACGCCACCACCCTCCACCTGGCCCCGTGCCGGGCCGGTGCGGCACCGTTTTATGCGGTTATTATCCTGCCCCGGGGGACCAACACACCCCTGGAAGGAAAGCCGGAAGGGTACCTGTGGATGAAGAATAAATGGCTCCTGGCCCATCCCGAAGGACCCGCCGCCGCCCGGGGGGCCTGCCTGGGAGTGACGGGAGTGAATCGGCAGGTTTTTCCGGCGGAGAGGAAATATCAGTCCTGATCCAGGGGGGCGCAGGTGGTCTGGAAGTAGTTATGAAAAACCAGATCGCAGGCTCCCATGCCCGCATGATGGGGGTCGTAAAGACAGGGGATCAGCCGGGGATTGGTTTCTTCAGGATAGGGCGGATAATCCCGAAGGATCTTTTCCACCCGGGCCGAAAGATAATCGCTGAGAGGCTGGCTTCGGCTGATGATAAGAAAATTTTCAGGGGAAAGCAGGTTTGAGATATTCTTCATGGCGTAGGCCAGGAAAACCGCCTTCTCATCAAGAACCTGACGGACCAGCCTTCCCCGGTCCGATTCGTATTCATCAAGAAGAGAATCCAGCGCAGGGATATCAACCTTGCCGGCTCCCCGGTCTTCCATATCCTGCAAAATCGCTTCTTCGGAAAGGTAGGTCTCAAGGCAGCCCCGCCAGCCGCACTGACATTCTCTGCCCTTGGGATCCACCGACAGGTGACCTATTTCGAAACTGGTTATTTTCCCCGAAGTAACCACCTTCCCTTCGTTGATATAGGCTCCGCCTACCCCGCCCCGCAGGAGGATGGCAAAGAGATTCTGGGGAGCATGGAGCCCCGACACCTTGTACTGGTGCATGGCCATGACGGAGGTGTTGTTATGAACGATGGTTTCTATATCGAGGCGCTCTTCAAAATGGGCCTTCAAATTCATATTATTGAGCTCGTTGATCCGGGAGTAAAACTGGATGATGCCTTTTTCCGTGTCCACCCGGCCGGGAGCGCCTATCCCCAGCCCCATGATTTTTTCGGTGGTTAGAGACACCTCTTTCAGTGAGCTTCGAATAAGGCCTTCGATCTTGTCGAGAACCTGAGTTCCCGGTAGCCCCCGGTCCAGGGGAAAGGAACCGGAGTAAACCGGTTTACCCAGAAAATTGCAGATTACCACCGTAAGGCTGGCGGCCCAGAATTCCACCCCCACCACGTAGAGGGCGTCGGGATTCAGGCTGTAGTAAACCGGCTTTCTGCCCTTCTTATCGGAGGGGCGGTTGCCGTCGGTACCGGCCAGGCGGATTAATCCGGAATCCTTGAGATTGGTAAATATACGAAGGATGGTGGGAGCCTTCAAGCCGGTCTGGTCGACGATTTCGCTCTGAGACACCGCCCCCTGTTTCTGAATGAGATGGAGGACAAGCTTTTCGTTTCCTCTGCGGATATCGTCACTTCTCAGGGCAGAATTCGTTGGTACCATAGACAGCTAGTGTACCCAAAAACCAAGGATTGTAAAGGGGCCAATCCCGTCCTTTTTCATTCAACTCCCTGGGCTCAGGAGGTACATGGGTAATTAACATCGGAACGGAGCAGCGGGGATAATAAAAGTTGACGAAGCAGTCCATCCACGGCAAAATGAGTCAACCCGGGCGTCCTTTGATGCCGGAGTCCAAGGAGATCTATTTATGCCCCTGATTCAGCAGATTAACCAGCGCCGCAATCTCCTGGCCCATGAAGGCCAGAACAGCCCCTGGCTGGTGATCTTCGACATCGACTCCACCTTGATGAACACCGCCCCCCGGAACATGGCGATTTTAAAGGAAGCGGCTGACCACTTCCCCGCCCTGAACAGTTACCTCGATGATATCAGGGAGGAAGAACTGGGCTGGAACATCCGCACCCCCCTGACCATGGCGGGTCTGAAGGATCAAAGGCTGCTGGAACATGTTTTCCAGTTCTGGAAGGATCGGTTCTTTACCGATCCCTACCTGCTGGAGGACCGGCCCTATCCCGGGGCGGCGGAAATTCTGCAACGCCTGGTCTCCGAGGGCTTCACCCTGGTCTACCTCACGGGCCGTCATGTGGGGGGAATGGACGAAGGCACCCGGGAGAGTTTTGTCAAATGGGGTTTTCCTGTGGAGGAGCCGGCGCAATTCTTTTTCAAGCCCTCCTTCGAAATGGAAGATCACCGGTTCAAGCGGGAAGCTTGCGCAGACCTGAAAAAACTGGGATCGGTGACCGCCTTCTTCGAAAACGAGCCTGCCAACGCCAATCTGCTGAAGGAGGAGTTTCCCACCGCCCTGGGCTTTTTTCTCGATACCATCACATCCCCCGATCCAGAACCCCTTCATCCAGGATTAATTCGCCTGGACCGTTTCGGCTAAACCATCCGGGACCCCTCATCATCCCCGCCGGCGGGCCGGGCGGTGGGAAGGAAAAACAAAAGAATTACCGCGAAGAGGGAGGCCCCGGCGGTGAAACCGAAAGACAGGGGCCCCGGGCCTGAAAAGAGATAAGAGGATGCCACCGAAACCGCCATGAGACCCAGCATCACCCGTTTCTCCTTCCGGGTCAGCCCGGGATTCCGACGGTACTCCCGGACCCGGGGCCCCCAGTAAGAGTGGTTATGCACCCACCGGCTGACCCGTTCCGATGTCTTTACTAAAATGACAAGACCGGTGAGGAGGAAGGGGGTGCCGGGGATCACCGGGAGCAGCACCCCCAGGATCCCCAGGAAAACAGAAACCAGGCCGAAAAATATCAGAACCGGCTTCCCGCGCACCTGAACCTCCGGTTTACTCGGAAAAATGATTCACCCGGGGTTTTCGGGCCGCCAAAACCTCGTCAACCCGTCCTACCCAGGTATTCCGGGGCGATGCCTTCAGCTCCGCCGGATTCTCCCGGGCCAAAGCGACGATCTCTTTCAGGGCTTCAACCAGGGTATCCAGGATTTCCCGCGACTCGGTCTCGGTGGGTTCCACCATCAGGGCTTCCTTGACGTTCAGGGGAAAGTAGATGGTGGGAGGATGGATCCCCCTCTCCAGCAGTCCCTTGGCAATATCCAGGGCAGAAATTCCCGTCTCCTCCTTCAGGGTCTGGGCGGAGAGGACGAACTCGTGCATGCACTTCCGGCCGTAGGGAATCTCTATCAGGTGCTTAAGCTGTTTTTTCAGGTATGCCGCGTTAAGAACCGCCATCTCCGATACCGCCGTCAAGCCGTCTCCGCCGTTGGCCAGCAGGTAGGTAAACGCCCGGACAAGCACCCCCACATTGCCGTAGAAACCGGAGACCCGGCCGATACTCTTCCGCCGGGGAGGCGCAAACCCCACCTTACCGTCCTTCCGTTCGGTTACCGGTTCGGGCAGATAGGGGCTGAGTTTTTCTCCCACCAGCACCGGCCCCGCCCCGGGGCCACCCCCTCCATGGGGGGTGGAAAAGGTCTTATGGAGATTCAGATGAACGCAGTCAAACCCCATATTACCCGGTTTGGCCTTCCCCATGATGGCGTTAAAGTTGGCTCCATCGTAGTAAAGGAGCCCCCCCGCCTGGTGAACCATCCCGGCGATGGTGAGGATTTCCGATTCAAAGAGGCCCAGGGTGTTGGGATTGGTCATCATGATTCCCGCCAGCCTCTCATCGCAGTGCCGGGCCACCTCGGCGGGATCGATGAGCCCCTCTCTGTTGGAGGGAAGCTCCACCACCTCAAATCCCGCGATGTGGGCCGAGGCTGGGTTGGTACCGTGGGAGGAGTCGGGAACGAGAATTCTCGTCCTCCCCGATTCTCCGCGGTCCCGGAAGTACGCCTTGAACAGCTTCATACCGGTGAATTCCCCCTGGGCGCCGGCGAAGGGGGACAGGGTTCCCTCCTTCATCCCCGTCACCTCGCAGAGCCCTTCCTTGAGGCTCTGCATCAGCTCCAGGGTCCCCTGGGTATCCGCCTCATCCTGAAGGGGATGAAGGTTGGTAAAGCCGGCAAAACCGGCGGTTTTTTCATTCACCTTGGGGTTGTACTTCATGGTACAGGAGCCCAGGGGATAGAACCCCACATCCACCCCGAAGTTTTTCCGGGAAAGGTTGGTATAATGCCTCACCAGCTCCAGCTCGGATATCTGGGGCAGCCGGGGAGCGTCTTTCCTCAGATCCCGCAGATCAATTCCTTCGGTACCCGTTACCCCCGGCACCGTCTCGGGATCAAAAATGAACCCCCGCCGTCCGGGCCGGGATTTGTCAAAAATTACCTGATCAGCCACGTTTTCCCTCCCGGTGGTGCATGAAAGCCGCCGCCTCCGCAACATACCTGTCCAGCTCTTCCAGGGTCCTCTTCTCTGTCACCGCCACGGTTAGGAGGTTGCCGGGAGTCCCTGTCTGAAGCTTTTTCAGATCCACCCCCGCCAAAAAGCCCTGTTCGCCCATAAAGCGGTTGAACTCCGCCGCAGGACACGGCAGATCCAGGGTGAACTCGTTAAAGAAGCTCTCGCCCCCCACAATTCCGGCACCCAGGATTTCCTTCAGTTTTCGGGCCAGGTAACGGGCCTTGGCGGAACTCTGCAGGGCCGCTTCCTTGAGCCCTTCCGGGCCCACCGCCGCCAGATAGACGGTGTTCATCACCGCCGCCAGGGCCTGGTTGGAACAGATGTTGGAGGTGGCCCGCTGCCGTTTGATATGCTGTTCCCGGGCCTGCAGGGTAAGCACATAGGCCCGGCGCCCCCGGGTATCCACGGTTTCACCCACAATACGGCCGGGCAGCTTTCGCAGAAGGGGCTTGGTGGCGGCAATGAATCCCGCCGAAGGGCCTCCGTAATTCAGGGGCAGTCCCAGGGGCTGGGTGTCGCCCACGGCGATATCCGCCCCCTGTTCCCCCGGCGGGGTCAAAAGACCCAGGGAGAGGGGATTAGCGCTGACCAGGGAGAGGGCGCCCGCCTCATGGGCCAGACCGCTTATATCCCGGATCGGTTCAATGAGGCCGTAGATGTTGGGGCTCTGAATCAAAACCCCCGCCACGGTTTCGTCCAGCCGGGATGAGAGGGCTTTCAGATCCACAAGGCCGGCCTGAACGGGAAGTTCTTCCAGTTTTACCGGCTGATCGTAGAAGAAGGTGGCCAGCACCTGTTTTATGGCGGGATGCAGTCCCTCGGAATAGAGAATGGTATCGGCCTTGGCGCTGCTGTTCAGGGCCATCACTGCCGCCTCTGCCGCGGCGGTGGCACCGTCGTAGAGGGAGGCATTGGAAACCTCAAGGCCCGTAAGCTCGGCCATCATGGTTTGAAATTCAAAGATGGTCTGCAGAACCCCCTGGGATATCTCCGGCTGGTAGGGGGTGTAAGAGGTCAGATACTCGCCCCGGCTTGCCAGGGCTGATACCACCGCCGGAATAACGTGGTCATAGGCGCCGCAGCCGAGGAAACACACCTTGCCGGTACGGTTCATCTCGGAAAGCCGGGAGAGTTCTTTTTCCACCCGGTATTCAGCCAGGCCAGAAGAAAGATTGAGGGAGGCGGTACTTCTGATGTCTTCGGGGATATCGGAAAAGAGCTCTTCCACCCGGGAAGAGCCTAAAACCTCGAGCATCTGCCGTACCTCCTCACCAGTGTGGGGGAAGTACCGGGCCATTTACTCTTCCTCTTCTTCGCAGAACTTACGGTAATCCTCCGGCCCCATGAGGCCGTCCCATTCATCGGGATCATCCATCCTGAGGATGTAGAGGTAATTCTCGTAGGGGGCTTCATTCACCGCTTCAGGGCTGTCTTCCAGGGTGGAGTTAACTTCCGTGACTTCTCCAGAAAGGGGGGCATAGAGGGGAGAAGCGGCCTTCACCGATTCGATAATGCCCGCTTCTTCATCCCGGGTCAGATGACTTCCCTCCTCCGGAGGTTCCACGTAAACTATCTCACCCAGCTGTTCCGCTGCCACGGCGGTGATGCCCACCTTCGCCAGATCTCCTTCCCGTAAAACCCATTCATGGGTTTTCGTATATCCCAGTCCTTCTCGAATATCCATAGCCCCTCCATATTTTAGGTTATTTTCAAATTATAAACCCAAGTTCGATGGATTCACAACTTGTTTTACACATAAATTCGGATTTCATCTAAGTCTTTTTCTTCTGCTGCTCTTTTGTGACAATGATTTTTGCTTTTTTCACCGCCGGATGGGTGGGAACCGGCTTCGATTCCCGGGGCCCCCGGTACTTGAGAATCAATCCGTCTAGAAAACGGCGTAAAATCTGATCACCGCATTCCTGGTAGTTCCGGTGCCCTTCCCGGCGGAAGAGGGCTGAGAGCTCGGCAGGGGTTATTTCGAAATCCGACAGCTTAAGAATTTCAATGATATCCTCTTCTTTGAGTTCCAGGGCGATTCTCAACTTCTTCAATATGTCGTTGTTATTCATGCCTTCATCATAGCCTAGAGAACCGATATTAGCACGAGAAAGAAAAGAAACTTTTGACGCATGGGGAATCCCAAAGGTTACGGAAAAAGCGCTATAATCCTTCCCATGATAAACCCGACAGCCATCCCTCTGACTTATCTTATTCTGGCAGCTTTGATTCTGCTTCTCTTTCTTCTGGCGGGGCTTCAGATAGGGATGCTCCTGGGGCGCCGCAGCGAAGAGATGGAGTGGCGCACCAAAAGGCTCGACCAGGTGGTTAAAGCCCGAATCAAAACTTCCCGGGCAGTTCTGGGGGGGCAATTTTCCGAACAGCTGGCTCCTTTCCTGCCGGATTTCCCCTACAGTCCCGGAGACTGCCGTTTCCTGGGAAAACCCATCGATCTTCTGGTATTCCGGGGTATGGAGGATAAGGATATTAGCGAGGTTATTTTTGTAGAAGTGAAAAGCGGGAAAGCCCGGGCCTTGAGCCCCCAGGAGAAAAAACTCAAGGAGGCTGTCCTGGCGGGGCGGGTTTCCTGGGAACAGTACAATGTTCCTGAATCCCTTACGGGTACGGCGGATTGAGGCCCGGTGATTCAGCCTGCCCGGCCGGAAGCAAGCGCCCCCCGATGCCTCGAACCCACCCCGTCGGGGAAAATCAGGCCAGGTCTGCGAGGTACCTTCTAACCTTTTCGATCCGTCCTTGAAACTCCGCCATTTTTTCCTTCTCCTTATCGATCACATCCTGGGGAGCCCGGCTCAGAAATCCCTGGTTGGCCAGTTTTTTTTCGGTGGAAACTATCAGTTTTTCCAGTTCCCCCGCCTCTTTTTTCAGCTTCGCCGTTTCTCTGGGTAGGTCCACCGCATCCCGGATGAAAACGCAGGCTTCAAACCCGATTCCCGCCACAGGCACAGAGCCGGTGGTATCCACAGATCCTTTCACGAATTTCAGGGTGCTGCATTTCATGAGGTCTGATATCAGGGCGGAGTGATCCAGGAAGAACTGGTGGGAGGCGAATCCCTCATCACTCTTGACCTGAACGGGAATTTTCTTTTCCGGCGGAATGGTGAACTCGCTCCGCAGGGTCCTGACCCCCCGGACAAGCTCCTGAAGGCTGGTAAAATGCGCTTCCGCCCCGGGGTTGTCCCATTCACGGCGCGCCTCGGGAAAGGGGCTGGTGATCAAGGCATCCCGGGTCCCGGGAAGCTTTTGATAAATCTCTTCGGTGATGAAGGACAGAACGGGGTGCATCAGTTTCAGCGAATAATCGAGCAAATGGATCAGCAGGGAGACCGCCCTGTCCTTCTCTCCCTCATCATCGCTGTAGAGGGAGAGCTTGGACGCTTCGATGTACCAGTCACAGAAATCGTTCCAGAAGAACTCGTACACCCCCTGGGCGGCATCGTTGAACCGGTACACCTCAAGGGCATCGCTGACCCGGATGATGGCCAGGTTGAGACGGTGGAAGATCCAGCGGTCCACATCGGCGAAGGAGATATCTTCCAGGGGCAGGAACTTCCGGTCCTTCAGGTTCATCAGGATGTACCGGGAAGCGTTCCATACCTTATTGGCGAATTTTGAGCCCAGCTTAAAGCTCTCTTTATCGACCAGGATGTCCTGGCCCTGGGCGGACATGAAGGTCAGGGTAAATTTCAGGGCATCGGCGCCGTATTCTGAGACAATCTCCAGGGGGTCCATACCGTTCCCCAGGGATTTTGACATTTTCCGGCCCTGCTTGTCCCTGACCAGTCCGGTGATGTAGATATCCTTGAAGGGAACCTGTCCCATGAACTCCTCCGAAGCCATGATCATCCGGGCTACCCAGAAAAAAATGATATCGTACCCCGTCACCAGGGTGGAGGTGGGGAAGTAGGTTTTCAGGTCCGCTGTATTTTCCGGCCAACCCAGGGTCGAGAAAGGCCAGAGCCAGGAAGAGAACCAGGTGTCCAGCACATCCTCATCCTGACGGATGGAGCCGGAACCGCAGGAGGCACAGGAGGAAGGATCTTCCTTCAGTACCATCATTTCACCGCAGTCATCGCAGTACCAGACCGGAATCCGGTGTCCCCACCAGAGCTGCCGGGAAATACACCAGTCCCGGATGGTTCCCAGCCAGTGTTTATAGGTATTTTCCCATTTACGGGGATAGAAAATCACCTCTTCCTTTTCCCAGGCCCTCAGCGCCTTGGCAGCCATTTCCTTCATGGAAACAAACCACTGCCTGGAAAGGTACGGTTCAATGATGGTATGGCAGCGATAGCAGTGACCCACCTGGTGCCGGTGGTCCTCCTCCTTGATGAAGAGGCCCGCCGCCTTCAGATCCTCCACCACCAGCTTCCGGGCTTCCCGGGCGGGCAGTCCCTGGTACTTGCCGGGGACATTGGTGTTGAGGGTACCGTCGTCATTGAGGATGTTGATCTTCTCCAGACCGTGGCGGTTTCCCACCTCCCAGTCGTTGATGTCGTGGGCGGGGGTGATCTTCACCACCCCGGTACCGAACTCCCTGTCCACATGGGGATCGGCCACCACGGGAATTATCCGGTCGGTCAGGGGCAGATGAACCTCTTTACCCACAAAGGACCGGTATCTTTCGTCCTCAGGATTCACCGCCAGGGCGGTGTCCCCCAGCATGGTTTCGGGGCGGGTGGTGGCGATCTCCATAAAACCGGAGCCGTCGGCCATGGGGTACCGGTAGTGGTACATCTTGCCGGGAAGCTCGTTGTGTTCCACCTCATCATCAGCCAGGGCGGTCCGGCAGGAGGGACACCAGTTGACCAGATAGTTCCCCTGGTAAACCAGTTTCCGGTTATAGAGTTCAACAAAAACTTCCCGCACCGCCTTGGAACAGCCTTCGTCCAGGGTAAAGCGCTCTCTGTCCCAGTCACAGGAAGAACCGATTTTTTTCAGCTGGTTGGTAATGATGGCGTGATGTTCCTCCTTCACCTTCCAGGTTTCTTCAACAAATTTTTCCCGCCCCAGATCGTGGCGTTCAATGCCCCGCTCCCGAAGCTTCCGCTCCACAATATTCTGGGTGGCGATACCGGCATGGTCGGTGCCGGGAACCCAGAGTGTGGGCCGGCCCTTCATCCGCTGGTAGCGGATAATCACATCCTGAAGGATGTTATTTAAACCATGTCCCATATGGAGGACACCGGTGACATTGGGGGGAGGAATGACGATGACAAAGGGGCTTTTCCCGTCCCGGGCGGCACCGTTCTCGGGGGAGAAGGCCTTCCGGTCCTGCCAGAACTGATAGATTCGATCCTCAAAGTCAGCGGGGTTGTAGGCTTTTGCCATTTCCTGAGAGTTCATCCTAGCTCCTTTCTTCATTATCAAACGGGAAAACGTGAAGTTGTCGTCGATACCAGGGGCATCATATCAAAAACGGATGTTTCTATCAATAAATGACCGTTGGAACAGGTTTATTTATATGCTACTCTTGAAAAATGAGAAAATCATCCTTTCCTGCGGGACTGTTGTTTCTTCTTTTTGCCGGCCTATCCCTGGGAGCCCAGGATTCGGAGGCAACCCGGTCTCCCGGTCCGACGGAGCCCTTTGAAAAGGAAAGGGAGGCTCTGGCGGCGGAGGTAGCCGCGGCAGTCCCCGATTTGCCCCAATCGATCAGGGAAGGGGTGCGGCAGATTCCCCGGCATCTTTTTGCTCCCGAGACGTTCCTGTCCCTGACCTATCAAAACCGCAGTCTGCCCCTGGGCGGGGGAAAACTGCTTCCCGCTCCCGGTGACCTTGCCAGAATTGCCGCTTTACTCAACCTTACCCGGGAAGACCGGGTTCTGGTTTTGGGCAGCGGCGCCGGCTATGGAGCGGAGCTTTTGGCCTTTCTGGGTAAAGAGGTGGTCCTCATGGAAGAAGCTAAAACCGAGAGGGACCGGGTAAGCCGTCTTCTGGCTGATCCCAGCCGCGTGGGAACCGGGCGGAACCTGACCCTGATGCCGGACTGGTCTCTTGAATCCTTGTCGGTCCTGGAACCCTTCGATGCCATCTTCCTCCACGGCGGCGTCACGGAAATTCCCCGGTCGATCATGGCTCTGGCCAAACCGGCAGCCCGCATCGCCGCCTTGCTCAAGGGAGAGTGGGGTTCTTCATTACTGGTTCTAATCGAGCGAACCGAAAACGGCGAAGCCATTACGGTGCATGGTGACATGTTCTTTCCCGTGATTTCTGACTGGAATTCGGAAAACCGATGAACAGAGACTAGACGTTTTTTATGGATCCGGCTTTTCGGGCCCGGTCGAT
>Ga0334882_1001651_pt1 | contig 25709 bp, 17 predicted proteins | sample GraSluR1_MG_5_FD_207226 | JGI IMG/M metagenome (GOLD analysis project Ga0334882, IMG submission 207226) | Sludge microbial communities from methane-producing bioreactor in Wageningen University, Netherlands - Granular Sludge_15_04-R1 | ecosystem: Engineered > Bioreactor > Anaerobic >...
GGAATCTTCTGTAGGCGTCATAGCAGAACCTCGGATTGCCCGACTCCTTTATCATGCCCTCAACGGTTTCGTTGTTTAGACCTAGATTCAGAATTGTATCCATCATTCCGGGCATGGATATCGCGGCACCCGATCTTACCGAAACCAGCAACGGCCTCTCGCTTGAACCGAACCCCTTTCCGGTTTCCTTTTCGAGCATTTCCATAGCTTCCCTGACATCACCTTCCAGACGCTCGGGATAGTTCTCGTTGTGATCATAGTAATACTTACAGACTTCGGTCGACATGGTGAAACCCGGGGGAACTGGGAATCCTAGTCTAACCATCTCGGCGAGATTGGCTCCCTTTCCGCCAAGAAGGTTCTTCATTTTTGCGCCACCTTCGGCCTTAGTCTTTCCAAAATAATATACGTATTTCTCTGACACTTTGTTTCCTCCCTTCCTGAAAGCATATTCGAGGCGATTATAACATAGGCTCGCCTGCGAGGTGTTTACCTTTGTCGCACGGTTACGAAGACCAGAGGTCAGAAGAGCGTCAGGAGCCGTCCTTGGAAAACGGGAGAAGAACATCGAGAGTACGAGATGAAGAGAAAGGGAGAGACAACGACGGGTCTGGAGTGTGGGGTCTAGAGTCTGGTAAGAGCAGGAAGAGCAAAAATCCGTCTGTCGATAGGAGCTTGGAACGCCACTAATCCGCTTCTGATCTGAAATCCCCTCTGGGAGAGGGGTGGCAGCATGTTCCTGCCGACGGGGTGTGTGCTCTTGAGAGCAAAAGAGCGGTTGTTCGTTCCGACGCTTCGCGTCCAGGTTCTTGGTTAAGGAGCAGAGAGAGCACGAGAAGAGGAGAGAGCTACTTTTCTCTCGTGAGCGCAGCGAGCGTCTCGATCTTTCTCATAACTCTCCATGCTCCACTCTCCACGGTTCTCGAGAGAACTCTCGACAATGCTCTTTCTCTATCGGCTCTTGCTTGCTTGGCTTTGCCAACAACATACAACGCACAACCTACAACGGTTCTCAAAGCACACGAAGCGATACTGGCCGCCGAAGGCCAATTCTTTACAGGTTCCCTGCTCTTAATGTTCATAACTGTCAAAGGGAGCATACTTTTTGACAGAGTAGAATGGACAATATAGAGTGACTTAGGACCTTTTGAATGACTCTGCAAGAGAATAGACGGAATTGAAACTTGGCTCTCGTGAATGTAGAATACGAAACACGGATTGCAATCTTGGAGGTGCACAATGCAGGAATTGCTAATGAAGTACAACGGAAACATCGATTTCCTCGATCTGAAGGTTGTGGATATTAACGGGAGGCTTCGTCATGTGATGCTTCCGGGAGATCGCCTCGACGATAGCCTCTTTGAAGAGGGAATCGGCTTCGACGCTTCGAACTTCGGATACGCCACAGTAGAAGACAGCGATATGATAATGGTCCCCGATCCCGATACTGCTTTTATCGATCCCTTTTACGAGGCCAGCACCCTCTCATTCTTCTGTGATGTTATCAAGACGAGCGATGGAAAGCCCTTTATGCAATATCCGAGGAATGTCCTCAAAAGTGCAGCTGGCAAGCTGGAAGCGATAGGCGCAGTCGAAGCTCTATTCGGACCCGAACTGGAATTTCATATCTTTGAAGGCGTTTCATACGACGTTGCTACCAGCGGTGCCGGGTATAGAGTGGAAGTAGCTGAAGGTTACTGGAATAGCGGGATTCTTTCTAACGAGACGAGAGTCGATCAGAAGGCTGGCTACCACAGATGTCCCCCAGCCGATTCCATGGCGGAGTTTCGCAACGAAGTTGTCATGACACTGAATAAGCTGGGTGTTCCGGTGAAGTATCACCACCATGAAGTCAGCAGTGCCCAGCACGAGATAGAGTTTCTCTTCCAGAAAGCAGTAAGCAGCGCTGATTCTATCGTGATTTCGAAGTATGTTCTGCAAAATCTCGCATATCGTCATGGCCTTACAGTAACATTCATGCCCAAACCGCTCTTTGCAGAGGCCGGCAACGGTATGCATGTACACCAGTTCTTAAGGGATAGGTCTGGAAGGAATCTATTTAGCGGTGACGAGTATTGTGGATTGAGTTCTATGGCCCTTTCCTATACGGCCGGGATACTAACACATTCTCTGACCGGTTCTCTTCTGGCTTTCGGAAACCCGTCTACGAATTCTTACAGGCGGCTCGTTCCCGGTTTCGAAGCACCGATATGCGCAGTCTTTGCGCGGGGCAACAGGAGCGCGGCTGTGAGGATCCCTGGATATGTTAAAGATCCCACCAAGGCCAGGATCGAATACAGGACTCTTGATGCCAGCTGTAATGTCTATTACGGAATGGCGGCTATGCTCTGCGCCGGTATCGATGGAGTGAAAGAGAAGATGAATCCCTCGGAAATGGGCTTTGGTCCGATCGAGTCGAATATCTACAATCTGTCTGAGGAGGAAAAGAAGAGCATAAGATTCTTCCCGTCTGACTTGAAGGCCGCAATTAGCGGGCTAGTTGAAGACAATGATTATCTCAAAGAAACTTTCCCGGAGGATCTGATCAGCCGATGGACAGTTCTGAAGGAAAAGGAGATCAAATACGTTAACAGTGTTCCCTCGCCAGCCGAGTTCAAGCTTTACTACGACCTGTAGGAATATTAGAAATATAAAGGAGAGCCGCTGCGAGAGCGGCTCTTTTTCTTACTTAATCAGACCAAGGCCCTTCAGGAAGTTTCGGGCGACTTCGTCGGGTTCCAGACCTTCGGCATCTACAAGGTAGTTAAGTCTTATCATTATGGGTTCGGTTAGATATATTGAAAACGGTCTCAGTATATCTGCAATTTCCGGATTCTTGTCGAGCACGTCTTTTCTTACCGTTACAGCAAGATTATAGAAAGGAAAGAAGCCTTTTGTATCTTCCAGTACCGCAAGCCCATACTTCTCGAGCTTTCCATCTGTCGAAAACACCATGGCGACGTCGATCTGTTTCTTGGCGAGCGCCTCATACGTCAAGCCGATTTCCATCGTCTTTACCTGTTTTCTTTCCACGTTGAACCCGTACATTTCGCTCATTGGCCAGAAGCCGTCGTCTCTTTCAAGGAACTCGTAGACTACTCCAAAGAGTAGATCGGGTTTTTCGTGAGTGAATTCGGCAAGATCTTCAAGTGTTTTGAGCCCGTGTTCGGCGGCATATTCTCTTGTTACCGCAAGGGCGTATGTATTGTTGAAGCCTGCCATGTCGAGCCATACGATACCATTTTCGAGATCCTCTGCTTTGACTGCTTCATACAGCTCTATCGGATCCTTTATCATTACTTCGTGGCCAAGATAGGTCGGCCATGCAGTCCCCGTATAGTCTGCGTATAGATCTATCTGACCGGTTATTAAAGCGTTTCTGGCAACAAAAGAGCTCATGCCGAAGGTCTCTGTGACTCTGAATCCGGCATCCTCCAGAAGCTGTGATATTATGCTACTGGCAATATACTGCTCAGTAAAGTTCTTCGCACCCACATTCAGTCTAGTCTGACCAAATGAAATTGCTGCGATGACTAAAATCATCGTCGTGATTAACAGTACCTTTTTCAATTTCTACACCTCCGTGTTTACTATACTCTGAGGCCCTTCGACGTTATCGCTTTCTCCGAAAGACCAAGGACTATGTCAACTGCTATTGCCATTATCGTTACAGGAATGGCTCCGGCGATTATCATAGGGCCTCTACTCATTCGAAGTCCGGTGAATATTATCTCTCCGAGTCCACCGGCTCCGATTGAAGCCGCAATAGCAGCCGTACCAATATTTATCGTCGCAGAACTCCTGATTCCCGAAAGCATTGTTGGAATTGTTACTGGAAACTCAACCTTCCAGAGTATCTGCCTGTCTTTCATCCCCATGCCTTTGGCTGCCTCTTTCATCTTCGGCGATACGCTCATCAAACCCGAAGCAGTATTGAAGACTATCGGAACCAGACTGTATAGAAAGAGCGCAAAGACAGCCGGTGTTGCGCCAATGCCCATAAACAGGAAAACCAAGGCAATTACGGCGATACTCGGAACGGCCTGGGTTGCCCCTGTCACTGCAAGCACAACTCTCCCGATCTTTCTCTTTCCCGGTCTTGTAACAAGTACCCCGATTGCTATACCGACTACAACGGCGATACTCCAGGAAGCTAAGAATAAGAAGATGTGCTCCATAAGCTTCTCCAGTATGTACTCTGAGTTTCTTGACATGTATTCGAATACGCCCATTGAATCACTCCTCCGCGACGGAACTGTATGAGCTGACGAGATTTGTCAGATCCCTGAAGCGAAGGATGCCAAGCAGAGTGTTCCTGTCGTCAATCACGGGTAAGGACGAGAGCCCGCTGCTCATCATGAGTGACATCGCTTCCATAAGTGTGGAATGGGGTTGTATCGTCTCGATCTTTCTGATCAACTCGCTGCCCAGCTTCATATCTTCAGGCTTTTTTAGCAGGGACTTCAGCAACACATAGCCCTTGAGCTTTCCCTTACTATCGACAATAAAGGAGTACTTTCTCTCGGCGTCTTTCAGAGTTTTCGCTGCTTCGCCTATGGTTATTCCATTTGCGCCGTCGATGATCTTCGTAATATCTGTGATGTAGTTGTCTTTGACTCTGAGCAATTCAAGCCCCTTAAGAGCCCTATCTGCTCCGAGAAGATCCTCGACGAACTCATTAGCAGGTTCATTGACGACTTCCATCGTACCGGCATACTGTATAAGCTTTCCTTCGTCGAGTATCGCGATCTTGTCTCCGAGTTTTATGGCCTCCCGTATATCGTGAGTAACAAATACGATTGTCTTTTCAATTTTTGACTGTATCTCCAGGAATCCATCCTGTAACTTCTCTCTGTTTATCGGGTCAATCGCTCCGAAAGGCTCATCCATGAGCACTATCTTTGGATCAGACGCCAGGCCCCTTGCAACTCCGACTCTTTGCCTCTGACCACCAGAAAGCTGGGCGGGATACTTTTTTGCAAAGTCATCCGGTTCAAGATTGACCAGGTCAAGGAGTTCATATATGTGTTTTTTTATCCTCGGTTCGTCCCACTTCAAAAGTCTCGGAACGACAGCAATATTATCAAATACACTCATATGGGGAAAGAGCCCGATTTCCTGTATTACATAGCCTATCTGCCTTCTCAACATAATTGGATCAATGTCTTTCTGAGAGACCCCGTCAACCAGAATCTCGCCGCCTGTTGGCTCTACCAATCTGTTTATCATCTTCAAAGTCGTGGTTTTGCCACACCCGGAAGGACCAATAAGTATGGTTAGTTTCTTATCTTCAAAAGTGATATCAAGGTCATCTACAGCCTTGAAGTTGCTCTCATATTCTTTGGAAACTTTCCTGAATTCTATCGACACTCGACTTCCTCCCTACTTTCCGCGTTCGATTTTCAATCCCTTGGGTGTAATGGCTTCTTCAAGCCACAAAAGTCCATAATTCATTCCTATTCCAAGCGCAGAGACCATGATTGCCCCGAGCAATATCATACCGAATCTCGACCTTCCCAGGCCGGCAAAAATGAAGTAACCGAGTCCTCTAGCGCCTATCAGATAAGCAATCGTTGCAACGCTAACTCCCATTACTGCGGCATTTCTTACTCCTGCCATAATAGTAGGTATGGTGAGCGGCAGCCTTATCCTGAAAAGTATCTGCCTGTTAGTCATTCCCATTCCTCTAGCCGCTTCAACCATTCTCCTGTCTACCGAACCGACAGCCACTACGGTATTTCTGATCACTGGAAGCAGCGAATAGATGACAAGAGCGATTACCGCTGGGATAACTCCTATACCGGCCTTCAAAGGCGCAAGCAAGACGACCATAATACCGAAAAGTGCGAGACTGGGAATAGTCATCAACACACTGGCCAAATACAGAGTTACTCCGGCCAACCTCTTGTTTCTTGAAACGAATATTCCAATAGGTACACCGACACCTATCGCGATCGGGAGTGCGATAGTTATTATCTTCAGATGATTCAGCAGTTCAACAAGTACGAGATCGTAATTCTTGAACAAGTATTCAAAAAAGCCCATTCTCTCTCCTTTCGAAACTCCACAGGAAATTCTGTACACAGCTACTATTTAGCCAACACGACAATGGATTACGAGTGAGACTATTCGGCGAATTCCCAAACGCAATTCAAAAGGTTAAGCAAGAACTTGCATATCATGATTAGAGATATAGCGTGGTTTATTAAGTTAAATCTATTGACTTTGGAAACAACCGAATTATACCATATATGTGACTCAGATTTTAGCATGCCCAATAGTATTAGCTAAAAACCGGAGAATTATAAAGCTCATTTGAAGATGATTATAGATATAGAGTTTTGTGAAACGTAGTAATAATAGTAGTTACAGAGTCTTTTTTATGAAAGTCATTTGATTGATGATTATTATCACAATCAGGACCGCAGACATGATTCCAAGACTCTGCAAATTGGCCCAAATTTGCAGGAAAGAACCTCCTATTAGGGGCCCGACTCCGAATATGATCCCTACCATCGATTCGTGAATACCGCCCTGCTTTCCGTGATCGTCCTCGTTTGAGTTGAGCCCGTAGAAGATTGCAAAGATATACGGGACTGCGTATGTAACTCCCGAAAGAAAGGTAATCAAGACAAAGGTCGTGGGAGAGGCCGGGAGAAAGAAGGACGAGACTGTAGCCAGAAAGACTACCAGAAGCGTTGCGAAAGACTTTAAGGGGTTGCCGACCCAGTATCTGAAGACACTCATAAATATGAACGAGGAGAAGACGCCGATATTCGCCCCGACCGTCAGGAAGCCAACATTTTCCAGGGCTATTCCACCAGACGATATGAGCTTTGGAAAGAGAGCCATGCCGCTTGTGTATATAATCCCGGCTACAAGAAAGCCGAAACGGTACGTCCGCCTGTAGTCCTTTATTCTAGGGAAATCAATCTCTTTTGAAGCCCTTTTCAACCTCTCATGGTAAACTCCCGGAAGTGCCTCGCCCCACCTCTTTCTGTGTAACGCAATGCTCAGAGCGCCAAATAGACTCAGCGCGATACCGTATGCGAAGACCATAAACGGTACCCTCTGTATCAAATAAGGGCCAAGGGCCATACCTACCATGTTGCCGGCGCTCCATGAGAGGACGAAACGTATCACGGTCATCACCGGATCCACTCCTTCTCGCCTTTCTCCCTTGGATATCAGTCCCTCAAGAGACGGAAAGAAGAATCCGAAGAAAGTGTTTATTCCGAGTGATGTGATAATCAGGTCGATCACATTGTTCCAGAAGAAACCATAGATAAGGAATACGGCCATCAGAGACATACCGATAGAGAGACTCCTCTTGAAACCCAAAGTGTCACCCAGTCTTCCGAGTCTGCTTGCGGCCAACACATAGAAGCAGCAACCTGCAAAGTTTATCAGCCCGATGTTGATATAAGATAGCCCCCAGTCTGCAGCCTTCGTATTGATAGAGGACAGTAGAAGATAAAGCAGGACCGAAAAGGAAAAGGCATAGAAATTGAAAAGAGTGAAGTACTTCTTCATCGTTGACCAGAGCCCCTCTTTTATCAAGATGAGATAAATTATAGCCGCTACAGGTTACTTATGCATTTCCAGCGTCAAGAGCTTTTTCGGCTCACAGACAACGGAAAAGGCTCCACCCACTACCTGTATCTCTTCGAGCCTCTCTTCCGAAGCGCTACAGAGGAAAACCTTGGAGAATAACGATTCATCGAATTTCACAGAAATTCTGTCTTTCCTGTTCGACAGGTTTGACAATCTCACTATGACACTCTCTCTGTTCTCAGCCTTCTTGATTGCGGTAATCTCGCAGGTCTTCGAACCGATCTCGAAGGGAGCTTTGGGTACTCTTCTCATCTGGGTCATACTTATGGGTGTCTTCAGATAAAGCGAACTCCTCTCGAGTGCGCTATCTAAAGAATCTGTGAAGAAGAGCGCATATTCGAAAGTCATCTCTCCAATCATCTGGGCTCCCGGCGTTTCGATTACCGGACCTGCGTTCCGTTTCATAGAGTAGAGAGTGTAAGGCGAGCCGATATGGCCTGTCGCTCTGAAGAGAGTCAGCTTCAGACCGTCTTTTGTGTTTTCGAACTCGTAAATCCCCTTCGGGCTGACGGCAAAGCCATAGAACCCGTCGAGCTCCTCGGCTTCACCAAAGAGGCTATTGTTAGGGTAGAAGGGTGGAGGGTTCTCTATCCAGTTGGGAATCTCCTTCCAGACAAAAGTCTCTTCCTTTTCTCTTTGAACAACATCGAAAGGAGTCTTGTAATAGAAGTAGCTACCGGGACGAGAGCTCCAGAACTTCACCTGTAATCGATGGTTCTTGCAGTGGTTTTCGACTTCAACCCTGAAGTCAACTATTCTTGAACCCTTTACCAGACTGACAATACAGTTTATCTTCAGTTCTCTCTCTATCTCGCTTCTGCTACTGCCATCTCTCTCAAGCCCAACAGGAACACTTAAGATATACTCCAGCAATAGCGAGCTTGCAAGTCTTCCGTTGTGAACTACATCTAGTTTTTTCACGGCCCCATAGCTGCTCACTACTTTATTGAACAATGGTTCGGAGTAAACGTATCCGTCGCCGTTATCTCCTGAATCCTCAAAAAGATTAGTATAAACTATCCTTCCGCTCTCTTTATCGGTTATCTTAAGAGTGCTGTCTTCCATAATATCCACGATCAAGTACTCGTTTTCAATTGATCTGGCCGCACCCGCACTACGGCAGGAGTAGTTCAAGGGTCTCTCAGAAAGAACGAGAGAGTACTTCTCAAAACTCAAACCCTTTATACTGGATTCAATAATGCCCTCAAGAGAGTTGACGGATTTCAACGGAGCCGATTCATCATAGTAATTCAAGGCCTTAAGGTGCTTATCCAGGCCGATAATCTCAAAGGGGACTTCATTTCCACTTGAGTCTAAGACGATCGGAAGTTTGCTGCTGTCAGCCATTACGCTCTCGGGCAGGTCAATCTCGATCTTGAAGGCTCCGTGGACTTCGAACTGCGATGGGTTGTAGATTACAAATGAGGATTCGTCTCCCCCGTTTCCCGCTTCACAAAGCGCTGCCAAAGAATCCTTAACGATGTTCGCAGAAATCTCAATAGAGTGTGCGAACCTGCTGGATACATCCAGATGAACCCTGTCAACACTGCAGCCACCTATACTGTCGTGAGCAAGATTCTGCAGAATGAGTTTCCATGAACGGGCGAGGAATGAAGCCGGATATTCTCTTCCGGCAAGCCAGGCCATAGTTGAGAGCGGCTCCGCGTAGTTTTCTATAAGATTCAACGCCATGGCATTTTCGCGTTTGTTGTTGTATCTTGAAGAGAGAACGTTCGGAAGTATGAAATTGAAGTATCCTCTGCTCGAGGTATTAACCTGCCTAAGCTCACCCTCCAAAACTCTCAGCGGAGACTTTAAGGAGAGTGCTCGCTCTTCTAGTTCTCTGGATAAATCGTCGAGCAGTGCCTGCCCACACTCCAGATCACTGTCTCTTTTCGCGATACCTATAAAATCTATTATGGCAGGATTGACTCTCTTGTGGTCGCAACCGTCCATCAGAACTACGAGATCCATTTGGGAATTTGCCACAAAATCATCTATGGACGAGAGAAAGAATGAGACGTCTACAGGACCGCCTTCCGGGGTGAAGGCGAGATTGCAGTATCCTAGTCTCTCCGGAAGCCTGCAGGTAAGCAATCTGCTTCCATCGGCCCCTTTCCAGATGAACTCCCACGGAAGATCATCGCCAGAAACTCCCCGCCATACTAAAGCCGTCCTCATGCCAAATTCGCCGGCAATCTGCGGGATCTGAGAGTTATGACCGAATGTGTCGGGAAGATATACGAGCCTCTGGAGTCTGCCAAATTCACTTTCCAAATTTCTGCCAACTAGAAGGTTTCTGACTATCGCCTCGCCGTCGGCCAGAAACTCATCGAGCTGGACGTACCATGGACCGATTCCGATTTTTCCCTGTGCTACGAGCCCTTTCAGGGTTTCTCTCTTTTCTGGTCTTATTTCGAGATAGTCCTCGAGCGCCACTATCTGTCCGTCGAAATTGAAACACTCGTATCCGCCTTCGCCTTCCAGAAGCTCGATAAGCTCATCCACGACCTTTACCAACCTGTATCTGAACGACTCAAAAGACTCGTACCACTCCCTGTCCCAGTGGGTATGCGAAAGCACAAGCACTTTTCTCATGATTCAGTGACTCTTTCCATAGTCGAAGGCCGTGTCGAAGAGCTTCAAGACCTTCTCCGGATCAATTTCCATCTGAATATTATGAATCGAAGCGAAGACGAAGCCTCCGCTCGGCCCGAAGACATCGATCCTCCTCTTCACGTCGTCCTCGACCTCCTTCAAATCTCCGAAGGGAAGGACATGCTGCGTATCGCACCCGCCACCCCAAAAAACGATGTCTCTGCCGAACTCGCCTTTGAGCTTTACCGGATCCATGTTCTTCGCATTAGTCTGAACGGGATTTAGAACCTGAATACCGGCATCTATGAAGTCCGGTATAAATGGATAGATAGAGCCGCACGAGTGGAGAAAGATAAAGACGTCGGGTTTTAGCTCGTGTATGTAGTCGCAAAGTGCTTTCAGTCTGGGCTTGAAAAGACTCCTGAAAAGCCTGAGAGAGATCTGCGTGTTTTCCTGAGTACCGTAGTCATCACCTATCTGTACCAGGTCTATATCATCACCCACGGCATCGAGGTAATCCTTGAGGTCTCTCTTATACTCCTCAAGAAGTCTGTCAAGAAAGTATTCGACAAGCGGCCGGTCGGTGATTATTCTCTCCATAAATTCCTGATAACCAAAGAACGTGTGCCCCACTTCGAAGAAGTTGCCGCCAAAGGTTCCCATGATTGCACAGTCCGTCTCTCTCCTGATGCTGGAAACCTGAGCCTTTAGAAAGGAAAGCTCCTCTGGGGATATCCCAAGCGTGACGACCTCGTCAATCTCCTCTCTGGAATTTGCGCCGGCCAGCGGGAAGTATTTTCCATCAAAGTAGTAGCCTCCCGGCGGCATACTGGCTATAACTCGCCCGTCTCTGATTATGGCGAGTGAGCCGTCGGGCATCTTCTTCGGGTCGAAGCCAGAAGGGAAGAGATAACAGCCACCGTCCTTGAAGATATCCAGTTCGACCCAGGAATCGATCTTCGAACCAAAGCCGCCGTTAAGACGCTTCAACTCCACAACGTCTGAGTGCACCCTCTCTCTTATCTCGCTCTCCACTATAGCAAGTTGCTGGAAGACGTCGAATACCCTGACGGATCTGTCCGGTGTTTTTAGATACTCCTTGAGTTTTCTGTAAGCGATAGCGTGGATGCCGGTCGATCTCATTCCTCCCAGATCAATCGGTATCCTGTCGCCCTCTCTGTGATTCAATGCCGATAGAACTCTTTCGCGCGACGTCATCTATTACTCTCCTCCCGGTATCATAATTTCACTTTCTTCAGTTCAAAAGGAGAGAGACCGTAGCTTATACGGCCAGGTACAGTCACCTCTCCGGGCCTACCTTCAAGCTCCTTGCAAAGAGCGACGATCCTTCCGTCGGAAGCTCTCCCATCGAATACGATCTCGACATTATCGCTCGCCATGAGTTCGAAAACTTTTCCGGAACTCTCTTTCGGAGCACCTTCAAAAGTGACCAGAGGCACTCTCTGAAGAATAGCCCGATTACTTAGACTCTCGCCTTCAAGAGAGAGTGTGATCGAAAAGTCCAGCGGTTCACCGTTTAGGTAAGGGCTGGCAAATCTATTCTGGAGATTGCTGCTAAAGAGCCTGAAATAGAGATCTCCGCTTTGGTCCAGTTTTCTCTTGAATCCGAGAGGTGAAGGACTCCCGAAGTCCACGAGATTTACGTTCTCCAAACCGATATTTAGATCAATATTATCATCTCTCACTTTCAGTGCATAGAGAAAGGCCAGCGCATCGCCACAGCTTCCACTTAGCATTTCCTTAATCGCCGAGATTCTCCCGCATGTGGAGTATCTTATCTCCGGCTTTTCCGAATTGATAGAGGTCTCGAGAAAGATAAAGTCGGAAGGTCCCACATCGGAGATATACTTGAATCTAATCTTTAGCACCAACTGTCTGAGAGTCTTCGGCAGTATGTACGTCTTCGTGAAAGGGCTGCAATAAATATCTAGAGGTTCAAACTCGGCTACCATTCCAAATTCCGATCCTCTGAGCCGCCACTTGCACGGGAGCGGCAGATAATCTTCTTCCCTGCCAGGAGAGCCTTTGCCGGAGTAAAGTTCGTCGTGACTCGGAGCGTTGGCGAGATCTGCCGAGGGGTTCAAAGGCTGGCGCACAATGATCAGCCTTCCGATTCTTCCTTCACGCGCGACTATGTCGATACCACTTTCCCGATCGACAAACGAAACGATGCTTCCATATTCGTCGAATCCGATCGTGAAGAACTCGTTCTTTAGTTCAATCGGTCCGACACTCCATTCGCTCTCACTCTTTCGCCCTTCTACTTTCTCGGGGCGGAAGACTCTGTACTCGTAAGCGTCCAATCTTCCCGGTAGGAAATAAATGGAATCATCACAGACTATTGAGGGAACGGTCATATTCGTCTCCGTGTTAACTATATCTACGGTATCTTCGCCTGCCTCTTCTCTCTTCAAGTGACAGATATCGTTACGTTCGATATGAGTCGAGTTGAAGACCACGATATCTTGTCCAATCCCGAACTCGCTCTCTCGGAGACGCTTGAGGAGTCTTTCACTATCTCTGTTTGCTTCGTAGATCCAGCCGTAACCCTGTGTAACGGCCGTTAAGATCTCCTGTGGGTCATTTGATAGATAAAGCCCTCCCCCGCCCGAGTGTTCGTTGAAGCCGGCCAGTTTCGTGTACAGAGCCTCAATCTCTTCTTTCGTGAGACCGTCTCGCAGGGAGTCCAGCAATGCCGCTTCGTTGAGCCTTCCTGCAAGCAATAGGGACATGGCGTTTTCTCTTGGATAGGCTAGCACGTTCGAGGTCCACCAGCCGTTGAATTCGCCGGTCGCCTCGTCTGTGTTCTTCAACTCTTCTCGAAGCGCTTCGAAAAAGCCGTCAACTGTCGATGTCGTGATCGAAGGGTTTCTCCACCTTTCGTTCCAGCTTTCGACCAGTTCGACAGGCTTGTACAAAGGTTCACGATTGTCTATGGCCATTGGAATCGCGTAAGTTACGTATTCATATCGCTCATCATGCAACTCTTCACATTTGGCCAGTATCTGGGATTCCAGTTTCTTGATGTCTCCGTCGAAGAATTTATATCCCTCTATATAGGCCCATTTGGGATCGCTAGTGTACCACGAAAGAATCTTTCCGCCACCGGGAAGTCGCCACCAGAATGGAGATTTGATAGTTGTGTACACTTTGAAGGGTGCAAGAAAGTTGTTTATGGAGAGAAAGAGGTTCTCCACCCCGTAGAAAGCTAGCAGTTCGAGGAGACCGGTGCTAGCTCCGGGTACATCACTCAGAAAAGCACTCTTTGTCCTTACGCCCTCTTTCTCGAGTGACTCCGTTTTCTTCAGGGCGTGGTAGAGCTCTGCGAAGGTCGTTCGGTCAGTGTAGTGGTGAAGGTAAAGCGCACCCAATCCGAATTCCTTTTCCCGGAGCAACTCGAGCAGAAAACTCTTTTCTTCTCTGTTCGAGAGTTCATTGAAACACTCAAGCGCCCATGTCGTTTCGATGTTCCAGCGAAATCTCGACTCGGGAGAGAGGGTTCTGCTCTTCTTGTAGAAACGTATAGCCTCCTTTGTGTAACGTGCCTGCAGTCTCTTCACTTCTTCGATAGGCGATGTATAACCCAGATCGACATGTGAGAACATCAGCAGTCTGAACTCTCTTCTTTGTGGAGGGGCGAGCTCCAGATGCCGTTCGATCTTCTCGATGCCGTCGACAAAGTCAAGAGAAACGATCCCGCTTTCGGGAACAAGAAATTCCGCCGTTCCGCCTGGCTCTATCTCTCTGGGAGCTACGGTACTTCCATCACATGATATAGAAACTTGCCCGCCCTTTCCGGACAGGATTCTCACAAGCATAAGTCTGCCCTGCTCGCCGCCCCTTCTGACAAGGTCTGTTGCCGTTACTTCTAGCATAGCCTCAGTTCCATCTATAACGAAGATCTGCATCTAATCACCCCGTGAGACCGTGCCTTTTAACCAGCTCAGTCTGCAGAAATACTCTCTTCTGATCTTCAGAGAGCCCTTTGGTCCTCTCCAGCAATATTATCGCCGCTTCTCTGCCCATCTCGGTAGTGCGCTGTTTTACAGTACTCACAGGTATCTTCAGCAACGACAGATACTCAAAATCGTCAAAGCCTGCTATCATAAGTCGGTCATGCATTCCGGTATTCTCAGTAACGTATTTGACAACGCCAATGGTAATATCTCCAGTGCTGCCAATGATAGCGTCTGGAGGATCATCAAGACTCAGAAGCCTCTCCGTACAGCGGTATCCGGTCTCTATGTGTGCCCCCTCTCCAGACTGGACATAGTCCTTTCTCAGCTTTATGCCTCTGCCAAGTATGCTGTCATAAAAGCCTTTAAGCCTGTCTTTCAAGGCCGTGGCGTCTTCCTTTTGCATGATGAACGCTATCTTGTGTCTTCCAAGATCGAGAATATAATCTACAAGAGCTTTTGAACCGTTCTCATTGTCACTGACCACGAAGTCGAACTTTGAGCGCGGAATGTATCTATCGACCAGAACCAGGGGGATGTTTATAGTATTGAGAAATCTTATCGAGTTCTGATTGAAGACACCACCGACATAAAAGAGTATCAACCCATCTACGCGTTTTTCCATGAGAAGCTTCAGTTCGTGCATCTCCTTGACAGGATCGCCGTCCGAGACTCCAAGCAATATATTATAACCCGCTTCAGAAAGGACTCTTTCCAGTCCGTCGAAGATATCGTGCATAAAAGATCTCAAATTGGGCAGAACTAGACCGATAGTCATAGTCTTCTTCGTTACAAGGCTCTTCGCCGCCTGATTTGGCAGGTAGTTCAAGTTTTTGGCTATCAGGCGAATTCTCTGTCTGGTCTTGACGTTGACCCTTGGATCGTCTCTCAGAGCCCTGGAAACCGTCGAAACAGACATACCTACTAGTTCAGCGATATCCTTCAATCCGATGCTCACCAAACATCACCTCTCCTTGAACAACGGAGGATTGAGAAAACTCGACACAGAAGCTGAGGAGATTTCCTCTCCACAATCTGTAACACTCATAAAATCAATATAAAAGGAGAAAACAATAAACCCTGGAGACCCGGGTTCCGTATCGTCAAGCAAGACTATGCCTCTGTCCGCCGTTGCACTAAAGCTGTAATGACGCATCAACTGGAATCTTATAATCGGGTTCTCCCAGTTGAACATGAAGCTCTGACGGCTCGCCAGGAAAAGTCTGCTATCGGTCCTTTCTGCTGTGACCAGACCGTTGAAGGCCAGGAAGGGTGGTCGTCTTGCCGGAAACTCTCCAGGAAAAACCTGCATGGATCTGGCTCCCATATACGTCAGCTCGCCCGGTAAGGAAAGCTTCATGCTCAAAACCAAATTGATGGAGTGATCTCGGTATGGTACAGTTGGCAAGAGTCCTTTGTCGATCACCAGACTCAACCGGACTCCTCCAGAGTTGAACGTCACTATATCAATCTCGCAAACTGGAGAGTGATCGACCTCTAGTGTTAGCGTCTCGCCGATCGGTGAGACGTTTCTCTCCACCGATAAAAGGCGTCCGTCAACCCTTTCGAGTACCTCGGGCCTACCCGTGAAATAAGAGGCAACATGCACGTCTTCTATTAGCGGGGCACCGTTGTATAAGATATTGATTTTGCCCGTACTATCGACCAGAACTTTGAAGGACCGGTCTTCGTCTTTATCTACTTCGAATCCCTCGACTTCTCCAATTTCCAGACAGTTAAGACCCCGGTTTAATGGGGCTTCCATCAGGAATCCTTCCCGGCAACTATCCCACGAGTCCGGATAGTCTCTTCTGAAGGGATAGGCGTAGTAAAGTCCGCCGTCTATTTTCACAGGAAGTCTTGTCTTCTCATGAAAGCCTTCAAAAGGTATCTCCAGACGTGTGATCCCATCATATGAAGAGATTGCCGAAACTGTACACAGTGCCTCTTCGGCGAGTTTTTTTGCGAGCTCATCGAATCTGAGTTTTGACGTTTCGGCATACTCGACGACTGTCCTGTTGGACACTTTATTCCCCGCAAGCGAAAGCTTTCCGGGCCAGCCGGCAGTAACCGCGGCAGTATGTTCTCCATACATTATGAGATTGCGATTCATCTCATCGAACAGTTCGCGATCGATCATAGCAAGTTCTGGGGCGAGACTGGCCGCGTAACGCTGCACCTTGAGGACGACTCCGGCCGAATATGGCCCGCCGCTCTTGACTATCTCCCACCAGCCCGACCAGTCTCCACGATAGACCGGGAGTCCGCCGGCATATTTCGATTCCATAAGCCTCATGAATTCAGTCGGTGTGGCCATCTTCAACGTCACTTGCGAATCAGCCGGCCACGTCTCATAGAGATCGAGAAAGGCGACAGCGCCAGGCAAATAACCGGCGTTGTCAAAGGCGACCATTATAGCTAACTCGGAATAGGGATAACCCTCCCTCTCAAGTGATTCTATATGATTCAGCAGCAACCCCCTGTTCTTCAAGAGATAGCCTTCCGCGTAGCTGGCCTTACTCACCCAGCTGAGGGCTCTGCCGCCGGAAGGCCCCTCCCAGTAAAAGAGGTGCGCCGTTCCCTGTAGATCGAGAGCAAAGCCGTAGTGGTCGTTCAAACCGCTCATGAAGTAATCTATTCCCTTCTCTTCCAGAATATCGGGAAGGTCGGCACAAAAACCGGGAACATCGTTCATCAAACAAGTTCCAATCTCCAGATCATTTTCGGCAGCGAACAAAAGTGCCCTATCGAGACTCTTTTCGAGAACGTAACCGTTTGTGAAACCCGTATGCATAGAGCCGTATGCTGCGCAAAACTCCAGTCTCCCCTCTCTCGCAAGCCTCAGATAGTCTTCGAGAAGCTCTCCGTCTGTCATTTCCTTAAGCCATTGCTCAAACTGCCAGAAAGTCTCCACGGTGAATTTGAAGTCAGGAAAGCTCTCCATAAACTCATTAAGCTCTTCGTACATATCCCTGTAGAAGTGACCGACTTCTTCTTGAGTGCCAGTAAAGCCAATATCCAGATGGCTGAATGGTATGATATAGACTGTATCGATCTTTGCGAGTATGACAATAGTCGTTATAGAGAATATGGACAACGCTAAGAACCTTTTCAATGAAAACACCTGCCCTATTTTATTCCTGTCCGCAGTGTAAAGCCCCTTATCATCTTGTCCTGTGCGACAAAGTAAAGAATTATAAGAGGAAGCGCGGTCAGTGTGGACGCTGCCATCAAGAGGTTCCAGTTAGTCGAATACTGCTGCTGGAAACCCCTGAGACCGATCGCGAGAGTCCACATGGAAGGATCGTGAAGATAGATCAGGGGACCGAAAAAATCGTTCCACGTAAAAACAACTGTGAAAAGCGCGACCGTAAAGAGCGCCGGCTTTGACAGCGGAAGGACGATCCTCGTGAAAATCCTGAACTCCGAGGCCCCGTCTATTCTTGCCGATTCCATCAATTCATCGGGAATGGACACAAAGAACTGTCTCAGCAGAAAGATGTTGAAGGCTCCGCCTCCACAGAAGGCCGGTACTATTAGCGGAAGATAAGTGTTTACCCAGCCAAGCTGAGTGAAGATAATATATACCGGAATAATCAAGACCTGCCCAGGGATGAACATAGTGGCTATCGTTATGTAGAATAGCAGATTCCTTCCCTTCCACTGGAGCTTGGAAAAACTGTAAGCCACTAGCGAGGCCGTCAACGTGTTACCAAGAACGTTCATTAGAGTTATGAATACTGTGTTTGCGGTGTACCTGAAGAATGGAAAGCTCTTGACCGCTTCCGAATAATTGCTCCATTGAGGCGGGTCGGGTAACCACCTCATAGGTATCGACATTATCTGGGTGTCGGGTTTGAGTGATGTCGAAACCATCCAGAAGAGAGGAACCAGATAGACAATGGAGAAGAAACCCAGCACTCCGTATATCGTAAAACTTCTTATAGTATTCGTCTTTTTAATGCTCTTCATCTCGCACTCCTCTTAAATCAGTAGTCAAGCCATCTCTTCGCTATCTTGAAGAGAAGGATCGTCATGGGAACGAGAATCATGAACATGACCCAGGACATTGCGGCGGCGTAACCCATTCTCACATCTTTAAAGGCGAGCAGATAGATCTTTAGATTTACGAACGTCGTCGACTCCAGCGGTCCGCCAGCAGTCATAATATACGACTCCGCGAAGACCTGTGAAGCCGCTATAAGTCCCGTCACAACGTTGAAGAATATGACCGGCATAATCATCGGAATTGTGATGCGCCAGAACATAGCAACTCTGTTCGCCCCATCGAGTTTGGCCGCCTCATAAAGGTAGTCGGGAACGTCCTGCAATCCGGCCAGGAATATCACTATTATCCCACCTATTCCCCAGAGACTCATAAGAATAAGCGCGGGTTTAGACCAGTCCGGGGAGTTGAGCCACAGCGGCCCCCTTATTCCGACAAAGCCAAGCACTTGATTTATCAGGCCGCTTCTAGGATTGAACATCATCATCCAGAGAAACATCACCGGTATCGAAGGCAGCACAACTGGCAGGAAGTATATCGTTCTGAAGAGCCGCATCCCCTTCAAAGCAGTGCTCAGAAGAAGGGCGAAGAGGAGTCCGATAAAGACCTTCAGAAAGACGGAACCGAACATATAGTAAAGGGTGTTCCCAAGAGCTCTCCAGAAACCCGGATCAAGAGTGAAGAGTATTCTGTAGTTCGTTAGGCCTATCCATCTTGGCGCGTTTATCATATTGTAGTTTGTGAAACTCAAGAACAGCGTGGCGATAATTGGGCCAAGAACAAAGACGGATAGTCCAACCAGCCAGGGAGCAGCAAAGAGATAGCCTATCAGTGTCTTTCTTCTAAAGTATCTGCTTCTTCTCTTTCTCAAAACTCTCCCCCTCCGTAAAAAGGGTGGCAGAGCATCTGTGCCCTACCACCCGTAATATACAGTTCTCAGTGTGTCATTTTGTATTGCTTTATCTCTGCCTCGATAAGCTTCTGAGCGTCGTCAAGCGCCTGTCGTGGTGTCTTTCTTCCGTATACGGCCTCTTCGGTAGCCTTCTGAAGAGTCTCATACCAGAGAGGAGCCTCGAGAACGAAGGGTCTGAATTTCGTGAATTCCAGAGCCTCTATCTGCATTTTCCATTCGCTATCGAACATAAGATCGGATTTGTAAGCTGCTCTCTTGTTACCTATAAGCGACGAGAGATTGTGTGCCAGTTTCATCTGAACTTCGTCACTCAGGAGATAGAGCGCAAACTCAACTGCGGCAATCTTGTTTTTCGACCTGGATGATAGCTCAAGAGAGAAACCGTTTGACCAAGTAGCCTTTACCTTCGGATAGGGAATCTGAACGACCCCGTATTCGAGATCGGGTGCATAAGTAGCCAGGTCTGCAAGGAAATTACCCACCTGGATTCCCATTCCGACCTTTCCGGCTATAAAGGCGTCGGCCGGCCCCCATCCAAAGTTCGCTCCGAACGATAGAAGCTTCTCCAGTCCAAGTTCATTTATCAGAGCGACCCACTCTTCGAGCGCACCAACTATACCTGGGCTGTTCACTACGACATTTCCGTTCTCATCGATGAAATCCTCTCCATTACCCCAGACATACATCCAGAAGTACGATTGTCCATATAGAGGATTGAAACCTATTACATCGTAATCTCCGTTTTTGTCTAAAACGTCTAGCTTCCCGGCATACTCGAGCAACTCGTCCCAGGTGGTAGGTGGCTTATCGGGATCCAGTCCGGCCTGCTCGAAGAGACCTTTGTTGTAGAACAAAAGCCTCACATCTGTTTCCAGAGGCAGCGCGTATATTCCGTCTTTGAAAGAGCACATAGATAGCGGACCCTCAAAGAAGACTTCATCGGGATCGAAACCTGCGGCCTTTAGATACGGCTTAAGATCGAGAAGAATACCGGTAGACGCCCTCATACCTACGTTACCGAGGTCGTGCAAGAAGATGTCCGGTTCCTGTCGAGCAGCCATCGCGACCCTTATCTTATCCCAGTAGTCCCAGAAGGAAATCGCTAGGTCTTCGACTTCTATGACTCCTTTGTGCGATTCGTTGAAACTCGCGATGATTTCGTCCATCACCTCTTTAGATGGACCAGAAAGGTACATGTGCCAGAACTTCACCTTCGTAGCCGCACCAAACGCGAAAGTGGAAACGATGACTGCGACCAGAAGAAACAAGAAGATTCTTTTCACCTAAATCCCTCCCCGTAGATTCTTTTCGTGCCGTCTGTGATAAGTGGTACGGGAAAACTCTAGCATCTGAGTAACCGAATTCTTGAACTCGATAATAATGGATGTGCTTGATTCTGACGGAAAAGAGAGTCGTTATTTGCCATTTTTACAAACGTTTGCATTTTTTCTAGGTAATCTAGTGTGATGATATGGTCCTTATATATTGTATTATTTAGACATATTATTAGTTTTTTGTCCTTTTTTTTGGAAAGTGAATACAACTGTTTGTAAGAAGTATTTTCTCTGACGATCTCCGGTAGCTTGCGAGATAGAAAATCGCGAGGCGTCGACATATAAACGTTCCGGAAATCCGTCGAAGGAGTGTTAATGGGAGGTCGATGTGAGTATCCCGAACTTAGTGTTCTACTACAGTCACGAAGAATGTAAATCAAGAGCTGCGGTGCTTCCTGTGATAGCCTGGCTTTGCCAGGAGAGAGGAATCGACTTTGATGGTTACTTTTCCGTGAGACCCAGCGTCGCAGATATTGGAGACTATTTGCCCTTTGCCGGAAACAGACACGAAGAGCAGCTGTACTTTCTCGCAAACTTTTACGACAACATCCTCTTCATATCGATGTCCGACGTGGAGAGCATCCCCTTCGAGAGATTTCTCAGGGCGTGCGGCTGCTCGACCATAAAAAAGTCTCCAGATGAGATTTCCGAGCTTTACAGAGAGCTGTTCTCTCTCCTTGGCGCAGACTTTCCAACTACGGCAGTAGTCTATCCTTCGAGAAGCCTCGAATTTCCCGATGAGAGGGTCGAACTCGGTTCATTCAAGATCCCGGGAGAATCGAGAATCGACACTTTCTTCTATCCGGACATCTACTACACGAAGAGCCTTGCGATACCGGTTGAAAGCGATGATGATCAGTTCTTGGCTTTGAAAAGACTTGGAGTGAGAAAACTATACATGGCCTGCTGTTCTGAAGAAGAGAGACTCTCCAGTATGGGATTCCAGCTGGAAGAGATAGAGAGACTGCATTCGGGAGAGACTCTGCTCTCACTCACCGGAAGGATATCCACAAGGTGGGCAGGAAGAGGCAAAGGTGTCGCTCTGGGGAACGATTCGATTACGCTTCGCTGGACACCGAAATATCTTCGCGAAAGTATTCTGCCAGTGGCGGCCGTTAACACTATACGAGATAGCGTGGGACTTGTCTCAAAGCTCTGTGAGCAGACTGGAAATAATGTCGTCTGGGGAAGTCAGGTCTTCGACGACGGGGTCATTTCAGAGTTCTCAAAGAATGGGGTGGTTATGGTTCTCGCCCATGATGTGGAAGTCGGGATAACTCTCAAAGAGAAGATCAATCTTCCTTCTCTGTGGTTGAAGAACGCAAGGGCCCCGTGGGAGGAAGAGCTAGACGACTCATATCTCTTGAAGAGGATCGAACGGAAAGACATACCGTTCGCCTTTGTGCATTACGCCGCAGATCTCGGACACTTGCCCGTATTGCCCCGTTACCTCGACCTTCATTCGCTCAAGGGAATGAGAGACGGAATCGCCCTGCCATCAAACTGGTGGGACTTCGCCGGTGAGACAATGGAACAGTTTTTCATATCCAGAGAGATGGGAGGCATATTTCCGGGCGGTGAAATTCTGCTCAGTAGTGCGGGCATCGGAGTTGCAACGGAAGCAAAGGGTTATCTGCCGCGCAACATATATCTCGAATCCCTTCAGAGAGCACGAAGAGAGATCGCCAGACACTGCGGCGACAAAAACGTTCCGATCGGCCACTACTCCTTTCAGGACTGTTGCCCCGGATACAGACATAACAGTGCCGAGGCGGATTACGAGGTTCTGAAGGAGGTCGGTTTCGAATACGCCATCAGTTATAGAAAAGAAGCGAAGATGCCCGAGGTTCTGTTGGCTGAAGACCAGTTTATCGTACTGAATCAACAGAGCGAACACTGGAGCTTCGATCCTCTGAAAGACGTACGCAAATGGGAGAAAGTCATTTGCAACGAAGATCGTCCCGGTTGGGCGATAATCGGCCTCGACTCTCCGTTCTGGGGAATGGTACCGTGTTACTTCGGCGTCGCTTCAAAGGGGCTTGATCTAACAATCTTAATGACAGCGATGAAATACGTAATAAATGGAGGAGAGAGCGGCCGTCTCTTCCTGCTCAAACCCCACGAGATCGCCAGATACGCACGACTTCTACTGGAGCTGGGGAAGTGCAACAGAGGGGATCGAACATTTTGAGAAATTCTAATAAAACCAGAGAAGCGGTCAACCAGACCGGTCCGACTGGACTGGAAGTAATAGAGGGTCTGGAAAGCTTTATGAAGAGAATCTTGACGAAAGAGTTGGCTAAGACCGGTGGTGTTACCCGAACTGTCGCATTCGATGGATTCCCCTTAACAGACTGGGACACAATCATCGAAAGTGCTTCTTACCATCTACGCAACTCCGGTATCTATTACAGAGTCTTCAGAAGCGACACGCTGAAAGATCCTAACAAGATCTCAATGATCGAGCGTGAGTGTCTTGGAGAGGACCCAGTCTTCGGCAGGGTATGCAGAAAGCCAATATCCCACTTCTTCTCTTCAGAAAAGCTATCGGAGCTCAAAAGAGAACTCTCGAAAATCCGACTTTGCCGGGAGCTTGATCTGGTGATAGTTGCGGGAACGGGTAGCGCTATTCGAGAGCTTCGAGACGAGTACGATACAATAGTGTATTTCGACATTACGAGAGAAGAGGCGCTCAGCCGACTGCGAGCCTCCGGATCCAGTATTTCGACCCAGAGTATAGGCCCGAAGAACCTCTACTATATTGAATTCCCCGTCTCGGAAATCCATCGCAGAAGACTCCTCAAGTGGCTTGACTACTATGTTGATTGCAACAGAAATAAGCCCCCTCTTGCCCTCTCAGGAAGAGATCTCAAGAAACTGGCATCCTCTGTCGCGACCCTTCCCTTCCGACTAAAACCAATATACGAACCCGGTCCCTGGGGAGGACAGTGGCTGAAAGAGATTAGGAAGCTTCCTCAAAACTGGCCTAACTGTGCCTGGAGTTACGAAGTGATCGCTCCAGAGATGTCTCTGCTAGTGAATATTGAGGACCATGTGATCGAACTGCCCTGGAATCTCTTTTTCGACCTATCTCACAGAGAAGTAATGGGTAGTATAAGCAGAAGACGTTTTGGAGACGAATTTCCCGTAAGGTTCGACTACCTAGATACAATGGACGGTGGAGATCTCTCCATACAGGTTCACCCGGGTTCGGCTTATATAAAGAAGAACTTCAACGAGAAATTCCAGCAGGGAGAGATGTACTACATAGTTGACTGCAAGATCGGCAAAAGTGTGAACATCGGTCTCAAGACACGAGAAGGGCTGAAACGATTCAAAGAGGCGGCTGAAAAGGCAGAAAGCGATGGGATCGCCTTCGACTACTCGGAGTTCGTGAACAACATCCCCGTATCCAAACACGACATAGTCATGATCCCTCCCGGGACGGTGCATGGATCGCGTGAGGGACTGGTTGTACTCGAGATAAGCGCCACGACTTATAGATACACGTTCAAGATCTACGATCACCTCAGACCCGACCTCGCAGGCAAGATGCGCCCTCTGCACACAGACCACGCTTTCAGAGTAATAAGACCTTACAGGTGTAAAGAATGGGTAGAAAACCACCTGGTGCAGGAACCAGAGTTGCTCTATAGCAGCGAAGAGTGTTCGGAGTATGTTATTGCCAGAAGTCCGGAATTCTTCCATCAAGTAAATCGGATAGAGATTTCCGGACATGCCGTTTTTGAGACAGGAGGAAGGTTCCACATACTAACGCTTGTCGAAGGCGATAGCATAGAGATAAGAGCGGGAGAGAGAATCTTCACCTTGAAGTACTCCGAAACGATCATAGTACCCGCGGCTGCGAAGAGCTACTCAGTAGTGACAAGAGGGAATGAGAGATGCAAAATCGTGAAAGCGTTCCTGAAATAGACAGACATACAAGAGCCGTAGTAGCGCTGGACGTCGGTGGGACTACAATTAAGTCGGCCGTTGTCGGAGATGATGGGGCTTTGATCGGACCCGTCTCGACTGATCCCATCGATCCCAGTCGGTCGGCCAAAGACTTGATAGATAGTCTTCTTACAGTTGTCAAGAAGCAGATAACCAGAGCGGTTTTCAACCGGTGCAAGGTTCTGGGAGTCGCAATGGCCTTTCCTGGCCCGTTCGACTACAAGAGAGGTATCTCCCTGATAAAAGGCGTGGGGAAATACGAGGCGCTTTATGGAATAAATCTTGGAAATGAGCTTAGAAAACGTCTATCTTCGAGTGGAAAACTCCCCATAGTTTTTGAAGCCGATTCCTGGGCCTTTGCGCAGGGACAGTACTGGAAAGGTGCTGCCCGTGGTATAGAAAGAGTGATCGCCATCAGCATCGGAACGGGTCTCGGTTCGGCCTTTCTCGAAAAAGGTAGGATCCTGCAGAGTGAACGTGGCATCCCGGAATACAGCTGGATAGGCAATATCGCATATGGAGACGGAATACTCGACGACACCGTCTCCAGAAGAGGAATCATAAAGCGCTACTTATCACTGGCGAGAGCACACGGACAATCCGGGGGACTGATCGATGTTGAGGACCTATTCAACTCTGCAGAACGCGGTAACACTATCGCCATACAGACTTTCGAAGAGACTGGGTATATACTGGGAGAGGCGCTCAACGTTTATTTGAATGAATTCAGACCCGGGTGTGTAGTAATTGGAGGAGGCATCTCCGGCGCGTTCGATTACCTCCTACCCGGATTGAAGAGAGCAATAGCACGAGAAGGCGAGTGCGTTTGGAAGACCGAAATCGTGAAGGCCGTGGATATCGATTCCTGCACTCTGGGAGGAGTCACCCTATACTTTCTCAGTCAGAAGGATGAGCTATTGGGCGCCCAGTAGCACCATTAATGAGAGGTCAGAAGATCAGAGTGACGTATTGAGTTGGACGGCCCTTCGCTCTTCCACCCCTTCCCTCTTTCCTCTGTTCCACTCGTAACGGCCAAGAACTTGGGCGCGAAGCGTCGGATGAACCTCTCTCCTAGCTCTGGAACGAACAACCGCTCTTCTGCTCTTTGAATGAGCGCAGATTCTGGTGTATAGTAATTGAATAGGGTGTCGCAGTGGCGTTTAGCTCGAAAGGGAGGGCTCGTATATGATGAAACCGGGAGTCTATATCGAAAAGGGCCTGTCAGACTGGCAGATTCTTCAACATAGAGAGGGCAGAGCCTCAGCAACCATTCAGGGAGTCTATGTCGAATCGGACGATTTCGGTAAGCCTCA
>Ga0334882_1001652_pt1 | contig 25691 bp, 23 predicted proteins | sample GraSluR1_MG_5_FD_207226 | JGI IMG/M metagenome (GOLD analysis project Ga0334882, IMG submission 207226) | Sludge microbial communities from methane-producing bioreactor in Wageningen University, Netherlands - Granular Sludge_15_04-R1 | ecosystem: Engineered > Bioreactor > Anaerobic >...
ATGTGTCATCTTGAACCAATTATATAAATAGTTTTTAGATGGAACGCCGTGTGCGGGGAAAGTCGCATGCACGGTGTGGAACGGGGGAAAAGATGGAGATTATATCAAAATCTTACCTATCGTTATAGCTTTGCATGGACAACAGCCTTTCTCAAGGAATGTTGGTTGATCCGCAAAGTGTATTATTCGAAAACTAAAAATGAATCACTTGAATTCAAGAGACTCGATGGAGCCTCTTTTTTGTGGAGGTGACGCATAAAAATGGAATTTATTGGAGAACCAATTGTTGAAGAGGAATTTATTGAGCATTACATGTATCTGTTTGAGTCTTCGATTCGTCAGCTATGTTCAATTGATGAATTTTTGCCAAAGGAAAAAGAATACCTGCAAGCAGAGTATCGTTGCGCCTGGTTGTTGTATCAAAAGTTTGAAGCAGAACAAAAACGTCCGCCGGACTACCGTTTCCTCAGTGATAGTGTGACGAATGCCGTGATTGCTCGTGAGTACCTATTCCAAGAACGAGAAAAAAACATGATGAATTCGGAACATTTTGCGGAACGCTATATTGTTCTTCTACGATCCGAGGGGTTACTCACACCTGTGGTTTTTGGAGCCACTGACTTTGCCTTCATCATGGAAAGTGAGCGACACCGAGCGGTCAAACGGTATGACGAGGAAGATACCTTTACTGAAGGCTATGAAATGATGCGCATTCAGAATAATCGTTTCCTGCAAAACTTTGTGATCCAGCAATTGGCGGATGGGTTTCTTGATCTTTATTCGGTGTACATGAAGAAACGGCAGGAGGGATAAGAGAATGCTTCGATTGATCCTATATACATTGATCGGATTTTTCATAGTCAGTTTTATTTGGCCTTTTTTGGGTGCCAAATTTGAATGTCTACAAAAGAAGGATCGCTTGGCTTGGAAGCAAGGTTTCAAACGGAATCGGTATGAGCTATTCCTAACATTTGATGATGGACGATTTGCGTGCTATCAGCTATTTGCCAACTATACAAAGTATCAAGCAGCCGACTTATTGCTCAAGCTTTTTGAAAGTAATCCATTTGTCGGGATTGAAGAGAATGGACGAGTCTTCTATTATCGCTATTCTCAAATTGAAAAGATAGAATCTGAAAAATATCCGCTAAAAATGGGAAAGAAAGGTCTGTTTTGATATGTCTGATTTTTTAATCTGGTATGAGCATGATCAGTTTCAAGAGTTTCGCCAATTGATCGAGGCTGTTTTAACTACGTTGAAACCCCAAAATGAGCCATTCATTGGCTTACCAAAGGAATTGAAAATGAAGTATAAGAATGAACCAACAATATACCAACGCTATGTGAATCAACGAGTACGTTATATCAATGAGAGGGAGCAACAGCGGCAGCGATTTATCAAATGGTGTAGTGAAGAAGTCATTGAAAAGTTAACTCAAATTTATCCAGAGGTGGATCGTGTACAAATTGTGTCGGAAACCATTTCTGGATTGAATCAAGTATTTTTAGAGCATTATGAAAGCCTGACAATGTACTCTTTAGAAATAAATTTTTAGTGAATGGAGAATAGAACATGAAAAAAATAATGATCACAACCTTAACAATTACCAGTGTAACTTTATATGGTTTACAATTTGGAAGTTCTTTTGTACAAGCTGGTGAGGTAGATATGCCAATGGTAGAACAGGGAAATCAAGTTGAACGTGTTTCTACGGAAGATGGATTGAGTGAAGAATTGCCTGGAGAACTACCAACAGCCCCAGAGCTACCGACCGATCCAGAATTACCCGAAACTCCGGAGGTTCCTGAAACACCAGAAGTACCAGAGACACCCGAGGTTCCCGAAACGCCAGAAGTACCGGAGATTCCCGAAACACCGGAAGTCCCTGAAACGCCAGAGAAACCAGAACAGCCGGAAAAACCTAGTAAGCCAGAGGTACCTGCTCAACCAGAACAACCACAGATACCCACACCATCCAATCCAGGAGAAGACGTTGTATTGAATCCAACAGTAGAGGCACCCATAGAAACGGCGACAGGAGAACAAATTGTTTCAGTGAAAGACGGCGTAGCCTATAAACAAACGGCAGCCGGATTAGCACCCATTGAAAGTGAAGTCACTCCATTACCAGATGGAAACATTTCTATAAAGGCTGCGGATGGATCGACAAAAGTTTTACCAAATACAGGCGAAGCCTCTAACGAAAGTTTATCCGCTTTAGGTTTAGGCTTGATGTCAATGGTTGGATTGATCTGGAAGTTTCGATTTTTCAAACGGTAAGATGGCTCGAATAATCAAAAGGAGTTGTCTATTGAATGAAGGAGCGGCGAATTAAAAAGAAAGATAAAACAACTAGTGAAAAAATACCGAAAGTACGAAGGATTCAAACCAAAGCAATGAGACGTTTGTTTTGGTTAGGAATTCTTTTTCTAAGTGTTTCAGGAGTATTTGCCTTTCTTCAAACTCAAGGCTTACGAGTAAAAGTGAGTTCACTAAACAAAGTGGTCACTACTATTCAACAGAAAAGCAAAGAAGAGGCTAGTAGCTCGGTAGTGCTAACACCTGAAATTGAATCCTTTATGAACCGCTTTGTCGCATTGTACATGGCGGTTTCTGATGATAGTGAGACTCAAAAATTGAGACAAGAAACTCTAATGAACGATTACTTTGCCCAAGGAATCAAGGAAGGTAATTCGATCTTTTCAGGAAAGCGAACATTAAAGTCAGCCGCTTTTATCTCGTTGAAAAAAGTGTCAGGTGTTTCGACTGCTTCTTACAAAGTTACTTATATTATCGAAACAAAAGGAGAGGATGATCAACCAAAGGAAGTCACGGCCAGTCAACTATTGAATATTCCTTTCCAAACTTCTATGGCAGGAAGTCGAGTGATTTCTTATCCTTATTTCACTGCGTTAAAGGAAAACAAAGAGAAGGCAAAAATCTTAGATTTCGATCCGAATGATTTTGATTCAGTCAATGGTCATATCCGTAGAGAAGTAATGACTTATATTGAGGAATTTTTGGAGAAGTATGCGAAAAGCTCTTCGGCAGATATGCGCTATATGATGGATGATCCAGAAGGGCTGCAAGGTTCAGCGAGCATTGACGAAGTAACAGGCCAGGTATTCAAAGAAAAAGACCATTTTGTAGTGAAAGCAGCGGTCAAGTTCAAAGACAAAGGAACAGAATTGATTTGGCAAGAAAATATGTCTTTTGAAGTAGTAAAAAAATTGGGCAAGTATTATGTCCAGAAACTAAACCATACATGGTAGAAATGAGGGAATCACAAGATGGGATTAAAACAACTGTCTGATTTTATATTGGAACAAGGGAAATATGCGATTATCATGTTGGTCGTCTATTTGGCTTCCAAAAACTTTGCGAAGTCAAAAGTCGTTCAGATTATTTCTGCATTTGTAGGTGGAGCGATCGCTTATTTCTTCTTGAATGATCCAGAAAAAGTATTTGATGGCATGGGTACGATTATTGAGAAGTTGTTTGGTGGTTAATCATGAAATGGGAACCGCACAATTACTCAGCAGCATTTAAAGAACCCTATCGCATACAAGATTTAGGGAATTTAGGTCGTTTGCCTGCACCAATAGCGGTGGTGAACATTGGCAGCTTCCTTTTTGTGTTTGGATTAATGTGGGGAGCTTTTCGTGATCCTATTCAACGAGGGGCTAAAATTCTGCCATTTTTACCAGCACTATGTTATATAGGTTTCCCAATAGCAAGCGTATTGTTATTAAACAAGATTCAACCGGACGGGAAGAAGCTTTATTATTATGTCTTTGATCTTGTAATTTATTTGATAATAATTCATTGGCGAGATATATACTTTTTTAACGGAGCAGCATTTAGACAATCAGATATAAACGAAGTAATTAGATTCAAGAAATAGGTACAAATATTGTTTATAATATCATTACAATTCAACTAGTTATGCTCCAATTCGTTCTGTTATAATGAAATAAATCACAATCGTTTTCTTATATTAGAACAAGTTATTTCCTTATGAGAAGAGAAATGGGGGCAATTATGAAGCTGGATTTTAGTACCACGGTAATTTTTTCGAATAGTGATATTGAATTTGACAAACCTATTAATTTTGTTTTTGGAAAAAATGGTACTGGTAAATCAACAATTACTAGTCTTATGAATGAACAGTATGGCGATAGTCTGGATATTCGGGTATTTCAAGGTTTTGATTCTATTGTCGGTGAAGATAAAAAATTGAATGCTGTTACACTCGGTGAAGAGAATACTTCTATAAATGAACAAATTACAGATAAAGAAGCTGAAAAAGAAAATCTAATTTTAGACATAGAAAAAATGTCAAAGGAAATTAGGGAGCCTGAAAACAAAAAGATTAAGAATGTATTTTCGAAACTTGAAGATAGTAAGAAAGAAAAGAAAAACAAGAGTAAAGAAATCGAGTCATTCTATACTCAGTCTGCAGCAACAATAGCCAAGGATAACCGACTAGTTGAAAATGCTCGCACATACCGTAAAGACACCTTTAAGCGCGAGATTCCATATGCAAATCTTCTTGAACAAAATGATATTGAAAAAAATAACAGTATACTAAAATCTGAAAAGAAAACAGTGAAAACTATAACATTTCCAAAAATTAATTTTGCTAAATATCAAGAGTCTGTGAATGAGATACTTGACGCTAAAGTAGAAAGTAAAATAGTATTAGAAGAATTATCTGATAATCCTCAAAAAACCAACTTTGCAGAAAAAGGAATGCATATACACAATTCTGGAGAGAAATGTTCTTTTTGTGGAAACTTTGTTACTGAAGAACGATTGACCATACTAAAAAAATATTTTTCGGCAGATGAAGTAGAGCTTTTAAAAAAGAGAATTCTAAACGGAAAAGAAAAAATTGAAGCTTTGAGAAACACTATTTCAGCTATAAAAGTAGACACAAATGATTTTTATCCTGATTACTTAGAAAGGGTAGGAGTTCTCAACGATAATATAACCGTATTAGTTAAGGATCAAGTTTCTTTTTTAGAGGCTCTTTTGTCTGCCTTAAATGAAAAAGAAAAGAACTTGTTCAAAGAGGAAGTAGCATTAAATTTAGATTTTCCAGAAAATTTTGATGATGTTATTTCTGATTATGAAGAAATAGTAAAATTAAATAATGATTTTTCAAATAATCTGAAAGCTAAACAAGATGAGGCAATGCGAGCTTTAAGGCTTCATGAAGTAAAAAAAATAATTGATAAATTCAAATTGGATTCTGAGCTAGTTAAGTTGGAAGCGCTAGATAGAAGAGAAGCAGAAGCACAAAGTAATTTTAATGTTGAAGTAGATAAAATAAGAAAAGAGAACGATAAAATTGGTGCAATTGACAATGAAATATCCGCTCTCAAAAACAAGACAAAAAATACAGAAAAGCTTGCGCATAATATCAACAACAAGCTAAGATATTTGGTATCGTTTGAAATGATCAGAAAGAAAGTTGACGATCAAGAATTTTACGAAATAAAAAACCATCAAGGAGAAATAAGACCCATAACTGAGTTATCCACGGGCGAAAAGAATATTATTGCATTTTTATATTTTATTGAAAAACTCTCGGAAGTTTCAGATTCATCGAATGGTACTAACAAGGTTATTGTTTTTGATGATCCAATGACTTCAAATGATGATACAATGCAATACTTGATTATTGATGAACTACAAAAAGTAATAAAAATGTGCGATAAGAAAAGTTGTTCAGACCAGTTCATTTTGCTTACACACAATACTTTTTTCTACTTGAATTGCTCGTTTGAGATTAAAAATAGAAGAGATAAAAAAAATGCATTTGAAGAAAGCAATTTTTACAAGTTACAACGATGTGATAATCAAACAAAAATTAGTAGAATTGAGAATAAGAATCAAGACTTCAAGACAAACTATGAAGCTTTATGGCATGAACTAGCATTCTTGTACACAGAAGATAAACCCGAAATGATGTTAAATCCTATCAGACGTATTATTGAAACATATGTTGTCTTCAATGGAAAGGAAGACTTTTATAAGAACAACAAAGATGCAAAAAATTTATTCAATACTAATTCTCACTATTTTCCAGATTTGGAGGCTGATTTAAATGGAAAAGGTAGAGACGATATCAAAAATATGTTAAAAAAATGTTTTAGTGATAATGGAGCGGAAGTTCATTTTAATAAACATTGGAAGAATGCTACAAAAAGGATCTCAGATAACTGAGGTTCTTCTTAGAGGGTTAATCAATTATTATAGCTACACTTTCGGATTGAGCGTTTCAATTTGTTAAACTAAAGAGTTGGAGGATTCAATATGGGTATAAAAAATCCGATACGAAGTTTAAAAGATAATTTGCTATTAACTGGCAACAACGATATTTGGGCATACTACCAAGTATCGCCAAAAACGATTTCGCAAAATAATCCCAAGGCGATTCAAGAAAACAAAGAACAAATGGCAAATCTAATGCAGCTACTGGCACCTTATGAAGATGTGGAATTGATCATGTTCCCACGAACCATGAATTTATCCAGTCGATTCACGAAACTGTCTGAAGGTTTTGATCAAAATAATCCTGAGCTTGGCGAGTATTACTCCCAAGAAACAGTCAATTTATTGGAACGAGAAGGCACGATTTATCGTCCTTCTTTTTTGTTGGGAATAAAGATAAAAGACCAATATATTGCTGAAAGCTTGAAGGAGGCATTTAAGAAAATATACAATGAACTAGCGGATGAGGTATTGGGTTTCGCTGGGTATGAACGAACTGACGGTGAAATGATCCTCGAACAAATCGCCTCAGTTTCAAACGAAGTCACTCAATTGTTGTATTCTTTTTCGATTCGTCCTTTGGCAAAAGAAGAAATGATTTACGTGAATCGTCTGCAATACATCAGAGGAATGCCGCATAAAATTGAGGATGAAGATCATTGGCAAGATATTGAAGATATTCAATCTGCAATCATTCGCCCGGTAAAGAATGGAAAAGGCATATTAAGGATTGAGGATGAACTCGGAGAAAGTTATTTGTCTATTCTACCGATTGGGGCTTTTCCAGATAATATGAGTAATATGAATATTTTTCAGTTTGCTCAAGATTTGAATTTCCCTGTAGAATTTCGTATGAAGCTTCATTATCCAGAACTGGGTGGCTCACAGGGACTTCAAATGCGAGCAGGTTGGCTAAACAATCGGTTCAAGGATGAACAAACTGATCAAGAAAAGCATGGAGATGAACCAACGGATCGTGTTTTGACCATTCGCTATTTGCTAAAACACATGCGAGAGCGTATGAACAACAATGAACCAATCATTGACTGGCTGGGTTGCTTTGTTGTGTATGGGAACACGAAAGAAGAAGTTCGGCAGCGTAGTTTATCCATTATTAAATTATTGAGTCAAAGCGTACGAGTCTGTCGTGGGAAGAATGACCAAGTGAAACTATTCTATAAATTACTCCTAGGTCAGCCATTAGGAGGTCAGATGCATTGGAAGCAGCGTACAAATGTCGATGCCATTGCAGAATTGCTTTTTGGAACAATCACAGAATTAGGGATGGATTCGGGCTGGTACATTGGCCGTCAAGATGTTGTCGGATTGAATGGTTCCAAAGGTGAGAAAACGGAGCTGGAAGAATTAATCTATGCGTCAAATAAGTATGTTTTTTTGAATCCTTTAGCGATTGCCGAAGGAATTAGAGGGGCGCTTTATGATGCGCCACACATGGCGGTTACGGGAAAAACTGGTAAAGGAAAAACCTTTCTTGTAGGATTAATTTTCCTCTATAGTTCCTTTTTAGAAGCTCAAAGTCTTTTTATTGATCCAAAAGGTGAAAAGAAAAAATGGTTCAAAAAGCTCGTCAATAATCCTTATTACCAGCAAAATTATCCATTGTTTGTGCAGCACTTGAATAGCATTAACTACGTGACGTTGGATGTAAACAAAGAAGAAAATTATGGTGTGTTAGACCCATTTGTGTATCTGGATCGAATTGATGCTAAACAAGTGGCTCAGGATATGATCAATGAACTTAGTCCGTTAGGAAAGGATCACAAGCTAAAAGGAGCGGTACTAGAAGGAATTCAAAAAATATTGACTAAGCGAGAAAAAGGTGACCTGGTGGGATTAATGCATGTCGTTGATTGGTTAGAAGAACATACGGATGAAAAAATTCATGAATATGGTCGCTTCCTGCATTTAACGGTTACTGATTCGATCCTGCGTTTAGGTTTTAGTTATGGTGAAAACAGTGGACTTGATTTCAAAGAAAAAACAACCGTGCTAGAAATCCAAGATTTAACGTTACCCAAAGATGATATACCCCCTGAACTATACTCAGATGCCGATAGAAAAGCTCTATGCCTAATGATTAGTTTGGGACGTTTTTGTGAGATGTTTGGGAAACGTGACATTGAACAAAAAACGGCCGTCTACTTCACAGAGGCCTGGGTATTTAACAAGTCGAATTCCGGGCGAGCAATTATCTCATCGATGGCTCGTGTAGGGCGTTCTCAAATGAATCAATTAGTGCTGGATACTCAGTTTATTGATGATCTTGGTACAGAAGACGAAAAAGGAAATTACGGGATTGTCTTTGCCTTTGACGAAGACAGCGAACGAGATAAAATACTCACTCATTTGGGTCTTGAATGTAATGAGGAGAATCGAAAAGAAATGAAACGGATGATCAAAGGTCAATGTTGGATGCGTGATATTTATGGCCGTGTTGGAAAATTAAATGTTCATAGTCTATTTGAAGAGTTCACGGAAGCGTTGAAAACAACGGAGAAAACGAGTAACAGTGAAGCAGAAGAACAGGTCGCATAGCTCAATTCCTTGTAGACAAATGAAATCATTCATTGCTATACTTTTATGCAACTATTCAAAAAGGTTGAGGTAAAATGAAAAAATATGGGATGGCTGCGTTACTATTTTTGACTTGTCTTATTATGGTAGGCTGCGGTAACTCCAAGAATAAAATGGATGATCAAACAAAAGTTGCTGTGAAAACGGTCATGGATTTTAAGAGTAAATTCAACAAGAAAGATAATGAGGAACGAAAAGATTATGATTTTGATTCAGGTTATTTTCCGACTGATTTATCTGAAAAAGATGTATCGCAAGTTTATTTGATGAAAGCAAAAAATGATGAGAATAATGTTTACTATATCAAGTATAACGAAACGGAGTATTCTGATCCGGACTTGAAAAAGAAAATAAAAGATCATGTTCGCAATGTCATTAACTTAAGCTACTTGACATTTTTTGAAGACGCACAAATTCGTGTTCGCTACGAATTTGTGCGTCTCTTTTGTATTTTCACGCTATAATTAGGAGAGAATGATGAATTAAAGGGGGATTTCACATGATTGCATTGACTGATTTCCATGAATTCATTTATGAAGCACCTACCATTTTTTTAGAAGATATTCGTCAGGGAAACCCTCACGCATTCACTCGGAAAAGAAAGACTACGCCTCTTAACGTGATGCTTCAAATGTTCTCTCAAAAAGGAAATTCCCAGTTTTCAGAGCTCCTCAACTTTTACGCTTCCCAAAACCAGCCACTGGATATTTCAACCGTTGCTTTTTACCAAGCTCGAATGAAGGTGAACCCTGAAGCACTTCATTTAATGATGGGAGATTATATTGCCATGACGTATGAAAAGTATAATGATTACTTGGCAAAATTAAACGGATATATTGTCACGGCAATCGACGGTTCAGACATTATTCTGCCATCGACAGAAGAGAATGCTAAAAAATATGGAATACATGATCCTCAAAAAAATGTTAGCCCAGTGATGGCAAAAGTCTCACTGATGTATGATTGCATCAATAAGATTGGACTTGACACTTGTATTGAACCTTATAAATTCAGTGAACGAATCTGTGCTGTACGGCATCTTGACCAATTAAAGAAAAATCTAAGACAACCAACGATTACGACTTTTGATCGCGGATATTTCTCGATGAGATTAGTGGATCAAATGATTGAAAACGATCAAAAGTTTGTCTTTCGAATGAACAAACAATATTTGAAGCGTTACTTCGAACGAATGGTTTCAGGAGAAGACAAAGTTATCCCCGTTACATTTAATCGTAAAGAAACAAGTGATTATCGAGCTGACCGATCATTTCGAATAAAGTTAATGTCTACTACCTACAATTTCCGCTTTGTGAAAATTCCATTAGTGAAAGAAACTACAGGTGAAACTTACGATGAACTACTTTTGACGAATTTGACACAGGAAGAATTTTCATTGGAGGGATTAAAAGAAGTTTATCGATTGAGATGGGAAATCGAAACAGCATATAACATCTTGAAAAATCGAATGAAGCTCGAAGAATTCAGCGGTGTTCGGGAACGATTAATTCGCCAAGATATTTATTGTAGTGTATGGCTGTATAATCTAGTTAGCTTTTGTATCATTGAATTAAACGAAGCAGAAAGGATTCCACAAGAACAGTATAAGTATGAAATGAGACGAAATATCACTATTTCAATCGGTATTGTAAAAACGTATTTTATCCAAATCCTTCTCGAAGAGCATCCAGAAAGACGAAAAGAGTTGATGGATCAAATGGCGTCATTGATTAAGAAATATCTTGTGCCAGTGCGTCCGAATCGAACAGTAAAAAGGAAGTCCCCGATAAACAAATCTAGGCGAAGCTATCGTTATACCTATTAGATAATAGATCAGATACAAGAGCTTATTTCGTTGCGCCCTCAAGTCGAGAAAAGCGAAAAAAATAGAGTTAGTTGAATGAAAAACTTCAACTAACTCTACTTCTATTTGTCAACAGGCTTAAGTTAATGACATTGATCATGTTCGTGAATCTGCGGCAACTTCAAATGGAACAGTATATGAATCTATTTCTGAAACGGAATTTAACCAAGCGATTGAACAAGAAAATGTGACGAAGGTTTTTGAAGCAAAAGAATAGTTTATAAATGGGTCTGGAAGCAGGCTCTTTTTTGATGTCTAAAAATAAAAAAGGGAGGGGTTTAAAATTGGTCAGAACGAACAAACGAAGACTATTGTTTTTCTTACTTCTCATCCTTTTGATTCTACTTCTATCTGTATCAGCCTATGCAAAGTCGGATAAAGAAGCGATCTATACTGTTGGCAAATACCATCTAGATACCTTTGCCTCATACATAGGTGATACAGAATTTTCACTTGGAAAGATGCTTTTTGGAAAAAATGGGACAGACTTTATCCAGATGATTACCAACATGTCATTTAGCACGAACAAAATTATTTGGCAGGTGTTTGATTTTATTATCGAAAAACTCTATAAAGGAGCGGCAATGGATGGACTTATCCATACCTTTTTTCAATTCTCTAAAAATATCTACGATAAGCTATTTAATGTGATCGGCCTAGGATTAACTGGAGGATATGTCGTTTATATTTTCTATTTGAAGGTTTGTAAAAGTGGGAATCAGGCAAAGCGAGCCCTTGCCCGATTTTTTTGCGTTGTTGGTTTTTCGATTCTATGGTTTGGAAATGGCACAGTAACCAGTCAGGGAGAAAAATTGACGAAGGATTTAAATACATGGTCAACTGCTGTTGAAGGGTTGATTTTTGAAGCGACCAACGGGATTGATGATCTAAGTGTTGCGACCACCAGTGAGGATGCCATCAAACAGATTCGAGAAATGTATTATCAGAAGGCGGTAGTCGATCCGTATCTGCTATTAAATTATGGAACGACTGATATTGAAGAGTTATCAAAGGCTGGTATTAAACCAACAGAGTTTTTGTCTGAAAGCATCAAAAGTGAAAACTTGGAAAATATTTCTGATGTTGTGAGAGAGGCAGCAAAAGAAGATGATGAAAAAACAGAATCTTATCGTGCGTTCATTCAACCAACAAATAGTATTTATAAGATGATCGTTGGGTTAATGAGTCCCAGTTTAAATGTAACTGTTGGGATTCCTATCTTGATGATCGGAATGGTTCGTTTCTTATTCCAGTTAGGCGTGCTGTTGATGCTGCTGGCAATCGCTTTTATGTTGATCGTTTCCTTCTTTCCAGGCATGGACTATATGATTTTTCGTGGTGTCAAAACGTTTGTAGGATTTACCTTTCAAAAATCGATTTATAGTGTGTTGATTTTAGTGGCATTTCTTGTTTTCAATATTATTGATGATTTGATCCTGATGAATACCATTGCTGGTTTTATCGGTAACATGTTTGTTCGGGGAATCGTCTCGTTGATCGTATTCGTAAAACGGAAAGACATTCTAGCAAAGCTAGGATTAGGACAAGCGGATCGTACATTAGCTAAGACAAAAACCAAAGCCCAGAATACGACAAGAGAAGTTAGTCGAACCATTCATAGAGGAAAAGATTTAACGGAACGAGCGATTTTAAGAGGAGCGAATGTTGTTGGGAAGATCCATCCAGGTATATTAGCGGCAAGTCAGTTGTTCCAACGAACAAAACAGCAACAAACCACACCAACTAAACAATCGAATGCAAAGCCTTCGGAAATTGCTTCTGGCAGAAGAAAGCAATTGTCATTTGAAGGAGAGAAATTGCTTGTAGAAAATCGACCAATCATTAGAAGCTCGCCTGCAAAAATGCAGCGTCCACGAAAGACGGTAGAACCAATGAACGTACAAGTATTAACTCCAATTGGTGGTTCCATTCCATTATCTGTTTCTGTCTTACCAATTGATCAATTGATTCAAAATGGTAAAGTTGCTGGAAAACCCAACCGAAAAATGAGCTTGGCACAACCTCCAAAAAATTATGTTGGTCAGTCAGTGCCGTTAACTCAAAAACCACCAAAATTAATTGCGAATGATTCTTTGACACAACAAATTACTCAATTGAAGCAATCTCGATCAATGATTACCAATCAAAACTCGTTACGAATGATGCAAAAAATAAATGGTCACACACAAAAAGATCGAACAATAAAAATGATGGGAAGCTCTAAAGAGCAGACTACTATCGATCCAGGTTCAAGTGACCACTCGAAACCTATTGTATCCGATCAAACGATTGAAGCAAAACTAGGTAAAGATTTTATCTTGCCGGAAGGCAGAAGCCCACAAGTTTAATACAAACGTTCAACCCTAGAGAAAATCAATCTCTAGGGATTTTTCTTTTTGGAGAGGATTGCTGTGATGGAAGAGACAAGAAAAAAACGAGGTTGCGGATGTGGATGCCTGGGATGTCTGATTCCAGTATTGGTGATTATCTTTTTGTTCATCTTGGGAATGTACATCATGGGCGTAGACGATGAAGTCCTTTGTGAAGATAGACCTAATGCGGTGTCAATAGATATTGATAATGCTGGATCAGAAGAAAATGCAAAAGTCATTTATGATTTCTTGAGAACAGAATTGGGTGCAACGAGTCAAGGGGCAGCAGGACCTATGGGATGTATGGATTTTGAAAGCGGCGGATTCAATCCAGCAATTGAAAATCCATCAAGCGGAGCTTTCGGTTTGGCGCAATGGTTAGGTTCTCGGAAAGAGGCGCTACGATCGTTTGCGGCAGAAAAAGGGAAAGAGATGTCGAACTTAGGAGTCCAGTTGGAATTTCTCAAAAAGGAACTAGAGAATCCATATTATGCCAAAGCGAAAGCTGCATTACAATTAACCGATGTTCACGAAGCACAGCACCAATGGTTGCTTTGGTTTGAAGGACTCAGCCAAGATTCTTCTCAATGGCATTCAGAAGAGCGAAATGCTAGGGCAGACAAATGGTTTGCGAAGTTTGGCAGCAGCGACCCCATTTCTGGGGCGGCTATGGAAAATGCAGCAAAAGGTCAGTTAGAAAGTTTAGCAGCAGAATGTGCCTCTGCCAATAGCGGTGATGGCGGCGACATTCTTGAAGTGGCACGAGGACTATTGGGTTACTTTAGTTATTCCCAAGAAAAACGAACTCAACTTGGGACGGTCGAGAATCCTGATAAAAATGGATTTGCGGATTGTTCCAGTTTTGTATGGTTTGTATTGACGAAGGCTGGATATAAAACGCCTCAAGTACCTTGGGCGACACCTTCCATGACAACGGATGCACGAGGAGCAAAACAATACCTTAAAGAAATCCAAGAAAGTGAAGCGAAAGCAGGCGATATTATCGTGGTGAATCTGGGGACTGGGTTCGGAAATGACGGACATACCGCGATCCTAGCAGAAGATTATCATGGTACGAGTACAAAGATCATTGAAATGGGCGGATACGGTGCCGAATCAGTACATGAAGGGCAAATCGATACGTCATTCGGGTATCTTTTAGCAGGTGATATTTGTTTCGCGAGGGCTGTTGGCGCACCAGCAGAGGGCAAAGGTCAAAAAGGTTCATTTAGTGCATTGAAGCAAATCAATCAGAACGCAGGGAAAGTTGCATATGGCGTCTACTATTTCGACGATAAAAAATATCTATCGAACAATAATAATGATCAAATGATTTCAGCCTCAGTCATTAAAGTATTCATTATGGAGTATCTATATGACAAAGGCCGAACTGGTGAAACAGCAGGAGGTCAATCTGTTCAAAGTCTGATAGAGCAAATGATTACTGTTAGTGATAACAACGCCACGAATATGTTGATTGATCATGTTGACATGGAAACATTAAATAGCTACTTCACGGAGAAAGGCTATTCTGGTACGAAATTGCAGCGGAAAATGTTGACACAAGGCAGTGAAAATTACACCACACTTGAAGACACGATGAAATTTCTTAAGACTTTATACGGAAATCGTGAGAATCAAAAGTATTCCGCTATACTTGAAATTATGAAGCGCCAGCAAGTGAAGACAAAAATACCAAGTCAGTTAGATGTTCCTGTGGCAAATAAAACTGGAGAACTTGCGATGGTGGAAAACGATATAGGGATCGTTCTGAGTGATAAGCCTTATGCGATCGTTGTATTGACGAATGATGTTTCAAACTCTCAAGGTGTTCGAGCTGGTATTGGAGGCTTGGCAAAAGAAGCAAAAAAATAAGAAGGAGAAAATATGAGAAAAAAGATATTAATCAAACTGATTTTTGTGTTAGTTACTCTTGGTATAGGCTTTTGTAATGCTAAGCAGCAGCAAGAAACGATTTCTTTAAAAGAGTCGATTGCAGTTCTGAATAAGAAAAATAAAGACCTCGCAGATAAGGAAGAAGAGTTGCATCAGAAAAATGAGCGTTTAGAAAAACAGGCAGAAGACTCTTCTGAGTCATTGAAAAAAATTCAGAGGCAATGCATCAATTCGGGAGTAGATGTTGACTTAAACACTGATTTCATCAATATAGTTACCAAGTTGTTCGAGGCTAACTTGAATTTTACGCCTGAAAATTATGAGAATAGAAAACGGGAAGTATCTGGCTATTTATCAGATGAGCTAAAAAAAGAGTATTTCGGTCAAAATAGAGATACGTATCAAGATGCTAATGAGACTACTTCTAAATTGGAATCTCTAGAAATTTATTCTCAAGAGGTAAAAAACAATGAGTTGTTAGGGGTTACAATTGTTTATCATAGGAATAAACAAATCAACAAAGAGTGGGTTAACGGAATGAATATTTTCAAAATTAAGTATAATATCCAAACTAATAAATTCACTGAAATAATCAACTTAGGTAATGGTTATTCCGGTAATATGACGAGCTGATTGTTCAAGGTATCATAATTGTCAATCTGTTTAGATTGACAATTAACCTTTGTGAATAAATCATTATATCAATGAAATTTCACAAAGGTAATTATACTAGGCACGATTAAAATCACGACAATCTATAAAGTGGTACCCTTTTCTATCAGTTTCGCAGCTACTACATTTTCGTGAGGGATGTACGTATCTAACGAATTCACAGCTATTTCTGCCATCAATGGAATATTTTGGTCTATTGATGTGATGGGGTAAATAGCGTTGTCAGATACTGGGGAATTATCATACCCGATTATTTCTAACTCTTCTGGTATTTTTATCCCTTTTCGTATGCAGTCTCTTTGAAGCATATTTGCAATATCATCGTTTGAGCAGAAAACACCCATTTTTTTATTTGGATATTTTTCAAGTAAATTATCTAGAACCACAGACATAGTAGTGGATGCTTCTTCAGAATATGGGTCGGTCAGTTCTTCACGAATGATTGTTTCATGAAGCGCATCCTTCACTGAAAATTCAAATCCTACAATTCGTTTGAAGGAAGGCCAATCATCATAATATCCATTATTAATATGGATCAATACTTCACATCCGTCAGCCATCAATTTTTCCCCAGCAAGCTTGCCACCAGTATAATTATCGTTATTGATTTGGCAAAAATCCCCACCAGCACGCTCAATTGAGATGATGGGAACATCTAATTTTTCAATGTTCTCTGAATCCAGAATATGACTTAATAAAATAATCCCTTTTACACGGTAGGACTTTAACATGTCGATGACGTTTAGTTCTTCTTCTTTCGTATCTCTTGAGGTATAAACAATAAAACTGTAGTCTTTTTCTTCCCCAAATTGAATGAGCTGATTCAGCAATTCTGTGTAGAAGCTAAGGTGTAACTGAGGGAAAATGACGCCTACAAGATTAGATTTTCCTGTTACTAATATTCTGGCAACGTTATCCTGACTATAATTTAATTCTTGAATCACTGCTTGTATTTTATCTTTTGTTTTTTGTGATAATAGCTCTGGTTTATTAAAATATCTTGAAACAGTAGTTAGGGAAACACCACTTTTTTCTGCGATCGCCTTTATTCCCACTTTGTCCATATTTGTGCAGCCTCTCTTTACCTGATGGTTTACGTAACTCAAATGACTGTAACGCTTCGAGTGGAAGCGTTTGTAAATTACTGTCTAGTTATCATACGGCTATCATACAATGTGGAACAGATAATTTCAAGCAATTTATGAAAATATTTTCATTAAAATGCGTCATTTGGATTTCAATATTAAAACACTTTTTTGGGATAAGAAAGAGTGTGCCATCGGGAACGGCCTTTTTCTAAACTAAAATTCGTTCCTTCCTTTTTTATTTCTAATCCCATTTTGACGAATTAGAGAAAATATTCTTGAAAACGTTTGACATTAATAATTTCATATTTTATACTTACGGCGTAGGGTGTTAGAAAGAGCTTACAAAAATGAAAAGGAGGTAGTGAATCAACTAAGATTAACTTGGTTCCTTTTTAACACTGTGTATAGATTTGTAATGAAAGCGGTTCATAAAAAAGCCGCCAAGATTAGGTTTGAATGTATTGCTGGAATAATTGATTGTCATTTGCATTTAATTCTTAAATGGTCGAAAAGAAAGGTAGTGGAAAAATGAAAAAGAATAAAAAGAGATTTGGCGTGTTTGCTTTAGCGGCTTTGACACTGGTAAGCACAGTAGTACTTTCTGCTTGTGGAAATGGTTCGGAAAGTAAAGAAGCAGGAAAGGACAAGACAATTACAGTCCTTGTAGAAAGTGGAAGTCCTGCTGAGAAGATCGCTAATAGTACTGCTGATGCTTTCAAAAAGGAAACAGGCTATAAGGTAGTGGTTGATTCAGTTCCTTACTCTGGAATGTATGACAAAGTTTCGACAGAAGTGAAATCAAAATCGGCGGCTCATGATGTTGTTTGTCTGGACGTTCTCTGGTTATCCGCTTTTGAAAACGCATTAACACCACTTAATAAATCAGTGGATGATAAGATCACTTCTGATTTTCTTCCGACACTTGAAGAGGGTGGGACGTTGAATGATAAGCTGCTAGGACTTCCGATGTGGATTAATAGTAAAGTACTCATTTATAGAAAAGACCTCTTTGAAGATGAGAAAAATAAAACAGAATTCAATAAGAAATATGGTCACGATTTAAAAGTCCCTACTACTTGGGAAGAATACAAAGAATGTGCGGAATTCTTTACTAAAGATGATATGTATGGAACCGCCGTTTTCGGGATGGCATCTGGAGATACAGTTTGTAGTTTCCTTGATCAAGCATCACAGGCTGGAGCAAAACCGTTAGTTTTAGGTAAGAATAATGAAGTATTGGTTGATGAAAAACCTTATATTGATGCGTTGCAATATCTATGTGATCTCTATGAAAAAGGCTACGCACCTGAAGAAACGCTATCTGTCGCATCTACTGAGGCTCAGGAAATGTTTAATAATGGAAAACTTGCGATGCAATTAAACTGGAGCCATCAATATCCGGCTGCTTATGAACTGAATAAGAATAAAGTTGGTGTAGCACCAATGATTGGTGGTTCTGCTGGTGTAGCCGCTACAACAGGACCATGGTATCAATGTGTGATGAAAAATTCTGAGAATCAAGAGGCAGCAATCGAATATCTGAAATTTATGTATGACAATAACGAGAAATATATGACAGAAGGTTCATTGAAGATCGCAGGGAGAACGTCCGTATATGAAAAGTATGAAACACAAGCAGGCGATGAGCATCTCGGAGCTGTATTAGAAACGTTAGATAATGAATACTCTCAAAATAGACCTGCTACTCCTTATTGGACAGAAATTGAAGAAGTGCTAGCTAAAGCTGTTCAGTCCGCGTTATCTGGAAAAGCTACTCCTAAAGATGCTCTTAAAGATGCGAAATCTGAAATTGAGACCATCATAGAGTAAGACAAGAACAAGGAGGAAAAACCATGCAGTTGATATCCAGAAAAACCGTGCTTGCCTTCTTTTTACCAGGCGCATTATTTATGGGGATTTTTATGATTTACCCGATTTTCAAAATGGCTTTTGATAGTCTATATAGCTTTGATCCAAATGGTATGAAGGAGTTTGTTGGTTTTGACAATTATATCAAAGCTTTTGGAAATGAGAGCTTTTTACAGCCGTTAAAAAATACACTTGTCTACATCTTTATTGCTGTTGTTGTCGAACTAATATTAGGAACGATCTTAGCGTTAGTTTTTGAAGAAAACTTTAAAGGAAACAAGGTCATCCGGTCACTCATTTTGACCCCGCTAATGATTGCACCGCTAGTGGCTGGTTTGATTTGGAAGTTAATGTTGAGCGCGCAGTTTGGCATTATCAATCAACTATTAGTAAATGTTGGTCTTCTTGAAAATTCGAACCAGATCCTTTGGCTTGCGGATGAGAAATGGTCGTTATTGGCTTGTTGTTTTGCGGATATTTGGTTAACGACCCCGTTCATGATGCTGATGATTCTTGCCGGTCTTCAAGGACTTGATGGAAGCATGATTGAAGCGGCTACGATTGATGGGGCAAATTGGTGGCAAAAAATTATTAAAATCAAACTACCAAATATTAAACCAGTATTATTAACCGCATTATCCATCCGAATTATTGATGCTGCAAGAACGTTTGATATTGTTTGGGCGATGACGCAGGGTGGGCCGAACAATTCATCAGAACTTATCAGTGTTGTCATCTATAAAACGCTGACCAGATATAACAAAGTCGGGTATGCAAGTGCAATGGCATTAATACTTGTGGTAGTACTCGTTGTGTTCACTCTTGTGTTCATGCAAGGACTATGGAATCCGAAGAAAAAACAATCGGTGTAGGAGGGGATAGCAAGTGGAGAAAAAAAGAAGTGTTCAAAGTAAATTACTGATAATTTTAGCGATTGTATGTGCTGTAGTCTGGCTGTTTCCCTATCTGTACTTGATTAGTTCATCCTTCAAGCCAGGTGCTGAGGTTGTTTCAATTCCTGCTAAATTTTTTCCAACAGTTCTATCTGTGGAAAATTTCACTGGTTTATTCGAACGAATGCCAGCTTTTCACTACATTTTAAATAGTTTTTTAGTTGCTGTTTGCAGTACTTTGATTGCAGTAGTTTTAGGGGCGTTATCTTCTTATGCTATTCAACGTTCAGGAGCTAAGATTGCCACTTTTTTGATTATTGTCGTGTTGTGTTTAAAAATGATTCCGACATCGAGTATTGCTGTACCGATTTATGAGTTGATTACAAATCTTGGTTTGTATGATACGAGAGTTGCCTTAATTATTGTTTATGCAGCGATAAATATGCCTTTTGTTATGTGGGTCATGCTCGGTTTCTATGAAGGGATTCCAACGAGTATTGATGAAGCGGCTTGCATGGATGGAGCTTCAAGTCTCCAGACATTTATTCGAATCATCTTGCCGATCTGTACACCAGGTTTGGCTACAGCCTTTGTATTTACGCTATTCCTATCTTGGAATGAATTTTTATTGTCGTTGTTATTAACTAGTACAGAGGCAAAAACATTTACGGTTGGATTATCCGAATTTTTATCAGCTTACAGTATGGACTTGGGTCCGATGTGTGCGGGAGCTCTAATTTTTAGTTTACCTGTAATGGTTTTATCAATCGTAGCACAGCGATTCATTGTTCAAGGAATAACCGCTGGTTCAGTTAAGAGCTAGTCAAAACAAAACGTATTCGAAGGAACAAAAGAGCGATTCTAATTAAAGAATCGCTCATCAGGAGGAGTAATGGTGAGTAAAAATTATTATGATGTAACCCAATGGACAATAGGAGATCCATTTAACGATATTGGCGAAGTCATTAACAGTATTCTTTTAGACATTAAAAAAAGACAAAAAGAGATTGATGAAAATGATGGAGGGAAACCAGGGGCAGTCATCTATATTCCACCAGGTGATTATCACTTGAAAACACAGGTTGTTATTGATATTAGCTTCTTAAAGATCATGGGTTCTGGACATGGCTTTACTTCTTCTAGTATCCGCTATAATGTGCCAGAGGATGAATGGAGTGATCTACATGAGCTTTGGCCTGGGGGCAGTCGCATTCTTGTTGATCTGTCGGGTTCATCGAAAGAAGAGGCTGCTGGCGCGGCATTCTACATTCAGCGTAGCGGTGATCCGCGAATTAGTTCTGTTGAATTTTCAAATTTTTGTATCGACGGCTTACACTTTGTCGATGATGGTTCGGATGAAACGAATCCAGAAAACACCTATACAAATAGTAAAACGGGAATATACGTTGCCAGTGCGAATGATTCGTTTCGAATTACAGGCATGGGATTTGTCTATTTGGAGCATGGAATTATTTCCTATCACGCGGACGCACTTACAATTCATGATAATTTTATCGCGGAATGTGGGAGCTGTATAGAATTACGCGGTTGGGGACAGGCGTCGAAGGTGACAGATAATTTGATTGGTGCAGGTTTCAAGGGCTATTCCATTTATGCAGAGAATTTTGGTGGCCTGCTAGTGACTGCAAATAATGTTTTTCCTAGAGGAGCTAGCTGTATTCATCTTGAAGGAGTTACTCGCTCACTTATTAGCAATAACAGACTTCATGCCTTTTACCCAGGAATGGTTATTTTAGATAAAAATAGCTCCGAAAATTCTATTTCATCAAACCATCTTTTGCATGATCATGAACCTTGGGCACCGTTGCAAGGAAGGAATAACGGTTTAGATGATACCTTTGGACTTTTATCAATCAATGGTAACAGCAACACGGTGATTGGCAACCATTTTTCTGAAATTATTGACAAGGATCAAATTTCACCAAAAGGAGCAACTCCTGTAATTATCCATGTTGTTACTGGTAATGGAAATTATATTTCTAATAATCATATAGTCGCTACAAAATCAGAATTAACATCCAGTGATTCCTGTTTTGCATCACAAGTAGAAGCCTTATTGACCAATGATGCAACCGAGGCTCTTGAGGTCAAGGCGGTATTAATTGAAAGACAGTCTTTTGGCAATACGGTGCTCGACTCTGGTTCTGAAGCACAAGTTGAACTGGATAAAAAAGACAATGCCTTTAGAGCGACGCCAATTCCAGCTAAGCATTCTATGTTGAACGAATTCAGTTGAGCACTATTAAACTATCTTCAAGTTTTAGCAGTATTTAATAGTAAAAAAAGTGAGGGTAAAAACGATGGGAACACTTTCCATGCAACATATTTATAAAAAATATTCAAATGCGGAGAATTATACCGTAACTGATTTCAATTTAGAAATTGATGAAAAGGAATTTATCGTCTTTGTAGGTCCTTCTGGTTGTGGGAAATCCACAACCCTTCGAATGGTAGCAGGTCTTGAGGATATTACTGAAGGAGAATTGAAAATTGGTGATAGAGTCATCAACAATGTAGCACCAAAGGATCGAGATATCGCAATGGTCTTTCAAAATTATGCGCTCTATCCACATATGACTGTATTTGACAATATGGCCTTTGGCTTAAAGCTCAGAAAATATCCAACAGATGAGATTAAAAAGAAGGTAGAAGAAGCGGCGGAAATTTTAGGCTTAACGGAGTATCTAAAGAGAAAACCTGCGGCTTTATCTGGAGGACAACGTCAACGTGTCGCTTTAGGTCGTGCGATCGTCCGTGATGCTCAAGTCTTTTTAATGGATGAGCCCTTGTCTAATTTGGACGCAAAACTACGTGTATCCATGCGTGCTGAAATCGCAAAATTGCATCAACGCTTAGGAACGACAACCATTTATGTTACTCATGATCAGACAGAAGCGATGACAATGGCGGATCGGATCGTCATTATGAAGGATGGTTTGATTCAACAGATTGGTAGTCCTAAAGAAGTGTATGATTTACCTGAAAATGTCTTTGTTGCAAGTTTCATTGGTTCACCTGCAATGAATTTTTTCAATGTGACCTTAAAAAATGGTTACATCACTAGTGGACGAAATTTCAAATTGAAAGTGCCAGAAGGTGAGAATAAAGTGCTCGTGGCAAAGGGCTATGAAGGAAAAGACTTGATTTTCGGTATTCGGCCAGAAGATATTAGAAGCGAACAGATCGTCTTGGATTCAGTTGTTGAGTCAGCAATAGATGCAACGATTGTCGTATCAGAGCTTTTAGGCTCAGAAACGTTGTTATACAGCAAAATTGATGAAACAGAATTTGTTTCTAAAGTTAATGCTAGAGATTTTCATCGTCCAGGTGAGGTTGTTCGTTTAGCGTTAGAAATCTCAAAGGGACATTTCTTTGATCCAAAGACAGAAGTACGAATTAAATGTACGAAATAATTCTATCATTAAAAAGTGAGAGTTAAAGTTAGGAGGGATTCTCTTGTCGAATGAATTAATGAAAAAAAATATTGCTCGTGCTCAAGCTGAAATAGCTGAGAAAAAAGCAGAAGTCAGTAAGGGAGCAATGCGCCAAAAGTATCACTTTATGACTGAAGCTGGTTGGCTAAATGACCCGAATGGGCTCATTTATTTTAAAGGTAAGTACCATTTCTTCTATCAATATAATCCTTATGACTCCTATTGGGGCTCGATGCACTGGGGGCATGCAATCAGTGATGACATGCTGCACTGGGAATATTTACCTCTTGCGTTGGCGCCAAGCGAAACCTATGACAATCATCCTAAAGGTGGCTGTTTCTCTGGAAGTGCGATTGAATGTGAGGGGCGGCTCTACCTTTTATACACCGCATCGACAAACTATGGAGACGGGTTTGTTCAAAATCAATGCATGGCATACAGCGATGATGGTATCCATTTTGTCAAAAGTGAAAAGAATCCGGTTATTGCTGCTCCGCCAACTGGTTATGATGTGGGCGAGTTTCGCGACCCAAAAGTTTGGAAGCATGAAGATTATTTCTATTTGGTATGTAGTGGGAAAAAGGATGAGCTTGGACAAGCACTATTGTATCGTTCAAAAAATTTAGAAGATTGGGATTTCTTTAATGTTCTTGCAGAGAGCCGTGGGGAATTTGGCTATATGTGGGAATGTCCTGATTTTTTTCCATTGAAAAATGCCAACGGAGAAAAGTATGTTCTAACGTTTTCTCCAATGGGAGTGAAAGAACGAACGAGTATTTATTTAGTCGGAGATATGAATTATGAAACTGGAAAGTTCAATTACACGATTGTAGGAAATATTGATTGGGGATTTGATTATTATGCCCCACAATCATTTGTTGATCAATCCGGCAGACGCATTCTTGTTGCGTGGGCGAATGGTTGGGATTGGATGCCGTGGTGGAAAGATTGGGGGCCAACCTTCAAAGAAGGCTGGTGTGGTTCTTTCAATCTTCCGCGAGAAGCAATCCTTGATACGGATAATACAGTGAAGTTTGTACCTATAGAAGAGCTACAATCTATTCGGAAATCAGCTGAAGCGATTCATAAAAAGTCTATTCTTGAAAAAGGAGAATTCTCGATTCCCACAGCTAACGGCAATTGTTTTGAACTGGAAATGACAATCGATCTTGCTAACAGTACCGCTGATTCCTTTGAGCTACGCTTGAGGAGCAACGATCATCTAGCTACCATTGCAACATTCGATTTAAGAAAGCAGATTCTGACAGTTTCTCGCGACAACTCAGATGATTGGAGCCAAGGAACTACAAAAAGTAATTTGCTACTAGAGGATGAAGCAACACTAAAGATTCATTTGTTTGTAGATCAATCCTCTATAGAGATTTTTACAGATGATTATAAAACGAATCACAGTCTAAATGTTTTTGCTAAAGAGGATCAAAATAGGAACTATGTTTCTGTTGCTGAGGGCACTCTTGTGATCAATCAGCTTGAAACGTGGGAACTAACGAAAACAATGTAGCCAAATGCTCGAAGAAAGTACAGATCTTCGAGCATTTGAAATATGGAGGATGAAAATGAAAATAATTGATGTAACTGCTCTGGGCGAAATTCTAATTGATTTTACTCAAAATGGTCTAAGTGAACAAGGCAATCCATTACTGGAAATGAATCCTGGTGGTGCACCATGTAACGTATTAGCGATGTTAAGAAAGTTTGATCGTAATGTTGCGTTCATTGGAAAAGTCGGGGATGATAATTTTGGCTGGTTTTTGAAAGAAAAGGCCGAAAAATCAGGAATTGATGTAAGCAATTTGTCCTTTGATAAAGACGTACACACCACCTTAGCCTTTGTGCACAATGGGGAAGACGGGGACAGAGATTTTACTTTTTGTCGTAATCCAGGAGCAGACATGCAATTAACAGAACAGGAAGTGAATGAAGAGGTAATCAAGCAATCAAGGATTTTTCATTTTGGAACACTTTCTATGACCCATGAAGGAGTACGCAGTGCAACGAAAAAGGCACTGACTATCGCTAAACGCAGTGATTGCTTGATTTCATTTGATCCCAATATTCGTGAACCATTATGGGAGAATTTAGAAGAGGCTAGAAAGCAAGTAGAAGTTGGGTTAAGCTATTGTGATATTCTTAAAATATCAGACAACGAAATTCAATGGCTTACAGGAGAAGAGGATTATTCAAAAGGGGTTAAAAAAATTAGAGATAAATATCCGATTAAATTGATCTTTGTTTCGATGGGGGATAAGGGAAGCCGAGCATATTATGAAGAAGATATGATTGAAGTTCATGCTTTTAAGAATGAACAGACCATCGAAACTACTGGTGCAGGAGATACTTTTTGTGGGTGCGTACTTAATTATATTCTTGACTATGGACTAAAAGAATTAACGAAAGAACAATTAGCTGAGATGTTGACGTTCGCTAATGCAGCAGCTTCATTGATAACCACAAAGAAAGGTGCACTTTGCTCGATGCCAGAGATTGAGACTATAAATAGATTTCTGGCAATTAGTAAATAAGAATACAATTTGAAAGCATAAATGTGCGCATTTATGCTTTTTTAACATTAAAGGAAGTATAACATTTTAAGCGGTCAAAGGATTGATACATCAATCTTTTGACCGCTTTTCATCTGGTCTTTTTCCTATTAAACTGGAGATATGAAACCCAATATTTTACACGC
>Ga0334882_1001656_pt1 | contig 25679 bp, 20 predicted proteins | sample GraSluR1_MG_5_FD_207226 | JGI IMG/M metagenome (GOLD analysis project Ga0334882, IMG submission 207226) | Sludge microbial communities from methane-producing bioreactor in Wageningen University, Netherlands - Granular Sludge_15_04-R1 | ecosystem: Engineered > Bioreactor > Anaerobic >...
GTCCTCAAAAGGCTTGAAAAAGTTCATTTTTAAACCAAATTGCATAACTGCAACTAACCAAATGGAAGTAGTTTCTTCTTTACAATTATCTCGAGTAAAGCTAATATTATTCATGTGGATGATACCTACCTTTCTTGATTTTTTGTTGGTAAGAAAATTATACTTTAAGGCTGGGTATTATCTACTATTTATTTTTTGGAAACTATTTTATGGAAATTGTTAATATTTCGTTTGTACGAAACTTAGGTAATTACAATTTTTTGCTTAAGATCTTTATGTATTTGTTTTGAAAGTATGTTATTTAACAAAGGCTGTCTGCAAAGTATTAACACAGCATAGTTCTTTGAGTCTATATTAAAGTTTAATAATAATTTCCAATAATTTAAGACTTCCGTATTTAGATATTAGGTTTCATCTATAATAATTACATGTGTAATTTTCTTATTTGTTGATAGTGAAATTATTCTTTTCTGTATATTCTTAAAAAGATCTATATCCTTTAAATATATTTCCACCCAAAGTCGTCGTAGGCAGTGATTTATAGAATTCTAATATTGTAATAGTAAATAATGTTGTTTTTTGAACATAAACAGAAATTTTTAAAAAATATTACAGTTTATGCTTGAAAATTAACAGTTTGTGCATAATTGGTTCAAATTTGATGGATTTTATGTAAGAATAAATGTGTAAGATACGTATCTATACAAAATATTTTGAAATCCAAAAATTTATTATATTAGGCAAAATAATTGTACAGTTATTTTGTCGTATTAAATTAGTAAAATTATTATTTAGGGAGGGATTTTTATGAAAAAATCAAAAAAAATAATTGTTGTTTTAGCTCTTTTAGCAATACTTGTTCCATATACAAATGCCAAAGCTACTACTGATATGGTAACTAGTGATGGACATAGCTTTAATAATGATTGGGAAGCTTCTGAAACTAGTTCTAGGTATAAATATATATATGGATATAACACATCTTGGATAAATGAAGATTATGTACATGCAATTCATTATGACTACGATCATTATGCAGCAGTTTCAAATGGAGGTGGTGGATCTGGTAAAGATAGTGCAGGCCCTAATAGCTGGGCGAAAATCGAAATTACACATAAAAGTTCAGCAGTAAATTATGGAATAATATATTAGTAGTAATATATTGCTATGTTTATTGATAAGTATTAAATTTTTAAAATTTTACCATTAGTATTCGCATATATGATATTAATGGTAAAATAATATATTATTATAATCATTATCCATAATGATAACTAAAGATCCGGAGGGTTTTCTTTGAAAAAAATTAAGTACATTATCAGTTTTTTTATTATTTTTATAGGTTTTTTAATTATAGGGGAAAGCCATGTTTTTTATTTAGATAATTTCTATACTCAATACAATAATACTACATTATATTTACAAGGTAATACAACCAGTGAAGAAATGATTGCTGATATAGTTGATTCATCAAATAAAAATGGAGTTCAGGTATTTACATTCATAAGGTCTCATCCATCTATTTCTCTTACTGAATACGATATTTATGGTACACCAGGAGCTGAAAAACATATAAACGAAATTTCAAATATATTTGAAAAAAAATACAGAAGTCTTTTTTTAGGAAATGCTAATTTTAAATTTAATAATATTCAGAGTATACCTAATATTAAAAGTCAACACGATTATTATGTTATTGGCAGTAAGGAACAAGTTAATAAATTTAAAATGGATTTAATTGATAAATATGCAGGCAATCATCCTAAACAAGGCTATCCTGATAAAGAATCAAGAAATAATACAATGGCTATATGGCTACTTATCATTAGTATTATTTTATTATTATCTTACTATGATATTATTAAGCAAAAAAAAGAAAATGTTGTTAGAATCTCTATGGGAGAAAGAATAAGTAAGATTATCTTAGAAAATGTTCTCTTAGATTCTCTAGTATTTATAATAACTTTTGTAATAATACTATCTATTTTATCAAGATATACTTACATATTGTTTCATTTTAAAATCTCAATTATAGCATTTATTATTTTATTCTGTATCAACGGTTTATTATATTTAAATTTATATTTTTATGATGTAAAAGAAGCTTTCTCTAACAGCAGAAGTTCTAAAAATTTGTTATCACTTAATTATGTTTTAAAATTAGTGACAACTCTTATTACTATCTTTATAATATCTAGTAATATAGCTTTAATTTCTCAATCCTATAGTCTTTATAAACAAAAAGCTTTTTTTGATGCCCACTCAGATTATTACTATATTGAGTTTGTGTATAAGCCAATTGAAAACAGTAATGGCATTATTGATAATGGGGTTTTTGATAAATCTGCAAGTGCAGATGCAGAATTTTATAGAGAATTCTTTGAAGAGTTTCACGTAACTTCAGTAAAAAATATCACAAATTTTTTAGGTATAAAAGGTATTTCAGCTAATAGAAATGCTCGTGCTTATTTATCAAGTAAGATAGATGAACTTAATAATGTTAATTTAGATAAAGATTTTTATTTTATATTGCCTGATAAAACAAAAAACAAACCTGAGATTATTAATCTACTGAAAAGTGACATACGAGCTAAAGAAGGTACTGACTTCGTCTACAATTATGGTGTGATTTATTACCACAATAATATAGATATTGTCGGAATAGACGAAGACTATATATACGGCAGTGATTTAGTTAAGAACCCTGCTATTGTTTATAATAACATGTCAGGTAAGCAAGTTAGAAGTCAGAGTAGTGATAAGGATTCAATAAAAGGAGATTATTTAGGAGACGTTATGTATAGACTATCCTCAGAAGATGCATTTGATAAATTTAACAAATTTATAGTAGACCATAATTTAGAAGATCAGTTTATTCAGAAAAATAATGTTTTAGAAAAATATGACAATATGTGGACTATAGCTAAAAGAGCTTTATATATTAACTTAGTATTTAGTGCTTTAGTTTTACTATTGGAATTTATTATTATTAACTCAATTATAAGACTAGAGTATGAAGTGAATGCCATTGAGCTTTCCATTAAGAAAGTATTAGGATATAGTATTTTAGAAAAAAATAGGAAAATTATTATGTTGACAATTATAACTACAATATCAAGTATAATAATAGCTGTTATTGTTGCTATAATACTGAAAACTGAAGAAGTATACTATTTAGCTTTTGGAGGAATAGGAATCTTAGTATTAGAACTATCTGTTATTACATTTTATATACATAAAATTGAAAATTCTAAAATTCAAAACATATTGAAAGGAGGAAATTTATGATTGAAATAAAAAATTTAACTAAAAAATTTGATGAAAAAATAGTATTTTCAGATTTTAATTTAATAATAGAAAATGGAGATTTTATTATATTTTCTGGACCAAGTGGTTGTGGAAAAACAACTTTATTAAATATGATTGGTGCAATTGAAAAAATTGATGATGGAGAAATAATAGTTGACGATATAGATATTAAAAATAAAAAAAATCATCTAAATTATTTCAGAACAAAAATAGGTTTTTTATTTCAAAACTTTGCATTAGTTGATAATAAGACTGTTAAAGAAAACTTAAAATTAATTCGTAAGGATTGCAAGACAAATTTATCAATTGAAGATGCTTTGAGTATTATAGGTTTAGAAGACAAATTAAATAAAAAGATATACACATTATCAGGGGGAGAACAGCAAAGAGTAGCTTTGGCTAGATTGATGCTAAAAAAATGTGATGTTATATTGGCTGATGAGCCTACAGGTTCTCTTGATAAGAAGAATGCAGAAGCCGTACTTGATATTTTAAAGCAGTTAAATAAACAGGGTAAAACCATTATACTTGTTACCCATGATGAGAATATAAAAAAACAAGGAAATAGAGTGGTGAATTTATGAATAAGATTACTGGAAAAAGAGTTTTTATATTTATTATATTAGTATTTGTAGCTCTAAATATTAGCTGGTTTCTAATAACAACCATCAAATATAATAAATTTGTAAAAGCTGTACCGAAAGATCGAGATGGTGTGCATTCTCTATTAAAAGATGGTTACAACTATCATGTAAAAAAACCAGATTACTTACATTATACAGGAAATTTGGCAATATCAACTAGATCAGCTAGTAATAAAAGTGAGCTTTTAATTATATGGCCATTGATATCAGGTGGATATGAGTATGGTTTTAGTATACAAGAGGATAATGAAGCATATGAACTCTATGTGGATAAAAATATGAAACCAATAGACACAACTGATACATATGTTATACAAAAATTTGAAGAGCATAAAGCTGGTTTAGAACAACTATTTTCTAAGGCTGATGAGATGTGGCAGTTAAAATAATACTATGTTATGGAAAAGAATCAATTTATACAAGAGATTAAAAGTAAGATAAAAAATTAAAAAGCTACAAACTAATCAATGCAGTAATTAGTTTATAATTGATGCAGTGATTTTTTTGTAAGAGTTAACTGTAATTTAGAAAATTAATAATCTTATTATATTTCATTAGAGAAATGTATATGATATAGTATTATTAGGTAAATGTAAACCTAAGTAGGAATGAGATTAGTAATTAGCATAGTACTTTTACTAAATCTAATTATAAGCTTTGGATAACAATATGTATATACAACAAATTTGGTGGTGATTATATATGAATAATATTATAGATGAAGTCAAGCGTTTTATCATTAATATAAATAAAAAATACGCAATAAAATTTGCATATATTTTTGGATCACAGGCAACAGGAAAAGCTTCGAAAAATAGTGATGTAGATATAGCGGTATACTTTAAAAATAATTATACAAATTTGGAAGAGGCTTTTATAAGAGGAGAGATTATAGAAGAAGGAAAATCTTTTTTTAAGAAGAATATAGACATAGTTTCACTAAACAATGCCTCACTGCTATTAAAATATGAAATAATTCATGATGGAATAGTAATTAAGGATGATGATGAAAGAGGAGATTTTGAGTCCTTATCTCTAAGAGAGTACTTTGATTTTAAATATTATTCCGATATATACGATAATGTAATTATTGAAAAAATAAAAAAAGGGGAATATTTTAGAGGGTAAAATTTATGGTAAAAAGAGAAATTGTGATTTCAAGGATAGATAAATTGAATGAATATATGAGAATACTTAAATCTTTAACAAAATATGATAGGAAAACATATATTAATGATCCATTGATATATGGATCTGCAGAAAGATTTCTTCATTTAAGCATAGAATGTATTCTCGATATAGCAAATCATGTTATAGCAGATATGAGATATAGAAGACCAGAGAATAACAAAGATATATTTTTAGTGTTACATGAAAATAAAATAATTGATGAAAAGTTGAAAAATAATCTTTGTAATATGGCAGGATTTAGAAACATTTTAGTTCATGATTATTTAAAACTAGATAGAGCACTAGTATATGATATTATAAATAATAATTTAAATGATATAGAAGATTTTATAAAAATAGTAGTGGAATACATATAATAAAAGTTAATCTATTTTTCAGAAATTAAAACTTTTATATAAGAAGTAATTTTAAAAGATAATTAAAGTATAAATATTAGTACAGATATTATGATGCTATTCAAGGAGTGTTTTGGGAACACTCCTTTTTTGCATATCTAAAATTTCAATAAAGCTTTTCTTAAGAAATTTGTAAGAATCTTATTGAGTATATTGTAAATTTCATATTCTATAATCTAATTACAGGCTGAAAAGGAGGGATTAAAGATGTTATGATATAATATATTGCTAGAAGAAAAGGGGAAGCTGTATGAAAAAATATAATATACTAATAGTTGATGATGATCAGGAAATAAGAGATGCCATAAAAATTTATCTGAAAAGTGAAGATATAAATATATATACTGCAAAGGATGGTTTAGAGGCTTTAATGCTTCTAGAAGAAGAGGAAATTCATCTTATCATAATGGATATAATGATGCCAAAAATGGACGGTATAAAAGCCACTTTTAAAATTAGAGAAAATAAGAACATACCAATTATAATATTATCTGCAAAGTCTGAAGATACTGACAAAATATTAGGACTTAATATAGGGGCTGATGATTATATAACTAAGCCTTTTAATCCCATGGAATTAGTAGCTAGAGTACGTTCTCAGCTTAGAAGATATATTAATCTTGGTAATTATAAAAATAGTGAAGATAAAATAGTGGTAAGAGGTTTAGTACTAGATAAATCTTCAAAAGCTGTACAAGTTGAAGGAAAAGATGTGCGTGTTACACCTATTGAATACAAAATTTTAGAGCTACTCATGGAAAACAGAGGCAGGGTATTTTCCATTGAACAAATTTACGAAAGAGTTTGGCAGGAGCCTTCCTACAATGCTGAGAATACTGTGGCAGTACATATAAGAAGAATAAGAGAAAAAATAGAAATAAACACTAAGGACCCAAAATATTTAAAGGTGGTGTGGGGTATTGGGTACAAAATTGAGAAATAATAAGTATGTGTTAGGCGGCACATTAGTACTATTAATTTATTTGTTGTCATTTTCACTATTTTTAATATCAGATGTGTATAAAAACAGAAGTTTTTATAAAAGTGAACCCTATTTTAGCAGTGATAGATTTACTCATGAGTTAGATGTTTTTTCTAAAAATCTTATGAGTTTTTATTTTGATTACAAGGATTTTGATAATAAATCTGATAATGAAAAGGTCAGTGATAATGAGGTGAATTCTGCATTATCACTAAATGAAAGATATATAATGAACGCTCAGCAGGAAGCTACAAACAATTACTATAATCTTATAGTGGAAGCTATAAATAGAGGAAATTATGATGCTGCAAAAAATCTAAATGAAGAGATGACAAAGAAAAGAGAAGATATTAGAAATAAAAATTCAAAGACTTATGATGAAATACGGGATGAAATTATTAAATGGAAAACTAATGACTATGAAAATATAAAAATTAGTCTTATGAAAAATACTTATATTAAATATTATATTAGAAATTTTAAAGCTAATGAAGTATATACTAATATGAATCCTGCCTTGTCTGATGACGAAGTCGAAAATTATATTAAAGATAATGCCTTGTACTCAATGCACTTTCCAAATGATTTAGAAGAAACTAAAAATAATTTCTTTAATAATAGTTATCTTAATAGCTATATAATAATTCCAAAGGATATTGATAAGAATAGTTATATATATAAAGACTATGAATACTATAATTCAGTTAGAAGTAGAATTATGAATGAACAGGTTATGCTATTGGCGGTAATTTTAATAATTGCAGCACTATTTGTGTATCTTCTTTATAATAAGAAGTTTTTACAGAATACAAGTTTAGCGAAAAAAATATTTTCATTTACAAGAAGAATACCTTTAACCTTAAAAATAATTATTGTTTTAATTTTGTTTCTAGCAGTAGTTTTTTATATGGAAAATTTATATTTCTTTTATGTGCCTTTAGACATTGTCCATTTTTTAAGACTTACATTACTTTCAAGTTTTGTTTTAGTTTTATCAATTATATTGATTGATATAATTATGATAATAAAAAATAAGGATAATTTGAAACACGAAATAAAAGGTATAATAGTAAATCATATTTTGTTAACAATTAAATATTTGCTAGAATATAAGAAAAGTATACTTAAAATAGTTTCTATTTTAAGTATAGGTATAGTTATATGTATTTATATGTTTATACAACAAATTAGTAGCTTTTTTATAGCTATTGTTTGCATTATTTACATATTAATTATATTTATTTATGTTATGAGAATTTTTGTAAAATTTTGCAAAATAGCACATGGAACAGATAAAATAACAAGTGGTAATCTTAACTACGAAATTGACATTTCAGGTAAAAGTACCATGGCAAAGCTGGCAAATAATATAAATAATATGAAACTTGGTTTTAAAAAGGCTGTGGAAGATCAGGTTAAAAGTGAACGACTAAAATCAGAGCTTATAACTAATGTATCCCATGACTTAAAGACACCTCTAACCTCCATAATAAATTATGTGGATTTACTGAAGGTTGAGGATATAACAGAGCAGGAGAGAATAAATTATATAAGTATATTGGATAAGAAATCTCAAAGAATTAAGGTGCTCATAGAGGATCTATTTGAAGCCTCAAAGCTTTCCAGCGGTAATATTGAAATGAATATAGAAAGGATAGATATTACTTCTCTGTTAAAACAAGCCTTAGGAGAGCTAAATCATAAAATTGAAGAATCAAATCTGATATTTAAAATAAATATACCGAAAGAAAAAATGTATTCAAATTTAGATGGAAAGAGAACCTGGAGAGTATTTGATAATTTGATAAACAATGCATTAAAATATTCTCAACCCAATACAAGGGTATATATAAATTTAGAGGAACAAGAAGAGAACATAGTATTTACAATTAAAAATATATCCGCCTATGAGCTGGATTTTAATGCTGAGGAAATATTTGAAAGATTTAAAAGAGGTGATAGTTCAAGAAGTACTGAAGGATCAGGGCTTGGTCTTGCTATAGCTAAAAGTATAGTTGAACTGGAACAGGGGTCAATTGATATTAATATTGATGGTGATCTATTTAAAGTTATAGTTAAATTTAAAAAAATCAAGTCATAAGAATTATTTATGCAAAGATGGATATTATAAAGATTATTAAATAAAAGAACTTAGTGATATTGTACAACATCACTAAGTTCTTTTGCGTTTATATTAACTTTATATAATTAAAACTATAACTTTTTCACATTCAAAGCTCTCATGGAATTAAATACGGCTATAAGGGCTACACCTACATCTCCAAATACAGCTTCCCACATATTTGCAAAGCCCAGGGCACCTAGAATTAGAATTACAGCCTTTATTCCCAGTGCAAAAATTATATTTTGCCAAACAATAAACTGAGTTTTTCTTGCTATTTTTATAGCAGTAACTATCTTTGAAGGTTCATCGGTCATAATTACTACATCAGAAGCTTCAATGGCAGCATCTGAACCAAGGCCGCCCATAGCAGCGCCAACGTCAGCTCTTGCTAGAACAGGGGCATCATTTACTCCGTCACCTACATATAATATTTTTTCTTTAGGTGATTTCATACTATAGAGTATTTCAAATTTATCTACTTTTTCATTTGGGAGCAATTCAGAGTAAACCTCGTCTATATTGAGTTTATTGCCTATGGCTGTTCCAACTTTGGCAGCATCACCAGTAAGCATGATTGTTTTCTTTATGCCAAGTGTTTTCAAATCCTTTATAGTATTTGCAGCATCAGTTTTTATTTCATCAGATATTACAATATATCCAGCATATAGATTATCTACTGCTATATGAATTATAGTTCCTATAGTATTTGAATCTTCATAGGCTATATTTTCTTTTTTCATTAATTTTAAGTTTCCCGCAAGAATGTTTTTACCATTTACAGTAGTTTTTATTCCATAGCCTGCCAGTTCACTGTAATTTGAAGTATCAGTATTTATATTAGTATTTTTGCAAGGATTTAATATACTCTTTGATATTTTCCCTGCAGAAGAAGAAGTTTTTAATTTTTTCAAGTTAATAGTATTTGGCATGATATTCTGGCACTTTGCTTTAACTTTGCAGGCAGCAATATGAGAATTAGGTACTGATTCAAGTTTTCCGTACTTATCTTCATAACATTTTAAAATAGATTTTGCTATAGGGTGATTGGAATAGTTTTCTGCCAGTGCAGCATATTTTAAGAGTTCATCCTCTGTAAAATTATTTGTGGCATTTATTTTTGTAACTTTAAATACACCCTTTGTTAAAGTTCCGGTTTTATCAAATACTACAGTTCTTACATTGTATAGAGCTTCTAGATAATTGCTGCCTTTAACCAGTATACCTTTCTTTGAAGCTCCCCCTATACCTCCAAAGAATCCTAGTGGTATGGAAATTACAAGGGCACAAGGACAGGATACTACAAGGAAAACTAAAGCTCTATATATCCACTGGGAGAAAGTATCATCAGGAATTATTAGAGGAGGTATAATAGCAAGTAATACAGCTGAAAGTGTAACTACAGGAGTATAGTATTTAGCAAATTTAGTTATAAAGTTTTCTGTTTGAGCTTTTTTACTGCTAGCGTTTTGAACAAGATCTAATATTTTAGATACTGCGGATTCAGTAAAAGGCTTTGTAACTTTAACAGTTAGAACTCCATTTTGATTTATAAAACCTCCCAGTACTGTACTGCCTGAGCTCACTTCTCTTGGAAGGGATTCACCTGTAAGATCAGAGGTATCCACCATGGAAGTGCCCTCTAATATAACTCCATCTAGGGGAACTTTTTCACCGGGTTTTATAAGAATAATGTCATCTATGGATACTTCTTCTGGGTGTACTTTTTTAAAGCTGTCATTAACTTTAACATTAGCAAATTCAGGTTTTATATCCATAAGTTTTGTTATAGATCTTCTGGACCTGTCCACTGCCATATCCTGAAAAGTTTCACCAATTTCATAGAAAAGCATAACAGCTATACCTTCTGAGTATTGTTTAATTGCAAAGGCTCCAATACTTGCAATACTCATGAGAAAATTTTCATCAAAGACTTCTCCTCGAAGTATATTCTTTAAAGATTTCATTAATACATTTCCACCTATTAATAGATAAGCTGCAATTGAAACAATAAGTCTCAAGGTAGAAGCATCTGAAAGAAAAAAAGTAATTATATATAATATTACACCGGCAATAAGTGCTGCAATTTTAAATTTCTTGTTGGCACTAGCTTCTTCATGAATATTTGTGCTATCAATTTTAGCGCTGGTATCTATTATTTTAACATCTGGTTCTAGTTTTTTTATAATATCCTTAGTTTCATCTAATATTCTTATAATTTCATTTTCATCTTTTATTTCCAATGTTAATTTTTTAGATACGAAGTCCATATTGGCTGATTCTACACCAGAAATATTTTTTGATTTATTTTCTATCTTAGCTGCACAGTTGGGGCAGCATAGACCCTCCAGTATAAGTTCTTTCTTCTTTGCGTCCAAGGTAACCCCTCCATCCTTAAAGCAATTTAGATATTATTACATTTATCTAAATTATCTTAAATATCTTTATAAAAGTGAGTATATTTAGAATTAAATTAATTCATATAGGGATGCATCCTTATCCTAAGTTAATATATGAATAAAGTTGATATATAGGATAATATATTACTTTTCTGTTATATGTGCTAATCCCTGGTTAAAAATTTCTACTACATGATTATCATCAAGAGAATAGTAAACTACTTTGCCGCTTCTTCTATACTTAACCAGCTTAGCCTGTCTTAATGTTTTTAACTGGTGTGATACTGAAGACTGTTTCATGCCCAGTAGTGCAGATATATCACATACACACATTTCTGAGATAGACAGAACGTGAAGAATTTTAATTCTTGTAGTATCACCAAATACTTTGTACAAATCGGATAAATCATAGAGCAGTTCTTCATCAATCATATTATTTTTAACTTTAGTAATTATATCTTCATGTATTACATTACAGTTGCAGCTTTCTATGTTTTCTATTTCTTTATTACTCAATAGATCACTTCCTTTATTACAATTTATGTATGTTCATATGCTCATATGTTCATATGTTTATATATTTAATATATGATTAATTTTAAATTTAGTCAATGATTTTTCAGAAAATTTATTATAATAAATTTTCTGTTATATTTCTTATTTGATTTAGAAATATATTAAAATAGTTAAAAAAGCTTTCTCACAATACAAGAGAGTGTATTGTGAGAAAGCATCTTTATAAAATAGTCTTTTAAATTATTATGTTTAAGATTTAACTAAACAATAAAAGTAATAACTCTTAAATTTAGATAATAAAAATCCTTATCTGTATGTACCAGAATACTTTAAGCTTACATTTACCGCATTATATAGAATTATAGATACTACAGTATTTATTATAGTAGCGGGTACAACTACGCTTAGAACAAGTGCTGTGAAGGTAGATGGTAACCCTGCTACAATAGAGGCAACTATGAGAAAAACAGTTCCGCTTACTGCGGTACATACAAATCCTATTATAGCAACCATAATCTGTTTTGGTACTCTGTTTTTCATTGCTCTAAACATAAGAAAAACCACCTGACAGGTAATGAGTTTATCAACTATATTACCTACTTGTCCCCCTGGGAAAGTACTTATAATTGCACAATAAATACCTGATACTAATCCAATTAAAATAGTTAGCTTATAATCATCAGCTAATATAATTGCTATAAACATCATTGCTAATAAAAAATTTGGTCTCATACCCATGACAAAGGGTGGTGTTATTTGATATAATACCATTCCTATGGCTAGCAGAAGAGCTATGGTGACTAATTTTCTGAGGTTGTTCTTTGAACTCATTTTAATCCACTCCCTATAAAATTTAATTAATTTTTAAATTTTACTTTATGTAAAAATAAATGTCAATAGAATTATTTATAAAAATATGCTAATATTATTTTGAGACAAAGGGTTTATTTATAAAAATTTATATATTATAATAGCTAAGTACGAATAAAATTATTTATTGCGAATTTATTGTTCGTAAATATCTATATAAGGAGAATTAAAATATGGATAACACTGTTAGAAGAATATTTGTAGAGAAACGAGGGGGATTTAATGTTGAAGCCCTTGAATTATTAAAGGATATTAAAGAAAATCTTAACATTAAACAATTATCCAGTATCAGAATTTTAAACAGATATGACATAAGTGGTATTTCAGATGAGGAATTTGAAAAGTCAAAAAAAATAATATTTTCTGAACCTGTAACAGATAATGTATTTAATGAAAAAATAGAGATTAAAGATAATGATATTGTCTTTGCTGTAGAATACCTGCCGGGTCAATATGATCAAAGAGCTGATTCCGCGGATCAATGCATTAGAATATTATCACAAAATGAAGATTCTAAAGTGGCAACGGCTAAGTTGTATATTTTAGAGGGAGATCTTAAGGAAGAAGATATAAAAAATATAAAGAATTATTGTATAAATCCTGTGGACTCTAGAGAAGCCCTTCTTGAAAAACCAGATACTTTGGAATCAGAAGCAGAAATACCAGAAAATGTAAAAATTCTGAAGGAGTTTTCAAGTCTGTCAGAAGAAGCATTAGAACAATTCAGAATAAGTGAAGGTCTTGCCATGAGCCTTGCAGATCTCAAATTTTGTCAGGAATATTTTAAAAACACAGAAAAGAGAAATCCAACTTACACAGAAATAAAAGTAATTGATACCTATTGGTCAGATCATTGTAGACATACTACTTTTGACACAAAGTTAAATAACGTAGAATTTGAAAAGGGTAAATTTAATAAAATTGTTAAGCAGACCTTTGAAGAATATGAAAATTCAAAAGTTAATTTAAAGAGAGAAGATAAGGCTACATGTCTTATGGATGTAGCTCTTATGGCCATGAGAGAGCTTAAGGCAGAGGGAAAACTTCAGGATTTGGATACTTCCGATGAAATCAATGCCTGCAGTATAGAAAAAGAAGTTGATATTGATGGAAAAAAAGAAAAATGGCTAATTATGTTTAAAAATGAAACTCATAATCATCCTACAGAAATAGAGCCTTTTGGTGGAGCAGCAACTTGTATAGGTGGCTGTATAAGAGACCCTCTTTCAGGAAGAGTTTATGTGTATCAGGCAATGAGAGTAACTGGAAGTGGAGATCCTAGAACAAAAATAGAGGATACTCTTCAAGGTAAACTCCCACAGAGAAAAATAACTGTAGGAGCCGCTCATGGGTATAGCTCTTACGGTAATCAGATAGGTCTTGCTACAGGGCAGGTAACAGAAGTATATCATGATAATTACGTAGCCAAGAGATTAGAAGTAGGAGCGGTTATTGGAGCAGCACCAAAGGAGAATGTAGTAAGAGAGAAACCACAATCTGGTGATATTATAGTACTTCTTGGCGGAAGAACAGGAAGAGATGGCTGTGGTGGTGCCACAGGTTCTTCTAAAGAACATGATGAAAAGTCTATACTTACTTGTGGTGCAGAGGTTCAAAAGGGAAATGCACCTACAGAGAGAAAAATACAGAGATTGTTTAGAAATACTGAAGCAAGTAAGCTCATAAAGAAATGTAATGATTTTGGTGCTGGTGGAGTTTCCGTGGCTATAGGAGAATTAAGTGATGGTTTAGATATAAATTTAAATTTAGTACCAAAAAAATATGAGGGATTAGATGGAACTGAACTTGCAATATCAGAATCTCAGGAACGTATGGCTGTAGTTGTAACGGAAAAGGATGCAGATAAGTTCATTAGTTTGGCACTTGAGGAAAATCTGGAAGCAGTTAAAGTGGCAGTAGTAACTGAGGACAGAAGATTAAAACTCAGATGGAGAAATAGTTATGTAGTTGATATAAGCAGAGATTTTCTAGATACAAATGGTGTAAGACAGGAAATAGATGTATATGTTAAAAAACCAAAGAAATCTTTAAATTATTTTGAAAAAGATGAAAAAATTAAAGATGTAAAGAAAAAGTGGTTCTCCACATTAAAGAATTTAAATGTGTGCAGTCAAAAGGGTCTTGTGGAGAGATTTGATAGTACTATAGGTGCAGGAAGCGTGTTCTTGCCTTTTGCCGGTAAATATCAGATGACTCCTACAGAGGCTATGATAGCCAAAGTACCAGTGTTAAAAGGAGAAACCAATACAGCAACAATTATGGCTCATGGTTATAATCCTAATTTATCAAGCTGGAGCCCTTTCCATGGAGCAGTTTATGCAGTAGTGGAGGCTGTGGCAAAGGTAGTATCTTGCGGCGGTAGATATGATACTATAAGACTTACTCTTCAAGAGTACTTTGAAAGACTTGGGAAAACACCAGAAAGATGGGGAAAACCTCTAGCAGCACTACTTGGAGCATATCATGCTCAGAAGATGTTTGGTATACCAGCTATAGGCGGAAAAGATAGTATGTCAGGTACTTTTAAGGACATGGACGTACCACCTACTTTAGTTGCCTTTGCAGTGGATGTAGTGAATGCCAATAAAGTGGTATCTCAGGAATTTAAAAATTCAGGGAATACTGTGGTATTAGTTAAAGCGGCAAGAGATGAAAATGAGTTACCAGATTTTGAAGTACTTAAAAAGAATTATAAGAGAATTCATAAAATTATTGAAAAAGGCAGGGTACTTTCTTCATATACAGTAAAACAGGGTGGAGTTGCTGAAGCTATAACGAAAATGTGTCTTGGAAATAAAATAGGTTTTACCTTCAATAAAAATGTTTCCGAAGAACTTTTATTTGAACATTGCTATGGATCTATAATTCTTGAAATAGATAAGGAAGAAAATATAAAGAAGGTTATGGATGGAGCAAACTATATAGTCCTTGGAAAAACTAATAGTAATGCTGATATCAATTATGATAAGATTGAATTCAGCATAGAGGAATTATTAGAACAGTGGACTAAACCTTTAGAGTCAGTATTCCCAACTAAAACTCAGGTAAGCAGCGAAAAGATAGAAAATGGTGTTTGGGATAAGAGAAGTACAAAAGCACCTGTTATAAAATATGCAAAACCAAGGGTATTTATACCTGTATTCCCTGGTACAAATTGTGAATATGATTCAGCAAGAGCCTTTGAAAAAGCAGGAGCAGAAACTAGTGTTAAAGTATTTAAAAATTTAACTCCAGAACTTATAAAAGAGTCAGTAGATTATATTGCAAAGGAAATTGATAAATCACAGATGATCATGCTTCCAGGAGGTTTTAGTGCTGGAGATGAGCCTGATGGTTCAGGTAAATTTATTGCTTCAGTTTTGAGAAATTCTAAAATTGCAGAGAGTATAATGAAACTTCTTAAGGAGAGAGACGGACTTATGCTTGGTATATGTAATGGCTTCCAGGCATTAATAAAGTTAGGACTTGTACCATTTGGAGAAATAAGGGATATAGATGAAGATTGTCCTACGCTTACTTATAACAATATAGGAAGACACGTATCCAGAATGGTAGATACAAAGATTGTTTCTACACTATCACCTTGGTTCAGTCAGGTTAACTGCAATGAAGTTTATACTATACCAGTATCTCATGGAGAAGGAAGATTTGTTGGAAAAGAAGAAGTAATTAAAAAGCTGTTTGAAAATGGTCAGGTAGCTACTCAGTATGTGAACTTTAAAGGTAATCCAACTTATGATATTGACTTTAATCCTAATGGATCTATGCAGGCTATTGAAGGTATAACAAGCCCTGATGGAAGAATACTTGGTAAAATGGGTCATAGTGAGAGAATAGGAAATAATATTGCAAAAAATATACCTGGAAATAAGGATCAAAAAATATTTGAATCTGGAGTAAAATATTTTAAATAAAAAAGATATAAATATGTAAAATATGTGCTTGATTTTTTATTAACAGATAAATATTATATAATTTATAATTTCAAGCGCATATTTTAATAAATATATAAATATATGAATCGAATATTATTAAAAAGTTATTTTGAGTAATATTTATAACGAATAAAGAGACTTAAAAATAATTTAATGTACGTCGCATACACGAATGTTATTGTCAATAGATTTATAAACACATTGACTTTTTATAACTCTAGTGATAATATTTATTTGCGGATAATTGTAAAATTAAATATGCATCCATATAATCCTGATAATAGGGTTCGGGAGTTTCTACAAAAAGCCTTAAACTTTTTGGCTATGGGTAAATTTATAAAGCAGGAGGGTTAAGAAATATTAGCTCTCTGTATTAAAGTGGCTCTTAAGTGAATTTACTCAAATTTCATTTTTGAGCATTTTTAATTTTATATTTAAAATTGAATTAAATAAGATTTTTGTTATATTTTGTTGAAAAACTGACAAATATTTATTAGTCTGTACATAATTATCATTATTTATCAATAAATTCTGTAAAAAATAAACAATAAAATTTGTTTAATAGTATAGGAGGAAATTATAAATGAAAGTTGCAATAATATTTGGTAGTAAGTCAGATGTAGATAAAATGAAAGGTGCTGCCAAGGCTCTTAAGGAATTTGATATTGAATACAGAGTTCACATACTATCAGCTCATAGAGTTCCTGAAAAATTATCTCAGGTAATACAAGATCTAGAAGCTGAAGACTTTGATTGTATAATTGCAGGGGCAGGACTTGCAGCACATCTGCCAGGAGTAATTGCTTCACATACTACACTTCCAGTAATAGGAGTACCTATAAATGCAGCTCTTAATGGATTGGATTCACTTTTATCAATAGTTCAAATGCCAAAATCAATTCCAGTAGCTACTGTTGGAATAAATAACAGCTACAATGCAGGAATGTTAGCAGTTCAAATGTTATCATTAAAATATCCAGATTTAAAAGAAAAACTTATTCAATATAGAAAAGATATGAAAAGTAAATTTATAAGTGAAAATGAAGAAGGAGTGGAATTATAATGACAAAGAAAGAATTATTATATGAAGGTAAAGCAAAAAAGGTATATGCTACTGATAAAGAGGATGAAGTTATAGTTTATTATAAAGATGATGCTACAGCTTTCAATGGAGTTAAGAAGGGACAGATAGAAGATAAAGGAGAATTAAATAACAGCATAACTTCTATGTTATTTGAACTTGTAGAAAAACATGGTGTAAAAACTCACTTTATTGAAAAACTAAACGATAGAGAACAGCTTTGTAAAAAAGTAGATATAGTTCCACTAGAGGTAATAGTAAGAAATGTAGCAGCAGGAAGTATGGCTAAGAGACTTGGTGTGGAAGAAGGAAGTCCATTAAAGACTACTGTATTTGAGATTTGTTATAAAAATGATGATTATGATGATCCATTAATTAATGATACTCATGCAGTTGCACTAGGATTCTCAACTTTTGAAGAATTAAAGACTATTTATGCAATGACTGATAAAGTAAATGAAATACTTAAGGAATTTTTCTTAAAACAAAATATTAAGCTTATTGATTTCAAATTGGAGTTTGGTAAAACTGCTGACGAGGAAATACTATTAGCAGATGAGATATCTCCAGATACCTGCAGACTTTGGGATGCAACTACTAATGAAAAACTTGATAAAGACAGATTCAGAAGAGATATGGGAAATGTAAAGGAAGCTTACGTTGAAATATTAAACAGAATCGCAGGAAAATAAATTTTTTTAAGAGAGGGAGTTTACTGTGATAGATTTAGAACAAGATAAACTTAAAGAGGAATGTGGTGTTTTTGGTATTTTTTCAAAAGAGAATATAGATGTATCACATTTGACCTATTACGGACTCTATGCTCTTCAGCATAGAGGACAGGAAAGTGCTGGTATTGCAGTTTGTAATAATGGTAATATTGACGTGCATAAGGGTATGGGACTTGTAACGGATGTTTTTGATAATGATAGTCTTGATAAGATGATTGGAAATGCAGCTATCGGTCATGTAAGATATTCTACTACAGGTGGAAGCTGTGCTAGTAACGCCCAGCCTATAGTTAGTAATTTTGAAATGGGTTCGATCGCTCTTGCACACAATGGAAATCTTGTAAACACAGATATTATAAGAGAGTTATTGCAGTATGGTGGAACTTCATTTGAAACCTCAATAGATACGGAAGTTGTACTTAAATTAATTGCTAAAAATGCAGCAAAAGGCATAGAAAATGCTATAACAGATGCAATTCAAGCCATTAAAGGTTCTTTTGCCATTGTTATCTTAACAGAGGATAAGTTAATCGGAGTTAGAGATCCTAACGGTATACGACCTCTCTGTATAGGTAAATTTGATGATAATAGTTATGTAATGTGTTCTGAAACCTGTGCACTTGATGCAGTAGGTGCTGAATTCGTAAGAGATGTAAATCCAGGAGAGATTGTAATAATAGACAAAGAGGGAATAAAAAGCATAAATTTTGCAGAAAAAACCAAATGTGAAACTTGTGTTTTTGAATATATATATTTTGCAAGACCAGATAGTGTTATAGATGGAATTAGTGTCTATAATTCAAGGGAACTTGCAGGAGAAGAACTCTACAGAGAAGCTCCAGTAGAAGCTGATATAGTAATTGGTGTACCAGATTCAGGGCTTGCAGCAGCTGCAGGGTATGCCAAAGCTTCAGGTATACCTTATGGTATAGGTCTTATAAAGAACAGATATGTGGGGAGAACTTTTATATCACCTACGCAAGAGCTTAGAGAAAAGGCGGTTGCAGTAAAATTAAATCCTTTAAAAGTAAATATTGAAGGAAAAAGAGTAGTAATTATCGATGATTCCATTGTAAGAGGAACTACAAGTAAGAAACTAGTAGATATACTCAGAAAAGCAGGAGCAAAGGAGATACATTTTAGAGTATCCTCTCCTATTATAAAGTATCCTTGTTATTTTGGAATAAATATAGCCTCTAGAAAAGAACTTATAGGCGGACATAAGACGGTAGAGGAAATAAGAGAGTTTATAGGTGCAGATAGTCTTGGCTATTTAAGCATAGATGCTCTTTTAAAGACTTTAGGCAAGGAAAATAATTTTTGCCTTGGATGTTTAAATGCGGTGTATCCTGTATCTGCTCCTATGGAAGTAGAAAAGGAAAGATTTGAAGTATAAATTTGAAAGGTTGTGTACTAATGGTAACTTATAAGGACGCTGGTGTAAATATTGAAGAGGGCTATGAAACTGTAAGCAAAATAAAGAATTATGCTAAAAAAACTTACTCAAAAAATGTATTAAACAATTTAGGTAGCTTTGCAGGAATGTTTGCTCTAGGGAATTATAAAAATCCTGTACTTGTTTCTGGTACAGATGGTGTTGGAACAAAACTTGCCATAGCATTTAAGCTGAAAAAGTATGATACAGTTGGTATTGATTGTGTTGCAATGTGTGTCAATGATATTTTATGTCATGGTGCAAAACCGTTATTTTTCCTTGATTATATGGCTTGCGGTAAGCTTGAATCTGAAACCGCATCACAAATTGTAAAGGGTGTATCAGAAGGTTGTCTTCAGGCAGAAAGCGCTCTTATAGGTGGAGAAACAGCTGAAATGCCAGGATTCTATAAAGATGGAGATTATGATTTGGCTGGTTTTTCTGTAGGTATAGTTGAAAAAGATGAGATTATAGATGGAAGTAAAATTCAAGATAAAGATGTACTTATAGGAATTTCATCTTCTGGTGTTCACAGCAACGGGTTTTCCCTTGTAAGAAAATTAGTACCGGATATGGATATAGATTTTAATGGTAAAAAAGTTGGAGAAGTTCTTCTTGAACCAACAAAAATATATGTAAAACCTGTATTAAAACTTATGGAGAAGTTTGAAATAAGAGGTATGGCCCATATAACTGGCGGTGGTTTCCACGAAAATATTCCAAGAATGTTTAAAGGGGATTTTCAAGCTGTAATAAATAAAGACAGTTATGAACTTCCAGAAATATTTAAATATTTGATGTCTCTTGGAGTAAAAGAGGAAGATATGTATAATACTTTTAACATGGGTATTGGTTTTGTATTATGTGTAAAAGAAGAAGATAAAGATGCAGTAATAAATGAATTAAAGGAATTTGGAGAAAAAGCTTTTGAAATTGGCTATGTAAAAGCAGGAGGCAATGGTGTATGTATAAAATAGCAGTGCTTATTTCAGGCGGAGGCACAAATTTGCAATCTATAATTGACAAGGTTAAGGCAGGATATTTGGATTGTAAAATTGAAATAGTAATTAGCGATAATGAAAAAGCCTATGGAATAGAAAGAGCTAAAGAAAATGATATATATGCTGTGGCTTTATCAAAAAAGCAATATGGAGACAAATTATCTGATGAAATTTTGAAAATTTCACAGGAAAGAAATGTAGATTTAATTGTTACAGCAGGCTTTCTCTCTATAATAAAGGGTGATTTGCTTAAGAAGTTTAAAAATAGAATAATAAACATTCATCCTTCACTTATACCTTCTTTTTGCGGTAAAGGTATGTATGGTTTAAATGTGCATGAAGCGGCCATAGAATATGGTGTTAAGATTTCAGGCTGTACAGTACATTTTGTAGATGAGGGGACTGATACAGGACCAATTATCATACAAAAGTCAGTGCCAGTATTTGCAGAGGATACTGCTGAAGAGCTTCAGAAAAGGGTCCTTGAAAAAGAACATGAAGCATTACCAGAGGCAATTAAACTTATAGAAACAGGTAAAGTAAAAGTTCATGAGAGAAAAGTAATTATAGAAAATAATTAATTCTAAGTGCGGTGGGCTCTTTCCAAGAGCGGAAACTGGTAAAAATTATAACCGTCGGTGCGACGGGTTTAGCGTGGGCAAACTTACTACAATAGGAGTATTGACCACGAAAACCCCTACTTGAACAAAGTAAGTGGAGAGTAGTTCACAAGAATAAGGCATCTGAAAAGAACATAAATTAGTATACTAACTAGTTATTTCTTTCATGATGTCTTATATTATGGATAAAAGTTTCAGCATTGCTTAATAATAAACGTTAATAATTATTAGATCAAAATTATCAATAAATTTTGTTTAATGGAAAATTTTTGTTCTAACTAAGTTTAATTGAATTTTATATTATTAATTATTTTTGAGTTTAACTATAGATAATGGAGGTAATAAATATATGATAAAAAGAGCCTTAATCAGTGTATATAATAAAGACAAAGTACTTGATCTAGCTAAGTTCCTCATTGAAAAGGATGTAGAGATAATTTCAACAGGTGGTACATACAGATATTTAAAAGAAAATAACATAGCAGTAACAGAAGTAGAAGAAGTTACTGGATTTCCTGAAATGATGGATGGAAGAGTAAAAACTCTTCACCCTAACATCCATGGAGGCATACTTGCCATAAGAGATAATACTGAACATATGAAAGCTATTAAAGCTAAAGGAATTAAACCTATTGATATGGTAGTAGTTAATCTTTATCCTTTCTTTGATAAAGTTCAGGAAGATTTAACCTTTGAAGAAAAAATTGAATTTATAGATATTGGCGGCCCTACTATGATAAGAGCGGCTGCAAAGAATTTTCAGGATGTAGTTGTACTTACAGACGTTAATGACTATGAAGATGCTATAAATCAGATAGATAAAAATGGTGATGTAGATTTTGAAAGCAAAAAGAAATTTGCAGGTAAAGTATTTAACTTAATGGCTGCTTATGATGCAGCTGTAAGCAGATTTTTGCTTGGTGATGAAGTTTATCCGGAGTATCTTAATATGTCCTATAAAAAATCTATGGATTTAAGGTATGGTGAAAATCCTCATCAAAGTGCTGCTTATTATGTATCCACAGCTACAAAAGGAGCTATGAAGGACTTTCAGCAGTTAAACGGTAAAGAACTTTCCTATAATAATATAAAAGATATGGATATAGCTTGGAAGGTAGCTTGTGAATTTGAAGAACCAATGTGTTGTGCACTAAAACACAATTCTCCTTGTGGTGCAGCTATAGCTGACAATATTCATGATGCCTATGTTCGTGCTTTTGAATGTGATCCTACATCAATTTTCGGTGGTATAGTTGCCGTTAACAAAAAATTGGATGCAGCAACTGCAGAAGAACTTGTGAAGATTTTCCTTGAAATAGTAATAGCCCCTGATTTCGATGAAGTTGCACTGGAAATTTTAAAGACAAAGAAAAATTTAAGAGTTATAAAGGCAGAGCACAAGCCACAGGATCATAGAGAGTATGCTAAAGTAGATGGTGGAATTTTAGTACAGAGTTCTGATGATAAGCTTATAGATGAATTGAAATATGTAACAGAGAAGAAGCCTACAGAAGAAGAATTAAAGCAGCTCTTATTCGGAATGAAAGTGGTGAAATATGTTAAATCCAATGCCATACTAGTAGTTAAAGATGGAATGGCTAAAGGAATTGGCGGCGGACAGGTAAACAGAATATGGCCAACAATTGAAGCTCTTGATAGAGCAAAGGATGGTACCCTACTTGTATCGGATGCTTTCTTCCCATTTAACGATGTTGTAGAAGAAGCAGCTAAACACAATATAAAGGCAATAATACAGCCTGGTGGATCTATAAGAGATCAGGATTCCATTGATGCCTGCAATAAACATGGTATTGCAATGGTGCTTTCAGGAATAAGACATTTTAAACACTAGATAGAAACTTCTTAATATTGAAGAATTCTTTTTTTACTGTGCTGGAAAATTTGCACCTTTGAGGTGTAAATTTTTCTAGTTAAGTATTATTTTTTATTAATGTAGAGGAAGTGGAAAAAATGAAAATTTTAGTTATTGGAAATGGCGGCAGAGAACATGCTATAGCATGGAAAATGGCATTAAGCCCTCTTGTAGATAAAATATATTGTGCACCGGGAAACGGCGGTACTCATCTTGAAAATAAATGCGAAAATATAAATTTAGATACTATAGATGAATTGTTAAATTTTGCAAAAGAAGAAAAAATAGATTTAACAGTAGTGGGTCCGGAAGCAAAGCTGGTAGAAGGTATTGTAGATATATTTAAAGAAAATGGATTAAAGATATTTGGACCATCAAAGGCGGCAGCGGAGCTTGAAGGAAGTAAAGCTTTTGCTAAAGCATTTATGAAAAAATATGGAGTTAAAACAGCTGCTTATGAAGTTTTTGAAAATGTAGAAGAAGCCCTTGACTATGCAAAAAAGTGTCCTTATCCAATAGTTATAAAAGCAGATGGCTTGGCAGCAGGTAAAGGTGTAGTTATATGTAACACTCAGCAGGAAGCTGAGAATACCTTAAAGGATTTTATGGTAAATGATGTATTCAAGGGATCTGGTAAAAAAGTAGTTATGGAAGAATTCCTTGATGGAGTAGAAGCTTCAATACTTTCTGTTACAGATGGAAATGTTATTGTACCTTTTATATCAGCTAAAGATCATAAACAGATTTTCGATGAAGATAAGGGACCTAATACAGGTGGAATGGGTGCTATAGTTCCTAATCCTTACTGCAGTGAAGATGTAATTAAAGAATTCAATGAGACTATGTTAAAGCCTACTCTTACTGGAATAAAGGAAGAGAAAATGGATTACTGCGGAGTTATATTCTTTGGTCTTATGATTACTAAAAAAGGTACATATTTACTGGAGTACAATGTAAGAATGGGAGATCCTGAAACTCAGGCAGTGCTTCCAATGCTGGAAACTGATCTAACTGAAATTATATTAGCTGCTATAGATGGAAAGCTTAATGATGTGGAAATCAAGTGGAAAAAAGGCGGCGCTTGCTGCGTAGTACTAGCTTCTAAAGGATATCCTGGAAGCTATGAAACTGACAAAACTATTGAGATTAAAGGGGAAGACAATAAAGTATTTATAGCAGGAGCTAAGTATCAAGAAGATTCTCTAAAGACTTCTGGAGGAAGAGTTATGTCCATTGTATCTACTGGTGGTACAATAGAAGAAGCTATTAAAAATACCTATGAAGATATAAAAAATGTAAATTTTGATGGTATGTATTTTAGAAAAGATATAGGAACGCTATATAGATAAGGGGAATAATCCAAGAAATTATTTCCTAGATTATATTTATTAAATTATAAAGAATAATTTAATAAAAGGTTTAGATATATAATTAAGATCTATTAATAAAAACTAGTATCCAGTTAAATATTGGATACTAGTTTTTATTATCAAAAAATCTGTCTATTATTTTTTGTGACATACGGATATTTATATTAGCCTCAGCTATAAGAACAAATATCATGAGTATCAGTTCATTTTCTGTATTGTCACCATGATCTATATTTTTTAATCTATCCCTACCTTTCTCCAAAATAGAATAAAAATGTTCACTATAATTATTCTCAATTTCTCTTTTTAGATCTAAAAAGGTATCATATAAATTTTCCACAGAGATAAGTTCGCTACTTTCTTTCGACATGTCTTCCAATAGAGGTTTAAAAACTTTTCCTATATCAGATAATGACAAACTTTGTTTTAAAGTGTATATTATAGATAGTAGAACTATTTGTTCTTTAGTATATTTTTTGCTTTTAACAGGTGGAAAGATTTTAGCTTTAGCGTAGTTGTTAATCATAGTTTTAGTCATTATTTTATCTTCACTATTTCTTTTTAAAGAAGAGAGCTTACTTTCAAACAGAGTAGTCACTTGATCCATATACAAATCAATATTGGGAATATCATTAAGAGTTAGTTCACTAAACTCAGTAATTTCAGAGAGAATATCATCTAAGTTTTTATCTTCATTTGTGTCCAAATAAATCACCTCGTAGTTTATTATATAGTATTTATTACTATGAAGCTAGATATAAATATAAAGTTTTTTTATATGAGGGTGAGAATAATAAATTGAATGTATTTAATTTTATAATTAAATATTGTTTTAAAATTCAATTCAAAATGAAAAGCATTTATTAATTAATCAATATGTAAATTTAGTTTTAAACCATTTGAGTAAACCTTTTCTTAATATATAAGTATACAATATAGTATTGATAAATTCATATTAATAAAAGTATATTTATAATTGGATATCCATAATAAATGTGGAAATAATAAAAAATAAGTTTACAAGTATATATGAATATAAACAGAACTTTCGCACCTCAATTCCAGTAAAAATTTTATTTTTACTGGAATTGTATTTTATTACACTTAATTAAAGAGCTGGTAAGCTCCATGACCGGTAGGTCCTAAATTTAATACACTTCCCCCTTACCCCACAAATTACACAT